>OBJA01000851.1_pt1 | contig 24274 bp, 21 predicted proteins | sample 1519751 | NCBI WGS metagenome assembly OBJA01 (sample SAMEA3881238, study PRJEB22517) | soil metagenome | biome: lake sediment; feature: soda lake sediment; material: sediment, water from around vicinity | place: India | collected 2013-12-23 | depth 3 m
CGCAAGCCGCGATCGCAAGACCGACAGATCTTCGCGGCTTGCGCCGCTCCTACACTCCCCGTGCCAGCTGCCTGGCCCTAGGACGCCTCCGCCTCCTCCATCCCCAGTTCCTTGATCTTGCGGGTCAGGGTATTGCGACCCCAGCCCAGCAGCCGCGCGGCGTCCTGGCGCCGGCCGCCGGTGCGTGCCAGGGCGGCCTCGATCAGGATGCGCTCGAAACGGGGCGTGGCCTCGTCGAGTATGCCCTCGTCACCGCGCGCCAGGCGCTGTTCGGCCCAGCGTGCCAGCACCTGTTCCCAGCGCTCGCCTTCCTGGGCCACCTCCGCCTCGTTGCGGCGCAACTCCGGCGGTAGGTCGTCCAGGTGCACCTCCTGGCCCGAGGCCATGACCGTCAGCCAGCGGCACAGGTTCTCCAGCTGGCGCACATTGCCCGGCCAGTCGAGCTGGCACAGGAACTCCAGGGTCTCGGGGCGCAGGGTCTTGGGTTCCACGTTGAGTTCGCGCGCGGCGCGGCCGAGGAAATACTGCATCAGCTGTGGGATGTCCTCGCGCCGCTCACGCAGGGCGGGGATATGCACGCGGATCACGTTGAGGCGGTGAAACAGGTCCTCGCGAAAACGGCCCTCGCGCACCAGCTGCTCCAGGTTCTGGTGGGTGGCGGCGATGATGCGCACGTCGGCATGCACCGGCGTGTGCCCACCCACCCGGTAGAACTCGCCATCGGCCAGCACGCGCAGCAGGCGGGTCTGCAATTCTGCCGGCATGTCGCCGATCTCGTCCAGGAACAGGGTGCCGCCACTGGCCTGCTCGAAGCGGCCCACGCGCCGTGCCTGGGCACCGGTGAAGGCGCCCTTCTCGTGGCCGAACAGCTCCGACTCCAGCAGGTCGCGCGGGATGGCCGCCATGTTCAGGGCAATGAAGGGATGGTCGTGGCGCGGACTGTGGCGGTGCAGGGCCTGGGCCACCAGCTCCTTGCCGGTGCCCGACTCGCCATTGATGAGCACGGTGATGTTGGAGCGCGACAGGCGACCGATGGCACGGAACACCTCCTGCATGGCCGGCGCCTCGCCGATGATCTCGGGCATCTCCGGCAACGGCTGGCCCTGCTGCTGCGCCTGCTCGCGGCGCCGGTGCTCCACGGCGCGGCGTGCCAGGTCGACCGCCTCCTCGACATCGAAGGGCTTGGGCAGGTATTCGAAGGCACCACCCTGGTAGGCGGCCACGGCGCTGTCGAGGTCGGAGTGCGCCGTGATGATGATGACCGGCAGGTCGGGATAGTGACCACGGATCTGTTCCAGCAGCTGCAGGCCGTCGATGCCGGGCATGCGCACGTCGCTGATGATGGCATCGGGCTGGCCCTTGGCCAGCGCATCGAGGATGCCGGTGGCAGAGGAAAACACCGTCACGTCCATGTCGGCCTTCTTCAGTGCCTTTTCCAGCACCCAGCGGATGGCGTGGTCGTCGTCGATGACCCAGATCTTCTCTGCATTACTCATGTCGATACTCCAACGGCAGCAGGATGGAGAATTCCGTACGCCCCTTCTGGCTGCTGCATTCGATGATGCCACCCTGCTGGTTGATCAGGGACTGGGCGATGGACAGCCCCAGGCCGGTGCCATCGGCGCGACCGGTGACCATGGGATAGAAGATCTGCTCCATCATGTCTGCCGGGATGCCCGGGCCGTTGTCGATGATCTGCAATTGCACCACCAGCTTGTGGCGCACGTGTCCGATGGTGAACTGGCGCTGTGCGCTGGTGCGCAGCAGGATCTCGCTGGCCCCGGCCTGGGCGGCGTTGCGCACGATGTTGAGCACCGCCTGGATCAGCAGCTCCGGGTCGACCATCAACTCGGGGATGCTGGGGTCGTAATCGCGGCGGATCTCCAGTGTCTGGCCACCCTCGGCCAGCACCAGGCTGCGCACGTGTTCCACCACCTGGTGGATATTGGTGAGCACGGGGCGCGGCAGGTTGTTCGGCCCCAGCATGCGGTTGACGAGGTTCTGCAGACGGTCCGCCTCGCCGATGATGATGCGGGTGTACTCCTTGAGCCCATCGTCGGGCAGCTCGGCCTCCAGCAGTTGCGCCGCGCCGCGCAGGCCGCCCAGTGGGTTCTTGATCTCGTGGGCGAGGCCGCGCACCAGTTTGCGTGCCGCCTGCTGCTGGGCGATGAGCTGTTCCTCGCGGGAGATACGCAGGTGGCGATCGATGGGTACCAGTTCGACCAGCAGCCCCGTGACCGTGCCACTGCCCATGGGGGAGACCATGCAGTCCACGGTGACCTGGCGCCCGGGCACGAAGGCCAGGCGCAGCTCGCGAGCGGTGAAGGGATGCTGGGCGGCCACGCTGGCGCGCAACCGCTCCTCCAGGCCGCCGTCGTCGCACAGGAAGCGGGCCAGGGGCTGGCCCAGGGCCTGGTGGGCACTCTGCTCCAGCAGGTTTTCCCCCGCCGGGTTCAGGTAGGCCAGCTCCAGGCCCGGGGTCAGCAGCAGGACGGCGGTATTGAGCCCTTCCAGGATCCCCGGCGCGCGCTCCGTGTCGTTCTTTCTCATGGCATGCATGCCGTTGAATAGTGCAAAAACCAAACCAACCCGGCCCGGGCGGGTGTCGCGTACCCCGCAAAACGCGGGACCCCAAAACAACGGCTTAAAAACAGATAGATAGGCTCTGTAGGGCGAAGTGCCCACCAGTCTCCGCCAGGCGCTGACGGGCGGGGGGAAGGGGAGCATGCCGGCATAGGGTGCATCATTGCACCATTATAGTGCATGAGGCTTCCGACAGGGGCGGGCGGGGATTACTGGCGGCCGGGGAACAGCGCCGAGGCACGGTGCAGGAACACGGTCACCGGCGGGGTGGTTTCGATGGTGGTGCCGCGGGCGTCGATGATGCGCGCGGACAGGCGGTGGCTGCCACGGTCCAGGTTCTGGAAGGTGACCACCGGGCTGGTCGCCGGCTCACCCTGGTCCACGCCGTCCACCACGAACTGGAAGCGGTGGCCGAATCCGGTCTGCAGGGGGGGATCGACCTCCACCCGCATGCTGATATTGCCCAGGTTGTCGCGGATGGTGCTTTCGTCGGCCGGGGAGGCCACGACGAAGCGACGATAGGGAAGGGCCTGCGCCGTTTCCGCCTGTTCTTCCTCCACCGCGCGCTTCACCGGCGGCGGGGTATAGGTCATCACCGGCGGCAGCTCAATGCGTTCGGCGCCCGGTACGGGCTCGTCGGTGAAGGTGACGCTGCCGTCGGGACCGATAATGCGGTACACCTCTGCCTGGACGGGCAGGGTGAGCAACAGCGCAAGGACGGCGACCGGGGCTTTCATGGACTAACAGTAGTGCGGAACCGCTCCCGATTCAACCATGGCCCTGTAGGAGCGGCGCAAGCCGCGATGGTTCTACCCGAAAACATTCGCGGCTTGCGCCGCTCCTGCGGGGTCTTGCGGATCCCCAGAATGGCAAACGCCCCCTGGCGGGGGCGTTTGCCGTGGAGCGCCGCCGGTCAGCAGCTGTAGTACATGTCGAACTCCACCGGGTGGGTACTCATGCGCAGGCGGGTCACCTCGTCCATCTTCAGCTTGATGTAGCCGTCGATCATGTCGTCGGTGAACACGCCGCCCTTGGTGAGGAACTTGCGGTCGTTGTCGAGGGCCTCCAGGGCCTGGTCGAGAGCATGGCAGACCTGCGGGATCTGCTTTTCCTCTTCCGGCGGCAGGTCGTAGAGGTCCTTGTCCATGGCATCACCGGGGTGGATCTTGTTCTGGATGCCGTCCAGGCCCGCCATCAGCATGGCTGCGAAGGCCAGGTAGGGGTTGGCGGTGGAATCGGGGAAACGCACCTCGATGCGACGACCCTTGGGGTTGGCCACATAGGGGATGCGGATGGAGGCGGAACGGTTGCGGGCCGAGTAGGCCAGCATGACCGGGGCCTCGAAGCCGGGCACCAGGCGCTTGTAGGAGTTGGTGGACGCGTTGGTGAAGGCGTTCAGGGCACGGGCGTGCTTGATGATGCCGCCGATGTAGTACAGGGCGATGTCGGACAGGCCGCCGTACTTGTTGCCGGCGAACAGGTTCTTGCCGCCCTTGGCCAGGGACATGTGCACATGCATGCCGCTGCCGTTGTCGCCCACCAGGGGCTTGGGCATGAAGGTGGCGGTCTTGCCATAGGCGTGCGCGACGTTATGGATCACGTACTTCAGGATCTGGGTCTCGTCGGCCTTGCGTAGCAGGGTGTTGAACACGGTGCCGATCTCGCACTGGCCGGCGGTGGCCACCTCGTGGTGGTGCACCTCGGTCTTCACGCCCATCTCTTCCAGGGCCAGGCAGGTGGCGGAACGCAGGTCCTGCAGGGAGTCCACCGGCGGCACCGGGAAGTAGCCGCCCTTGATGGTCGGTCGATGGCCGATGTTGCCGTCCTCGAACACGCGCTCGGAGTTCCAGGAGGCCTCCTCGGAATCCACCTTGTAGAAGGCGCCCTGCATGGTCGCACCCCAGCGCACGTCATCGAGGATGAAGTATTCGTTCTCGGGGCCGAAGTAGGCGGTGTCGGCGATCTTGGTGGACTGCAGGTAGGCCTCGGCGCGCTTGGCCAGGGAGCGCGGGTCGCGCTCGTAGCCCTTCATGGTGTTGGGCTCGAGGATGTCGCAGGTGAGGATCAGGGTGGGCTCGTCCATGAAGGGATCCATGACGGCCGTCGTGGTGTCGGGCATCAGCACCATGTCCGACTCGTTGATCCCCTTCCAGCCGGAGATGGAGGAGCCGTCGAACATCTTGCCGTCCTTGAAGAACCCGGCGTCGATGGTGTGGGCGGGCACGGTCACGTGCTGCTCCTTGCCGCGGGTGTCGGTGAAACGCAGGTCAACGAACTTGACGCCGTTGTCCTTCATCATCTTGGTAACCTTTGGTACTGACATCGTGAACCCTCCAGGGTGTTGTCATTCACCGCACCCGTTCGGGGCGACGGCACTGTTTCGGAAAATCGTGACCTTGCATGAAGCATGAAGCGTGCCACGGGATTCATCTATAAAAATCAATTGGTAACGTACCTCTCCGCCATTGGATCATGCGCGATTGCACATATTTGGTGCGTAATCGATGCATTGTGCACCACTATGGTTCAAGCAAACATCATGTTGGCCACGGAAGCACACGGAAAGACTGTATTGTTGCCAACGAAGACCACCTGTAGGAGCGGCCTTTGGCCGCGAACGCCCGGTGCACCATGCACGGTTCGCGGCCAAAGGCCGCTCCTACAGGTGCCTGGTATTGGATCGTCAATGATTTCCGTGTCTTACGTGTGCTTCCGTGGCCATGACCTTCTATTCGTACACCACCCGCACCCGGCCCACCATGTTCAGGGCGCGCGCCGCCTCCACCAGCCCGAGGATGGCCGGCTCGCCCTGCGCGTCCCGTTCCGTGGCCGCGTCCAGGGGCAGGGTGAGGTCCAGGTGCACCTTGCCATTGAGGTAGTGTAGCGTGACCCCGCGCACCCGCTCCGCCAGGGCCTGGCCCACCCAGGCCTGCTCCAGGGTGGCGAGCATCTCCTCGCGCAGGGGCAGGTTGCAGCAGGGGGAATTGCGCTCGTCGTCCTCGGGGTCGATGTGCACGGTGACGTCATTCACGTCCGAGCTGTCCGCCAGCAGGGTGCGCCGCACCTGCTCGCCGATCTGGTGCCCCTCGGACACGCTCACCTGCGGGTCCACCAGGATGTGCACGTCCACGAAGGCGTTGCCGCCGCTGCGCCGTGTGCGCAGCATGTGCAGGGTGCGCACACCATCCACCGCCAGGATACTCTCACGGATGCGTGTCACCTCCTCAGCATCCAGGGCCGTGTCGATGAGTTCGCGCAGGCTCGACCAGCTCAGGTCCCAGCCGATCTTGGCGATCAGCAGCGCCACCACCACGGCGGCCACGGCATCGAGGAAGGGATAACCGAGCATCACGCCGATGATGCCGATCACCACCACGATGGACGAGATGGCGTCGGTGCGGCTGTGCCAGGCATTGGCCTTGAGCATATTGGAATTGAGACGCTTCGCCACCCGCATGGTGTAGTGGTAGATCCATTCCTTGCTGAGCACCGAAACGATGGCCACGGTCAAGGCCAGGGGCCCGGGCTGCAGCAGCAGGTCCGGTTCGAAGAGGCGGCGCAGGGAATCCCAGGCGATACCGGCGGCCACCGCCACCAGGATCATACCCAGCGCCACGGTGGCCACGGTCTCGATACGGCCGTGTCCGTAGGGGTGGTCGCGATCGGGTTTGCGATGGGCATGACGGGCGGCCCAGAGCACCATGAAGTCGGTGCCCAGGTCCGACAGGGAATGGATGCCGTCGGCGATCAGGGCCTGGGAATGGGCCAGGAAACCGACCACGATCTTGGCGATGCCGAGGGTGAGATCCAGGGCGGAGCCCACCAGGGTGACATTGCGGGTGGCCCGGTAGCGCTCGCCGTGGGAGTCGTCTTCGGCATCCAGGGCCGGCATATGGTGGTGATGGTGGCCCATGCTCAGCCGCCCACCTCGATGGTCAGGCGGATCTCATCCCGTCCTTCCTCGATGGCCAGCACCCGGTGGCCGTGCACCTTGCACCAGGCGGGGATATCGAACTTCACGCCGGGATCCGTGGCGGTGACATGCAGGATATCGCCCGGGGCCAGCTTCGCCACGGCGTCCTGGGTGCGAATCACCGGCAGGGGACAGAGGATGCGGCGCGCGTCCAGCTCCTGTTCCATTACAGGTACCAGGCCTGAGGGATGGCGTCCCCGGGCAAGGGCTGTACCTCCAGGGTGCGGGGTGCGCCCCGGTTGTCGTCGATCTCCACGGTCACCGCATCGGCGTCGCGGCCCTGGCTGAAGCGCGCGGTGATGCGCGCCGCCAGTTCCAGGTCCCCGGCATCGGCCGCACCTTCCACCAGCACCAGCGGCCCGTTGTGACTCACCGTCTTCAGGTGGGTGAACTGCTTGCGGTAACCTTCCAGGAAGCGGTTCTCGCCATCCTCGCGCCCGACGATGAGCTTGAAGTGGGGCCTGGGCCGCAGGTGACGCCCCACCTTGAGCAGCATGATGTCATCCAGCTCGTACTCGCGGTTGCCGCGATGCTGCCACAGGTCGGCGAGCTTGGCGGCGTAGTTGGCGTCGGTGAGGAAGCAGCAGCCACCGGCGGGCTGGGCCCAGTCACTGAAGCCGAACTGCCGCGCCAGCGCCATCTGCGGCTTGCGCGAGCGGCCGCTGAAATCGTAGAGCTTTTCGCGATCCACCCAGCCTTCCCGTTCCGGCCGGGTCTCCGGCAGGTTCTTCGCGCACAGGGGCCGCAGCAGGAGATCGTCGGCGCCGGACTCGCGCGCCACCACGGGCATGGTGTCCTTGCGCTGGGACATGGGCCGCTGGCCCATCACCTCGCCGGTGATGATGAAGTCGAAGCCGTTCTCCTCGATCCACTGCCTGGCCTTGTTGACCATGAACACCTTGCAGTCGAGGCAGGGGTTCAGGTTGGCGCCGTAGCCATGCTTCGGGTTGAGCAGCACCTGCTTGTATTCCTCGATCACGTCGACGATGTGCAGCTTGATGCCCAGCTGTTCCGCCACCCACAGGGCATTGTTGCGCTTGGGCTTGCCGCGGTCCTTGGCGCGGATGGCATGGGTGTGGCCCTCGACGCAGAAACCGGTGAAGAAATTGATGCCCTCCACCTGCACGCCCTGCGCCTGCACCACGCGGGCGGCGAGCATGGAATCGAGGCCCCCGGAGATGAGGGCGATGGCTTTGCGGGGCTGGGTCATGGGTACGGCGGCTCGGGAATGGTGCTGGAAGCGACTATTCTACCAAGGCGGCCGCCCCGGGCACAGCAAACCCGACGAATGCCGATGATTCCCCGTAGGAGCGACGCAAGTCGCAATGACTGGCCCAACCCGCTGATCGCGACTTGCGTCGCTCCTACGGGTGGATACCCCGTACCTTGTAGGAGCGGGCTTTGCCCGCGAAAGGGCATACAAAGCGGATGAAGGTACCGTAGGAATCGCGGCCGCATGGCGGTGCTTACATCCCCACCCCCTGCCGGGATATACTGCGGCCTCATTTTCCACCGGAAACAGCGGGTTTCGCCTTGAGCACCTCCAGCCAGGACATCGACGTCTCCACATTCCAGGGCCTGATCTTCGCCCTGCAGCGCTACTGGGCCGACCAGGGCTGCGTGTTGCTGCAGCCCTACGACATGGAAGTGGGCGCCGGCACCTTCCACTCGGCCACCTTCCTGCGCGCCATCGGCCCCGAGCCCTGGGCGGTGGCCTATGTGCAGCCCTCGCGCCGTCCCACCGACGGCCGCTACGGCGAGAACCCCAACCGCCTGCAGCACTACTACCAGTTCCAGGTGCTCATAAAACCCTCCCCGCTGGACATCCAGGAACTGTACCTGGGTTCGCTGCGCCACCTCGGCCTCGACCCGCTGGTGCACGACATCCGCTTCGTGGAGGACAACTGGGAATCCCCCACCCTGGGCGCCTGGGGCCTGGGCTGGGAGGTGTGGCTGAACGGCATGGAGGTCACCCAGTTCACCTATTTCCAGCAGGTGGGCGGCCTGGACTGCAAGCCCGTCAGTGGCGAGATCACCTATGGCCTGGAACGCATCGCCATGTACCTGCAGGGCGTGGAGAGCGTGTTCGACCTGGTGTGGGCGCACACCCCGCACGGCCCGGTGACCTACCGCGACGTGTTCCACCAGAACGAGGTGGAGATGTCCACCTACAATTTCGAACAGGCCGACACGGAGGCCCTGTTCCAGTGGTTCGACCACTGCGAGCGTGAAAGCCAGAAGCTCATCAAGGCCAACCTGCCGCTGCCGGCCTATGAACAGATGCTCAAGGCCTCGCACACCTTCAACCTGCTGGACGCGCGCAGCGCCATCTCGGTGACCGAGCGCCAGCGCTTCATCCTGCGCGTGCGCGCCCTGGCCCGCGCCGTGGCCCAGGCCTACTTCGAACGCCGTGAATCCCTCGGCTTCCCGCTCTGCAAGCAAGGGGGTGCCGCATGAATGGCACTGGCTTCAGTGTCGTCATCCCCGCGCAGACGGGGATCCATCGTCTGTTTGGCGCCGCCAGGTACTGGATTCCCGCCTGCGCGGGAATGACGGAGAGGGCCGGATCCGGCTTGATTCTGCGCCATCGGGGTGCCGCATGAGCGTGCGCCGTGACCTGCTGATCGAGATCGGTACCGAGGAGTTGCCGCCCAAGGCCCTGCGACGCCTGTCCACGGCCTTCGCCGACGGCATGCGCCAGGGCCTGACCGAAGCACTGCTGGCGCCCACCGGGCTGCAGGCCTTTGCCGCGCCGCGGCGCCTGGCCCTGCTCATCCAGGGCGTGCCGGAGCAGCAGCCGGACCGCGAGAACCTGCGCCGCGGCCCGGCCATGACCGCCGCCTTCGATGGCGAGGGCAACCCCTCCAAGGCTGCGCTGGGCTTTGCCGCCTCCTGCGGCGTGGCGATGGAGGCCCTGGACCAGCTGGAGACCGACAAGGGCAGCTTCCTGGCCTACCGCGCCCTGGAGTCGGGGCAGCCGGCCGCGGCCGTGGTGCCCGAGCTGCTGCGCAAGACCCTGGCCGGCCTGCCCATCCCCAAGCGCATGCGCTGGGGCGCGGGCAGCGAGGAGTTCGTGCGCCCGGTGCACTGGGTGGTGCTGCTGTTCGGCGACCAGGTCATCGAGGCCGATATCCTCGGCGTGGCGGCCGGGCGCGAGACCCGCGGCCACCGCTTCCACCATCCCGAACCCCTGTACCTGGCGGAACCGGCGGCCTATGGCCCGCTGCTCGCCACCGAGGGACACGTGCTGGCCGATGCCGACGCGCGCCGCGAGGCCATCCGCGCCCAGGTGCTGGAGGCGGGCCAGCAGCTCGGCGGCCGCGCCCTGGTGAACGAGGAGCTGCTCGACGAGGTCACCGCCCTGGTGGAATGGCCGGTGGCCATCCGCGGCCGTTTCGACACCCGCTTCCTGGAGGTGCCCGCCGAGGCGCTGATCTCCAGCATGCAGGATCACCAGAAGTACTTCCCCGTAGTGGACCACGACGGCAGGCTGCTGCCCCATTTCATCACCATCGCCAACATCGACAGCCGCGATCCGGAACAGGTGCGCGCCGGCAACGAGCGGGTGATCCGCCCGCGCCTGTCCGACGCCGCCTTCTTCTGGGCGCAGGACCGCAGACAGCGCCTGGAGGACCGCATCCCGCGCCTGGAGACCATGGTGTTCCAGCAACGCCTGGGTACCCTGGCCGACAAGCAGCAACGGGTGGCGGAGCTGGCCGGCCACATCGCCGCCGCCATCGGTGGCAACGCCGATCTCGCACGCCGCGCCGCCGCCCTGGCCAAGTGCGACCTGGTCACCCAGATGGTGTTCGAGTTCCCCGAGCTGCAGGGCATCATGGGCCGCTACTACGCCAACCATGATGGCGAGCCGGAAGAGGTGGCCGTCGCCCTGGACGAACAGTACCGCCCGCGCTTCGCCGGCGACGACCTGCCCGCCCATGTCACCGGCCAGGCCCTGGCCCTGGCGGACCGGCTCGATTCCCTTGTGGGTATCTTCGCCATCGGCCAGCCGCCCAGCGGCGACAAGGATCCCTTCGGCCTGCGCCGCGCCGCCCTGGGCGTGCTGCGCATCCTCATCGAGGGCGAGCGCGACCTGGACCTGCACGCACTACTCGAGCGTGCCGCCGGCCTGCTGCCGGCCGAGCTGAAGGCCGACACGTCAGTGGACGCGGTGTTCGACTACATGATGGAACGCCTGCGCGCCTACTATGCCGACAGCGGGATCGCCATCGACACCTTCGACGCGGTGCTGGCGCGCCGCCCCACGCGACCGCTGGATTTCCACCGGCGCCTGCGTGCCGTGGAGGATTTCCGCCAGCTGGTGGAATCCAACAGCCTCGCCGCCGCCAACAAGCGCATCCGCAACATCCTGCGCAAGACCGGGGAGGCCGTGCCCGAGCACATCGACCCCGCCCTGTTGCGCGAGGAGGCCGAGCAGGAACTGGCCCGCGCGCTGGAGCCCCTGGCGATCTCCGTCGGCACCCTGTTTGATGCCGGCCACTACACCGAGGGCCTGCAGCGGCTCGCGGCCCTGCGCACACCCGTGGACCGCTTCTTCGACGAGGTGATGGTCATGGCCGAGGACCCCGGCCTGCGTGCCAACCGCCTGGCCCTGCTGGGTTCCCTGGAGGCGCTGTTCCTGCGCGTGGCGGACCTGTCGCGGCTGCAAGGTTGAATGCAGGCGCGGCGGCACTACAGATGGTTCGCGGCCAGAGGCCGCTCCTACCGGTGCCCGGGGCAACCTCCTGTAGGAGCGGGCTCTGCCCGCGAACCGGCGTGGCACGACATTCGCGGGCAGCGCCCGCTCCTACATTCCCACCAACCATCGCGAGGTGATCAGCATGGACAAGCAGGATTCCTACCATGCCATGCTCGAGGCCGTGCAGGCCTTCCACGACAAGCATGACTTCAAGCACACCGGCGGCGAGGAGCTGAACTACCGCGTCGCCCTCATGGCGGAGGAACTGGGCGAGATCTCCTCCTGTGTCACCAAGGGCAAGTCGAAGGAGATGCTGGCGGAGGAGGTGGCGGACCTGTTCATCCTGCTCATCGGTACCGCCATCGCCGCCGACTTCGACCTCAAGGCCGCCTTCTGGGACAAGATGGACAAGCTGATGCAACGCGAATCCCGCATGGTCAACGGCCGCATCCGTGTGTCCGAGTTCCGGGACATGTAGGCCATGAAACTGGTCATCCTGGAACGGGAAGGGGTCATCGAGGATATCGACGGCCAGCCGCTGGACCCCAGCCTCGACGCCATCGCCCGCCTCAACCGCGCCGGTTACCGGGTGGCGGTGATCAGCCAGCCGACCGGGTCCGTGCGTGCCGCGCCGGAGCGGATCCAGCAGTGGCAGCGGTCCCTGGCCACCGCCATCGCCGAGTCCGGCGGTGTGCTGGAGGGGGTCTACCTCTGTCCCCACGCCGAGGGGGAACTGTGCGACTGCCGCCTGCCGGCACCCGGCCTGTTCCAGGACCTGGCCCGCCGCCACCGCACCGAGCTGCGTGGCATCCTGGCCATCGGCGACAGCGCCCCTTTCCTGCGCGCCGCCGCTGCCGCGGGGGCCGATCCCGTGCTGGTGCGTACCGGACGCGGTGAGCAGACCCTGGCCGAACTCGGCCATGACGCGCCGCTGATGCGCTTCACCCACCTGGCCCGGGTGGTGGACCTGTTGCTGCAGGACCCGGCCAAGCAGGGAGAGACCCAGTGAGCCAGACAGCGAATGGGGCGGGTCGTCGCCCCGGGGACCCGCCAGAAGTTATTCTTTTTATTCGTTCATTTCTGTTCTGGGTCGTATTTTTCCTGTCTACTATATTTTTTGCTATTACAGCATTATTCCTGTATCCATTTTCTTTCAGGGTTCGCTATATTTATTTGATCCAGTATGCGCGCCTCAACCTTGCCTGGCTGTGGATCACCTGCCGCCTCAAGGGCGAGGTGGAGGGTCTGGAGCACATCACCGCCCGGCCCGGCGTGGTACTGGCCAAGCACCAGTCCACCTGGGAGACCCTGGCCCTGCAGCGCATCTTTCCCATGCAGGCCTGGGTACTGAAGCGCGAGTTGTTGCGCATCCCCTTCTTCGGCTGGGGCCTGGCCCTGCTTCGACCCATCGCCATCGACCGCAAGGCCGGGCGCAAGGCCGTGGAGCAGGTGGTGGAGCAGGGGCGGCAATACCTGGAGGAGGGGCGCTGGGTGGTGATCTTTCCCGAGGGTACCCGCACCGCGCCCGGGGAGCGCGGCCGCTACCGGGTCGGTGGCGCCCTGCTGGCGGAACGCGCCGGCGTGCCCGTGGTGCCCATGGCCCACAACGCCGGGGAGTACTGGCCGCGCCATGGCTTCATCAAGCGCCCCGGCATCATCCGGGTGCGCCTCGGCCCCGCCATCGACCCGGCCGGCAGGAGCGCGCAGGAGATCCTGCAACTGGCCGAGGACTGGATCGAGGGCACCATGGCCGAGATCACCTCACGGCCGGAACTCTATCCCCCGCAGCAGAGCTGAATCTTGAAGGGATCCGTCCGGCATGAGCGGTGGGATCCAGGGCAGTGCGTGTAGGAGCGGCCTTGGCCGCGAACATTCGCGGGCAAAGCCCGCTCCTACAAATCATACAGCCCTCACACGTCCAGGTTGGCCACCGCCAGGGCGTTGCGTTCGATGAACTCGCGGCGCGGTTCCACGTGGTCGCCCATCAGGGTGGTGAAGATCTCGTCGGCGGCGACGGCGTCCTCGATCTGCACCTGCAGCATGCGGCGGGTGTCCGGGTTCATGGTGGTCTCCCATAGCTGATCCGGGTTCATCTCGCCGAGGCCCTTGTAACGCTGGATGTGCTGGCCGCGCTTGGCCTCCTCGAACAGCCAGTCGATGGCCTGCTTGAGGCTGTTGATGGGCTGGCTGCGCTCGCCGCGCTGCACGAAGGCGCCCTCGCCCAGCATCCCTTCCAGCTGGCTGCCCAGGGCGAGCATGCGCTGGTAGTCATTGCCGGCGAAGAACTCGCTGGGCAGCTGCTGCTCCTGGGCGACAATGCCATGGGTGCGCCGGCGGATGTGAATCACGAAGCCGTGCTCGCCCTCGCCGGTGCGGAAGGCCAGCTCCAGTTCCAGGCGCTGGCCCGGGGCCTGGTCAGCGTTGACGCGCTGCTCCAGCTCCTGCACCCAGCCGGTCATGGTGACCTGATCGCCGAGCTGCACCTCCGTGAGGGCCGGCATGAACACCATCTGCTCCAGCACCTGGTGGTGATAGCGGCGCGCCATGCGCTGGATGGCCGCCGACACCCCCATGTACTGGTTTGCCAGGGTCTCCAGGCCGGGGCCGGAGAGGGGGGACTCGGGGTTCAGATACAGCACCGCCTTGTCCAGAGCCGCCGAGAGCAGGTAGGCCTGCAGTGCGGTATCATCCTTAACATATTGTTCTTGCTTACCTTTTTTCGCCTTGTAGAGGGGCGGCTGGGCGATGTACACATAGCCGGCCTCGATCAGCTCGGGCATCTGGCGATAGAAGAAGGTGAGCAGCAGGGTGCGGATGTGGGAGCCGTCCACGTCGGCATCGGTCATGATGATGATGCGGTGGTAGCGCAGCTTCTCGATGTTGAATTCCTCCCGGCCGATGCCGCAGCCCAGGGCGGTGATCAGGGTGCCCACCTCGGCGGAGGACAGCATCTTGTCGAAGCGGGCCTTTTCCACGTTGAGGATCTTGCCCTTGAGGGGCAGGATGGCCTGGGTGCGACGATCGCGCCCCTGCTTGGCGGAACCACCGGCGGAGTCACCCTCCACCAGGTAGAGTTCCGACAGGGAGGGATCGCGCTCCTGGCAGTCGGCCAGCTTGCCGGGCAGGCCGGCAATGTCCAAGGCGCCCTTGCGGCGGGTCATCTCGCGGGCCTTGCGGGCGGCCTCGCGGGCGCGCGCCGCCTCGATGATCTTGGCGGTAATGGCCTTGGCATCGCTGGGATTTTCCAGCAGGTAGTTGGCCAGGTTCTCCGCCACCGTGGACTCCACCGTACCCTTCACCTCCGAGGACACCAGCTTGTCCTTGGTCTGGGAGGAGAACTTGGGATCCGGCACCTTCACCGACAGCACCGCCGTCAGTCCTTCTCGGGCATCGTCGCCGGTGGTGCCCACCTTGGCCTTCTTGGCGATGCCCTCGTTCTCCATGTACTGGTTGAGGGTGCGGGTCAGGGCGCCGCGGAAACCCGCCAGGTGGGTACCGCCGTCGCGCTGCGGGATGTTGTTGGTGAAGCAGAAGATATTTTCCTGGTAGGAGTCGTTCCACTGCATGGCCAGCTCGACGCCGATGCCGTCCTTCTGGGTGACCATGTAGAACACCTGGGGGTGCAGGGGGGTCTTGTTGCGGTTGAGGTGTTCCACGAAGGAGCGGATGCCACCCTGGTACTCGAAGATGTCCTGCTTGTCGCTACGCTCGTCGGTCAGGCGGATGCGCACGCCGGAGTTCAGGAAGGACAGCTCGCGCAGGCGCTTGGTCAGGATGTCGTAGTGGAACTCGCGGTCGCTGAAGATCTCCGCGCTGGGCATGAAGCGGATCTCGGTGCCGGTGCCATCCGCCGTGCCGGTGACGGCCAGTGGCGCCTGGGGCTCGCCCATGCGGTATTCCTGGCTGTACTGCTTGCCGTCGCGACAGATGGTGAGCTGCAGCCACTCGGACAGGGCATTCACCACGGACACCCCCACGCCATGCAGGCCGCCGGAAACCTTGTAGGAGTTGTCGTCGAACTTCCCACCGGCGTGGAGCACCGTCATGATGACCTCAGCGGCGGAGCGGCCCTCTTCCGGGTGGATGTCCACGGGGATACCGCGGCCGTCGTCCTTCACCGAGGCGGAGCCGTCGGCATGCAGGGTGACGGTGATCTCCGAACAGTAGTTGGCCAGGGCCTCGTCGATGGAGTTATCCACCACCTCGAACACCATGTGGTGCAGGCCGGTGCCGTCATCGGTATCGCCGATGTACATGCCCGGGCGCTTGCGCACCGCATCCAGGCCCTTCAGTACCTTGATATTCGAGGAATCGTAGCTCATGGCTTATCCATCCGGTAAAAATCGTTATTGGCCACGGAATCCACGGAAGAACACCATTCTGGCTGTTATCAAGAAACCTGTAGGAGCGACGCAAGTCGCGATTAATGACCTGGCCTTGTCATCGCGACTTGCGTCGCTCCTACAGGTATCCCGGCAGTCAAAATTGTAGTTTTCCGTATAGTTCCGTGGCCATCAAAGGCCGCATTATACCACTTCCCGCACCACACCGTGTTCCACGTGGAACCGTGCCGGCTCCGGCCAGTCCTCCAGGTCGAGGGCGCGATCCTCGATGGCGGTGATGAACACCTGCGCCTCCAGTTCGCGCAGTTGCGTCAGCACCCGGTCCTGGTGCTCGGCATCCAGTTCCGCCGGGAGGTCATCCACCAGGAACTGGCACGCCCGGCCACGGCGTTGGTGCAGCAGCTCCGCCTGGGCCAGCAGCAGGGCGATGAGCAATTGCTTCTGCTGCCCCCGGGACAGCCGGTCCCGCACGTCCTGCTCATCCAGCTGGAATTGCAGGTCGGCCCGGTGCGGGCCCACCCGGGTCTGCCCTTGCTCCCGATCACGGGGGAGGGCCTCCGCCAGGGCCTCGGGGTAGCCCAGACGCTGGGCCCAGCCGGGGGCGTAGCGCAGGGCGAGGGGGCCAAGGCCCATGACCAGTTCCGCCTGGCGCGAAAACAGCGGTTCCAATGCCTTTATATAGGCACAGCGCATGCCGTGGATCTGGCCTCCGGCCTCCAGCAGGGGAGTATCCCAGCTTCGCACCTGGGCCTCTGGCGCACCTTGGCGCAGCACCGCATTGCGCTGCTTCAAGGCCTGGACGTATTGGCGCCAGGTGACGTGGAACTCCGGTTCCACGTGAAACAATCCCCAGTCCAGGAACTGGCGCCGGTACTTGGGGCCTTCCTCCAGCACCCGGTGCAGGTCCGCGGTGATGACCACCAGGGGAAAGTGCGCGGCGAGGTCCGATACCCGCCGCACCGGTACCCCGCCCAGGCGGACATCCAGCTCCTTGCGACCCCGGCGCAAGCCGACGGGCACGGATCGACCCGATTCTTCCAGTCTGGCCACCAGCTGGAAGGCCTCGGCGCCTTCACGGATCAGTTGTTCCAGGCGCTGGGTACGAAAGGACCGCAGCCGTGCCAGCACATGGATGGCCTCCAGCAGACTGGTCTTGCCGGCGGCATTCGCGCCGGTGATCAGGTTGCAGCGGGGGGAGAAGTCCAGACGCGCCGAGGCCAGGTTGCGGAAGTCCTGGATGTCGAGGCGGGTAAGGGTCATGCCCGGGGATTATCATTCATTGGAAGCGGGGGAGAGAAACAACCATTATGGCCACGGAAGCACACGGAACTACACGGAAATAAAACCAAAATCTACTTGGTGTTCACGAATGAAAATCGTGATCCAGCCAACTGCCCCAAGCACCAGCCAAGCCGATATTCGTTCAGGTTCATACCCGAATCGCGGGTTCTCTGCACATGCTGAGGATTTTTCTTCCGTGTAGTTCCGTGTGCTTCCGTGGCCAATAAACAAACCCGCCTACAACCGCATCGGCATGACCACATACTGGCAGCGGGTCGAGCCGGGTTCCTGGATCAGGCAGCTGCTGTTGGAATCGCTGAGGATCAGCTCCACCTGGCCGGTGCGCAGGGCCGCCAGGGCATCCAGCAGGTAGGTGACATTGAAGCCGATCTCCAGGGGGGCGCCCTGGTATTCCACTTCCAGCTCCTCGTCTGCCTGTTCCTGTTCCGGGTTGTGGGCCTGGATGCGCAACACGCCCGGGTCCAGGTTGAGGCGGATCCCCCGGTATTTTTCGTTGGACAGGATGGAGGTACGGGTCAGGGCCTGGCGCAGGGACTCACGGTCCGCCAGCACCGTCTTGTCGCCCCCCTTGGGCACCACGCGCTGGTAGTCGGGGAAGCGCCCGTCGATGAGCTTGGAGGTGAAGCGCAGCGCAGGGGTGGCGATGCGGATGTGGTTGCTGCCGATCTCCACCTGGGCCTGGTCATCGCTGTCTTCCAGCAGCCGAACCAGCTCCTGGATCCCCTTGCGCGGCACGATCACCTGCTGGCCCTCGGCCCCGTCCACGCTGGCCTCCATCTGGCTCAGGGCCAGGCGGTGGCCGTCGGTGGCCACGGCGCGCACGCTGTCGGGATTCAGCTCCAGCATCAGGCCGTTCAGGTAGTAACGCACGTCCTGCTGGGCCATGGAGAAATGGGTGCGCTCGATCAGCTCGCGGAAGTCGCGCTGGGCGACGGCGAACTGGCGCGAGCCGGCCATGGGTTCCACCAGCGGGAACTCCGCGGCGGGCAGGGTGGCCAGGGTGAAGCGGCTGCGTCCGCCCTGGACCAGAATGCGGTCGTCCTTGAGGGAGATGCTCATGCTGACCCCGTCGGGCAGGGTGCGGCAGATGTCGAACAACTTGCGGGCCGGGATGGTGATCTCGCCCGGTGTTTCCACCTCCAGGGCAATGCGGGCCTGCAGCTCCACCTCCAAGTCGGTGGCGGTCAGTTCGAGCCCATCGGCACTGGCATTGACCAGGACATTGCCCAGCACCGGCAGGGTCTGGCGTCGTTCCACCACACCGATGACCTGTTGCAGGGGTTTGAGGAGTGCTTCGCGTTGAATCTGGAATTTCATGGCGATCCGTTCTGGTTCTGTGTGAAAGAAAATAAAAATTATTGAGATTTAAATTTCTTTTGGTTGTTACAGTTACTAGTCCTGTCCCAAGCTGGGGATAACCCTGTTTTCACTTTAAAAATCAATTTATTACGTGAATGATAAGAGTACGCATAAGCCACTCCTCAAGCTGTGTGCGTCCTGTGGATAAAGTGGGATAAAAACAGCCCCCGGACTTGTCCACAGCTTACCCCCATCATGTGCTCAGGCTTCTCAACAGGTTGTCGTAGTCCTCTTGCATGCGGGCATCACTTTCCTTCAATTCCACGACCTTGCGGCAGGCATGCAGCACGGTGGTGTGGTCGCGGCCGCCGAAGGCATCGCCGATCTCCGGCAGGCTGTGGCGGGTCAGTTCCTTGGCCAGGGCCATGGCCAGCTGGCGCGGGCGGGTGATGGAGCGGGTGCGGCGTGCCGACAGCAGGTCGGCGACGCGGATCTTGTAGTACTCGGCCACCGTCTTCTGGATGTTCTCGATGGACACCAGCTTATCCTGCAGGGCCAGCAGGTCGCGCAGGGCCTCCTTGGTGAACTCCAGGGTGATGGGCCGACCGGTGAAGCGGGCGCTGGCGATGACGCGGCGCAGGGCGCCCTCCAGCTCGCGGATGTTGGAGGCGATGCGCTTGGCGATGAAGAAGGCCACGTCGTGGGGCATGTCCACCTGGGCCTGCTCCGCCTTGCTGAGGATGATGGCGACCCGGGTCTCCAGCTCCGGCGGTTCGATGGCCACCGTCAGGCCCCAGCCGAAGCGTGACTGCAGCCGCTCCTCCAGCCCCTGCACCTCCTTGGGGTAGCGGTCGCAGGTGAGGATCACCTGCTGCTGGCCTTCCAGCAGGGCGTTGAAGGTGTGGAAGAACTCCTCCTGGGAGCGCTCCTTGCCGGCGAAGAACTGGATGTCGTCGATGAGCAGGGCGTCGACGGAACGGTAATGGCGCTTGAATTCGTTGATGGCGTTGTGCTGCAGGGCCTTGACCATGTCGGCCACGAAGCGCTCCGAGTGCAGGTACACCACCTTGGCGGAGGGATTGCCCTCCAGGATCAGGTTGCCGATGGCGTGCATCAGGTGGGTCTTGCCCAGGCCCACGCCGCCGTAGATGAACAGCGGGTTGTAGGCGTTGCCCGGGTTCTCCGCCACCTGGCGCGCGGCGGCGCAGGCCAGCTGATTGGACTTGCCCTCCACGAACAGCGGGAAGGTGTGGGCGGGGTTCAGGTTGTGGTTGGCGGTCTGTCGCACGCCGTTGTGCTCTGCAGCGGGGCGTGGTGCGCTGGCGGGGGGCATGGCGGCCGGCGCGACCTTGGGCTTGCAGGTGCCGATCTCCAGCTGCACCCGCGGCGCGGCGGGATCGCCCATGCCGGTGACCGTGGCGCTGATGGAATCGATGTAATGATCGCGCACCCAGTCGAGCACGAAACGGTTCGGTGCCAGCAGCCGCAGGGCACCCCCCTCCTCGATGGCGTGCAGCGGTCGAATCCAGGTGTTGAACTGCTGCTCCGGCAGTTCATTTTCCAGACGATTCAAACACTTTTGCCAGAGCGAGCCGTCCACTCATCACACCTCGATGCTGCCGGTTCAGGGGGGGATTGAAGGCCGCAGTCTACCCCTGCGCGCGCCACTTATCCACACCCCGCCGCAAGTTTTCTTGACCCCGTCACAGTTGCCAAGGGCGGGCAAAACCAGTACTCTTCGCGCTTTTCCCTGTCCGCCTTGCGGGCGGGTTTACCATGCACACTTTCGGAAGCTAAGGTCATGCAGAGAACATTTCAGCCCAGCGTCATCAAGCGCGCCCGCACCCACGGTTTTCGTGCCCGCATGGCGACCAAGAACGGCCGCAAGGTCCTCAAGGCCCGCCGCGCCAAGGGCCGTGCCCGCCTGATTCCCTGATCGCTTCGCGCCCGGTGGGGAACAGCCAGGCCTTTCCCCGCACGGCCCGCATCACCAGCGCCGTCGACTACCGCAGGGTCTTCCAGCACAGCCAGTGCAAGTCCAACGATCGCTGGCTGACGGTACTGGCGACGGGCAATGGCCTGGGCCATGCCCGCCTGGGCCTGGCCATCTCCCGCAAGGCGGAGAAGACCGCGGTGGGGCGCAACCGGGTGAAACGCATCATCCGGGAGAGCTTCCGCCGCCACCAGGGCGAGCTCGATGCCTGGGACCTGGTGGTGATCGCCCGCCCCGGCGTGGCCGCGCAGAGCAGCAGCGCCCTGCACGCGGCCCTGGCCAAACACTGGACCCGGTTACAACGCACATGCGCCGAATCCTGATCCTGCTCATCCAAGGCTACCGCTACCTGTTCAGTCCCTGGCTGGGCAATCACTGCCGTTTCTATCCCAGCTGCTCCCACTATGCGCAGGAGGCCGTGCAAACCCACGGTGCCCTGCGCGGCAGCTGGCTGACCCTGCGCCGCCTCGGCCGCTGCCATCCCTGGCACGCGGGCGGTGTCGATCCCGTACCTCCCAAGGAAATGCCCAAGTCCCATGGATAACCAGCGCCTGATCCTCTTCATCGCCCTTTCCTTCGTGGTACTGCTCATGTGGCAGGCCTGGATGGAGGACTACGGACGCGCCCCGGCACCGGTGGAGACCGCCGAAACCCGGGCCGCCGACCCCGAGGGCGAACTGCCGGAGCTGCGCCCCCTGGACGCCGACGTGAGCGCCGCGCCCGTGGCGGACGACCGCGGCCTGCTCCGGCCGGGTGCGCCGGTGCGGGTGGTGACCGATGTACTGGACCTGGAGATCAGCACCCGTGGCGGTGACGTGCGCAAGCTGCGCCTGCCCACCTACCCGGTGTCCACGGATCCCGATGCCGAGCCCATGCTGCTCATGAACGACAGCCTGCCCAACCTGTTCGTGGCCCAGTCCGGCCTGCGCAGCACCGACGGCCCGGAGCCCACCCACCACGAGGAGTACCGCGCCGAGCAGGACCACTACGCACTGGCCACCGGCCAGGACGAGCTGCGTGTGCCCCTGTACTGGACCAGTCCGGAAGGCGTGCGCGTCACCAAGACCTATATATTGCAGCGCGGCAAGTTCGACATCCGCGTGGAGCACCGCGTGGAGAACGGTTCGCAGCAGCCCTGGAGCGGGCGTGCGTACCGCCAGCTGCAGCGCACCCAGGTGGCGGAGGCCGGCCAGTCGGCCTTCATCTACACCTACATGGGCGGCGTCATCTACAGCCCGGAGAAGAAGTACGAAAAGATCTCCTTCAGCGACATGATGAGCGACAACCTGCGGCGCGAGATCAGCGGTGGCTGGGCGGCGATGATCCAGCACTACTTCCTCGGCGCCTGGGTACCGCCCGCCGACATGCCCGCCGACTACTACAGCATGGTGCTGGGCGGCACCCGCTACGTGCTGGGCATGGTGGACCTGCAGCCGCGCACCGCCCAGCCGGGCGAGACCGTGACCTTCTCCAGCACCCTGTTCGCCGGGCCCAAGCTGCAGGATGAAATGAAGGCGGTCGCCCCGGGCCTGGAACTGACCGTGGACTACGGCTTCCTCACCGTGCTGGCGCAGCCCATCTTCTGGATGCTGAAGTGGATCCACAACCTGGTGGGCAACTGGGGCTGGGCCATCGTGCTGCTCACCCTGCTCATCAAGCTGGCCTTCTACAAGCTGTCCGAGACCAGCTACAAGTCCATGGCCAACATGCGCAAGCTGGCGCCGCGCCTGAAGGCGCTGAAGGAGCGCTACGGCGACGACAAGCAGCGTCTCAACCAGGCCATGATGGAGATGTACAAGACCGAGAAGATCAACCCGCTGGGCGGATGCCTGCCCATCCTGGTGCAGATCCCGGTGTTCATCGCCCTCTACTGGGTGCTGCTGGAGAGCGTCGAGCTGCGCCAGGCGGACTTCATCTTCTGGCTCAAGGATCTGTCCACGCGCGATCCCTACTTCGTGCTGCCGCTCATCATGGGCGCCACCATGATCATCCAGCAGAAGCTCAACCCCGCCCCCCTGGATCCCATTCAGGCCAAGGTGATGATGATCCTGCCCATCGTGTTCACGGTGTTCTTCGCCTTCTTCCCCTCGGGGTTGGTGCTGTACTGGGTGGTCAACAACACCCTGTCCATCGCCCAGCAGTGGGTCATCACCCGGCGTATCGAGGCCGGCGCCAAGTCCTGACCTCCCCATGAGCGACACCATCGCCGCCATCGCCACGCCCCCTGGGCGTGGTGGTGTGGGCGTCGTCCGCGTCTCGGGCCCCGGGGTGCCGGCACTGGCCCGGCGACTGCTCGGCCAGCTCCCCGCGGCGCGCCAGGCCCGGTTGCAGACCTTCACCGACGCCGGCGGCCATGCCATCGACCAGGGTCTGGCGCTGTATTTCCCTGCCCCCCGTTCCTTCACCGGCGAGCACGTGCTGGAGCTGCAGGGCCACGGCGGGCCCGTGGTCATGGACCTGCTGCTGGCGCGCGTGCTGGAACTGGGCGCGCGCGCGGCGCGCCCCGGTGAATTCTCCGAACGCGCCTTCCTCAACGACAAGCTCGACCTGGCCCAGGCCGAGGCCATCGCCGACCTCATCGACAGCGGCACCGCCGAGGCGGCGCGTGCCGCCATGCGTTCCCTGGAGGGCGAGTTCTCGCGCCGCGTGGACGAGCTGCTGGAGGCATTGATCCAGCTGCGCATGTACGTGGAGGCGGCGCTGGACTTCCCCGAGGAGGAGATCGATTTTCTTTCCGACGGCCAGGTGCTGGGCCAGCTCGCCGCGCTGGAGGCGGGCTTCACCCGGCTGGAGGCGGTGGCGCGCCAGGGGCGCCTGCTGCGCGAAGGGATGACGGTGGTCATCGCCGGTCGACCCAATGCCGGCAAGTCCAGCCTGCTCAATGCCCTGGCCGGGCGCGAGGCGGCCATCGTCACCGCCATCGCCGGTACCACGCGCGATGTCCTGCGCGAGCACATCCAGCTCGATGGCATGCCCCTGCACATCCTCGATACCGCCGGCCTGCGCGACAGCGACGACCCGGTGGAGCAGGAAGGCATGAAGCGCGCCTGGGCCGAGATCGAACGGGCCGACCGCCTGCTGCTGGTGGTCGACGATGCCCAGGGTTACGGGCCGGAGGAGGACGCCATCCTCGCGCGCCTGCCGGAGGCCTTGCCGCGCACCCTGGTGTACAACAAGGCCGACCTCACGGGACGGCCCGTGACCACGCGCCTGCACGAGGACATGGAGGCCCTGGTGCTGTCGGCGCAGACAGGCGCCGGCGTCGAGGCGCTGCGCGCCTTCCTCAAACGCTGCATGGGCTACGGTGGCGAGACCCAGGACGGTTTCATCGCGCGCCGTCGCCACCTCGATGCCCTGCGCCGCGCCCATGCCCACGTGCGAGCCGGCGACCGCCAGCTGCGCGAGCAGCGCGCCGGCGAACTGCTCGCCGAGGAGCTGCACCAGGCGCAACAGGTGCTGGGCGAGATCACCGGCAGCTTCAGCAGCGAGGACCTGCTGGGGCGCATCTTCGCCAGTTTCTGCATCGGGAAATGAGCCGGACGGGTCCCACCCGGGGGGAGGGCACTAGCGCGGCCGGTCGGCACCGGGATCAAGGGGGCAGGTCAAGGTGTCACAGATCAAGATCAAGGGGTCAGAGTACTTGATCCAAGATCAAGGGGTCAGAGTACTTGATCCAAAAGATCAAGGGGTCAGAGTACTTGATCCCCTGATTCTCCGGCTTGAAATTTTCGTTACACTGCTCAACACTCTATTGGCACACAGCTCGCAAAAGGATTTGCGAAATGGCTCGACTACCGAGAAATGTGCTGCCTGGCGTGCCGCAGCACGTTATCCAACGCGGCAACAATCGACAGGATGTTTTCTTCACGGCAAGCGATCACCGTTTGTACCTGGATTCACTGCAACAGGCCGCCGAACGGTACAGTTGTGCGATTCATTCTTATGTCTTGATGACCAATCATGTCCATCTCTTGATCACGCCAAATAGCGAGGATGGTTTGTCACGCTTGATGCAGAGCGTGGGCCAACGTTATGTTCGCCATATCAATACGACGTATCATCGTACTGGCACACTTTGGGAG
>OBJA01000852.1_pt1 | contig 24253 bp, 23 predicted proteins | sample 1519751 | NCBI WGS metagenome assembly OBJA01 (sample SAMEA3881238, study PRJEB22517) | soil metagenome | biome: lake sediment; feature: soda lake sediment; material: sediment, water from around vicinity | place: India | collected 2013-12-23 | depth 3 m
ACCAAGGTGGACGTGCGCATCATCTCGGCGACGAACCGCGACCTGGCTGGTCAGGTGAAGGCCGGCACGTTCCGCGAAGACCTGTTCTACCGCCTCAACGTGTTCCCCATCGACATGCCATCGCTGCGCGAGCGCCGTGAGGATATTCCGGCGCTCGTGGATCATTTCATCGCGCGTTTCAATGCCAGCGAGGGCACCAAGGTGACCGGCGCGGGCGAAGACACGCTGCAGATGCTGTATGCCTATGACTGGCCGGGCAACGTGCGCCAGCTTGAAAACTCTGTCTTCCGCGCTGTGGTGCTGTGTGACGGGGACGAATTGCGCCCGCAGGATTTCCCGCAGATTTCCAGCATGATGGGCGAAGTGAAGATGCTGCCCGCCATGCCGGCGCGCGCATCAGAGCCCCCGCCGGTGCCGGCCAATGATGCCCGCCCGGCACCTGCGCCGATGGTAGGGGATGTGCCCGTCGCCATCAAGGACGCCGATGGCGAGATCCGCAGCCTGCAGGACATCGAGCGCGATCTCCTTCAGTATGCGATTGATTTCTATGACGGCCATATGAGCGAAGTTTCCCGCCGTCTCGGTATTGGCCGCTCGACGCTTTACCGCAAGGTGCGGGAATACGACCTCGACGTGCGCGGCGAACGCGAAACGGGTTGATGTGACTTTTGAAGCCGGCCCGGATCAGGTCCGGGGCGGTTTCGAGAGATCGTAGGACATCGCCACATTGGCCCGCGCATAGCTGGCGCCATAGCGTGCCATGATGCCAGCGTCATGCACGAAGCCGGCCTTTTCATAGAGATGGATGGCGGCGGCGCATTTTGAATTAGTGAGCAGGAACAGCTCGCCAATCGGCATCTGGCGGGCCCGTTCTATCGTCCGGTCAAGGAGGAATTCGCCTGCCTTCAGACCGCGGGCGGAGGCGCGCACGCCCATCTTGGTCAGCTCGAAGATGTTTCCCTCCACCGGCATCAGCGCGCAGGTGCCGATGATGCCGAGGCCCTCTGCCTCAACGAACAGGATCTCTCCGCCCGGCGCGAGAATTTTTTCGCGCGGGTTTTCGATGATTTCGATGTCCTTCTTTTCCAGCGTGAACATGGCTTCCACCCATTCTCGGGTGATGGCGTCGAACTCCGGCGCGAGGCGGTCATCAAACTCGACCAGCCGCAAAGCCGGGCGGCTGCTGGCGCCCTCGTCGCGGATACGGTCGTGCAGGGAGCGTTGCTGAAGCGCGCCTTCCAGCCGGGCGATCCAGGAGAGGAAGCCGGTTTCTTCGCCTTCACAGAGCCCCTGCGCGGCGCGGCGCACCTGCGGCCAGAGATCGGCTTTCAACTCTTCCAGCAGGGATTCGCCCTCGGGCGTGAGGCGGATCAGCTTCTGGCGGTTGTCGCCCTTCACGCGGCTGGTCGTGGTGATGCCTATTTTCTGCAGGGCGTTGTGGATGCGGGTCACGGCCGGCTGGCTGATGCCGACGGCTTCGACGGCTTCGGTGACGCTCATCGGGCCATAGGTTGTGAGCGCGGCGAGCAAGGGAAAATGCGTGCCCTGAATGGGCAGGCCGCGATCAGCAAACACTTTGGTGGCGTCGGCCTGCATCTTCTCGGCCAGGCGCTTCAACCGGCTGCCGAGGGCGAGGTAGCCCATCTCTGCAAGAACGTCTCTGGCCATCAGGGCCTCCTTCAAATCATGAGTTATATAACCTGTTATATAACGGGCGTGTCAAGCGGGCGCGCGTGCGGGCGCTTCAGGGATGTCAGGGTTGAGAAACAGGGTGGATCGGCTGGCGGGTGGCGCGCCAGGTGAGGGCGAGGCCGGCGAGGATGATGACGACCATCAGCCAGTAGAGTTTCGTCTGCGCCTCGATGCCGCCCGGCGCGAGGGCGTCATAGGCGAGGCCGGCGGCGAGGCCGGTGACGGCCATGGCCGGGCCGAAGATCAGCGCGCCATTGGCCGAATAGGCGAGCGAGAGCTTGTCATCCGGCAGGGCGGCCTGAAGGAAACGCATCGTTCCGATATGCGTCATGGCGAAGCTGGCGGCGTGCAGGGTCTGGAACACATAGACCGCTTCCACCGGCAGGACGAAGCCAGCGGCGGTCCAGCGGATGAGGGCGCCGAGGCCGCCGATCCAGAGCATGGTGTAGTAGTTCATGTTCTTCAGAAGCTGGCGGGAGACCAGCAGCAGCAGGATTTCCGCCGCCACGCCGATGGCCCAGAGCGCGCCGATATGGCTGCCATCGATGCCCTGCGCGATCCAGATATTGGAGGCGAACGCATAGTACGCCCCATGGCTTGCCTGGATCAGGGCGGCGGCGAGCAGGTACACGAACACGCCGGGTATCCGGTAGAGGGTGAAGGAGTCGGTGAAGGTGGAGATCAGCGGGCGGCGGGCGACGGCGGCGCGGGCGCCCTGCTTGGTGAAAAGGGGCGCGATGGCGGCGACGACGCAGGCGGCGATCAGATAGACCAGAACCCAGTCCGGCCCCCAAGCGCCGAGGATGGCGCCGCCGGCGAGATTGGCAATGACAAAGGCGGCCGAGGCGATGGCGCGGCCTTCGCCATAATCGGGCCGGCCATTGCGGGTGCCGAAGACCAGGACCGCTTCAAACAGCGGGCCCATCACATTCATGGCGCTGTAAATCACGACGCAGAGAAAGAAATCGACCGCGCGCGGCGTATCCGGAAAGAGCAGCACATACCCGCCCAGCGCGATTGCCATGACGGCGGCCAGCGTGCCGCGCAGACCGTGATCCTGGGCGATGCCCGCCGTCAGCGGGCCGGCGACGATGCGGATAAGGATGGCAAGCGTGCTGGCGCCGGCAATCTCGGCGCCGGACATGCCGGCGGCGCGCTCCATCCAGACCGGCAGGTAGGGCAGGTTTGCGCCGAGAACGAGGTTGACAGCGCCCGCCGCCAGGGCGGCGCGCCAGGATGCGCTCAGGCCCATGATGGCTTACCGCTGACCCCTGCTGCGTGCCCCCTCATGGCTGATGCAAAGTCCCTTGTCCGAAGCCCCGATTTTCCGCTGATACTCTGCTTGGTGAGTGTGCGGTAGGGGCCCGGCTCAAGACTTTTCAGGTCATGGCGCTGCCATCGGGCCGCAGGCGTTCGCGTACCAGTTCGCCGAGCTTGCGGGCTTCGGCTTCGCGCGGGCTGCCGGACTTCCAGGCAATGCCAACCTGGCGGCCGATGATCGGGTTGACGAAGGAGCGCACGGCGACATCCGGGCCGAGGGTGAGGCCGTTATCCGCAGCCAGGCGCGGGATCAGCGAGACACCAAGACCGCCGGCGACCATGTTGACCAGCGTGCCGAGCGAGGTGGCGGCGACCTGCTCGCGCCCGGCGCCGGCCTTCAGGCGGCAGACCGAGACAGCATGGTCGCGCAGGCAGTGGCCATCTTCCAGCAGCAGCACGTCTTCGCCCTGAAGGTCTTCCGGAGAGAGGCCGTTCTTCCGGCTGAGCGGGTGGCTGGCCGGGGCAGCGAGCAGGAACTCGTCGTCGAACAGGGTCATCACCTCGATACCGGGCGCTTCCCACGGGAGTGCGATGAAGGCGGCGTCGAGCGTCCGGGCGCGCAGCTGGTCGATCAGGCGATGGGTGCGGTCTTCGGTGAGGTAGAGTTTGAGGTCGGGATAGCGCCGGGTGAGCTGGCCGACGATCTGGGGCAGCACGAAGGGCGCGATGGTGGGAATGGCGCCCAGATGGAACGGACCGGAGAAGAGGGCGCCGGCGCTGGTGACCGCCTGGACGAGGGCGTGGGCGTCCGCCAGCAGGGCAGAAGCGCGCGCGACGGCTATTTCCCCGGCATGCGTCAATGTGGCGCCGCGGGATTCCCGCTCGGCCAGGGCAACCCCGAAGAGATCTTCCAGCTCCTTTATGCCCGCCGAAAGGGTGGGCTGGGTGACGTGACAAGCCTCGGCAGCACGGGAGAAAGAGCCCGTTTCACCGAGGGCGACGAGGAATTGAAGCTGGCGGAGCGTCGGAAGGATCATAGGGATAATCTATACGATAAATCGGAATTATCAATTTTCTTTATTGCGTGCACTGCACCAATTCGGGAGCTGCCTGCAGCCACCGAAGCAGGCCAGCAAACCGTTTGAGGAGACCTCCCTATGCTTGGCATCGGCCAGAAACTGCCTGACTTCCAGATCACCGGCGTGAAACCGAAATTCATGCAACACGAACAGAATGGCGAAAGCGCTTTCGAGCCGCTGACCCAGGACAGCTTCCCCGGCCTCTGGAAAGTCATCTTCTTCTACCCGAAGGACTTCACCTTCGTCTGCCCGACCGAGATCGCCGAATTCGCGCGTCTTGCCCCGGAATTCGCTGACCGCGATGCTGTTGTGCTCGGCGGCTCGACCGACAACGAGTTCGTGAAGCTCGCCTGGCGCCGTGAGCACGGCGACCTGAAAGAACTGCCGATCTGGCAATTCGCAGACACCAACGGCTCGCTCGTCGATGGCCTCGGCGTGCGCGAAGAAGGCGCCGGCGTTGCTTACCGCGCCACCTTCATCGTCGACCCGCACAATGTCATCCAGCACGTCTACGTCACCAACCTGAACGTTGGCCGTAACCCGCAGGACACCCTGCGCGTGCTCGACGCTCTGCAGACGGACGAGCTCTGCCCGTGCAACCGTCCGGTTGGCGGCAAGACGCTCGAGCTCGCCTAAGCGAGACTGAATGCCAGCTGGTTCCGGGCCTTGCGCCTGCCCCCACGTCCCCCCGCCCATGGCGGGCGCGGCCGGGACCAGCTGGTTATTCGCCTTTCCATTTTCGAAGACTGACAGGAGTGCGCGATGTCGCTTGAAACCCTGAAGACCCTGATTCCGGACTATGCCAAGGATATCCGTCTCAATATCGGTTCTCTGGCGAACGAAACGATCCTGAACGACCAGCAGAAATATGGCTGCTACCTGGCCTCTGCCCATGCTGTAGGCGAGCCCCAGACGCTGCGCGCCATCGAAGCCGAAGCGCGCGGCAAGCTCTCGGCCGAAGCGCTGACTGCAGCCAAGGCCGCCAGCGCCATCATGGGCATGAACAATGTCTATTACCGCGCCACGCACCTGGTTTCGAACACCACCTACACCACGCTGCCCGCCCGCCTGCGGATGAACGTGATCGGCAATCCGGGCGTGGAGAAGGCCGATTTCGAGCTGTGGTCGCTGGCGGTGTCGGCGATCAATGGCTGCGGCATGTGCCTCGACGCGCATGAGGCCGAGCTGCGCAAGCACGGCATGACCAGCGAGCAGATCCAGGCGGCGATCCGGATCGGCGCAGTGGTCAACGCTGCGGCGCGCATCCTGGCGGCGGAAGCGGCGCTGGCGGCAGAGCCTGCCTGACCGCACTTCGCGAATCCCGAATGGGAGCCCCTGGGCCTTTATGGGCCCGGGGGCTTCTTTTTGGGCGGGGAGGGGCCGGGTGTGGGCAATACCCCGCCGCGCGCATGTATTCTTGGTAAGGAAACCGGCAAAAGCTGCGCGATTGCATCTCTGGCGGGCAAGCGATGCGGCATCGCAACACGGGCACCTAAGCCCCGGTTTCTGCTAAGGTTTTGCAGGGTTTCCCATGTCTGCCCATTTGAGAGTTGCGTAGCGTTCCGATGATGAGCGCTTTTTGTTCCTCAATTGGTCCAATGTGGAAATTCTGATTCGCCAGTGGTGCCCATTGAGGCCCATGCGTGCCCATGATACTCCAAATTTACACATGGTTTACCCATGGCGGGGTTTAGGCAGATAAGATTGGGCTAGGCGGGTGTTTGTTTCCACCTATGAGGGCGCTATTGACGCAAAGGGCAGGGTTTCGATCCCTGCACCTTTCCGCGCCGCATTGGGCGGGTCAAATCGCGTTTTCATGTGGCAGGCCCCGGATGGGTCCGGCGCGCTTGAGGGTGGCGGCGAGGAGCTGATGGAGCTCTACCGCGAGACCCTGGCCGAACTGCCGCTGCAATCGCCTATCCGCGAAGCCATCGTCACCTGCATCATCGCCGCGTCGGCCGATCTCAAGATCGACGATACCGGCCGGGTGAAGCTGCCCGAGGATCTCTGCGAAGCGGCAGACCTCAGTGGCAAGATCAAGTTCTCCGGCCAGATGGACAGTTTCCGGATCTGGAACCCGGAGCGCTTCAGCCTGCATCAGATGCGGATGCGCTCGATCGTCAACGCGCCTGAAACGCTCGATGCCTTTGCGTCGGCCTATAATAAGGTGCGCCAGCGCCGGGCCGCGGCCGGACGTGGGGAGGCGGGCTGATGTCGACACGCGCCACGCCCCGCACGCCCGCTGAGCCCGGCCATCTGCCGGTGATGCTGGCCGAAGTGCTGACCGCCCTCGCCCCGGCCGATGGCGATGTCATCATTGACGGCACCTTCGGCGGTGGCGGCTACACCACTGCCATCCTGCAGGCGGCGCGTTGCACCGTACTCGGCATTGACCGCGATCTCGACGCGATTGTCCGGGCCGAGAAGATGGCGGAGGTCAATCCCCGCCTCGTGCCCCTGCTCGGCTGCTTCGGCGATCTCGACACCCTGGCTGAGCAGGCGGGCCATTCTGCCGTGGACGGCGTTGTGCTCGATATCGGGGTTTCCAGTTTTCAGATCGACCAGGCCGAGCGCGGTTTTTCCTTCATGAAGGATGGCCCGCTGGACATGCGCATGGGCGGAAGCGGTCCGTCTGCGGCTGATGTGGTCAACAGAATGAGCGAAAAGGGCCTGGCGGATGTGATTTTCCGTCTGGGCGAAGAGAAAAACGCCCGCCGGATTGCCCGTGTTCTGGTGCAGCGCCGGGCGGAGGTGCCGTTCGAGACGACGGCGGATCTCGCCTCTGTGGTTGAAGACGCGGTCGGCGGGCGGCGCGGCGCGCGGGTTCACCCCGCCACGCTGACCTTCCAGGCGATTCGGATGTATGTGAACGACGAGCTGGGCGAGCTGGCGCGCGGCCTGCGCGCGGCCGAGCATATCCTCAAGCCGGGCGGGCGGCTGGTGGTTGTCACCTTCCATTCGCTGGAAGACCGGCTGGTGAAGCAGTGGATGAAGCAGAAAGCGGGCGCTGTGCCGTCTGGCTCGCGCCACATGCCGCTGCTCTCCAAGGGGCCGCAGCCGGCCTTTGAACTGCAGGAAAACAAGGCGGTGCAGCCGTCTGAAAAGGAAGTGGAAACCAATCCACGCGCACGGTCTGCAAAGTTGCGGGCGGCGATCCGCACCAACGCGGACGCGGCCCAGGATGAGGCGAGCGACGGTATGAACTTGCCGCCGCTCGCGGAGCTGGAGAAGTCGCGATGAGCCGCAAGGTATTTTTCTTTGGTCTTCTGGTCGCCGGGTTGCTGATTTTCAGCCTCTACCGGGCAAAATATGGTGCCAAGGACACCGCCGCCGAACTGATGGCGGTGGAAGCGCAGATCGAGGAAGCCCAACGCGAAAAGGCGCTTCTGGAAACCGAGCTCGCCCATATGAGCCGGCGGGACTGGATTGAGGAATATGCCCGCAAGGAGCTGGGCATGGCCCCGCCCAAGCCCGGCCAGATGGCCAATGAGGGCGACCTTGATGAAGTGGTCGGCCCGCCGGTGACCACGCTGCAGGTCATGTCGGTATCCAGTGAGGCCGCTGACACGGCGGACACGGATGAAGATGCCGGCAAGGCTGCGGAGGCGCCCAGATGAGCGAAGCCTCCCGGCATCGTACACGGCTCGCCGGGCTGGCCATCGGCCTGCTCTTCGTGCTGATGGCGGGCCGGGGCGGTTATCTGGCCCTGTCGGACGCGCCGTCCAATGCAGCGGCCCGGCCGATGACGGCAGCGCTTCAGCAGCGTGCGGACATTGTCGACCGGAACGGCGAATTGCTGGCCACGTCGGTTGTCTCCTGGTCGCTCTGGGCCAATCCGAGCCTGATCTGGGATGGCGCGGATGTCGCCGGGCAGCTTGTCCGTGTGCTGCCGGACCTGAACGAGGCCGACCTTGCTGCCCGCCTGTCTGACCCCAAACGCAAATTCGTCTGGGTGAAGCGCGGGCTGACGCCCCGCCAGCGCGAGCAGGTGGCGGCGCTTGGCCTTGAGGGCCTTGATTTCCGCGAAGAGGCCCGCCGGGCCTATCCGCGCGGCGTGCTGGCCGGGCAGGTGCTCGGCTATACCAATGTCGATGGGAAGGGGATCGCCGGGGTCGAGCTGGCGCAGGAGGCCGCACTTCAGGGTGGGGTGGCGCCTGTCCGGCTGACGTTGGATATCGGCGCCCAGGCGGCGCTGGAGGCAGAGCTCGCCACGGCGGCAATGGATTATGACATGAAGGGCGGCGCCGCGATCCTGATGGATGCGCGCACCGGCGCTATTCGCGGCATGGCAAGCTGGCCGCCGTTTGATCCCAACCGCGCGAGCGATACGCCTGCGGACGACCCTTCCCGCACCAACCGGGCAATCAGCGCAGTGTATGAACTCGGCTCGATCTTCAAGCCGCTGACGATTGCTGCCGCGCTGGACGTGGGCGCGATCAAGCCGGAAGACCGGTTCCCGGTGGGCCAGCCCCTGCTGATCCAGGGGCGCCGCATCTCCGATACGCACTGGTTTGCCCGTGAGGCGGACGTTTGGAAAATCCTGTCGGAAAGCTCCAACATCGGCACGGTGCAGGTGAATTACGCGCTGGGGGCCCAGCGCCAGCAGCAGTTTCTGGATCTGGCCGGCCTCACCCGCCGCGCGCCCGTCGGCCTGCCCGGCTCGGCCGCGCCGCTTGTGCCCGCGCGCATGGATGAGGTGACGGCGGCGACGGTTTCCTATGGCCATGGCATCTCGGTGACGCCGATGGCGTTTCTGGTGGCGTTTTCTGCCTTCGGGAATGACGGGGTGATGGCGGCGCCGGTGCTGGTGGAGGATGAGGCCGCACCGAAGGCTGAGCCTGTGCGCCTTTTCTCCCAGCAGACGGCGCATCTGGTGACCGAGATGATGCGCCAGAGCGTGGTGAATGGGACAGCGCGCCGCGCCGAGGTGCCCGGATACCGCGTGGCGGGAAAGACGGGTACGGCGGAGAAGCCGATCCCCGGCGGCTATGCCAAGGACCGCAATGTTGCGAGTTTTGCTGCGGTATTTCCTGCAGACAGCCCCCAATATGCCCTGATTGTGACGCTGGATGAGCCCAAGGCCATCGAGGACGGAACCATGACCGCCGCTGTGAACGCTGCGCCGGTTGCCGGGCGTATCATTGAGCGCGTGGCGCCGCTTCTCGAGGTCGATCCGCGCTTTGAGGATCTCCGGCCTGCCACCGCGCCGCCCAGACCCCTCTCCCAGAACAGGAGTGAACTTTGAACCTCTCGGACCTTTTCCCGCTCGCTGAGAATGGCGAGACCGAGATCCTCGGAATGACCGCTGACAGCCGCAAGGTTCAGCCGGGCTGGCTGTTTGCGGCCCTCAAGGGCAGTGTGCATGATGGCGGGCGGTTTGTGCCCCAGGCCATCGCGCAGGGCGCCGCGGCGATCCTGTCGGATGGCGATGCGGGCGAGGTGTCCGTGCCGCATGTGATTGCCGACGAGCCGCGCCGCGCGCTGGCGCTGGCGGCCAAGCGCTTCTATGGCGCGCAGCCGGAATTCGTGGTGGCCGTCACCGGCACCAATGGCAAATCCTCAACAGTCGATTTTGCCCGTCAGATATGGGGCCGGGCAGGGATCAAGGCCGCCTCGATGGGCACGCTGGGCGCCATCGGGCCGAGCGGCAAGATCGATATCGGCCACACGACGCCCGACCCGGTAACCGTCAGTGAAACGATGAAGCTGCTGACCGCCCAGGGCGTGACGCACTGCGCGATGGAGGCCTCCAGCCATGGCCTTGAGCAGCACCGTCTTGACGGGGTGGATCTCTCTGCTGTTGCCTTCCTGAATCTCACCCAGGACCATCTGGATTACCATCCGACGATGGAGGCCTATCTGGGCGCCAAGCTGCGCCTCTTCCGTGATCTGGCCCCGAAGGGCATTCCAGCCATCGTCAACGCGGACAGCGATCATCGCGAGACTGTCGAAGAGACGGCGCGCAAGGCCGGGCTTCAGGTGGTGTCATTCGGCTGGCGCGGCGAGGATCTCTGGATCGACGAGCTGATGCCGAAAGCGACCGGGCAGACGCTGTTCCTCTACTGGAAAGATGTGGAGCAGAAACCGATCGAGCTGCCGCTGATCGGCGAGTTCCAGACGCTGAACGCGCTGGCGGCCGCTGCGCTCTGCCTGTCGCTCGGCATGGAATTCCCGGCCGTGGCCGAGGGGCTTGCCAATCTGAAGCCCGTGAAAGGCCGTCTCGAATTTGTCGGCAAGACCGAGACGGGCGCCGCTGTGTTCGTGGACTATGCGCATACGCCTGACGGGCTGGATGTGCTGCTGCGCGCTGTCCGTCCGCATACGGCGGGACAGTTGAAGGTGATCTTCGGCTGTGGCGGCGACCGGGACGCGAAGAAACGCCCGATCATGGGTGAGATTGCCAGCCGCCAGGCCGATGATGTGATCGTGACAGATGACAATCCCCGCTCGGAAGATCCGGCCAGAATCCGCGCCTCGATCCTTGGCGGCGCGAAGGGTGCCCGCGAGATTGGCGACCGGGCCGAGGCCATCCACACCGTGATCCGTGAGCTGAAAAAAGGCGACACGCTGGTGATTGCCGGCAAGGGGCATGAGACGGGCCAGATCATCGGCTCGCAGGTCTTGCCCTTCTCTGACCAGGATGAGGCGCTGGCCGCCCTGAAAGCGAGTGCGCGATGACAGCCCCGCTCTGGATCTCCAGCGATATCGAACTCGTCACCGGCGGCGCGGCCAGCGCCCCCTTTGAAGTGACAGGCTCGATCTCCATCGATACGCGCACCCTGCAGAAGGGCGACCTCTTCGTGGCGCTGAAGGATCAGCGCGACGGGCATGACTTTGTGGAGGCCGCCTTCAAGGCGGGGGCTGCCGGCGCGCTTGTCTCCCGGCCCATGCCGGGCGGACCGGTAGTGCAGGTTGAGGATGTGCTGGACGCGCTGACGCAGCTGGGCATCGCGGCGCGCGTGCGCTGCGGCGCCCATCGCACGGCGGTGACGGGCTCTGCCGGCAAGACATCCGTGAAGGAGATGCTGGCGCAGATCTACCGCGCCTTTGGCCCGGCCCACTGGAACGTCAAGAGCTTCAACAATCACTGGGGCGTGCCCCTGACGCTCGCGCGGATGCCGGAGGAAACCCAGCGCGCCGTGTTCGAGATCGGCATGAACACGCCCGGAGAGATTGCCCCGCGCAGCCATATGGTGCGCCCGCATACCGGCATTGTGACCTGCATTGCGGCCGCCCATCTTCAGGGGCTTGGCTCGGTGGAGGGGATCGCCGAGGAGAAGGCGAACATATTCGCTGGCCTGGAAGCGGGCGGTACAATCATTCTGCCGGCGGACGATAAATTTCTGGACTATCTCTCCGAACGGGCACGGAGTTTCTGTCCCACGGGCAATGTCGAGACGTTCGGAACCTCGCCCGATGCCACTGCCCGCATCGTGGCCTATGAAACCGATGGCCGCACCAGCCGCGTGGACGTGGAAATCGTCGGCCGCCGGGTGAGTGTGACGCTGGATGCTGTCGGCGCGCACTGGGCGCAGAATGTCGCCGCCGCCCTGCTCGCGGCCAGCCAGTCCGGTCTCTCCGTCACCGAATGTGCCGAGGCGCTGTCGGGCTATGCCCCGCCGCCGGGCCGGGGCACTTCCGAAACGCTGAACCTGCCGGAAATCGGCGAAATCACGCTGATCGATGACGCCTACAACGCCAACCCTGCCAGCATGCGCGCCGCCCTCAAGGGGCTGGCCCAACGCGCAGGAGCGCGCCGTCTCGCTGCGCTGGGCGACATGCGCGAAATCGGCGATTCCTCAGCCGAGGAGCACCGCAACCTTGCCGGGCCGATCGTTGAGGCGGGGGTTGATGGCGTCTTCCTGGCTGGTGCTGAAATGCAACACCTTTCCGACGCGCTTCCGCGGGATCTGCAGCAGATATCTGCTCCGACCGCGGATGAGTTGTGGAATCAGCTGCAAAAAGCACTGCGCGCTGGGGATGTGCTCTTGATCAAAGGGTCGAATGCGTCCGGGATGGGACGAATAGCGGACCGGCTGCGCCAATGGAGCCAGCCGGCCGGATTGGGCAAGATGGATGGCGGCTCAGAAGGAGCTGCGAGGGTAAGCTGATGCTGTATGAACTGCTGGCCGCGGACAGCGGCGTATTCAACCTGCTGAATTACATTACCTTCCGCACCGGTGCGGCAGTCGTCACGGCATTTCTGGTGACGGTGCTGATCGGTGAGGGGCTGATCAACTTCCTGCGCGCGCGTCAGGGCAAGGGCCAGCCGATTCGCGATCTCTCGCTGGAAGCGCAGCTCTCGAAGAAGGGTACGCCCACCATGGGCGGCCTGCTGATCTGGGTGGGCCTGATCGTCGCCGTTGCCCTCTGGGGCAACTGGCAGAACCCCTATGTCTGGGTCACGCTCGTCGTCACCTTTTCCTATGCCTTCCTCGGCTTCCTTGACGACTATGCCAAGGTCACCAAGCAATCGACCGATGGGGTGTCTGCCGGGGCGCGCCTGATTGCCGGCTTCGGCATCGCGGCGCTCGCCTGCGCCATCATCATGGGCCTGCACGGGGCGCACACGCCCGCCGGCCATGCCGAATGGGGGCCGCTCAATCCGCTGGCAGAATGGATTGCCGGCTTTGCGCCGAAAACCTCTGTGCAGCCGGCCGACCCGAATTTCTCCGGCGGCGTGGCGGTGCCCTTCGTCAACAACTACTTCCTGCCGCTGGGCGGCTTCTTCATCCTCTTCGGCATGATCGTCATCGTCGGCGCGGCCAATGCGGTGAACTTCACCGACGGGCTCGACGGCCTCGCCATTGTGCCGATGACGTTTGCCGCCGCTGCCTATGCGATGATTGCCTATCTCACCGGTAACTTCGTGTTCGCCTCCTATCTCGGCATCCAATTTGCGCCGGGCGCGGGCGAGCTTGCCGTGATCCTTGGCGCGGTGATCGGGGCAGGCATGGGCTTTCTCTGGTTCAATGCCTATCCGGCGAAAGTCTTCATGGGCGACACCGGCTCGCTTGGCCTGGGCGCCATGCTCGGCGTGGTCGCCGTGGCGACGAAACATGAATTTGCGCTGGTCGTGATCGGCGGCCTGTTCGTGCTGGAGGCGCTTTCGGTGCTGACCCAGATTGGCTGGTTCAAGATCACCAAGCGCCTGACGGGCGAGGGCAAGCGCATCTTCCTGATGGCGCCCCTGCACCACCATTTCCAGAAGAAGAACTGGCCGGAAACGCGCGTCGTCGTGCGCTTCTGGATTCTCTCCGTCCTGTTCGCCCTGATGGGCCTTGCCACCCTGAAGCTGAGGTGATGCAGGCGCCATGATCCCCATTACCGAATACGCTGGAAAAGACGTTGCGGTGTACGGCCTTGGCCGCACCGGTCTCAGCGCGGCCAAAGCCCTCAAGGCTGGCGGCGCGCGCGTCCATGCGTGGGATGATAATGAGGAAAGCCGCGCAAAGGCCGAAGCGGCCGGCATCGCCCTCTCCGACATCAACAAGCGCGACTGGCAGACCTTTGCTGCGCTCGTCCTGTCGCCGGGCATTCCGTACAAATTCCCCCAACCTCACCGCCTGGTGCGGATGGCGGAGATGACCGGCGTTCCGGTGATCGGGGATATGGAACTCTTCGCGCGCGCCGTGCAGGCACTGCCCGAGCGGGCGCGGCCGAAGATCGTCGCGATCACCGGCACCAATGGCAAGTCCACCACCACGGCGCTGATCGGGCATATTCTGAAACAGGCGGGCCGTGACGCGCGCGTTGGCGGCAATATCGGCACCGGCGTGCTCGATCTCGCCCCGCTGCATTCCAATGCCATCTATGTGCTGGAGATGTCGTCCTACCAGCTCGACCTGGTGAAAAGCCTGCGCTGCGATGTGGCCGTCTTCATGAACCTCTCGCCTGACCATCTCGACCGGCATGGCGGCATGGATGGCTATCAGGCCGCGAAGATGCGCATCTTCCAGAACCAGACGGAGAAGGATGTCGCCGTCATCGGGTTTGACGATGTCTATTCCCAGTCGATCGCCATCGGCCTGTCGGCCAAGGGGCCGCAGAAGGTGGTGCAGATTTCCTCTACCTACACGCTGGGCAAGGGCATCAGCGCGGTGGACGGCCGTCTTTATGACAATCAGTCGGGCAAGGCGGAATTCGTCGGCAAGCTGGATGAATGTCCGGCGCTGATCGGACGCCACAACTATCAGAACGCCGCGGCGGCGTATGCGGCGTGCCGGGCGCTGGGCCTTGATCCGGGTACGATCATGGCGGGGCTGCGCTCCTTCCCCGGCCTTGCCCACCGGATGGAAGCGGTCGGCGAGATCGGCGGCATCCGCTTCATCAACGATTCCAAGGCAACCAACGCCCAGGCTGCCGAACAGGCGCTACGCGCCTTCAAGAACATCTACTGGATTGCCGGCGGTGTCCCGAAGGCAGAAGGCATTGCCCCGCTCGCCCCGCTCTTTCCCAACATCACCAAGGCCTACCTGATCGGTCAGGCCGAAGATGCCTTTGCCGCTACGCTGCACGGCAAGGTGCCCAGCCAGGTGTGCGGCGCGCTCGACCGGGCGGTGGAGGCGGCCTATCGCGACGCCAAAGCGGCCGGAGAGCCGGGCGCGGTCATCCTCCTGTCGCCTGCCTGCGCGAGCTTTGATCAGTTCAAGGATTATGAACAGCGGGGCGACGCGTTCCGCAGCCTTGTGCAGGGCATGATGCCGGCCAGTCTCAAGGTGACCGCGTGAGCTACACGGCCAACGCACCGCTTCTGCCGCGTTCGGATACATCCTGGTTTACCGAATGGCGCCGCACGCTGGATTGGGGGCTGGTGGCCGGCGCCGTTCTGCTGATGGGGATCGGTCTCCTGATGTCGCTCGCTGCCGGGCCGTCTGCCTCTGCGCGGATCGGCTATGGCGACGCCTATTACTTCGTCTACCGGCAGGCAGGACTGGCGGCCCTCAGCTTTACGATCATGATGAGTTTCAGCGCGCTTGACCGGAAATGGGCGCGGCGCGCGGCAACCGCGATTTTCTTCGTCAGTATCATGATGATGATTGCCGTGCTCGGCATCGGGCATGAGGCCAAGGGCGCCCAGCGCTGGTTGCGCTTTGCCGGCTTCTCCATCCAGCCGAGCGAGACGGTGAAGCCGGCGCTGATCCTGCTCTGCGGCTGGCTGCTGGCGCAGCGCGAGCTTTATCCCAAGGGCCCCTGGGCGCTGGTGGCCTTCATCTTCTATGCGGTGACGCTCGGCCTGCTGCTGCTGCAACCGGATGTCAGCCAGTCGGTGCTGCTGACGGCCGCCTTTCTGACGACCTTCTTCGTCAGCGGCCTGCCCAAGCGCTGGGTGGGGATCTTTGGACTGGGCGGCGGCGTGCTGGCGATAGCGCTCTATAATCTGCTGCCTTATGTGAAGGCGCGGGTGGATGTGTTCGTGAACCCGGCTTCGGTGGACCGCTACCAGCTCGACAAGGCGGCCGAAGCCATCAGCCGGGGCGGCCTGTTCGGTGTCGGGCCGGGGGAAGGGCTGGTGAAGGCCCGCCTGCCGGACGCGCATACCGATTTCATCTTCGCGGTGATGGCCGAGGAGTTTGGTCTCGTGGCGATTGTGGTGCTGATGGCGATCTTTGCGATGATGGCGATCCGCGGTTTCCGCGCGGCTGCCCGTATCGAGGACGGCTATGCCCGCACGGCGGCGGCGGGCCTCTTCACCCTGTTCAGCCTCCAGGCGGCGGTCAATATCGGCGTGAACCTGGCCGTTCTGCCGCCAACCGGTGTGACACTGCCTTTTGTCTCCTATGGCGGCTCTTCCATGGTGGGTATGGGATTGACGCTCGGCCTTGCGCTTGCTCTCGTCCGCGGCGAAGGCACAAGGAGCCGTGGCCAGTATGGCTGACACACCCGATTCAAAACTCGTCATCATCGCAGCCGGGGGCACCGGCGGTCACATGTTCCCCGCCCGCGCTTTTGCCGATGAAATGCGCGCGCGCGGCTGGAACACGGCGCTGATCTCCGATTCCCGCGGCCTGAAATACGCTGCCGACTTTCCGGCAGACTGGAAGGAAGAGATCGAGGCGGCCAGCCCCAACTTCCGTAAGCCCTGGACGGTGCCCGGCGCGGCGCTGAAGATCAATGCCGGCATTGCCCGCGCCCGCCGCCTGATGAAGCAGCACCGCCCGGCGCTGGTCGCCGGCTTTGGCGGCTATCCGGCTTTTCCCGCGCTGGCGGCGGCGCGCCGCCTCAGTGTGCCGATCATCATCCACGAACAGAATGCCGTGCTTGGCCGGGTGAACCGCCAGTTTGCCAAACATGCCAAGCTGGTGGCCAGCGGCTTTGAGCGGCTCGACCGCCTGCCCCCCGGATCGGCGCACATGCCGATCGGCAATCCCGTGCGCGCCCCCATCCTGGAAGCCGGTAAGGTTCCCTATCCGTCTACGGACGAGACGCTGAACATCTTCGTCACCGGTGGCAGCCAGGGGTCGCGCATCATTGGCGAAGTCGTGCCGCTGGCGATCGCCAATCATATTCCCGCGCCGCTGCGTGTGCGCCTCAAGGTGGTCCAGCAGGTGCGCGAGGAACAATATGAGATTGTCTCGAACATCTACCGCAATGCCGGTGTTGCCTGCGAGCTGTCTGCCTTCTTCCGCGACATGCCGGAGCGTCTCGCTGCGTCCCATCTGGTGATCGCGCGCTCGGGCGCCGGCACGGTGAGCGAACTGGCCGCTGTCGGGCGCCCATCGATCCTCATTCCGCTCGCCATCGCCATGGATGACCATCAGGCGGCGAACGCTGAAGCGCTGACCGAGGTGGGCGCCGCCGACATGATCCTGGAAGCCAATGTGACACCCAAGCTGCTGGGCGAGCTGATCTCAGCGCGCCTCTCCGACGGGCCAGACCTTGCGGCGCGCGCTGCCGCGGCAAAGTCTGCAGCCCGCCCGGATGCGGCCCTGAAACTGGCGGAAATGGCGGAGAGGATCGCGGAACTATGATCCGCCGCTCTGCCTACATTGCACTCGTCTTCGGCCTGTTCCTCACGATCTTCGAGGTCGTGCGCAATTGGGGCCATTGGCTGCCCTGGCCATTCTGGCTGGTCAGCTTCATTACGGCCGGTGCGCTGATCTGGGGCGCCATCCGCACGCTGTATCAGGGCTCCTCCCGCATGCTGTCGGCGGCGTGGGGTGTTACGGTCGGGATTTTCTGGATGTCGTATTTCACCCATGTGCAGGTTCTGGTCGAAGGCGTCGGTGTGCATAAGGGCGAAGGTCCGATGACACTGGTGATGGGCCTGATGCTGATCGTTGCGATTGCGGGGCTTTTGTTGTCACTGACGCGGCGGACGATTTAGAGGCGCGAGGTTTGCCATGACCACCCCAACCCCGTTTCCGGTAGGCCCGGCGCATATCGTCGGCATCGGTGGCATCGGTATGTCGGGCATTGCCGATGTGATGCTGACCATGGGCTATGAGGTTCAGGGCTCGGACGTGGCCGACAGCGCCAATGTCGAGCGCCTGCGGGCGCGCGGGGTGAAAGTGTTCATCGGCCACAAAGCCGAGAATGTGACCGGCGCGGGCACGGTGATCATCTCCACCGCTATCCGCCGCGATAATCCGGAAGTGCAGGCCGCGCGCGCTGCAGGCATCCCGGTTGTGCGCCGGGCCAACATGCTGGCCGAGATCACCCGCCTCAAATACACCGTCTGCATTGCTGGCACGCATGGCAAGACGACCACCACCTCGCTGGTCGCCTGCCTGCTGGACGGGGCGGGGATCGACCCCACGGTGATCAATGGCGGCATCATCCATGCCTATGGCTCAAACTATAAGGCGGGCGAAAGCGACTGGATGGTGGTGGAAAGCGATGAGAGCGATGGCACCTTCGCCAAGCTTCACCCCACCTGCGCTATCGTTACCAATATCGACCCCGAGCATATGGACCATTACGGCACCATGGAAAATCTGCGCGAGGCGTTCGACACCTTTGTCGAGAACCTGCCCTTCTATGGCTTTGCTGTTCTCTGTACGGATCACCCTGAAGTACAGGCGCTGGCTGCCCGCGTCACCGACCGGCGGCGCATCACCTATGGGTTCAACCTGCAGGCCGATGTGCGCGCGGTGAGCCTGCGCACCGATCTTTCCGGCGCGCATTTCGACGTCGAAATCCGGCGCGGGGCCGGCGAGCCGCCCCGCCGGATCGCAGGGCTGACCCTGCCGATGGCGGGCGAGCATAACGTCCAGAACGCGCTGGCGGCCATCACCGTGGCGCTCGAACTCGGCGCGAGTGATGACCAGATCCGGGGCTCGCTGGCAAAGTTTGGCGGCGTGAAGCGGCGCTTTACGCCGGTGGGCGACTGGGTGCCCGCTGCGGGGCAGGATCCGGTGAAGATCATCGATGATTACGGCCACCACCCGGTCGAGATTGCCGCGGTGCTCAAGGCCGGGCGCGCCATGCAGGGCGACCGCACGCTGATCGCTGTCTGCCAGCCCCACCGGTATTCGCGGCTGAGCGACCTCTTTGAGGAATTTTCCCGCTGCTTCGATCAGGCCGATCATGTTCTGGTCGCCCCTGTCTATGAGGCGGGCGAGACGCCCATACCCGGCATCACGCACGAAGCCCTTGTCCGCTCCATCCAGCGCCACGGCCATCGCAGCGCGCAGGCATTGTCGTCGCTCGCCGATCTGCCCGAAGCGGTCAAGGCGCTGGCGGGGCCGGGCGCGATGGTTGTCTGCCTGGGAGCAGGGGACATCACCCGCTATGCCGGGGAGCTTGCCGGCAAGCTTCAGGGCTGACGCTGGGTCACAGACAAAACCGCCTTCCGCTTTGTGCAATTGCGACTAGTCTCGCCGCACAACGCGCGGAGCACACGCGCCGGGAGGATGCGAATGGCGCAAGCGATTGTGGATGCCGGTGGCGGCAACCTGGCTCATACTCACAAGGGAGAAGGAGGCGCGCTCGGCAAGACCGGCTTCTCCTGGGCCTGGTTTGAGGCGGCGCGCAATCCCTACTACATCCTGATCGTCATCTATGTGTTCGCGCCGTATTTCGCGCGGGACATTGTCGGCGCCGACATTCTCGCCAGTGGCAAGCTGGATGGGCTCTCGCCTGAGGAGGCCCGCCGTGTTGCGGGCGCCGAAGGCCAGGCGATGGTTGCCAATCTTTCCAAGACGGCAGGCTATATCGCTGCCCTGACCGCGCCCTTCCTCGGCGCCGCGTTCGACCGGGGCCTGCGCCGCAAGCCGCTGATCTTCTTTTGCCTGTCGCTGATCTCGCTGGTGGGAATTTCCCTCTGGTGGGCCATTCCGGGACCGGCCGGCCTCTCGACCGGCGCGATCATGTCGCTGCTGATCATCGCCTATGTCTGCTACAGCTATAGCGAGGTGGCGCACAATTCGATGCTGCCGGATGCGGCGCGGCTGGACGCTTTGCCGGCCGTATCGGGACTTGGCCTTGCGCTCGGCAATGGCATGGCGACGCTGATGTTTGTCGCCATCGTGTTCATGTTTGCGCTGCCGGAGGTGCTTGGCTGGCCCTTTTCCGCCCCCTTGTTTGGAATTGATCCGGCCCAGTACGAACAGTTTCGCATTGCCGGGCCGATCTGCGGAGTCTGGATGCTGGCCTCGATGATCCCGTTTTTCCTCTATGCGAGGGATACGGGCGTACGGGGCACTTCGCCGGTACGCGCGATCCGGGAAGGCGCCCAGGGCGTGGTCCGCACCATTCGCCAGGCGGCGCATCACCGCGAGGCGTTCAAATTCCTCATTGCCCGGACCATCTATGCGGACGGGATGTTCGCGCTGCTGACCATCGGCGCGGTGTATGTCAGCCTGTTCCTCGGCTGGGGCCTGATTGAGTTGACCATCTACGCCATCTGGGCCTCGGCCTGGGGCGTGGCGGGCGGCATCTTCGGTGGTTGGCTGGACCAGCGGCTCGGTCCCAAGAATGCGTTGATCGTCGAGATCGCCGCGATTGTGCTGATCCTGTTCCTCGGTCTTTCGGTCACGCGAGACTCTGCCTTCTTCGGCCTGGTGCCAAACGTAAAGGTATGGGACGCGCCATTCTTCTCCGGCTCATCGGATCTTATCTATCTGTTCCAAGGCGCGCTGATTGCCATCTTCGCCACGGCGAACATTTCCTCGAGCCGGTCGATGCTGATCCATGTCGCGCCGGCGCATATGCGGGGCGAATTCTTCGGCCTGTTCGCGATTGCCGGAACGGTGACGGTCTGGCTCGGGCCACTGCTGATCGAGCAGTTCACGCGCTGGTCAGGCGATCAGCGGATCGGCATGTCGGCCATCGCGCTGCTGTTCTTCCTCGGGCTCGCGGTGTTGCTGACGGTCAAGTCTGATCCGCCGGCGCGGCGCGCCGCCTAGTTTCTCAGCTCGATGGGCCGAAGGCAGGCGGGCCACTGCCGCCTTGGCGGATGCGTTCGATGTTTGAAACGCGCCGGGGGCGGAGATAGAAGGTGTCGCTCATCGTGATCGATGTATCGATCACCACGCTGAAGCCGCTTGTATAGTCATACTCGATCTCGGTCAGGATCACCGAGCCGGGCTGGGGCACAATGCCCTCCGGCACCGGCACGATGGAATTGACCACGCGTGGCTCCATCTTGTACCCGTCTGACCAGGCAACCCGCTTCTGGCCATTGCCGTTATCGACGATGGATGTAATCCGCATACGGGTTTCCGATGCCTGATAGGGCTGCATCATCACCGTGGCGGCGTTGTAGAGCTCTCGCATGTCCTCATCGGATACCGAAGCAAGGCGCGAGGTGAGATCCCCCAGGCTGGAGGCTGTTGTCGTAACGCGGCGATCAGCGCGCATTATGAAGCTCAGCTCGATACAGCCGAAGAAGATCAGCACCATGAGGGGCGCGATAAAGGCAAATTCGACGGCAGAAACCCCATCCTCATTGCGGAGAAGGCTTTTCAGGCCAAGCCGCCGGGGCGCGTTCTTCCGCTCCAGGCGGGCTTTGAAATAGTGATTGAGCAGCATTAGGATTCGCTCCCGAAGGGCTCGTTGCGGAACACTACATTGGACTGGATCAGATGTTTGTGGCCGGCCATGTTGGCGAGGGGCGCGCTGAGGATCGGGGTCATCAGATCCCACTCATAAAATACGCGCACGGCCACGATATCGTTGGGGCCGCCCGGAATGAACCCGAATTCCTCGCCATTGATGGCGCCCGCGTCGTTGAGAGGCGAGCCCGTTGGCACGGAGTTGAAGCCATCAATGGTCTGGACGTCGAAATAAAGGCGGTTCTGGCAGTCCATCATACCCATCAGTTCACTGCAGAGCAGCTCGCGGAACTCTTCAGGTGTCATGCCCGCCTGCTGTACAGCGCCCGTGCGCAGCGGCCGGGCGGCATCGGCAATACCATGGTCAAGGATCGCCGCCATGATGAAGATCATGCAGACTTCCAGCAGGCCAAAGATCAGGAAAAAGAAGGGAGCCGCGATCAGCGCAAACTCCACCGCAGCGACACCCCTGCGGTCGCTGGCGTAGTCCCGAAGGCGCGCGTGAAGGCGCGCCGCAAGGCTGTATCGGATGCTGGGCATCATCAGGCTATTCCCCCCAATGGGATCAGCCTGAAGCTGTATCATGTTCCGGTTTGTGGCCCGTTGATCAGGTCGATGCAATTTTACGCATCGCCTGGCTGGCGGTCAGTTGCCTTCGGTCAAGGCCTGGGCTTGCAGCTGCTGCTGTATGAGCCCCGAGAAATAGGCCGGATCATCCCCCAGCGTCAGCGCTGACCGGCAGACCGGGGCGCAATCATAAGTCTGGTTCTGGCCAGCGCGGGTGATGGTCACCAAGTTGGAAGAGTTGGCGGTGACGACCACTTCGGCGCTGTAAACCTCTTCACCGGCCTTGTTGAACACCATCAGATTGGTGGTGCCATAGCTCTTGCCTGTCACGAAGATCAGCCGCTCGTCATGCACGGCGACATCGGCAATGTTCTTGTTGCCCACCACGATGCTGGAGGCAGGGCCGGAAAGGCGCAGGGGCACCGTTTTGGAAGCCTCGATGGACAAGTGCTGTGCCTGGGCGGCGCCGGAGAGAACCAGGCTGGCGAGAGCAGCAAGGGCAGGCTTCACGAGGATCTTCATTATACGGAAACTCCGGCGCATGTTTTCCGGAACCTCGCCTATTTTGGTTTCCTATTTCCTAATGCCCCGCCGGCATGGCGAACGCATTCCGCCGGGAAGGGGGATTTTCAAGGTATATATATAAGGAATCGCGCGCGCGTAGGGCCCAGGCTTGCTGCGGCGTAATCAGTAAACAACCCCCTGATTTCGCTTCATGAATTTTCTGACTCCGGAAACGAGATCTCAAAGTTGCTCGTGTAGAACCATCCCTGTTCCGGGAATAAAAGTTTCTAGCCGGAACTGTCAAACGCATGATGGGAGTTTCCAATGTTTGCACGTTTTCTGAAAGACGAGTCCGGCGCAACGGCCATTGAGTACGGCCTGATCGCCGCTCTGATCGCTGTCGCCATCATCGGTGGTGTTTCGGCTCTTGGTACCAACGCTGGTACCACGTTCCAAGGGGTTGCCGACGAAATCAACGACGCCAACTCCAAACTCTAATATCAGTTCACGAAGCTGGAAACAGCTTTACTGACAAGAAGCCGCCGGATGTTTCCCGGCGGCTTTTTTTCTTATGGATTGCGCCCTTCAATCGGGCGGATGGGCGGGCCTTTGCGCTCCTTCGGCGCCGATCGTCCCCGCGAGCTTGCCGCTTCAAGCCTTCCTTCAGGCTTTTGCGCCATGGTCGGCTGCTGATCTCGATCTTTGGGAGACGTCTTATGGTGCTCATGGTTCTCGCCGCTCTTTTCCTCTGCCTGTGCGTGCTGGCGGCGCTTTATGATGTAAACCAGCTGAAGATCCCCAACTGGCTGAACCTCTCCCTTGCCGGCCTGTTCATCCCGGCCGCGGCCGTGTCCGGCCTGCCGCTGGAGATCATCGGGGGGCATCTGATGGCCGGCGGCCTGGCCTTCGTGATCGCCTTTGGCCTCTTCGCCTTCCGCATTTTCGGGGGAGGGGACGCCAAGATGATCCCCGCCGTCGTGCTCTGGATGGGGCCGGAAGCGGCGCTTCCGTTTGCCTTCAAGATGGCGATTGCGGGCGGCCTCTTCGCCACCCTGATTCTGGCGGTGCGCCGCACGGCCCCGGCCGAAACCATTCCGGGCTTCATGCGCGCGCCCTTCCATCCCAAGGCGCCCGTACCTTACGGGGTCGCGATTGCAGCCGGCGCCCTGCTAGCGGGCGCGGCCTCTCCCCTCCTGGTCGGCCTCTATGCTGCAGCTGGAATTTCCGGTTAACGATCCTTTAGGCGGCGCGTGCAATTTTCCCCACAGTATGAACTGGCTGGCCGTATGCGTTTACCTTTGCATACGGAATTGGGAGGGAGAGGCGCCGCATGTCGCCGATACGCATTATTATCCTGTTGCTGGCGCTTGTGGCGGCCGGCGGGGCAGCCCTGCTTGTAAGCCGCATGAGCCAGCCGCAGGTCGTCACCGAGACGGTGACCCGCGACAACAACATCGTCCAGACAGAACAGGTCTCCGAGATCAAGGTTCTGACCGCCAAGCGGGACTTCGCCATCGGTGAACAGATTAAGGCCGAAGACCTCCAATGGTCGGTCTGGCCTGAGAAGGGCGTTGTCGAAGGTCAGTATACCGAAGCGGCGGCCCCGAATGCGATCGAGGAGATCGCAGGCGCAGTTGTAAAAATGCCGGTCTACAAGCGGGAACCCCTGATGCCCCAGCGCATCGTCAAGCGCGGCGAGGCGGGCCTTCTGCCGGTGTTGATGGGCGCAGACATGCGCGCTGTCTCGGTTGGTATATCGCCTGAGTCTGCCTCGGGGGGCTTCATTCTGCCCAATGACCGGGTGGACCTGATCCTCACCTATGAACAGAAGCCGACCGCCAATAATGGCCTGACGGAAGAGCGCACCGTTTCCAAGATCATCCTTCAGAATGTGCGTGTGCTGGCGATTGACCAGGCCTATGCACCCGGCGCGCCGGAAGAGTCCACGCGTATCGGCCGCACCGCAACGCTTGAGGTAACCCCCTCCGAAGCAGAGCTGGTGGCCCTGTCGCAAAGCAAGGGACAGCTTTCCCTCGCACTGCGTCCGCTCAGCGAGGAAGCCGTCAGCGCCGCGCGCACGCCGCGCCTCGAGCTGAATGGCGGCGACGATGCCGGCAGCGCGCGTGTCGATGGCGACCAGCATGGCGGTCTTGC
>OBJA01000853.1_pt1 | contig 24186 bp, 19 predicted proteins | sample 1519751 | NCBI WGS metagenome assembly OBJA01 (sample SAMEA3881238, study PRJEB22517) | soil metagenome | biome: lake sediment; feature: soda lake sediment; material: sediment, water from around vicinity | place: India | collected 2013-12-23 | depth 3 m
CGGCCAGTTCCCGACTGAGGCTCTCGGCGATTTTTTTGCCGTAAACCGTGGCGGCCCGGGCTCCCACCACCGCCAGGCCGGGCTCCTGCAGGGCGGCTAAATCGCCCCGGCCGTAGAGGACCAGGGGCGGGTCGCTGATTTCCTTGAGCAGGGCTGGGTAGGCGGGATCATCCCGGCACAGGCAGTGGAGCCCGCAGTGGCGGATGCGGCGCAACTCCTGCTCCGCCGCCGGTCTTGCCCGCTTGCCGGCCAGGGCTTCGGCGGCGTCGGCCCGCAGGCCCAGAGCCCGCAAGGGCCCGAGCCCGGCGGCCATCACCGCATCGATGCCGCCCAGGGTGTCAAGCAGGCGACCTGCTCCCACCGGGCCCAGGCCGGGGGTGTGGAGGAGGGTCAGCCAGTGGAGGAGGCGTTGGTCGGCAGGTTGCGCCCCTTGATTAGTTAAGGCATCAATCGTCATCGTAGAAGGGGGAAAGCAGGTTGCGGCGGGCGGGGTGCTTGAGTTTTTTCAGGGCTTTGGCCTCGATCTGGCGAATTCGCTCCCGGGTTACGGCGAAACTTTCCCCCACCTCCTCCAGGGTCAGGTCCATGGCGGTGTCCAGCCCGAAACGTAGCCTTAGCACCTTTTCTTCCCGCGGGGTCAGGGTTTTCAGCACCCGGCGCAGGCAGGTTTGCAGGTTGTCGTAAATGGTGGCCTCGTCGGGGGCGGTGGTGTCGGCGTCCTCGATGAAATCGGAAAGAAAGCTGTCGTCGCCGCTGCCCACCGGCGTGTCCAGCGACAGGGGCTCCTTGGCGATCTTGAGAATACTCTTCACCTTGGCCACGTCGACCCCCAGGTGTTTGGCCATCTCGTCCGGGGTGGGTTCGCGGCCGTGCTGGCGCTGGTACTCCTTGGCCCCCTTGAGCATCCGGTTGATGGTGTCGATCATGTGGACCGGAATCCGGATGGTCCGGCCCTGGTCGGCGATGGCCCTGGTCACCGCCTGGCGAATCCACCAGGTGGCGTAGGTGCTGAATTTGTAGCCCCGGCGATACTCGAATTTGTCCACCGCCTTCATCAGGCCGATATTGCCCTCCTGGATCAGGTCCAGCAACTGCAGGCCGCGGCCGGCGTACTTCTTGGCCACGCTGACCACCAGTCGCAAGTTGGCCTGCACCAGCCGGTTTTTGGCGATCCGGCTGCTCTCTTCGCCCCGGGCGATTTTATCCAAAACCGCCTGCAGGCTTTCCAGGTCGATCCCGTTTTTGTTCAGGCAGCGGTGCTGCCAGCCGGCCAGCTCCTCGGGCCGTTGTCTGGCCTGTTCCTGGTGCAGGGCTTCGGTCAGTCGGCGCAGGCGGCGGGTGATGGTCTGAAGATGCTTGGCGCTGATCCGATCCTCGGCGAAGACTGCGGCCAGGGCTTTGCTATTGCGATTAATCCGGGTTTTGATCCGCCGCAGTCCTTCACTGTCGTTGCCGGCGGCGAGGGTCGGCAGCTCCGCCCGCAGCTCCGAGTTTTCCCGGATCAGGCGCTCGGCCTCGCCCACCTGCCAGCAGAGGTGCTGGCGGATTTTTTCCAGGGTGGCCTTATCGGCTTCGTCCCGGCCCCGGAGCAGATCGGTGAGCTGGCGGCTGCCGGCGTTGATCTTGTTGACCTGATCGCTGAGGTAATTAATGGCCAGGGGAGTGGCCAGCAGGGCCTGCTGGATCAGCATTTCCCCCTCCTCGATCGCTTTGGCCACGGCGATTTCCTCGTCGGGAGTCAGCAGTGGGACCGAGCCCATCTCCTGGAGATATACCTTGACCGGGTCCACCTGCTCGCCGCCGCTGTCCCCCGGCCAACTGTAAAGGGCTTCGCCGTCATCGTCCTCCGTCGGGCTCTTTTCGGACTCGGCGGCCCCGCCGCCCTCCTCCTCGTCGGTGAGCTTGGCCTCCCGGCGCCGGGGAGAGAGGGGCAACTCCTCGTCGCGTTCGTCGCCAAGCCATTCGGTCCGCTCTTCGGGCAGGCCTTCGTCTTCCTGCGCCGTCAAGCCGGGCTCGCGTTCGGGACGGCGCCGGCCGTTTTTACCGGGCCCGTTTTTGCTGGCGGAAGCTTTTTTCTTGCTGGTCATGTTCCGTTGACTCCTGATCAAAATAGCCGGGGTGCTGCTGAACGGTTACCCCAGGGCTTGTTTTTCTCTCATCAAATCCAGTAGCCGCTGCTGGTCGCCGGCCTGGTAGGCGGCGTTGATTTCCTGGAGCAGCCGGTCGGCCGAGCGGCGGCGATGGTCCCGTTGCAGCCAGGTGATGAGCTCTTGGGCGCTTTCTTCCTGTTGTTCTTCGGGATAAAGCTCGCCGCCGGCGATCAGCAGCCGGGAGACCAGGGCTTTGAGTCGACCCCCGGTGTGATCCAGCAGGATCTCGGGGGCGCTGACAAAACTATCCTGGTGGGCGATCATCAGCTCCAGCAGGGACCTGGCCGCCGGGCCGGTGGTTTTCCCGGCCAGGCCGGCGGCCAGGAAGTCAGGCAGGTAGCGGCCGTGAAGAAAAAGAAAGGCGAATATCCGGCTTTCGTTGGCGGATAAAACCGGCTCGGCCTCCTCCTCCCCCCGGGCGCCGCCCGCCGGCTGCACGGGCTGGCGCCGGGGTTGAGGGCGGCCGATGCTCTGGGCAAACTGTTCGCTGGAAATCCCCAACTGTTCGCTGAAATGGGCGATAAAACGGGTGCGCAACAACTGCTGGTCGCTCAGCTCATGGACAATGGGGGCCAGCTCGGCGATGATCCGGTTTTTGCCGTCCACTCCCAGGCCGTGTTCGGCGGCCAGTTTGGCAAAAATAAACTCGGGCAGGGACCGGGCCTGCTCCAGCAGCTCGGCCAGGCCCTGGCGGCCGTGGGCGCGGACGTAGCTGTCCGGGTCCTGGCCCCGGGGCAGGATCGCCACCTTGCCGGTGAGCTTTTCCGCCAGAAAGAGGGGCACCGCCCGCATGGCCGCCTTCAGTCCGGCCTGGTCGCCGTCGAAGAGCAGGATCACCTCCTCCACATAACCCCGCAGGATTCGGAGCTGGCCGGCGGTGAGGGCGGTACCCAGGGGAGCGGCCACCTCGCCGAGGCCGTGGGCCACCAGGGCCAGCAGGTCGAAGTTGCCTTCCACCAGCAGGCAGCTTTTGGCTTTGCGCAGGGTGTCCCGATTCTGGTAGAGGCCGTACAGGGTGCGCCCCTTGTCGAAAACCGGGGTTTCCGGGGTGTTGAGATATTTGGGTTCGCCGGCGCCCAGAATGCGGCCCCCGAAGCCGGCCACCCGACCGGTGAGGTCGATGATGGGAAAGATGATCCGGTTGCGGAAGCGGTCGTAATAGTGGGGAGCGGCCGCCGGGGCGGCTTGCTCGCCCTCCCGGTTTTTGGCCGCCAGCAGGCCGGCTTCGGCGGCCAATTCCAGGGAGAGGTTTTCCCGGCGCAGGGCATCGCGGAGAAAGTGCCAGCTTTCCGGGGCGTAGCCCAGTTGGAAGTCGTTGATCACCGCCGCCGGCATGCCCCGCTCTTGCAAATACTTCCGGGCGGGTTCGGCGGCGGGATCGTTGAGGAGAAAATGGTGGTAGAGGGCGGCGGCCCTGGCGTTGACGGCATAAAGATTTTCCCGCTGCCTCGCCTCCTGGCGCTGTTCCGGGGTCAGGCTGGTTTCGGCCAGGGGAATCCGGTAGCGCTCGGCCAGTTGCCGCAGGGCCTCGGGGAAGCCGATCCGGTGGTAGAGCATCAGGAAGCTGAAGACGTCGCCGCCCTCGCCGCAGCCGAAGCAGTGGAAGCTGCCCCGGGCCGGGCTGACCATGAAGGATGGGGTCTTTTCGGCGTGGAAGGGGCAAAGACCCTTGAGGTTGGCCCCGGACCGTTGCAGGCGCACATGTTCGCCGATAAGTTCGGCGATGTCGGCCGCCTCCTTGATTCGGCGCACCACATCCCGGCGCTGCTCGCCGGTCTGGTCCACTGGTGATGCTGATGGTGCTGCGCCCATTGCCGGTAAACCCCTGCCACATTGATGAAGGTGCATGGCGTGGAACCCTGCGATTCCATGCTGGCCACAGAACTTTTTATCTGTACCGGGTTTTACGCCCCTGTCAAGACAAAAGGCGGCACTGCTGAACGCTTACGTCCCGTTAAATCGACAGGCTGGTGCCCCTGGTGAACGATTACAAAAGGCTTTACCGGGTTCGGTTGTCCGGTTACCTTGGGGCCGCACATTGCTTACTTTGGGCTTGCTCCGGCACCGGGGGCCGGAGGTCCGATCATCAATGTCACTGGGAAGCCGGTTTTGACAACCTTTATCTTTTCATTGTTGCTGGCCCTGGCCGGACTGTTGCTGCTCTTGGGCGGCGGCGAACTGCTGGTGGGCGGGGCTCGCGCTTTGGCCCGGCGCTGGGGGATGCCGCCGCTGCTGATCGGCCTGACCGTGGTGGCCTTCGGCACCTCGCTGCCGGAGCTGTTTATCAGTCTGGCCGCCACCTGGCGGGGGGTCCCGGGGATCATGCTGGGCAATGTGATCGGCAGCAATATCGCCAATATCGGCCTGATCCTGGGGATTTCCCTGTTGCTGGCTCCCCTGCGTCTGGGCTTGCGCAGCCTGGCCGCCGAACTGGTCTTGCTGCAAGGCGCCAGCCTGGTGCTGCTGGCCCTGACCTGGTACGGTTATTTTCCCCGCCTGGTGGGGCTGGGGTTCGTGGCGACTTTGCTGGCCTATACCATCATCGCCTATGGGCGGGCGGCCGTGGCCGGTAGGGCCGACGAGCGGTCGGAGGAGGAAGCGGAGGAAGAGGCCGGTCCGCCGGCCGCTACCGGTAAATCCCTGTTCCTGGTGCTGCTGGGGCTGATCGCCCTGGCCGGCGGGGCCGAACTTTTTCTCCGGGGCTCGGTGGAGATCGCCCGCTGGTTCGGGGTCTCCGAGTTGCTGATCGGCTTGACCCTGGCGGCGGTGGGCACCTCGCTGCCGGAACTGGCCACCTGCCTGGCCGCCATCCGCCAGCGCCAGGACGCCCTGCTGGTGGGCAATATCATCGGCAGCAATCTCTTCAATCTGCTGATGGTCATGGGGGTTACCGCTTCCCTGCTGCCCTTTGCCCTGCCGCCGGAACTGCTGCTGCGGGATCTGCCGGTGATGCTGCTTTTCTCCCTGGTGCCGGTGTTTTTCCTGGCCCGGCAGGGCCGGATGGACCGCTGGCTGGGCGGGCTGCTGCTGGCCGGCTACCTGGCCTATATCGCTCTGCTTTTCTGGTAACCGTTCAGCAGGGGTATCAAACTGTCGATTTAGCGGGGCGTAAGTGTTCTGCAGGACCGCAGATGGGGTTAGGCCGCAGCCAGGCGCGCCCTGTGCCCCGTGTACTTAAGCCTGGCTGAACGCCCTAATGTCCCGTGTCGGAGTGCTGCTGAATGCTTACGGATGGGGTGAGGCCGGCAAGGCACCGGGCACCGCAACAAATACGCACAACAAAAGAGGTTGGTGATGAAAAATTTGTTTGATGCCGCCGAGGCCGCCGCCTTTGCCGCCGCCCGGCCCCAATGCTCGCCGGCTTTGGCCATGCGGGTATACACCTCCCGGCTGATCGGCCGGGAGCGGGAGCTGGTGCTCCATGGCGGCGGCAACACTTCGGTTAAGGATCGGGTGCCCAATATCCTGGGGGAGGAGGTGGAGGTGCTGTGCATCAAGGGCAGCGGCTGGGATCTGGCCACCATCGAGGCCCCCGGTTTTCCCGCCCTGGACCTGGCCTGGCTCCGCCGCCTGCGCGGGCTGCCGGAGTTGAGTGACGAGGAGATGGTCAACCAGTTTCGCACCCACCTGCTGGATGCCGGTGCCCCCAACCCTTCCATTGAAACCCTGGTCCACGCCTTTCTGCCCCACCGCTTTATCGACCACACCCACGCCGACGCCATCGTCACCCTGACCCATCTGCCGGAGCCGGAAAAACATCTTAAGGCGGCCCTGGGCGCCAGGGTCGGGATTTTGCCTTTCATCATGCCGGGCTTCCCGCTGGCCAAGGCCATGGCCGAGATTTACGAGGCCGACCCGGCCATTGAGGCGGTGATCCTGCTCCAGCACGGAATTTTCACCTTCGCCGACCAGGCCGAGGAAGCCTACGGCCGGATGATCGATTACGTCAGCCGGGCCGAAAATTATTTAGCCACCGCCGGGAGCCGGGTAGTTGGGGCGGCGGTATCCCGCGAACCCTTGCCTGCCGTTGACCCCGCCTTGGTGCTGCCCCTGTTGCGGGGGGCGTTGAGCTTTGAGCAGGAAGGGGCGGGCCGGCGTTTTTTCAGCCTGGAGTTGCGGCGGCAGCCCGAGGTGCTGGCCGCCCTGGCCCGGCCCGAGGCCCGGCAACTGCTGGCCGGCGGGGTCTTGACCCCCGATCATGTGATCCGGACCAAAAATTATCCCCTTTTCCTCGAGCCGCCGACGGAAAATGGGGAAACGACCTGGGCGAGCCTGATCAACACGGCGGTGGCCGACTATGGCGACGCCTACCGTGGCTACTTTCAACGTTGCCGGGCAGCGGCGGGGACGGAGAAAATCATGCTCGATCCCCGCCCACGGGTGATTATGGTTCCCGGCCTGGGCCTGATCGGGGCCGGCTTGGCGCCCAAGGAGGCGGCCATCGCCGCCGATATCGCCCAGCAGACCGTGTTGGCCAAGTTGGCCGGCGCCGCCTTGGGGCCGTTTGTTGATCTGGGCGAGGAGCATATTTTCGCCATGGAATATTGGAGCCTGGAGCAGGCCAAGCTGGGCAAGGGCAAGCCCCGGCCCCTGGCCGGCCGGATCGCCCTGGTGACCGGCGGCGGCGGGGCCATGGCGGTGGGGATTGCCGCCCAACTGCTGGCGGCCGGAGCCCGGGTCTTTTTAAGCGACCGCGACCAGGAGCGGCTGGCGGTGGTGGCGGAACGGCTGCGCCATCGCTTTGGTGCCGCCGCTCCCCTGGCTCCGGTGGTCATGGACGTCACCGATGAGGCCGCGGTGGCGGCGGGCCTGGACCGGGTGGTAACGGCGGCCGGCGGCCTGGATATCCTGGTGCCCAATGCCGGCATCGCCCATGTCGCCCCCCTGGCGGAGTTGAGCGCCGAGGATTTTTCCCGGGTGATGGCGGTCAACTGCCACGGGGTGTTCACGGTGCTGAAGGCGGCCATTCCCGTTTTCCGGCGGCAGGGTACGGGCGGCCAGGTGATCATCAACAGCTCGAAAAATGTTTTCGATCCCGGCCCGGCCTTCGGGGCCTACAGCGCGGCCAAGGCGGCGGCCCACCAGTTGGGCAAGATCGCCGCCCTGGAGCTGGCCGAGCTGGGGGTGCGGGTCAATATGATCAACGCCGACGCGGTCTTCGACGCCGACGGTATCGGCTCCGGGCTCTGGGAGGTGGTGGGGCCGGACCGGATGCGGGCCCGTAATCTCGACCCCGCCGGCTTGCGGGAATATTACCGCCAGCGCAATCTGCTCAAGACCGAGGTCACCGCCGAGCAGGTGGGCAACGCGGTGGTCTTCTTCGCTTCCGGCCTCACCCCCACCACCGGGGCCACCCTGCCGGTGGACGGCGGTATCCCCGCCGCCTTCCCCCGCTAACGGTCCGTAATCGTCCAGCAGCGCCGCGCCTTCGGGCGATCAGTCAGGCTTAAGTACACGGGGTACGAGGCGCCGGGCTGCGGCCCGTGTCAATCGTCGGCGAATAGCCGACAATCTGCGGTGCTGCTGAACGATTACGTCCCGTTAAGCCGACAGGTCGGTGCCCCTGATGAACGGTTGCCTGAGGCGGCGGGGAAAGGCATCATTGGTCCTTTAATTGTCGGTCGCTGCCGGGTATATTGGCAATGATGATCGTTTTGCGGAGGAGCTGTTTATGAGTGATGAAATCAAGAGTACCCTGGAAAAGGTGATGGAGCGGCTGGCCGCCATGGATGCGGCCGGTAGCGGCGGGCCGGGGCCTAACCTTGCCGAGGAAGAGGAGACTGGCCAGGGGATGCGCTTGGCCGCCGGCTATCTTCGGGGCGAACGGGAAAGCCTGGCCGCGGAACTGGCCGCCGTCGCCGACCCCAGGCGGCAGGCCGCCCGCCGGCGGGGGATGGCCCGCACCCTGCTGCGCAACATCTTTTTGCCCCGCAACGAGGAACAATTGGAGCCGGCCCAGAGGGCCATGACCGGCTTGCTGGAACTGGCCGGCGGGGCGGTGGCCGGCCCCGCCGGCGGGGAGCTGTTGCGGCTTTTGGGTGATCTCAAGAAAATCCTGGAACAGTACCTGGCCCACCAGCGCCAACTCAGGGAGCAACTGACCGAACAGTTCGCCCAGCAAATGGCGATGCTGGAAGGCAACCTGGCCCGCCAGACCGGGATGGCCATGAAGTTGAGCCCGGAGCAGCACCCCAAGTTCCAGGAGGAGTGGCAGCGGATTCAGGAAGAATTGAACAGCCAGTACGGTCGGGCTCTGGAGCAGTATAAGGGGCAGCTTGCCGCCATGGTAAGCTGAACTTACAGGTGAGGAGCGGAACTATGGAAGCGGAAATTTTGCTGGATGTGGAAGAGGTCAAGGACGATGATCTGGTGGAGGTTGAGCGGCGCTTTCAGCAGTGGTACGCCGAGGGCAGCGAGGCCCGTTATGGCCGGCCCCGGTTCGAGTATCTCCAGGAGTTGGACAAACCCCACCGTTATCTGGTCAACTTCGGCCAGGCCGATCCCACTCGGGCCCTGCAGCAGTTGCACGGTAAACTTTTTCGTTACGGAGTGAAGGTTTTTGTCCATTTCCTCCACTGAGATCATTGAGCGCCTGGCGGAAATCCGCCGCCGGCTCAAGCGGCGGGATCTTGACGCCCTGCTGGTGACCCAGCCGGAAAATCGACGCTATCTGAGCGGTTTTGCCGCCGCCGATCACGGGATCAACGAAACCTCCGGGGTCTTGCTGATTCCGGCCGCCGGTCGGCCGGCCCTGCTCACCGATGGCCGTTACCGGCTCCAGGCCGAGCAGGAGGCCCCGGAGTTCGAGGTGCTGGTCTACCCCCGCGGGCTGTTTCCCCTGTTGCGCCGGCTTTTGCGCCGCCTGCAGCCCCGGCGGCTGGCCTTTGAAAGCCACTACTTGCTCCATTCGGTTTTTCTGGGCCTGGAACGGCTGGCCGGCGAACGGCAGGTGGAGCTGGTGCCCCTCACCGGCCTGGTGGAGGAATTGCGCCAGATCAAGAGCGCGGCCGAGCTGGAATTGATCGCCAAGGCGGTGCGGCTCAACGAGGAGGTTTTTGCCGAAGTTTATCCTCGGCTGCGGCCGGGGCTCAGCGAGCGCGCGGTGGCGGGATTGATCGAGGACACCATGCGCCGCCATGGGGCCGACGGCCCCAGCTTTCCCACCATTGTCGCCGGCGGGCCCCATGGCGCCATGCCCCACGCCGTTCCCGGCGAACGGCCGCTTAAGGAAGGGGAGCCCATTATCATTGATATGGGACTTAAGCTCGCCGGCTACTGCTCAGACATGACCCGTACCGTGGTCCTGGGGCGGCCGGATGCCAAAACCGTTGAGCTGATCCGTTTGGTGCGGCGGGCCCAGTTGGCCGGGCTGGCCGCTCTCCGGCCGGGGGTGGTCGGCCGCCATGTGGACCGGGTGGCCCGGCAGGTAATCGAAGCCGCCGGTCATGGCGATCATTTCGGCCACAGTCTGGGCCACGGGGTGGGGCTTAACGTCCACGAAGGGCCGTCGCTGAGTTACCGCAACCGCAAAATGCTGCGCCCCGGCATGGTGCTCACCGTGGAGCCCGGCGTCTATCTTCCCGGCTGGGGCGGGGTGCGGCTGGAAAACATGGTGGTGGTCGAGGAGGGGGGCTGCCGTCAGCTCAACCACGATACCACCTTTCTCGACCTCTAAAGCCTAACTCCATCACCCCGATGCCTGATTCGCCATCCCCCTTTACCTTACTGAGCACCGCCTCCGGTTCCGCCGCCCGCCGGGGTGAATTGCGCACCGCCCACGGGATTATCCAGACCCCGGTCTTTATGCCGGTGGGCACCCAGGCCACGGTCAAGGGGGTGACCCCGGAAAATCTGTGGGATCTGGGAGCCGAAATTATTCTGGGCAACACCTACCATCTTTATCTGCGGCCCGGCCATGAGCTGATTCAGCGCTTCGGCGGCCTCCATCAATTTATGAACTGGCAGGGCCCGATCCTCACCGACAGCGGCGGTTTTCAGATTTTTTCTCTTCAGGATCTGGCCAGGATCAGCGAGGAGGGGGCCGCCTTCAAGTCGCATATTGACGGCTCCGCCCTCTTTTTAAGCCCGGAGTCGGCGGTGGCGGTGCAGGAGGCGCTGGGCAGCGATATCATCATGTGCCTGGATACCTGCATTCCCTATCCCGCCGACTTTAAGCAGGCCGAGGAGGCCACCGCCCTCACCAGCCGTTGGGCGGCCCGCTGCCGGAGCTCACGCCGGGATGACGACCGCCTGCTGTTCGGGATCATCCAGGGCGGCATGTACCCGGAGTTGCGGTTGCGCTCGCTGGCCGAGCTGGTGGAGATCGGCTTTGAAGGCTATGCCATCGGCGGCCTGAGCGTCGGCGAACCGGAAGAATTGATGTATGAGATCTGCGAGGCCACCGCTGCGGCGATGCCCGCCCTCCAGGCCCGTTACCTGATGGGGGTGGGTACCCCCCGCAATCTGGTGGAGGCGGTCCACCGGGGAATCGACATGTTCGATTGCGTGATGCCCACCCGCAACGCCCGCAACGGAATGCTCTTTACTTCCACCGGCAGGCTTGTTATAAAAAACGCTCGCTATCGGGAGGATTCCCGGCCGCCGGACGAGGCCTGCGACTGCTACACCTGCCGCCACTACAGCCGGGCCTACCTGCGCCACCTGTACCAGGCGCGGGAGATTCTGGCCTCGCACCTGATGACGATCCACAACCTGCGCTACTACACGGCCCTGATGGCTCGAATGCGGCGGGCGATTGAAGCGGACGCTTTCCCCGCCTTTTACCGGGATTTTATCGGCAGTCCGGAAGCGGGTAATAACCCTGTATAATATGTCAATCTCTGGAGGTTCTTAAATGGTAAGTCTTGCACACGCCGCGGATGCGGCCCCGGCCGGAGGCGGCTTCGGCGCGTTCATCCCCTTGATTCTGATTTTTGTGATCTTCTACTTCCTGCTGATCCGGCCCCAGCAGAAGAAGGCCAAGGAGCATCAGCAGTTCCTGGCGGCCATGAAGATCGGGGACAAGGTGGTCAGCAGCGGCGGCCTTTACGGTACCATCACCGGCCTCAGCGATACCGAGGTCACCTTGGAGATCGCCGACAAGGTACGGGTTAAGGTGGCCCGGCCCTACATCATGGGCCCCGCCGGTGACCCCACCGGCCTGAATATGGCCAAGCCGGCCGGCGGCTGATAAGCTCGGCGGTCGGCTGCAGGCGCAGCCCCAACCGGCTACAAACAAAATCCCGTGGGCACTCGCAAGGAGCGGTCACGGGATTTTTTTATGTGGCGGCTGTGGTATAGTATCGGCCAGGCAAGGGGGGGCTTTCAACCGGCGGCGGCCTTGAGGGCGGCCTGGTAGTCGGGTTCTTCCTTGATCTCCGGGACCTGTTGGCGATAGATGACCGTCCCCTTCTCATCGATCACCACCACCGCCCGGGCCAGCAGGCCGGCCAGGGGGCCGTCGCTGATCCGAACCCCGTAGCGGTCGCCGAAATCACGGTTGCGCAACTCCGAAACCGCGATCACCCGCTCCAGTCCTTCGGCTCCGCAGAAACGGGCGTGGGCGAAGGGCAGGTCCAGGGAAACGCAGAGGCAGGCGGCGTTGTTCAGCTTGTCGATCTCGGCGTTGAAGCGGCGCACGCTGGTGGCGCAGATCGGGGTGTCGATGCTGGGGAAGATATTGAGCACCACCCGTTGGCCGGCGAAATCCCGCAGGCTGACATCGCCGAGGTCGGTTTTGGTCAATAAAAAATCGGGTGCCGGGGCGCCGGGGGCCGGCAACTCGCCGCAGGTATGAATGGGGTTGCCTTGCAGGGTAATGGTTGCCATCTGGTACCTCCTTGCTGGTTTGGGTAAGGGCCGCAATGGGCCGGTCGGCCGGGTTATGCCGGTCAGCATACCACCCCCCGACGGAATTTATGAAGCACAAAAAAATACCATCCTTTCAGGGAAGATAATGAGCGATCTGGCGACATATCTGAGCGTGGGGCAGCGGCGCTGGCTGGTGGTGGCGGGGGCGGTGGTGATACAGTTCTGCCTGGGTGCCATCTATGCCTGGAGCGTCTTTACCGGGCCGCTGACCCAGCCGTTGAGTGCCGGCGGCCATTACGGCTTTAACGCCCGGGAGGCCGCCTGGATTTTCTCCGCCGGGCTGGCCACCTTCGCCGTGGTGATGGTGGCGGCGGGGCGGGTGCTGCCCCTTTACGGTCCCCGGCCGGTGGCCGCCGCCGGTGGCCTGGTGCTGGGAATCGGTTATGTGCTGGGCGGCCTGCTGGGCGGCAGTTTCTGGGGCCAGTTTTTAGGGATCGGCCTGATCGGCGGGGCCGGGATCGGCCTGGCCTACGTGGTGCCCATCGCCGTGGGGGTCAAGTGGTTTCCCGACAAGAAGGGGCTGGTTTCGGGGCTGGCGGTGGCCGGCTTCGGCTTTGGTGCCACCCTTTGGGTCAAACTGGCCGGGAGCTGGTTTGGCGGCGGCCTGCTGCATACCGCCAGCCTGTTGGGGCTGCCGGGGGTGCAGTCGGTTTTTCTGATCTACGGGGTAGTCTTTGCCCTGCTGGTTTTCCTGGGCAGCCGGGTGATGATTAATCCCCCGGCCGGCTACGTTCCCGCCGCCGCCGGCGGTACATGCCGGTTGGGGGAGGATAAGCCTGCCGCCGCGCCGCCGGTTCCGGCCCCGGCAGCCCCAGCCCCCATGGAGTACAGCAGCAGCGAGATGCTGCGCTCCGGCCACTTCTACATCCTCTGGTTGATGTTTTGCAGCACCGCCTTGGCCGGCCTGATGGTCATTTACAGCATCAGCCTCTTCGGCACCGATGCTCTGCAAATGAGCCAGGCGGTGAGCGACCCGGCGGCAGCGGCCCGGATCGCCGGCACCGCCATGGCCTGGTACGCCATTTTCAACGGGCTGGGCCGGATTGTCTGGGGCGGGGTTTCCGATCGCCTGGGTCGCAAGTGGTCGCTGTTCATGATGTGCAGCTTCCAGGCATTCATTGTTTTTTCCTTCTACGAGCTGGGGGGGGAGGCCAGCAGCCTGATTATCGCCGCCGCCATCATCGGTTTCAACTTCGGCGGCAACTTCGCCCTCTTTCCCGCCGCCACCGCCGATTATTTCGGCTCCGCCAACCTGGGCCGCAACTATGGCTGGGTTTTTCTCTCCTACGGGGTGGCCGGCATTCTCGGCCCCCAGATCGCCGGCTATTTTCGTGACATGGCCCTGGGCGGCGATATCTCCACCTGGCAGATTTCCTTCACCATCGCCGGAGCCGCCTGCGTCTTCGCCGCCCTCCTGGCTCTCCTGCTCAAAGAAACCTGAGTAATAATCACCATCGGGAAAGAGGTCGCGGGGTGCCGCAGGTTGTGGCAAGCGGAACGGCGATGCGTGCTTTGGCGCGTGAGCCGGGCCGATCGCCACAAGATGCGGTATCCCGCGGCCGCTTTAGTTTACCGAAAAGTCCACCCGGAGGGGGGAGGCGGGGGTTGGCCAGTGGTGGCGGAGGATGTTTTCGGCCCGGTCACCCTGGAAGACCAGGGCGCCGTAGCGGTGGTAGTGGGGCAGGCGGCGGAGCAGGTAGGGCAGCATCTCCGGCCGGTCCATGACGATCCAGCCCAGGCTGGCCTCCGCCTCCGGGGGACGGGGCAGGGCCAGGGCGAAGGCGTGGTCGTCGGCCGGATAAATAACATCGGCAATTTGCAGACTGCCGTCGGCCTGGTACGCCGCCGCCAGTTGCGGCAGGATTTCGCCAACCTGGTTCTGAAAGCGGTTGTGCCGCCCCAACAGAATTATCCCGCGCCGGGCCGGCAGTTTCGCCAGCTCGTCATCTCTCACCACCTCAACTCCGGCCGAGCCGAAGCGTTGCAGGGCCCGGGCCAGTTCCCGGTAGGCGGCAAGCATTTTTTCTTCATGATCCTGGTTGAACGGAGCGGTGGGGCCGGATTGGCTGGGCAGCACCACCAGCAATCGGTCCTGGCGGCCGTAAAGCCGGGAGAAGGCCGGGGGGATTTCCCGAGGGTCCAGGCGGCGGAAGAGGTCGAAGTCCGGGTCCAGCTCCAGCCGGCTGGGGCGGCGGGGCAGGGCGATCTGCCAGTTCAGGCGCTCTTCCTCCATGGCCACCTGCCGGCGGCGGGGTTCATTCTCGCCTTCCAGGGTGATGGCCAGGGGCAGCAGCAGGCGATAGGGCGGCGGCCGGTGGGCCGTTGCCGGCGGCTCGGCCTGCTGGGCATCCGGGCGTTGGCTGAAGGTCGCGGTGAGCAGCCAACTGCCGTCCGCTTGCTGCTGGACCGCACTTTGCTCCACCGCCAGTAGCGGGGCGCCGTCCCGTTCCAGCCATTGGCGAAAGAAGGCGTCCAATCTTTGGCCCCTTTCGCCCGGCAGGGCCTCTTCCGGGCCGGGAGTGTCGGTTACGGCCCGGAAGCTGGCCAGCAGGTCGGCATAGGAGGCGGTCTGGAAAAGGTGGTGGCGGTAGAAGTGGCGCAGGCCGGCAAAAAAAGTTTCATCGCCCAGCTTGTGCCGCAGCATGTGAAAAAACATCAGGCCCTTGCCGTAGCCCACCGCCTCGGTGGCCGGATCGTGGCGGGAGGTGAAGCGCAGCAGGGGAAAGTCGCGGCCGCCCAGGGCGTAATCGGCGTACTTTTGCAGCACCCCCAGTCGGTATTCGGCGCCCCGGCCCTGTCGGGCCATCAGCAGATGATCGGCCAGATAGGCGGTCAGCCCCTCGTTCCAGTTGCCGGTGCCGTAATCGGTAAAAACCCCGTTGCCCCACCAGTTATGGAGAATCTCGTGGGGATAGGAGGAGTGGAGAATAAAGGGCAGGCGGATGACCCGTGAGCCCAGCAGGGTGAAGGAGGGCATCCCGAAGCCCGACTCCCAGGCGTTTTCCACCAGGGCAAATTTGCTGTAAGGATAAGGCCCCAGCATTTCACTGTACTTTTGCAGATAGTGGGCGGTGGCCTCCAGGTAGCGCCGGGCCAGCTCGGGGTCGGGCTGGCGCAGGAAAACCATGGCGGTTGCCTGCTGCCCCTCTTCCTGATAAACCGTGAAGCGGTCGGCCACCAGAAAGATTCCTTCCTGGGGCTGCCGCTTTTCCCAGATTACTTGGTGGTGTTCCGTTTGGCGGGCGGCCTCCAGCAGCTGGCGGGCGGCGGCGCCCATTCCCGGCGCCATGGGCGCTGTCCCCGGCCGGGGCTCGCCGACCAGCCGGCCCTGGCTGACTGCCGTCCAGCCGGGCGGCAGTTTTACCTGCAAACGAAAGCTCAGGAAATGCTCACCGGGCAGCCGGGGGTACCAGAAGGCGGCGGGGCCCAGATAGACCCCCTCGGGGTCGATGCGCCCCGGAGTGTAGCGGACGCCCCGGGCGTAGTCCCGGCCGGCAAAGCCCGGCGGGTGATGGATTTCGCCGCCGTAAACCAGGGTAAAGGTATTGGTGGCGGGCGGCAGGCTGACCCGGAAGGTTTCCAGGCGGCCGCCCTGCTGAGCGGCGCGGCCTGCGGGCGCCAGGCTCACCTCCGGCTCGGCGGCTTGGGGGGCGAGACCACCATGGAGGGCCAACTCGAAATTGCGGGGATAACCGGGGGGCAGGGTGATGGTGGCTCGGACCGCCAGTTGGTGGGTTTCGGGCGTAATTTTCACTGCCAGATCGTAATGGAGCAGGTGGGAATCCGCTTGGGCCGGCGTTGGCGGCAGCAGGATCAACAGCAGCAGGCAGACCGCCGTCAGGGCCGATAAGCCGGGCAAGAGCCGGGTGGTTTTAATCAAGTCTTGCTGAAAAAACGGCGAGAGATGCATTTTTTTGCTGAATCTGCTAGGGTGGCCCGATGGCAAGCTCAAAAAAATACCGACAGCAAATTTTCTCCGACTGGTGCAAGGCCTGCGGCCTATGCGTGGCCTTCTGTCCCAAAAAGGTTTACCGGCGCGACGAGGAGGGCCGGCCGGTGGTGGCCCGGGCCGCCTCCTGCGTGGGCTGCCGCTTCTGCGAGCTTCACTGCCCGGATTTCGCCATTACCATCAGCACCGGGCCCCGGGCGGCAGCGCCCCCCGGCAAAGGCCGCAACCATACCAGAGAGGCGGACGATGGGCAATAACCGCAGCCATAACTCTGCCGCCGCCCCTCCCCCCGCGCGGCGCCTGCTCCAGGGCAATGAGGCCATGGTGGAGGGCGCCCTGGCCGCCGGCTGCCGCTTTTTTGCCGGTTATCCCATCACCCCGGCTTCGGAGATCAGTGAGTTGATGTCGGTGCGTTTGCCTCAGGAGGGCGGCACCTTTATCCAGATGGAGGATGAAATCGCCAGCATGGGGGCCATCATCGGCGCTTCCCTGGCCGGAGTCAAATCGCTGACTGCCACCAGCGGCCCCGGTTTTTCCCTGATGCAGGAAAATTTGGGTTATGCCTGCATGGCGGAGGTGCCCTGCGTGGTGGTCAACGTAATGCGGGGCGGCCCCAGCACCGGGCTGCCCACCAGCCCGGCCCAGGGCGACGTGATGCAGGCCCGTTGGGGCACCCACGGCGATCATCCCATCATCGTGCTCTCGGTGGCCACCGTGGCCGAATGTTTTGAGATCACGGTAATCGCCTTCAACTTCGCCGAAAAATACCGGGTGCCGGTGATCCTGCTCTCCGACGAGGTGGTGGCCCATACCCGGGAAAACATCGTGCTGCCCGCCGCCGAGCAACTGGAGGTGGTGGACCGGATTCGCCCCAGCGTGCCGCCCCAGTGGTACAAACCCTATGCCGACAACTCCCGGGGGGTGCCGGCCATGGCGACCATGGGCGACGGCTACCGCCACCACGTCACCGGCCTGATCCACGATCAGTCGGGCTTCCCCACCGAGCGCCCCGACGAGGTCAAGGCCCTGATGCTGCGCCAGATGCGCAAGATCAGCAGCGGTTTCACCGAAATCCAACTGACCCGTTCCTTTATGCTGGAGGACGCCCAAGTGGCGGTGATCGCCTACGGCTCGGTGGCCCGTTCCGCCAAGCGGGCGGTGCGGATGGCCCGCCAGCAGGGGATCAAGGCCGGGCTGCTGCAACTGGTGACCCTCTTTCCTTTCCCCCGCAAGGCGGTGGATCAGGTGCTGCGCCAGTGCAAGGCGGTGATCGTGCCGGAGATGAACTGCGGCCAGATCAGCCGCGAGGTCAAGCGGGTCAATCGCACCTGCCGGGTCTTCACCGTCAACCGGATCGACGGTCAGCCCATCACCCCGGCGGAAATTTTTCAGGAAATCAGTAATTAAGCGGCGGGAGTCAGCCAGGCATGGAAATGGAAAAAGTTGAACAACTGCGCCACCACTACCTGCGCCATGATAAAAAATTTCCCCATGTCTGGTGCCCTGGCTGCGGCAACGGTATTGTCCTGGGTTCGCTGATTCGGGCCATCGACCAGCTTGGCCTGAGCAAGGACGAGGTGGTGCTGGCTTCCGGCATCGGCTGCGCCGGGCGGATGCCGGTCTATGCCGACTTCAACACCCTGCATACCACCCACGGCCGGGCCCTGACCTTCGCCACCGGCATCAAGCTGGCCCGCCCCGATCTGACCCTGATCACGGTGATGGGGGACGGCGACGCCACCGGAATCGGTGGCAATCATTTTATCCACGCCGCCCGCCGCAACCTCAACCTGACCGCCATCATTATCAACAACCAGATTTACGGCATGACCGGCGGCCAGTATTCCCCCACCACCCCTTACGGGGCCAAGGCCGCCACCGCCCCCGGCGGCCACCTGGAACACGCCTTCTCCATCGCCGATCTGGCGGTGACCGCCGGGGCCTCCTATGTGGCGCGGGGCACGGTGTACCACGTGCCCCAGCTTGATAAACTGATTGCCGGGGGTATCAGCAAGAACGGCTTCGCGCTGATCGAGGTCATGGCTTACTGCCACACCCAGTTCGGTCGCCGGAACCGGATGGGCGACCCGGTGACCATGATGAAATGGCTGCGGGATCACGCCGTGGCCGGCAAGCGCGGCGATCGCCAGGCCAGCGGCACCCCGGCGGCGGCCGGCGCCCTGGACAGCATGGAGGGCAAATTCGCCATCGGGGTGCTTGCCGACCTGGAAAAGCCGGACTATATCGCCGAATACGCCAGGGTCCGGGAAACGGCGGCGGCAGCGGCCCGCAAGGAAGAGCAACAATGATCGCCATGGAAGAGGAACGTTACGAAATCAGGTTGGGGGGCTCCGGCGGTCAGGGGATTATCCTGGCGGCGGTGATTCTGGCCGAGGCGGCGGGCCTGCACGGCGACAACTTCGTCTGCCAGACCCAGAGCTACGGCCCCGAGGCCCGAGGCGGCAAGAGCAAGGCCGAGGTGGTGATCAGCAACCGCGAGATCGACTACCCCAAGGTGATCCGGATGGATCTCTTCCTGGCCATGAACCAGGCATCGCTGGACGCCTACTTCTACGACTTCAAGCCCAACGGCCTGTTGGTGGTGGATGCCACCTTCGTGCGGCAGTTGCCCACCAGCCGGGCCATCGCCATCCCCTTTACCCGGATCGCCCGCGAGCAGTTCGGCAAAGAGATGGTGGCCAACGTGGTGGCCCTGGGTGCCCTGGCCCAGCTCTGCCCCCGGGTCACCCCCGCCCAGCTCCAGGAGGCGGTGCTGGCCCGGGTGCCGCCCCCGACCAGAACCCTCAACAGCGAAGCCTTCGCCGCCGGGCTGGCCGCCGCTCGGGCGGTAAACCTGGAAAAACTCCCCCGCTCCATCGTCCCCGATCAGGACGAAGAAGAGATCTGAACGCCGTAAGCGTTCAGCAGTGCCGCACCTTCGGGCGATCAGCCAGGCTTAAGTACACGGGGTACGAGGCGCCTGGCTGCGGCCCGTGTCAATCGTCGGCGAACAGCCGACAATATGCGGCACTGCTGAACGCTTACGTTCTGTCAAACGCTGACGGAAGAGGCCGGGGCTGCTGATGGCCGGGGCCGCCGCCGGTTCGTTTTCGGCTTTGGCCGGGGTCAGGGTCAGGTGAAGCAGGCTGTTGGGGTTGGCCCGTTCCAGCTCCCGGTCCTCCTGGTCGTGAATGGCCGCGATCCGGCAGGGGATGTTGTTGAGGCCCCGGTCCAGGTATTCGAGGAGGTCGCCCCGCTGGAAGGGGTTGCGGGCCTCCACCAGGGGGCGAGGGCCGCCCTGGCGCACGATGGCGGCCGGCGCCCACTCCGGATTGAGGTTGATCCCGGCGGGCAACATCTCCTGTGGCCCTGGCGGCGCGGCGAAAAAATTTTCACTCCGGCCCCGGCCGCCGATTTTATCCAGTTCAGCGTTGAATTCCGGGGGCAGGGGCGCGTCCAGGCCGTGGCGGCCCCAGAAATCCAGGGCCGCCCGGTAAAGCCGTACCACCGTGCCCACGTAAAAAAGACTTTTCATCCGCCCTTCGATCTTGAGGGCGTCGGCCCCGGCCCGGATCAGCTCGGGCAGGCGGTGGAGCAGGCAGAGATCCTTGGCGTTAAAGATGTAGCTGCCCCGCTCATCCTCTTCGATGGGGAAGAACTGGCCGGGGCGTTTTTCCTCCTCCAGGCGGTAGCGGTAGCGGCAGGGATGGGCGCAGTCGCCCCGGTTGGCATCGCGGCCGGTGAGGTAGAGGCTTAAGAAACAGCGGCCGGAATAGGAAATGCACAGGGCGCCGTGGACGAAAATTTCCAGTTCGGCCCCAACTCCGGCCCGTAATCCCCTGATTTCCGCCAGCGAGAGTTCCCGGGCCGGGTTGATCCGGCTTACTCCGCAACCCTCCCAGAAGGCGGCGCTCTCCGGGTTGGTGACATTGGCCTGGGTGCTGAGGTGGATGGGCAACTCCGGCACCAGCCGCCGGGCCCGCGCCAGAATGCCGGGGTCGGCGATGATCAACCCGTCCACCCCCGCCTCCCGCAAGAAGAGCAGATATTCATCCAGGCCGGCAAAATCCCGCTGGTGGGCAAAAATGTTCACCGTCACATAAACCCGCACCCCCCGATCATGGGCAAAGGTCACCGCCCCCGGCAACTCCTGGTCGCTGAAATTGCCGGCATGGGCCCGCAGACCGAAGCGACTGCCCCCCAGATAAACGGCATCGGCCCCGTAATGAACGGCCAGCTCCAGCTTCTCCCGGTTACCGGCCGGAGCCAGCAGCTCCGGCAGCTTGGTCGGTTGTTGGTTGGTTGTTGATGAGGGGGGGGGTGACGTTGGCATCCCGCCCTTATACCAGAAAGGAAAAGCTCGTGCCAGGGGATGACCGCTTACCTCGTGGTTACGTCAGGGGCTGGCGATAACGCGGTTGCGGCCCTGGTCTTTGGCCTGGTAGAGGGCCTGGTCGGCGGCGGCGACCACGGCGACGGCGGTGTTGCCGGCGGCGGGAAAGGCCGCTGCCCCGATGCTGACGGTATTACGCAACGCCAGCCCGTCGGCGCACCGGAAAACGTGCTCGCCCACCGCCGTGCAGATTCGCTCGGCGATCATCATCGTCGTTGCCGCGTCGCCATTGACCAGGACGATAAATTCCTCGCCGCCGTAGCGGCAGGCAATATCGTCCTGGCGGATCTGATGCCGAATCAGGTCGGCCAACTGGACCAGCACCTCGTCGCCGACGGGGTGGCCGTAGGTGTCGTTGACCCGCTTGAAGTGGTCGAGGTCCAGCATCAGGACCCCGAAGGTTCGGCCCGGATCGTTGGTACGGGCTTCGATGAACTTGCGCAACATGGTTTCGCAGTAGCGTTTGCCGTAAAGGCCGGTCAGGGCGTCGGTGATTGCCATCCGGTACAGGCGGGCGTTGCTCAGGCTGATTTCGATCTGCTCCCGCAGGGCCGCCAGCAGCTTCCGTTCCATTTCATCGAATGGTTTTTCCGGCGGGCGTTGCAGACAGAGCATGCCCAAAGGGGCCTGGTGGGCGGTCAGGGTAATCAGCATGGTGTTGTCGTCGCCGGTAATGATTCCGGCCGTTGGCTGTTCGCGCCAGTGGCGGCCGGCGGCGGCCAGCCAGGAGGGCAGCTCCGCCCCGGCCTGTTCCAGGTTGTCGAATTCCCGATGCCGGTAACGATTGCTTTGGAGGGCGTTTTGCCGGCAATGCCAGGCTACCTCCAGGCGCATCACCGGCCTGCCGGAGCTTTCCCGCCCCTCCCGGTTCAGAAACAGCGCCGCCTGCCGAGCCTGGAAGGCATCCAGCAGCAGGTCGAGAATTACCTGTCGTAACCGTTGCCATTCGGTTTCCCGGCTCAGATGACGGACAAAGGCGTACAGGTGCCCGGTTTCCCACTGTTTGCGTTTGATTTCGTTGAAAGAGCGCTGGATTGCCCTGGTCATGACATTGAATTGGACGGCCATGTCCTGGATTTCACCTTCCTCGTCAATTTCCACCCAGTGGTCGAAGTTGCCGCGAGCGACCTGCTCGAAACCGGTCTCCAACTGCCGCAGCGGGCGATGGAAATAGCGGGTGACCAGCAGGGAGAGCAGCAACCCGGTCAGGACAAAGGTGGCCAGCCCGGTAAAAAACATACGTACCATTACGGTTCGCTGCTTGGCGAAGACCTGGTCGAACGGGGTGTCGTGGACCAGCATTCCCAGGGTCTGCCGGGCCGGGTCATGACAGACGCGGCAATCCGGGGCGTTGACCAGCTTGATCACCTGGCGCAGCAGCGGCCCTTGGTCGGTTTCCAGAAAAATCGCATTCTGCCGCGGCAAATCGCCCGACTCGCGATGGCAGGCCGCGCACTCCGCCGCCTGTAAACGGTCACGGAGCATCGCATCTTGCGATACCGCGTGTCCGCTTATTTCCGGGTTCACCCCGTGATCAGTCGCTACCGCCGGCCACCGGCCGGCCGGCTCGGAGTCGCCGCTCAGCACCCGACCGTCGGCGGCCAGAATGCTGACGGTGACCGGAGAGATGATCAGCTGCAGGTCATGCAGGGTTTGATCTACTTGTTCCCAGTTGTTTTCCAGCATGGCCCGGCGCAGCGTTTGCTGGATAATACGGGCGTTTTTTTCGGCACCGGCCCGCGCCTGCTCGATGTGGCGTTGCTGTTCGAAAAAACGGAAGCCGATCAGGGTGACGGAAATGGAAAGGGCCAGCAGCACGAAAATGGCGGCCAACAGCTTGAAGCGCAGGGAACGGGTAAGTTCACGGATGAATTCCGGCATCAGATGGCTCCTCGCTGATTGGCAACCGTTCATCAGTGGTATCACAAACCGCGGATTCTTCCAACGCGTCCTGGAGGCAACGGCAGCCGGCTTGCAACAGCCGCTCAAAATCAGCCGCCGGTAGCGGCCTGCTGAAGAGATAGCCTTGAAACACCTGGCAGCCGTGACTGGCCAGGAAATCCGACTGGCCTGCGGTCTCCACCCCCTCGGCGACAATCTCCAGCCCCAGCGCCCGCCCCATGGCGATGATCGCCCTGATGATGGCGGTATCCTGGGGGTTGGTCTCGAGGTCGCGGACAAAGGAGCGGTCGATCTTCAACTGGTCAAGGGGCAGATGTTTGAGCTTGGCCAGCGAAGAATGGCCGGTGCCGAAGTCGTCCATCGCGAAACCGATGCCGTCGTCGCGCAGGGCCCGCATCTTGGTGACGGTGTCGTCAAGGTCGGCCAGAACCAGGCTTTCGGTCAGCTCCAACTTGAGCCGGCCGGGCTCCAGGCCGGTTGCGGCCAGAACCTCCCGCACCTCATCGACGAACGTTGCCTGGTGAAACTGGCGGGCGCTGACGTTGACGGCCAGTTGCCAGTCGGTGCCGATCCTCCGGCGCCAGTCGGCGGCGGCGGCGCAGGCCAGTTGCAGAATCCGGCGGCCGATGGGGATAATCAGCCCGTTCTCTTCGGCCAGTGGAATGAAGCGGTCGGGGGCGACCATGCCCTGTTGGGGATGCTGCCAGCGGACCAGTGCTTCCGCGCCGACAATGCGGCCGTCGGCGGCGGTCTGCGGCTGGTAGTGCAGGATCAGTTCATCCCGTTGCAGGGCCAGGCGCAGATCGTGGATCAGGGCCGCGTTTTCCTCCAGGGTGATCTGCATGGCCGGATCAAAAAAACGTACGTTATTGAGGCCGGCCCCCTTGGCGTGACGCATGGCGGTGTCGACGTAGCGTAACAGGTCGGCCGAACTCTCCTCCCGCCCGCGAAAAAGGACGACGCCGATTCCGGCGCTTAGATGGAAATCTCGATCAAGGCCGTACTCGTGGCCGAAAATCGGTTCGTTGATCGTCCGACGGATTTGTTCGGCCAGGCGACCGGATCGGGCCACGGCCCGGTCGGCGTTGTCGGAAAGATTGAGAAAAAGAACGGCGAATTCATCGCCGCCCCGCCGGGCTACGGTGTCGCAGGCCCGGACGGCGTTACGCAACCTGGCCGCGACAATCTGCAGGAGCTGATCACCGACCCGATAACCTCTGAGGTCGTTGATTCCCTTGAAGCGGTCCAGGTCCAGCAACAGCATGGAACAGTAGTTGCCGTTGCGGGCGGAAACGGCACCGGCCTGCTCGATGCGATCATGGAACAGGTGACGGTTGGCCAGGCCGGTGAGACGGTCATAGAAAGTCAACCGGCGAATCTCCGCCTCCAATTCCGCCGGTTCCTTGCCCGGGCGCTGAACGGCATCGGTAACTGATAAAGTCGGTTTGGTCATTGTGCCACTATGTAGTCCATGTGTTGTTGCTTGTCAACACCGGGGGGTGCCCGTGGCGGTTGCTTCGAGTGAGCTTTGGGGAGCAGGCTTTGCGGGCGAATGAGTTTGTGGGGTGTGGCTTTCGCCGAGCGGCAGGCGTAACGTAAAGATGAGGCGTCCGGCAAAGCGTGGCCGCCGGCTGCGAAATGTTCACTTGCACTAATATGTATCCCTTAGAAAAAACGGCGCAGGCGCAATTCCAGCCGGTATTGGTTGGCTCTTTCCCCGTACTCGCGGCCGCTGCCGCCGGTGAGCAGGGTGAGGCGCAGGCGGGTTTCCCAGTTGGTGAAACCGGTGTAGAGCGCCTCGGGGCTTAGCGAGGCGCTGCCGTCGTCGAGGTTGGCGATCAGGGTGAGGGCCGGGGTGAAGTAGGGGATATCCGCCGGTTCCTTCCAGCTCAGGCGGGTGTAGAGGTAGTTGCGGCCGGCTT
>OBJA01000854.1_pt1 | contig 24163 bp, 18 predicted proteins | sample 1519751 | NCBI WGS metagenome assembly OBJA01 (sample SAMEA3881238, study PRJEB22517) | soil metagenome | biome: lake sediment; feature: soda lake sediment; material: sediment, water from around vicinity | place: India | collected 2013-12-23 | depth 3 m
GATCAACATCTTGAGTCTGTGGAGATTAACTATAGCGGGATTGCCTATACCATACCGGCTGCCGACATTACGGTGCAAGGCTCGATACTTTCTGTTCCGTTTACTTCTCAATCTGGAATCGATGCCACCCCTTCCGGAATAGCTACTATTCATATTCTGGTGAATAACGCTCGGGAAAAGTCCTCCAGGGCAATACGAGACGGTGTCTGTCCGGCAATTACAAGTGCAATTTTGGCTGACAATATATACGGGGAGATAGATACGCTCTTTATCGAGTTTTCAGAAGAGATTAATTTCCAGACGCTCACAGGTGCGACGCTGCAGCTAATCACTAAAAGCGGACCTGATTCTGTTGTCCTCACAGTTTTATCGGTGGAAAGAACAGGAGAGGAGCGGGCCAGGGTAACGGTAACAAATGCAGATGGCCTCAGACCGCATGAAGGTGATCTGCTCCGACTCGTACCATCCGGACAGGGTGGAACAGTAACCGATCTATCGGGAAACAGGCCCCATTCTTTAAACAGGCCGGTCATTATTACTGCGAAACCCTCACAGCTCTCATATGGCTGGTACGTCGACGAAGATGCTGATGGTGTGGTTGATGCGGTATATCTGCAATTTTTCAGACCTGTCGAGCTCACTGACATGCTCTTTTCGCTCTACTGGACCGGACCACAGCGAATTAATGATATCACGTCTGAGTATTTTTCCTGCGGTACAGATACATCTCTGGTAAAAGTCACTCTGCCTGACAGTTTTAAAACGGGAACAGGTGTAAAGACTTCAGGAAACATGTTCGTACTGGTAAAGTCAATTTCCTTCCCGGATCTGAGGCGTAGTATCGAAATAAGAGACAGTGCTGCACCAGTAATCGCTCAGGCGGTCGTTTATACTGGTGCCCTTGGAAATGAAACAGATTCGCCTATGGATACTCTTGAGATAATTTTCACGGAAAATGCAGCTATTTCACCAGTGTTTGATCCCTTCCTGTTCTGGCGCTCGCCGATGCGTGAGTACACTATTTCAGATCTTGCCTTAGTATCACTCAACCAAAATCGGGCACGATTCATTTTTCGTTCAGTTTCGGGAGTAGAATTTATTGAAGATGGTGACAGTATCTGTATTAATCCGATATCGGCTGTAAAAGATTCGTTTGGTTCATGGCAGAATAATGCTTTCAATCGCAGAGTAGCTATTGTGGTAAATCAACCAAAGGTAGAATGGGTGGTACAGGTCGGTCCGAACCCTTTCAATCATGCTGATGGGCAGTTGCAGACCATTCGTGTAACCACTGTAAATCGCACATTTGTCCCAGGTAGATCCACAGACGTTTCTCTGAAAATCTTAGATGCTGTGGGAAATGTCGTGCGCAGTTCCACTCTGAACAGCACTAAAGAGGGGTATGAATTTCACTGGAACGGAAGAAATAAAAACAACCGATTCGTTGGCTCAGGAATCTATTTATGCATTGTTACTATACGAGAAGAGGATAAAACCATTGCCAAAAAGGTTTGGTTAGGAATACGGAAATAGCAAACAGGTTTCTCTGGAACAGTGGGTTCAGTGCGCTTCAGCTTATTCCTTGGTTTTTAAGCGTATACTGGTATGCAGGTGAATCCCGGAATAGTGAACATAGTAGAAACTGGAGCGGGAGACGAGGATCGAACTCGCAACCTTAACCTTGGGAAGGTTACACTCTACCATTGAGTTACTCCCGCTAAAGTGTTTGTAAGATACATATTCCCCCCGTTTTCTGTCAATAGGTTCTCTTGTGATCCGGGTGCTTACGAACTATTTTTGTTATTCCCCGCCTGTTCAAAACAAAATTTTCAGGTATGAACAGGACTTACTTTTGTAATCGCCTCGTATCAGGGATTATTTTTTGAGGCATTCCTGCCCTATTGGACCAATAAGGAGTTATTGAGATGGCTGAATGTATTACGATGAAAGATGGTGTGCTTACTGTTCCGAACAATCCTGTTATTCCATTTATTGAAGGTGATGGAACCGGGCCAGACATCTGGCGTGCCTCAAAATATGTGCTCGAACAAGCAGTACAAAAAGCCTATAATGGCAAAAGGGAGATAACGTGGAAAGAGGTACTGGCAGGAGAAAAAGCTTTCAAAGCCACAGGGAACTGGCTCCCCCAGGAAACAATCGACACATTCAACAAGTATCTTCTTGGAATTAAGGGGCCACTGACAACACCAGTTGGCGGCGGAATCCGCTCATTGAACGTGGCTCTTCGTCAGATACTTGATCTGTATGTGTGTCTCAGGCCTGTGAGATACTTTTCCGGTGTCCCATCTCCGGTGAAAAACCCGGAAAAGGTGGATATGGTGATCTTCAGGGAGAATACTGAAGACGTTTATTCCGGGAAGGAACTGGAGGCTGGATCGGAAAAGGCAGCTAAACTTCTGAATTTTTTGAAAAGCGAGTACGGATGGGATATCAGGGAAGATTCAGGACTTGGCATCAAACCAATTTCAAAGACTGGTTCCTGTCGTCTTATACGAGCAGCTATAGAGTACGCCATCGAAAATAACCGCAAGAGCATTACGCTTGTCCACAAAGGCAACATTCAGAAGTTTACTGAGGGAGCATTCAGGGCCTGGGGCTACGAATTAGCCGAAGAGGAGTACAAGGGAAAAGTGGTGTCGTGGGACAAATGTGGCGGAGTACCTCAGGAGGGGCAGATTCTCATAAAAGATGCCATTGCCGACATATTCTTTCAGCAGGCTCTTACCCGTGCAGACGAATTTGATGTTGTTGCAACCATGAATCTTAATGGCGATTACATCTCCGATGCTTTAGCGGCTCAGGTTGGCGGTATCGGTATTGCGCCAGGAGCAAATATTAACTATAAAACAGGGCATGCAATATTTGAAGCGACGCATGGTACCGCACCAAAGTATGCCAACCAGGATAAGGTCAATCCGACATCGGTCATTTTATCTGGAGAGATGATGCTTCGGTATATGAAATGGACAGAAGCTGCCGATCTTATCATAAAGGGTCTGGAGAAATCGATTGCCTCGAAGACTGTTACCTACGATTTTGCCAGACTGATGGAGAATGCAGAAACTGTTTCCTGCTCTCAATTTGGAGCAAAAATTGTAGAGAACATGTAGCAGAGCAGACCATTTTTTTCTGCTGCCTTTAAAACTTCTGGTGGAAGGATTTCTATGGTACTGGCCATTATCAGTGTACTCCTTTTGGTGATACTGATACTGATTGCTGTTTATATTGGCCTCAACCGGGGAGAGGTAGAACAGGTTGAGGAGGAGAATTCGATGATTCATGCCAGTGGCATCTATTCGATTGTTCGGAAAAGCCCCAGGGAAGAGGCAATGAAGGCCAGGCCCGATCTGGAAGAAATCCGAAAATATCTTCTATCCTCAAACGTAGATACAGGAAAGTACCAGCTCTCAGAGAGGGATCAGGATATCCTGCTTGAGCATTGGGATGAATCGCTTAAGAAGAATATTGCGGTAATAGAGCAGGGCGATAAAGAAGGAGTAGAGTTTTATTATTATGAATTTGTTCCTGAAGATTGCCCTGTTTGTAAGAGATATTTTTCCAGAGGACATTTTGTGACCCGGGAAGAGATTTTTCATCATCCCAGAATAATTCCCCCGTTCCACCCGGGATGCACCACCTCTATTTTCCCACACCATGGTAAAGAAGACCTTCGAGATACAACTGAATTAGGTATGCTTCCACTGTTTAAAGAGGATGTTCCGCCTCCGCTTCCAGAGTGGAATGCGATTGTGAAACCAAATGCTTTATGGGGTAGTACAGCATGATCTCAATAATCAGGAAAAAGCCAAAGCCCTGCATTACCGTTGCCTTACTCATGACAATCTGCATCTTAAGTGGGCAGAGAAGTTGGGCGGGTGTAGGCGAATCAGCCGTTATTACGTTGATTTTTCCTCCCGGAGCACGAGCCACAGCACTTGGAGAGGCGTTTACAGGCTTAAGCGATGATGCAAGTGCCACGTATTACAACCCCGCTGGTCTGGGGCAAGCTCCAATGGCAAACTCCTGGAAAGTTCATTTTCAAAACAGTGATCATATTTTTACCTCAATTGCCGCTAAGAAGAAAAAGGATTTTGGCACTAAAGACAAAATCTGGGCAGGTACCGAAAAGGGAATCTTACGATTCAACGGAAAAGTCTGGGAATCATATGAGATTTACCTTATCGAAGAGGGTGATAATCTCTCCAGTATCGCCCGGAAATTCCTAAGAGTGGATGATGAAAAACTGATTAAAAATGCTGTCTGGGAAATCATGGTTCAGAATGGTATCGGCCAGAAGCGCTATGCAGTCATCAGGGAGCAGCTCAAAAAAGAGCTCAAACAGCTTAAGGTAGAACATGTCGATTCAACGGCTTCAGCTCTAGCCAGGCAGTTGGTCGAAATGCCGGCATTTGAGCGCTCAGTTTCAAAAATTCAGGGAATTATTGCACAGGTAATCGATTTCACCAGAGCAGATACACTCTCTGAAGAGCTGGACAATCTGTTTTTAACCTCCGATACAGACTTTAAAGATCTCGAGGAGTTAAAAATACCCTTCTCTGTAGCTATTAACGAACCGGTGACCGCTCTTGCACTCGATCAGGCGGATCACATCTGGATAGGAACAAAGAACGGGTTGTGGCGGTATAATGGAAGCGGGTGGTTTCTCTATACCGTTTTGGATGGACTTCCATCCAACAATATCACCTGTTTATCAACCGGTCCCTATGGAGATCTGGCTGCAGGAACCGACAATGGGGTAGCAATCAGTACCTCTGGTAAATGGAAAGCGTATGATTCCACATCAGGACTTCCGGCATCGGTTATCAATGCAGTAGTTTTCGGCCAACAACGGGTATTCTATGCAGGAACCAATAAGGGTCTTGCAAGAGTAAAAGACAGCACAGTTACTGTTTTCGATACGGCTCAGGGACTTCTTTCCCTGGGCATCCATGCTCTGTTCATGGATTCTGAAAACCGTTTATGGATCGGTAGTGATAATGGTGTTACCATTTACACTGGAACATCCTGGAAACGGTACAAATTTCCCGACTCCAAAGTCACCTCCTTTACAGAGCTGAAAAGCGGCAATATATGGATCGGAACAAATAAGGGTGCAGTCAGCTACAAGGCCGGCAAAATCAGAGTTGACGAAAAGGGGAACACAACAGAGATGCCTCCGGAATGGAAATCATTCCACTCCAAGAACGCCCTGATTGGCGACGACGTACGGAGCATCAATGTACATGACAACGATGTCTGGATTGTGACCGATAAAGCAATCAACCAGTACGATAATGCTGCGATGCAGGCATATCTCTCCTTCGAACCGCTGCTTCCAGCTCTAGGGTTGCGTGAGTTATGGCATATGTATGGTGCATTCATCTGGCCAACTCAGGACTGGGGAACTCTCGGCCTCTCTATCAATTACATTAACATGGGAGAGAACACGATTACCGATGCCCTCGGTCGTGAAAAGCAAAAGACTAGATCCTGGGAAGGGGTGTTCAATCTTTCCTATGGCCTTCCTGTTGCAGAAGATTTCTCTCTTGGTTTGAATATTAAATATGTGGTCAGCGCACTGGCCCCTGGTTACGGAGACAATGGAGAGGGAGTCGGGCAGACCTTTGCCATCGATGCAGGCTTGTTGAAGCGAAACCTTTTATTCAAGAATTTCGATGTCGGATTCATGCTCCAAAACATGGGTCCTCACATTTTTTACATCGATCGGGATAATCTTGATCCGATTCCCTTCACACTTCGCCTTGGAATGGTTTACCGGGCACTACAAACTCCGATCCATGACCTGAAATTGTTAGTCGATCTTCAGAAAGAGGTAGTGAAAAACAATTTTGGCGGAAAGCCTGATCCCTTCTATAAGGCTCTTATTACCGATTTGTTGTTTGATGACGATGAAACATTCAGCTATGAAATGCAGGAGATCAATATCAATTTGGGTCTTGAATACTGGTACACGAACTTTCTTGCGCTTCGTACCGGCTTTCTGTTCGACTATATCGGCGAGCGGTATGAGTGGACCCTTGGACTGGGCGTGCGCTACAGTAAGCTCAATTTCGACTGGTCCTATATTGTTTCACCCGAGGGTTTCATGAAGGGTTTACTGCAACAGATCAACTCTGAAAAGGATGGGGGCACAGGGGTACGTGATGGCCAGTGGCGCGCATCGTTCCTTGTAAATTTCTGATAAACAGAAGTATGCAAAAAGCTGCTTTCCCGTGTATCGTTCGGGATACCATAATGGTTGCTGCCGGAATGAGGCTGCAAGCAAATATTTCTTTGTTAATTAAGCATCACTTGACATTAAACAGGATTTCTTCTCAATGTATTCATTTCGTTCTGCATGGTATCTTCTTTTCGGGATTTTCCCCGTACTGACCCTTGCTGCTCCTTCTACCCGTCAGATGAACGTAACCGGAGGTCCTCGTGGACCCCACCCCTATCTGTTCAAGGGTGTTTCGCAAAAAGCACTGATCGAAACAGCTCGGGATCACCAATGGGCAATCAATTTCCAGAAAAACGGTAAGGATACTATTCACATTGTCGCACTTCGGGTCGAGTTCAACGGGGGCCAGAAAGATTCCTCTTCTCTTACGACCGGAAACGGCCTTTTCGGTATCAGAGGTGGAGGCGATAAGGAAGAGAGCGGTTATTACAATAGCGATACAGTTTACACATTCGATTCTCATCCGCACGATTCCCTCTATTTCGCACGACAACTCCAATCAGTTGCATCCTATTTTCGAAAAGTATCTCGGGGGAAGCTCTCTCTTGAGTTTTCAATCTACCCGGAACAACGAGGTGAGATTGGGTACAGTGTACCGATGCCCATGACACATTACTCACCCGGTGGAAAAAAAAGGAGCGAGTCATGGGATGATTATTATAACCGGAAAACCTATGGCTTAATGAGCTTTGTAAAAGATGCGATTACCTACAGTGATAAAGCAAGTGATTCCCCGTTTTCCAGGCTGCGCTTTGAAGCATCTGACAGCACCATACGTGATGAACAAAACAGAAAAACCGTTTTCCTAATTTTCCATGCCGGAGCATCCTATCTCACCGATGGCGGAGAGCAGGGAGCGCTCGGACAGGACAGTCCCTCCGACATGATCGATGCATTTATTAATTCTGAATTTTTCAGCTATTACCGTGATACACTGGAACTGAAACACAACGGCATTATGGTCCAGGGTAAAACGCCCTTTCTTATCAACGAAATTATGATGTGCTCGGAGACATCGAATCAGGATGGGCTCAACTGGGGTATTCAGGGTATTCTTGTCAACCAGATCGCCCGTCAATTGGGTATTCCTGACCTGTTCTCAACTTCAAGCGGAATTTCCGGCGTAGGTGCATTCTGCATCATGGATTTCGCCGGTTACTCTGCAGGAAAAGGATTCATCCCCCCCTACCCTTCTGCCTGGGTACGCGCATTCATGGGTTGGGACGAGGTCAGAACCGTGCCAATCGCCTCAAACAAAGCCTCCAGGGTAAAAGCTCTGACTTCAGTACTTGACGGCGGGGCTCTGAAAGAGGATACCACCATATTAATGGTACCCCTGAACGATCATGAGTACTATCTCATCGAAAACCGACAGCGTAATCTCTCCACTAATAAGAATCTCTTCAAGTATGACACTACCGATGAATATGGTGTGGTGATTGCCTCATATCCCTACAATATTGATATCGATTCGAATGTGCTTGTCACAAGTGGTGCCGATGAGTCCAATGTCATCCTGGAAGTGCGGAACAACGATGTCAGTCTGCCTGCATCAGGGGTGCTGGTATGGCATGTTGATGAGCGGATTATCCGTGAACGTCTCACGTACAATATGCTCAATGCAGACTCCTCCTATCGGGGCGTTTCACTGGTTGAAGCCGATGGCATAACCGATCTGGGAGTGATGTTCAGGGATGTTTTCTATCAGGCTGCATTTGATTACGGTGGTGCAGAAGATGTCTTTCCACACGAAACACAGATCGAAAAAGGCAGTCCTCAGGTAGTTAACAGCTTCGGCCCATATACCAGACCATCAACCAGAAGCAATGATGGTGGACATACGTATCTTAAAATGCAAATCACCCCGGCTTCTTCATCATACAAAAAAGAGTATACGCTGCTTGCCCGTGGAAGTAAATACCACAAAATAGCCAATTATTCCGACAGTGTGTTTACTGTTTCGACATCGTGGGATTATCTGGTCCCATCCTGGCCCAGACGTGCTGAACCCGGTGAATTTTATGATCCGGTGTTATGCGACCTCGATCGATCCAGGGCAGGAAAAGAACTTATTCTGGTAAGTGCTTCAGGCAGAATCTATGCCTGGTCATCTGACACCTCACTAACCAGTGGATACAATTCAAGGCAATTGGCGATCGACAGAATCAATCTGCTTGGAGACACTCTCAGGCAGGCGGATACGGTTCTTTTCCTCGACAGCATACCATTCATCGTCTCCATGCCATCGGCAATTGCCGGTGCAGTATACATTCCATCTGGGAATAAAAGAATCTATGTGCTGCGCTCACTTTCAGAAACAGTTGGGCATACACTCGATTCTATCTTCCTTTCGGCAGTTCCCTCCACCTATCTTTGCCAGTACCAGGATTCATCCTGGGCACTGGGATGTGAAAAGGGCAGGCTTGTTTTTGGAAAGGGACTCGATACGGTTTCCACCATACGGCTCAAGTCCGACAGCAGTGTATGTGCAGTAGCAGCTATAGGTGAGAATCAATCGATTGCTGTCATACAGATGGACGGAACACTTTCCCTTTGCAAAGCAGGAGAAAATAAACCAGATACGTCAATCAAGGTTCCCGGTATTGGTCCATACACTCTGGTAACCGGGGATCTTGACCGTGACAACAGCAGTGAGATTATTGTCTGCGACAGCCGGCATGGCATCTGGGTATATAAACAAACCATGTCATTGGCGCCGGGATGGGAGAAGGATCCAAGTGACTGGCCCTCAGCCTACTCATACACCGAAGAGAACAAAACCGACAACCGTTCGCGGTTTCCGATCAATCTTTCACCACCTGCACTTGCCGATATCAACAAAGACGGATATCTGGATATTTTGGTAAGTGGCACCAATGGTCTGTATGCGTTTAATTACAAAGGTGTACTGATCGGTGGCTGGCCGGCATACCTTGACACTCGTTACTGGTATCAACGCGGAAGTGTCGTATCATCACCGGTGATTGTAACCGGTAAGAATCGGGACCCACTCATTCTGTTCTCATCGGTTACCGGAGAGCGCCCGACATTCACATTAACTAAGGTGGTCAAAGCTGACCGGAATAAAGGAAAGGTGTGGTATCGCACTGAAAAAGGTGCTTTAGACAGTATCTGGGATCTTTCTGGTGCACAGGTAGACACGATTCTGAACCTCAATGATTCACTTGTGGCTCCGTATGTTTTGCCCGGAGGGTTTATTGATGCGGTCACGAGCTCAGCTGTGCGCCCATCTGAAATGATCGATTCACATCTGCAATCAAAATGGCCGTTAACGACCGGATCATCTCTGACGACATCACCGTACATCGGGTTTATGGACAACGACAATGTACCTGATCTGTTTGCTGTTTCAACGGGAGGATGGGTATACCGGTGGGAAATCGACAAAAAGGATCTTCTTCCAGATTCACTATTCTGGCCAATGGTAGGGTATGATGCAGGACGTTCTTTTACCTACGGTGGAGGCATGCTTCCAATTCTGGTGAACGAGAAAGAGCCAATCAGGTTTTACAATTACCCTAATCCGACAAATAAAAGTAAAAAGGCGGTTTTCAGATATGCATTTTCCGGCCCCGCGTCAAAGGTTCGTCTTGACATTTTCAGCCAGACCGGTTTTAGGGTATATTCAAAGACTACAATGGGGAATCCACCACAAGAGCTAACCGGTAGCTACCCGGACTGGAATGAGCATGTCATATCTCTGGATAAATTCGGGCCAGCTGTTTACCGTTGCAGACTGGAGGCGACAATTGACGGAAAGAAGCATGTGCGGTACTGGAAAATGGCAGTTGTAAAATAGTCCACGACCGTTCAGGCCTCATTATTTTGCAAAGGATTTACCTGGTGAATAAATTTCTTTTGACGATACTACTACTGGCTCTTTTACCGTTTTCAGCTTTTTCCGCGCGTTTTAACGGTTATGGACTGCAGTTTTTTACAGTTGAAACTGACCACTTTCGAATCAATTATCAAAAAGGGTGTGATCACCTTGTTGGTAAAGTCGGAACAAAACTTGAACAATTGTATACTATTTACCGTGACACCTACGGTCTTGTCCTCCCGGGAAAAACCGAAGTCGTAATCCTTGACAGTGACCAGAGCAACGGATGGGCACTTTCCTATACCAATACCATAACTCTATGGACACACGATTTTGATTTCAACCTTCGCGGAAGTCATGACTGGTTCGAGGATGTTATAACCCATGAGTATGCACACATCGTCTCTATCTGGGCAAGTCACAAACTATCACACTATATCACCGATGTCCGATTTGGCTTTTTCACTCACCCCAACGAGCCCAAACGAGTAGAGTCATTCCACGCAGTTCCAACCGACATACTCCCTCCCTGGTTCACCGAAGGAATAGCCCAGTACGAGAGTTCACGTCACGGAGCAGACAGTTGGGATTCTCATCGCGATATGATTCTGCGAACACTGGCCCTATCTGGCAAACTGCTATCCTGGGATCACATGCAAGTATTCGCTGGAAAGGGTGATGATTATGAGAAGACATACAATCATGGATTTTCGCTGGTCTCGTATATCTCTGAGCGCTATGGCTACGAGAAAATTCTTGCACTTCTTCGGGAAAGTTCAAAGGCCCATCGGTTCAGTTTTGATCGGGCAATAAAAAACGTACTTGGCATTCCCGCAAAACAGCTGTATCGTGAGTGGAAACAGTATCTTTCTGTTAAATACAAGAATCAGATTGATTCGATAGGACCTCAGGTTTTTGGGAGAAAAATCAACAAACAGGGTTTCGAAAACTTCTGGCCAAAATTTTCTCCTGATGGCAATCGCTTATTTTACCTGTCTAACAGAGATCGTGAGTATTCAAGGACGACGCTTGTTCAGGCTGCTCTCAGCGATAGTGTCGATACTACTAAAATGAGAAATCCACTAAGCCCGATAAGCAGCTTTTATGACATACACGCTCCAACAGGCAAATTTTGCTTTGTCAGTCCTAAAGAGAAGAAATCGATCCTCCCTCCTCACAAGGGTGGAGAACCTGTTCATGATCTTTTTATCGATAAGATCCCTTCTGTTATCAAAGAATTCAAACCTTTTGCGAAAAAGACAGAACGCCAGTTAACTTTCAAAAAGTCGGTATTCTGCGCATCATTCTCACCACAGGGAGATAAGATCGTATGTGCGCAGCGCTCTATTGACCATTTTTCATTAGCCATTGTCGATACAACCGGAGAAAATTACACAATCATCTATCCTGATCCACAGAAAGCGGAACAGACGATCCACTTTATCTATAGTGTCAATTGGTCACCGGATGGACGCCATATCGCTTTCAGCTTTTTTGACAAGGAAAACCGTAAAATAGGTGTTTTCGACACACTTACCCGCACCTGCAGCGTCATTGCTGCAACAGATAATGATGAACGAGACCCTGTATACAGTCCTGACGGCACGTTTCTTTATTTTTCATCTGATCGTACCGGCATTTTTAACATTTACCGTTATGATTTCGGGAAAAAAAGTATCGAGCAGGTGACTAATGTATCGGGTGGAGCCTTCGCCCCAGCACTCTCACCCGATGGCTCACGTCTGGCGTATGCAGGATATGACAAGGATGGCTATGGTATTTACCTTTTAGACACAATCACTCCTCTCAGAACACTGGAACCGGATTCAGGAATTATCACTCGAAACCCTGTCCCGAAAGAAACGAAGATAGTCGCAACAAGCTCACCACGACCATACCAGCATTTTCCCCGACAATTTCTGATATCACCAATCATTTTAGCCGAACAACTTATAACAAGCGATAAAAAAGCACAGCAGGGAAAAACGACTGTAAAAGCCGGTGCCGTATTCAATCTTTTAGAGCCCTTGACGCTCTCTGGTTTGGGTTCGGAACTGGGTGGCTTTTTCCTTTTGGAACCCTCACAACTTTTCAACTTTATAAACCTCGATCATGGTGGCATTAATACCCGGGCCAACTATGACCTGGGGTTGTTCGGGTATACCCAGAGACTTCCGCTAACGTTATCCTTTGACTATCTCTTACGAGGTATTGCCGATACTGATGAATTTTATGATGAAACCAACGAAAAAGTCGAGGTCCTTCCGTACAATGTTCAAGTACAAAATTTAAATATTCTGGTTTCCCATTACATCTCCGGAAGATACGATCTGGTTGGCAGTGCACGGAATGCAATGGTGGTGAGCCTTTTATTCGGGCTCAACACTTACGATGTCAAACTTCTTCTGGAAGATTTGTACGATGTCGGTGTGTTTAAATACAATCTGGCAAAAGGGTTTCGAGCAGGTGCTCTCGGTTCATTTGGCACCCGAATTCTGGAATCGAAAATGAACATCTCTCCCCGGGGGATTGTTGCCCGATTGCAGTATGATTTCTGGAACCAGTACTCGCTCAAGGAGGAGAACAGTTTTGCAGAAAGCAGTATTTTAAAAGAGCAGTATGATAAATACCTTTTTCATCAGCTCATGGGACGCACCAAACTGGGTATGGCTGCACCCTGGTACAACAAACACGATATTCATCTGGATGTTTCGGGAACATATCTGCAGGTCCTTAAAAAGGATACCACCTTCCCATCTTTTTACCTTCCCGGCGCATGGGTACCAGGGTATTCCTATTACTATCGTGATGTGAAAGTCAAAGACATTGTCGGTGAAGATACAATCCGAATCGAATACGACACACTACTTGTCACAGGTAACACCATTCTTACAGGTGAAGTTTCATACCGGTTTCCCCTCTGGCCGGGAATGATCAATAAGAAACTTTGGTTCTTATACTTCGAGCGACTCTATGGTGCATTCCATGTGTGTGGCGGGGCTGGATGGGAGAAGGGTTCCGATTTCTTCAATTTCGATCGTCATGACTGGCTTCTTTCATATGGTCTGGAGCTTCGTCTGGAAGCACAGACATTCAGCAATCTTCCATTGGCACTTAGAATGAGATGGGACAATGGAATCGACAAAAAACCACCTCTTGGAGGTCATCGCTTTTCATTTTCTGTAGGATTTGATTTTGACAGCTGGTCTATTATACACTCCCCGGACTACAACAGAATATCTTCAGTGCTCCAGAATCTCAACATGAGAAAATTCTGAGGGTGTACCTTGTACCAAACAAGGGCTCACTATTACTTCTGGTGGCGTAATGGCAATTCGAGCCCATGCGCTTCCAACAAGTCCCTTGATGAAAGCAATTCTTCAGCTCTCCCCTCAGCTACGATTTTTCCAGAAGCCATGAGAACGACTCTTGTGCATGTATCAAGAATAAAATCAAGATCGTGTGATACCGTAATTCTGGCCATGTCCATGGCATTTATGAACTGTATCAGTTTACGGCGATTACGTGGATCTACATCCGATGTCGGCTCATCCATAACCAGTACCGATGGCTTCATGACAAGAACTGCGGCGAATGCAGAAAATCGTTTTTGCCCCTGTGACATGTGCGATGGCGGTTTTTCCCGTAAATCCCAGAGATCAAACTGACGTAAACCCGATTCAACCGTGGCACAAAGCTCCTCTCCTGTTATCCCCATATTTCGGGGGCCAAAGGCTATATCATCGTAGAGCCTGGGCATGAAGAGCTGATCATCGGGGTTCTGAAAAACTATTCCCACAACGCGGCGAATCTTCTCCTGTGTTTTTCTTACAACCTCAGTACCCATCACCGTTATAACACCATTCTGCGGAAGCAGATATCCATTTAAGTGATGAACCAGAGTTGATTTCCCAGCTCCGTTGGCGCCAACAATACCAACAGATTCCCGATTATTCACCCTAAATGAAACAGTATCTAGAGCAACGGTACCATCGGGATAGGTAAACGAGAGGTCTTTAACAACAATTGCATCCAATGTTTTTTCCCCTCCAAAACTATACGGTCTGCCTACACATTCATTTACAATATAATGCGGATTACAGCAAAGAGCGTTACGAGCAGCACGATCGTACACCACTGCCATTTTGATACTATGCCGCGTTCAGACTCACCAAGACTACCGCTGAATCCACGTGCAACCATGCTTCTATAAATACGCTCAGCACGATTTGTGGTCCTTACAAGCAGCGTTCCGATCAGTTTTGCTGTAGTGAAAAGATCCCGTCCTTTTTTTCCAAATGATCTCATATCTCTTGCCCTCTGTATCGCAGCCCCCTCTTCAAGCAGAAGAAAACTATACCGATAGAGCATCATGAGCTGTATTACAAATATATCGGGAACTCCAAAACTCCTGAGTACGTTACATAACCGGTAGAATGGAACACAGGCAGAAAAAGAGAGCACTGCAGCAGTAATCACCAAACTTTTCCCAAGAATCACCAGACCAGAAAGAAGTCCTGCGCTGAGAGGAATTCTACCCACTGTAATGACGGTCCGCTGATCTAAAATCGGATTTGCAGCTGCAATAATGAGCATAAATGGTGAAAGCAGAGCAAGACGTTTCGCCATATTCCCTATCGACAATCGAGCAGCCAGTATCAGCAGCAGGGGAAATGATGCATAGGCGAGTATTGCCGTGATGTCATATCGGGGAACTGACACAACGAACAAGACAAAGACCCCAAGAACAATAACAGCAACCCTGTCATTCCCATGTAATGAAAGAAGTGAGGAATGAACATGACACGATCTGGAATCAATATGTATCCCCTGTTTCATGTCCTGGAATCTGATCTGGGTACTCTGCTTCTTATAAACAATCCAACGATGCTGGCGACAATCAAAACAATGCTACTCCCGACAAGCCCTGCAACAGAGGTTCCCAGATTACCGGAAAGCATCTGTTCACTATCATTCCGGATTTCAGTTACCTTGAATGAATAGTCGGGAAGAATCGAAATTTTATCCTGAATAGTGCTTAGAAAAACTCCACTTTTCGTAAGAGAACCGCGAAGCTCTTCTGTTCCTGTAACATGTGCAACAGACCATTCGAGACCATCAGGATGTGACGAGGCAAACCAGGATAGAAATCCCCCGGTTACCAGGGCTGCAACAATAAATACAGCAGTAACCCGGGGCACTCTTGCATGCGGTGCAGAGCTGAGCAATGATGGTTCGACCTGCATGACAAACTGCACGATTCCCCACGTAACTAAACCCTCCACAAGCCCTATGGCCAGATGTATGGGAATCATAAATAAGGTAAAGGAACCAAATGACAGTTCTGTTACACCGGATAACACTGTTTGCAGCACAACACTGAAAGCCCCGAGCAGAAGAGCAGCTACTGCGGCAGTAATACTCCCGGCAATAAGCCTCGATGATTTACCCGACAACCCCGCAATTTTTTTATAAAGTAAAGGATGTGCAATGAAGGCAGGGAAAAAGGCCAGATTGAAAATATTTGAACCAAGCGCCAGTACCCCACCATCGGCAAACAGTAGGCACTGTACAGTCAATACCGATGCTAAAGTGATAAAGGCTCTGTATGGCCCAAGCATTATTGATAGCAGTAAACCACCACCAATATGACCACTCGATCCAGTACCCGGAATAGTAAAATTTATCATCTGCGCTGCAAACACAAATGCCCCCACCACTCCCATCAGTGGAATTTTCGATGTGTCGTTTTCTTCTGCAATCTTCTTTGAAGAATAAGCGATCAGAGTTCCACTGATTACCCAGAAAGTCCCTCCGACCACCGGTGATAAAAGTGCATCTGCCATATGCATACTAATTCTCCTTTAATCAGAACCACTATCCCTGACTGGAAATGAGAACGTTAGACCGGATGAAAGAGAGAGTGCATCCGTGCCGGAATAGTCACCTTTCAATCCTGAATCAATTGAGAGCCAGTCGCTGATTGCAAAAGATCCACCAACTTGCCAGAAAGAGATTTCTTCATGAGTACCACCTGTTTCGGCGCCGAAACAGAATCTTTGGATCTCTACATACAAAAGAGCACTGTAAAGAAGATCTGCTTGGTTGGTCCCGGTGATTGCCTGCATTCCCACGTTGAGATCTACCGATATGAGGTTGAAACTTCTGGAGAGAATGCCAGTAATGCCAAATGTATTATCACCGAAGCTCCCCGTTGCTGAGAGGGCAAGAAAATCTGGAGCAAACATGAATTTTAATCCAACCTCTGCTTCCCCAAAGCCTCGTTTTGCAGAGGGTGATTGTGTGAATCCCAGTCCGATTCCAAGGTCCATGCGATCGGTGATACCATGTTTGACCTCAAAATCCGCGCTCAGTTTCTCTCTCCAATAGTCCATTCCTGATTCAAGCTCAAATGTTCCCTGCTCTACAACTGCCGCACCATCGGTAATAAAGGGTCTTCCTGCACTGACCTGCCATGAAATTATCAGAAGTATAAACAGGAAAGAGTGTAAATTGAAACGCATACCTGTAAACCTCCATTCGTAGCATGAATATATAAATCGTGGCACAAAAGAGCAACAGTACGCTGAAAAATCAGGTGATTAGAATTACGTCGGGTTTTCAATGTGTGTCGATATGCTGAGATTGAGGTGTTTGACTCCGATGAGCGATCGCAGGCTCATTGCAAGTTGCTCGACCTTATGCGCAATGCCTTTCACTGCAATTATCTCAAGACAATGATGGTGATCAAGGTGCACATGCTGTGTAGAGATAATAACCTCTTGATATTCATGTTGCATATCGAGCATTTTATTGACCAGTTCACGTTTATGGTGATCGTAGGTCATGATAATTGCTCCTGCAACAGAGCCTCCCTCTGCCCATGTTTTCTCTACCAACTCCTCACGGATCAGATCCCGTATAGCTTCAGACCTGTTCCGGTAATTTTGTTTCCTTATATGCAGATCAAATGCATCTATCAATGACTTGTCAAGAGAAACACCAAACCGGTAGAGTTCACACATACACCCCAGACCTCAAATCATAAGGATAGAAATAGTAATCATAAAAACACCGAAGAACTAAACAGCGCTTTCAGGATAGTAGAGCCGCACCTCTTCGAGAAGCTTTTTCACCGAAAGCTGTCCTGGTGCAACGGGTTTTTTAAGATATCCATAGGTAAAAAGCGATCCAAAAAGTGGAGCCATAACACGTGTAATGGTGCCACATGCACCCATGGAGATGGTGACCAGCGGGCTCTGACAATTATCGGTAAATTTTAACAATCTGCGTACGTCACACGTCGTATTAGCCATTACAGCAATTTTTACAATGTGTGCCCCTTGATTTCGCGCCCTTTCTGCGATCTCACGCAACTGATCTTCAGATGGTGTCTTTTCGAAATCGTGCTCGGAAATCATAACCGTCACATTTTTACAAAACGGTACAATTTTCTCGACGATTGGTGTACCAAACTCCAGATCGACGCAATTCACAAAGGGTATTATCTCCTGAAAAATCCGCTCTCGTACGGAGCGATTCTCATCTGTTTCCCGCACCGTTCCAATCATTGGGAGCTTTGTGATTGAACGAATTTCATCGAGATAGGTAACTATTTCTGGTAATGGATTGCGATAACAATCAATTCTCATCTCCAGAAGATCGACACCCATTTGTTCCAGAGCAGTGATCTCTTCAGCAGGAATCATCTCATCGATAATTGCAGCAATTCGTGGCTTATCTCCAAGCGCCAGATTTCCAATTTTTACCATGCACACCCCACTCGATAATTTGTGCTCATAAATATAATCGATACCAGTTGGATTTGAGAAGAAGCGTCATGGCACTGGCCAGGTAGTCTATAAACCAAGTATTCTCTCTGCCCGTTGATCCAGGTAGCTAACCAGTCCTTTGGGAATTCGCTTGATCATACCTGATTCTCTCCATACTTCAGGACTTTCCATGCACATATACAGGGTTATATCACCATAAAGCCTTTCAAATTCATCCTGCATCGCCTTATACAGTGCAACCCTCAGCGGTCGAAAATATCGGTATTTACCATCAGCAGCGAGTATCATTTCCCCTGAAAAAAGGGAGAGGTGATCATTTTTCGTTTTCAGAAGAGTCTTAAGTGAAGACATTGACCGGAACCCTCCAATACTGACCCAGGCAATACGATCGGGATGTGGAATCATCTTATGTATCGCTTGAACCACAGCCCGGTAATCGGCTTCCCAGGGATCATACACAAACATCGGATCAAAATGAAAGGCAACGGAGAAGCCCTGATCAACACAGCGTCGCGCAGCAACAAGGCGCTCCTCAATGGAGGCGGTTCCTTTTTCCATACGGTGCACCATGGCAGGTGTATTCATGGAGAAACCGATAATCACTTTCCCTGGATTTCGTATACTTCTAAGTGGTTCGATGTTGGTGCTTTTTGTTTTGAATTCAATAATGGCATTAGGATAGGGCTCAAGGAGGGTAGCAATTTTCTGGGAGAGACCATGGAGATGTTCTGAGAAAAGACTATCACCGAACTCACCGGTACCAAACCGGATAACACCTTTACAAGATGGCATCCTGGTATTTATTTCCCGTTCCAGATCATCGAAATTCGTAAAAACAATCTGGCACTGATGAGAGAAGTATGCCTGAAGAATGCAATATTTGCAGTACATACCACATCCGGTTGCAGGAGTTATAATCTGATAACCGCAGCAGAGATATCCCTGAGTTGTTCCCGGACAGGGTTTCCAGAATTCCCCTTTGTTTTCCATGTTGACTATTACATTCCGGTCAGATGCGATATCAGTATCGATCTTCTGGTGCTGTTCTGTCATATTTGCATACCCATTCAAGAAGTGTATTGATCGGAGGCGCGCTCTGATTGTAGGGTGAAAATACATCACTTCTGCAAAAATAGCATTGAATTTGCAATCACCGTCATCAATTAGTACTTTAAAAGTATCAGGTTCCGGTTCTCTGCAGCAACCACACATTCTATTTTGACGTTTTATTTTACATCCATTTCACTATCATGCAATGGAGGTATCATGCATTTTTTTTCCAAGAGACATCATGTATGCATTCTGTTTCTCAGTCTGTTTCTTTTCTGCACCAAACCAGACACTGATACGGTTATCCTTGCTGTAGGTGGGGCGCCATCCGAATTTGACTTCTGGGAGAAAGTCGCTGCCGATTGTAAGGGGATAACCGGTATTACCCTTGAGCTTATCCGTCAGCCAACCGACACCGATCAGCGCCGTCAGAATCTGGTCACAGCTCTTCGTGCGAAGAAACCGACCCCGGATATATTTCTGATGGATGTCGCCTGGATAGCACAGTTTGCGGCATCAGACTGGCTTGAACCACTGCAGTCCCGGATCGAATCATCCGGTATTTCAAAGGAGCTCTTTTTCGAACCAGTTGTTAAGGAAACTGACATTCATAACGGTGATCTTATTGCTTTACCGGTGTATGTCGATGGTGGATTGCTCTATTACAGAGCTGATCTTCTGGAAAAATACGGCTATACTGGCCCTCCCCGAATCTGGGATGAACTAGTCAGGTGTGCAGTGGACATATCGGAAAAAGAACGGATGCATACCAGGGAGTTTACGGGCTTTCTCTGGCAGGGGGCTCAGTATGAAGGGCTGACCTGCACATTTCTGGAGTTTTCTGGTTCAAACAATGGTGGAATCGATCTCAGCGGTTCCGGGGCCATCATCGATAATCCCAATAACCGTCAGGCAGCACAGTTTATGCAGGATTTGATTCACAAACACAAAATTTCACCACCAAACACCTTTACCGACATGAAAGAAGAGGAAGTCAGGCTCGCATTTCAAAACGGAAATGCACTTTTCGAACGAAACTGGCCCTACGCCTGGAAACTGCATCAGGAAAAGAATTCTCCTGTTGCAGGCAAAATCGGTATCGCACTTCTTCCCCATTTTGAAAACGGACGTCCGGTTTCGACTCTGGGAGGATGGCACATCGGTTTATCCCGTTATTCAAAGAACAAAGACAAGGCAGTCAGATGTATCTCCTACCTGCTTTCTGCAGATATCCAGAAAAAATTCGTAACGACACTGGGGTGGAATTCCGGTCGTATTGATATATACGACGACCCGGATGTGCTTGAAGCGATGCCGCATGCAAAAGAGCTCCGGGAAGTGTTTCATCACTCTATCGCCAGGCCTGTTGTTCCCCACTACTCGTACATGTCATCTGTCATACAGCGATATGTAAATGCACTACTATCCCGGAAGATGGATATTCAGGAGGCATTCACTCAAAGTGAAGCGGAATTGGTAAAAATCGTACATGAATACGGCAAAGGGATACAGTGATCAAGCATCTCTTTACAGGAGGAATCAAGAAGGTATCTATAGATAGTATATGGGTTGCCTGGTTTCTGTTCCCTACGCTGCTTCTGCTTGGTGTCCTTATTCTCATTCCGGTTTGCGGTACTCTTTTTACCAGCTTATTACGGGATGTCACATTCTTGCAGAGTCAGTGGAGCGGTTTTGACAATTATATTCGCCTTTTCCGCGACCCAGCCTTTCATCAATCGTTTCTCTTTACGCTCTCCTTTATAATGGCTTCGGTCCCTCTTGAGCTGCTCTTTGGTCTGGGATTAGCCCTTCTCATGCACAAGCAGTCCCCTTTCAGAGGTTTGATCCGTGGACTTGTCCTTATACCCTGGGCGATTCCGGCGGCAATCTCCGGAAGAGTGTGGGAGCTTATATACAACGTAAATTATGGCCTGGCTAATTTTTTTATCACACAGCTGGGATATGAGCCTATGAACTGGTTAGGAACAAGTGCAGGTGCCTTCTGGGCAATCGTCATCGCAGACCTCTGGAAGACCATGCCATTTGTCGCTATTATACTCCTTGCCGGTCTCTCTGCCATTCCCGAAACTCTTTATCATCAGGCACAGATCGATGGGGCATCATTTACGCGAAGATTTTTCCTGATAACACTACCGCTTCTTCGCCCCGTTATCATCGTCGCAGTGCTTTTCCGGACAATCGATGCATTACGCATTTTCGATCTTATTTACATTCTCACGTCCGGTGGCCCAGGGGGCTCAACCACCTCACTTTCACTCCTGGGGTACGAATATTTCATCGGTGGTGATTTCGGCTATGGATCGACACTCTCCGTTATCATCTTTCTTTGCGCATTTGTCCTCTCATTACTGGTAATAAGGTTGGGGCGTTTTTCACGGGAGGTTACATGAACGAAAAAACGGCCCAGGGATTCCTGTATCATGGTGCGCTTGCAGGTGCTCTCATGTTCATATTGACACCCGTTGCATTCATGGTCGTCATGAGTTTCAGTGAACGACCCGATTTTCTTGGAAGCAGCTTTCACCTGACGTTTCGTCATTTCCGAGAAGTCATTACTTCCCCTTCACTGAATTTTCCACGCTATTGTCTTAACAGTATCATTATTTCATTCACCAGTGCGTTTGTGTGTACTGTGCTGGCTGGCCTGGGAGCATATACGGTGACCCGGTTTTCATTTAGGGGAAGATTTATTCTTCTTGTTGCAATACTGACACTCTCAATGTTTCCGCAAATCAGTGTTGTTGGTTACCTTTTCCGTCTGATCGCCGCACTAGGCCTGGTCAATACCCATATTGGGCTAATCCTGCCCTACACCGCCTGGATTCTGCCATTGTCGCTGTGGATTCTTATCAGTTATTTTTCCCAGATTCCCCGCGATCTGGATAAAGCAGCGTGTATCGACGGATGTTCTCCATTACAAACGCTGTGGAGCGTTATCCTCCCGGTGGCTGCCCCAGGACTGTTTTCAACACTGCTATTGTCATTTATTTTTGCCTTCAATGAATTCATGTTCGCTCTTATGCTGACAACCGATCACCAGGCCAGAACAGTACCTGTGGGGATTTCTCTTTTCCAGGGCCTCCATGGTGAGATTCCCTGGGGTGCGATCATGGCTGCTTCAGCGATCACAACTGCACCGGTGATTCTTCTGACTCTCTTTTTCCAACGATATATCATTCAGGGTTTGACACGTGGAGCTATTAAAGGATGAAAAAAGTATTCATTCGTAATTTGACAAAAACATTCACGACGCTCAACCGCCAGGTTACAGCACTCAGATCGGTAAATCTGACGATTGAGCCACAGGAATTTTTCGTACTGCTAGGACCATCGGGTTGCGGAAAATCAACTCTTCTTAACCTTATTGCCGGTCTGGAGAAGCCAACCGATGGAGAGATCCGTTTTGGTGACACCACCTTTTCATCCATGAAAAACGATCTGTTTGTATCCCCCCGTGAACGCAACATCGCGATGGTATTTCAGAATTACGCTCTCTACCCTCACATGAGTGTCGCAGAGAACATCGAGTTTCCATTAAAAATCCGTAAGATCGGAAAGAAAGAACGTTCAGCACTGGTTCAGGATACTGCGTCAATGCTCAAGATCGAAAACGTGCTCCATGCCAAACCTGGCGAGCTATCCGGTGGACAGCGTCAGCGTGTTGCAATTGCACGGGCAATCGTACGTAAACCAAGTCTTTTTTTGCTTGACGAACCACTTTCAAATCTTGATGCACAGTTGCGGGCAAGCACACGAAACTATCTTAAAACTCTACAGAAACAGCTTGGTATCACCACGATTTATGTAACTCACGACCAGGTGGAGGCAATGACCCTTGGTGACAGGATTGCTCTTCTAAACGGCGGGTCCATCGAGCAAACCGGTTCTCCTGACCAGCTCTATCACAACCCGACCAGCCCCTTTGTGGCTAAATTCATTGGCTCTCCTCCCATGAATATTCTTGACGCAGAGTTGATACCGGAACAGAACCCGCTCAGTATCGATCTCCTTGGGCAAAGAAGAGTTGTGCCGGAGCATTGGAAAGATAAAATCCCCCCTGGCAGAAGCAGCTTTAAAGTGGGAATTCGCCCGGAACATATTGTACTCGGTTCCAAGTCTCAAAGCGGTGTTATTTCCGTTAAAGTGTCGGCAGTTGAGGTGATGGGACGAGAGTCCATAATCTATGCAGACTTTAATGGAACCTCCATTTCTCTGATTTCTACCACATCGGTGCCCAAACCAGGAGAACTGATCCAGATAGTACTCGATACCGGTAAACTACATCTATTTTCTGCCGAAAATGAATAGAACTGCCATCAAACCTTTTTTAGCAGAATAAAGCGGCATTAGGAATCGTAGTAACTTACAGCTTACAAATATCTGCACACAATATTATTTTTATCTCTCTGTATCTAAACAGGAGGTTCTTATTCATGAGAGTACTCAATAAAATAACCAGCCTGTTTTTCGGTATTGCAGCTCTTCCGGCTGCCATACTCGCAGCTCCGATGATCTCAGTTGATAGCGTAAACTTTGATATCGGAACGATTCGCGAGGGTGAGATGAAGGTGGTAAAACACACCTTCAAAGTTAAAAATACCGGAGACAGTGCACTGGTGATTCAGCAGGTAAAGCCTGGGTGAGGGTGCGCAGCGGTCGGGCATGACTCGATCATCCTTCCCGGTCGGGAAGGCAAGATTACTCAGGAAATCAACTTAGGCAGCATGCATAACGGTCCTTTCCGTAAGTATGTTACTGTCATCTCTAATGCTAAAAATTCGCCATCGATGCGATTGTCTCTGGGAGGGACAATTAAGTCTGATATCAATTATACGCCTGGATATATCCGCATGATGGCAAAACCAGGTGATCAGTGGAGTGAGGAGATTGTTCTCTCCACCAATAAAAAGGATTTCAAAGTCACCGAAATAGCCTTCAAACCGGCGGATTCCAGACCGAATGGACCGGAATGGCAGGCATCGATGCCGATTTTTATCGATCACAAGGTCACAAAATCGGATAGTATTAATGCCGACGGTTATATCGATTACCGTGTTACCCTGTCCATCTCTTTCAAAGAAACGGAAACGAAACACGGAGAATTCGTGATAAAAACCAATCATCCCAAAAAAGGGGAGCTCAAGATCCCCGGAATGATCGAAGGAAGAAAGAACTGACGTCCTCTTAATATTCATG
>OBJA01000855.1_pt1 | contig 24143 bp, 23 predicted proteins | sample 1519751 | NCBI WGS metagenome assembly OBJA01 (sample SAMEA3881238, study PRJEB22517) | soil metagenome | biome: lake sediment; feature: soda lake sediment; material: sediment, water from around vicinity | place: India | collected 2013-12-23 | depth 3 m
ACCCGGCATGAAGCAGCAGAATGGAAAGCGACCCTGGATGCTGGGGCATTAAAAAACCGGGGTCAGAGACCAATTTTCTCTAATATTAGAAAAAATTGGTCTCTGACCCCGGTTTTTCAGGAGAGCAGGCCGCGCAGGTTGGCGAGGTGGGCGCGGCCGCGTTCCTGGCGTTTCTCGGGGTCGACGTTTTCGTGGTTGCCCTCCCATTCCAGGTCGTCGGCGGGCAGTTCTTCCAGGAAGCGGCTGGGTTCGCAGCTCATCCATTCGCCGGCGCGCTTGCGGCGTCTGGCAAAGCTCATGGTGAGGGTCTTCTGGGCGCGGGTGATGCCCACGTAGGCGAGGCGCCGTTCCTCTTCCAGGTTGTCCTCGGCGAGGCTGGTGCGGTGTGGCAGGATGTCCTCCTCCATGCCCACCAGGAACACGTGGGGAAACTCCAGGCCCTTGGCGGCGTGCAGGGTCATGAGGTGCACGCAGTCGCCGCCGCCCTCCTCCTTGTCACGATCGAGCAGATCCATGAGGCTGACACGGTTCACCAGGTCCACCAGCGAGGCATTGTCGTCGAGCTGCTCCACCATGCGCTTGAGCCAGCTCAGCAGATCGTCCAGGTTCTGCAGGCGTCGCTCCGCATCCTTGGGCTCCTTGGCGGTGTCGCGCAGCCAGTCCTCGTACTGGGTCTCCGCCAGCACGCGGTGCACCACGGCCATGGGATCACCGCCCTTGCCGGCCTCGTTCAGCTCCATCACCCATTCGGCGAAGCGGCGCAGGCGCGTGACGGCCCGTTCCGGCAGGCGCTGCTCCAGGCCCAGCTCGTAGCAGGCGCCGATGAGGCTGACGCCGCGCTCGCCGGCGTACTGGCCGAGTTTTTCCAGGGTGCTGGCGCCCAGCTCGCGGCGCGGCGTGTTCACCACGCGCAGGAAGGCGCGGTCATCGTCCTCGTTGGCCAGCAGGCGCAGGTAGGCGACGAAATCCTTTACCTCGGTGTACTCGAAGAAGGACATGCCGCCGCTCAGGTGATAGGGGATGCGGTGCTCGCGCAGCACCTTCTCGAAGGGACGCGACTGGAAGTTGCCGCGGTAGAGGATGGCGTAGTCGCCGTGGCGGGCGCGGCTGCTGAACTGGTGGTGCACCAGTTCCGACACCACCCGCTCCGCCTCGTGCTCGGCGTCCTTGCAGGCCAGCACCCGCAGCGGGTCGCCGTAGCCCAGTTCGCTCCACAGGCGTTTCTTGAACACGTGGGCATTGTGGTCGATGAGCTGGTTGGCGGCCTTGAGGATGCGCCCCGAGGAACGGTAGTTCTGTTCCAGCTTGACCACCTTGAGGCGCGGGAAGTCCTCCTGCAGGCGCTGCAGGTTCTCCGGCCGGGCGCCGCGCCAGGTGTAGATGGACTGGTCGTCGTCGCCCACCGCGGTGAACACCCCCACCTTGCCCACCAGAGCGCGCACCAGTTCGTACTGGGCGCCGTTGGTGTCCTGGTATTCGTCCACCAGCAGGTGGCGGATGCGGTCCTGCCAGTGGCCGCGCACCTCGTCGTCGGACTGGAAGAGCACCACCGGGTGCAGGATCAGGTCGTCGAAATCCACGCCGTTGTAGGCCTTGAGGCCACGCTGGTATTCCTCGTAGACCCGGGCGATGGCGATCTGCACGTCGTTCTCGGCGCGGTTGAAGGCCTGGTCGGGCAGGATCAGGTCGTTCTTCCAGGTGGAGATCTGCGCCCGCGTGAGGTCCGGGTCCAGGTTCAGGCCCTTGCGCAGGATCTCCTGGATCAGGTTGTGACTGTCGGCGGAATCGAAGATGGTGAAACCGGGCTTGAGGCCCACGTGGCGGTGCTCGCGGCGCAGGATGTTGAGGCCCAGGTTATGGAAGGTGGATACCGTCAGGCCCTTGCCCTCGCCCTTCTTCAGAAGACCACTGGCGCGCTCGCGCATCTCGCGCGCCGCCTTGTTGGTGAAGGTGACGGCGACGATGTGGCGCGCCGCCAGGCCGCAATCCTGCACCAGGTGGGCGATCTTGGTGGTGATCACCCGGGTCTTGCCGCTGCCGGCGCCGGCCAGCACCAGCAAGGGGGTGTCCACATGCCGCACGGCGGCATGCTGATGGGGGTTGAGTCCTGCCACGGAAATGCTCTCGAAGGGTCTGCACTGCGTGCCGTCAGTATAAAGGAAATGGGGGTGGATCCGAATGGCGCCTTTTGCACCCCGCCCCCCTGTAGGAGCGGGCTTGCCCGCGAACAACCGTGGCGAGGCGGCGCACAGCCTTCGCGGCCAAGGCCGCTCCTACAGGTGGTCATGACCCCGGTTGGCGCTCCAGGCTGCGGTAGCCCAGGGCCTCGGTGAGGTGGTGGCGGCCGATGACCGCGGCGCCCTCCAGGTCGGCGATGGTGCGCGCCACCTTGAGGATGCGGTGGTAGCTGCGCGCCGACAGGCGCAGGCGCTCCATCACCTGGCCCAGCAGGGCCTGGTCCTCCGCCCGCAGGGCGCAGTGGACCTCCAGGGCCCGGGGTTCCAGCCGGGCGTTGAGTTCCCCGGCGCGGGCGCGCTGCCGGGCCCGCGCGTCCACCACCCGTGCGCGCACCGCGGCGCTGGGCTCGCCGGGATCACCCTGCAGTTCGTCGAAGGCGATGCGCGGCACCTCCACCTGCAGGTCGATGCGGTCCAGCAGCGGGCCGGAGAGGCGGCCGCGGTAGCGCTGCACCTGCTCGGCACTGCACCGGCAGCGGCCGCCGGGATCGCCCCAGTAGCCGCAGGGGCAGGGGTTCATGGCCGCCACCAGCTGGAAACGCGCCGGGAAGCGGGCCTGGCGCGCCGCCCGGGAGATGAGGATGTGGCCGCTCTCCAGGGGCTCGCGCAGCACCTCCAGCACGCGGCGCTCGAACTCGGGCAACTCGTCCAGGAACAGCACCCCCTGGTGGGCCAGGGAGATCTCCCCCGGCCGCGGCTGGGAGCCGCCGCCCACCAGGGCCGCCGCCGAGGCGCTGTGGTGGGGGGCGCGGAAGGGACGGCGGCGCCAGAGGCGAGCGTCGAAGCCCTCGCGGCTCACCGAGGCCAGGGCCGCCGCCTCCAGGGCCTCGTCCTCCTCCAGTTCCGGCAGGATGCCCGGCAGGCGGCTGGCCAACAGGCTCTTGCCGGTGCCGGGCGGGCCCAGCATCAGCAGGCTGTGGCCACCCGCCGCCGCCACCTCCAGGGCGCGCCGCGCCCGGGCCTGGCCGCGCACCTCCGCCAGGTCCGGCTGGGGGGGCGCGGCGGGCAGGGGCGCGGGACCCTGCAGCTCCAGCGGCTCGCCCTCCTGGAAATGCCCCGCCACCTGCAGCAGGTGCCCGGCGGGGCGGATGCGCGCATCCTGCACCAAGGCCGCCTCCGCGCCATTGACCGCGGGCAGCACCAGCTCGCGGCCGGCGTCACGGCACTGCAGGGCCATGGGGATCACGCCGCGGGCCGGCCGCAGCTCCCCGGACAGGGCCAGTTCGCCAACGAATTCATAGCCATGGAGGGATTGGCCCGGCAGCTGGCCGGAGGCGGCGAGGATCCCCAGGGCGATGGGCAGGTCGAAATGGCCGCCTTCCTTGGGCAGTTCGGCGGGGGCCAGGTTGATGGTGATGCGACGGGCGGGGAATTCGAAGCCGCTGTTGAGTATCGCGCCGCGTACCCGGTCCTTGCTCTCGCGCACGGCGGTCTCGGGCAGGCCCACGATGGACAGGGACGGCAGGCCGTTGGACAGGTGCACCTCGACGGTCACCAGCGGCGCCTCGATCCCCAGTTGCGCGCGGCTGAACACCACGGCGAGTGACATCGGCTTCCCTTCCTGTGTCGGGCCGGCATCCGTGCCGGCCGTGGGTTCCATTCGCGTTCTATCGATCTGTAGGAGCGACGCGAGTCGCGATCGGCTGGATCGTCCGGTGCGGTCTTGATCGCGACTTGCGTCGCTCCTACCGGTCGCTCCTACCTGTCGCTCCTACCGGTCGCTCCTGGCTGGCGGTGGGATCAATCCCCGTCGCTGTTGGGGTCGTCCCAGTTCTCCCGCGGCTTCAGCAGCAGCGCCTCCAGCTCGGCGACACGCTTTTCCAGCTCGTCCACCTTGGCGCGGCTGCGCGCCAGCACCTTGGCCTGGATGTCGAATTCCTCGCGCGTGACCAGGTCCAGCCGGGCCAGGCCGGACTGCAGCTGGGCACGCAGATTGCGCTCCACGTCCAACTGCAGTTCCTTCACACCGCTGGGCATGGCATCGGCCAGGCGCCGGGCGAGGTCATCGAGGGTCTTGGGATTCAGCATGGCGTTACGGTACTGGATCGGGGGCGGTCGCGCCAGTTCCCGGCAGGTCCGCACCTGCACCATTTGTGTGCATGCTGCCGGTGCGCGACTCGATGCGACCCACTGTTTTGGTGCAGGACCCACTGCCCGATGGCGGGAACCAAGCACAAGGCATTGAAAGAAATATTTTTTTCAAGTTGGCACCATTGCTGCAACGACTCCTGGCAGGAATGCCCGCGCCAGCAGCGTACCCGGGCATCCGGCCCCCAGGGCCCCAAGACACATGACCCCTTGAGGAGAGTCCCCATGAAGTTGATTACCGCCATTATCAAGCCCTTCAAGCTCGATGACGTGCGCGAGGCCCTGTCGGAGATCGGCGTGCAGGGCATCACCGTCACCGAGGTAAAGGGCTTCGGACGCCAGAAGGGCCACACGGAGTTGTACCGTGGCGCCGAGTATGTCGTCGATTTCCTGCCCAAGGTGAAGCTGGAGGCCGCCGTCAACGACGACCTGGCCGAGCGCGTCATCGAGGTCATCAGCAAGGCCGCCAACACCGGCAAGATCGGTGACGGCAAGATCTTCGTGTTCGAACTGCAGGAAGCCATTCGTATCCGTACCGGCGAGACCGGACCGGAAGCACTCTGATCCATACCATTGTCCGTTACGGAGGGTTAATACTGTGGAACAAGTAACGCAACTGTCATACGCACTGGATACCTTTTATTTCCTCATGGCGGGGGCCCTCGTCATGTGGATGGCGGCCGGCTTCTCCATGCTGGAAGCGGGCCTGGTGCGCGCCAAGAATACAGCGGAGATCCTCACCAAGAACATCTCCCTGTTCGCCATCGCCAGCATCATGTACATGCTGGTGGGTTACAACATCATGTACCCGTCGGAGGGAGTGAACGGCTTCTGGTCGGGCATCAGCTTCCTGCTCGGGGCCGACAACAGCGTCGAAGACGTGATGGCCAGCGAGGGTGAGATCTACTACTCGGGCATGGCCGACTTCTTCTTCCAGGTGGTGTTCGTGGCCACCGCCATGTCCATCGTCTCCGGTGCCGTGGCGGAACGTATGAAGCTGTGGGCCTTCCTGGCCTTCGCCGTGGTCATGACGGGCTTCATCTACCCCCTGCAGGGCTACTGGTCCTGGGGCGGCGGCTTCCTGAGTGAAATGGGCTTCAGCGACTTCGCCGGTTCCGGCATCGTGCACATGTGCGGCGCGGCCGCGGCCCTGGCCGGGGTACTGTTGCTGGGCGCTCGCAAGGGCAAGTACGGTCCCAACGGCGAGATCAACCCCATCCCCGGCGCCAACATGCCGCTGGCAACCCTGGGTACCTTCATCCTGTGGCTGGGCTGGTTCGGCTTCAACGGCGGCTCGCAGCTGATCGTGTCCACCATCGAGGATGCCAACGCCGTGGCCGCCGTGTTCGTCAATACCAACCTGGCCGCCGCCGGTGGTGTGGTCGCGGCCATGATCGCGGCCCGGCTGATGTTCGGCAAGACGGACCTGACCATGACCCTGAACGGGGCCCTGGCCGGCCTGGTGGCCATCACCGCGGAACCGCTGGCGCCCTCGCCCCTGCTGGCCGCCGTCATCGGTGCCATCGGTGGCGTACTGGTGGTGTTCTCCATCCTGGCGCTGGACAAGGTGAAGATCGACGATCCCGTCGGCGCCATCTCCGTCCACGGCGTGGTGGGCATCTGGGGCCTGCTGGCGGTGCTGCTGTCCAACGAGGAGGCCACCCTCATGGCCCAGCTCGCCGGTCTTGCCGCCATCTTCCTCTGGACCTTCCTGGTCAGCCTGGTGGTCTGGGGCATCATCAAGGCGGTGATGGGCATCCGGGTCACCGAGGAGGAGGAGTACGAGGGCGTGGACCTCACCGAGTGCGGCCTGGAGGCCTATCCGGAGTTCACGGGCTCGCGCGGTTCCGGCCGCTGATCGCAACCGGGTATGTCGTTACCTTGCGGGCGCCTCGGCGCCCGCTTTTCTTTGTCCTGCCCCCGCCCGCCACCAGGCGGGGGGCATTGTTTTTTCAGAGGAAAGTCTCGCTCCTGCTGCAGAATTCAGTTTCAGTTCAGCTTCCTCGTCTAGCCTGCGAATGGCCTTTATCACCGGCTTCAAACCCGAATCCACACCAGAGGACTGCAGTATGAAAAGTTCCCGACGACTGGCGGCCTATGCATTGGCAGCCGCCACCCTGACCACGACGACCCTGAGCTTTGCCGACGAGGCAATCACCGGACTGAGTGTCGTGGAAGCGGAAGACCTCACCTTCATGCGCGAGGAGGAAAAACTGGCACGCGACGTCTACCTCACCATGCAGGAGTACTGGGATAACAAGGTGTTCGTGAATATCGCCTTGTCCGAGCAATCCCATGCCGACGCCATCGCCTCCCTGCTGGACAAGTACGGGCTGATCGACCCGGCCCTGGATGCGACGGGCTATTTCAACAATGCCGATCTCCAGGCCCTGTATGACCAGCTGGTGACGCGCGGCATGGCCTCGGAACTCGAGGCCTTGCATGTGGGAGGCCTCATCGAGGAGGTCGACATGCTGGATATCCAGCATGCCATCGACCGGGCCGAGCACGCGGACATCATCGGGGTATACGAAAGCCTGCTGTGCGGATCCCGCAACCACCTGCGGTCTTTCGTCGGTTCGATCGAGCGACAGGGCGTGGACTACCAGGCCCAGTACCTCAGCCAGGAGGAAGTGGATTCCATCGTGGGATCGCCCATGGAGCGTTGCGGTAACGGCAACAACTGAATCTCTCCCTCGCCGCACCACAGCGCGGCACGAGACCTGGGTTGGCTGGCCATGGAGCCGGGCCAGCCCGGGCTCATATCCGGCTACAGCTTGTTGTGGCTACCGTCACAGAAGGGTGGCGTGGAAGTCTGCTTGCAGCCACACAGGAACAGCTTGTCCTTTTCCATAACCTCGAACTTCACCGGCAGGATGTCCGTGTTCTTGTGCGAGCCATCGCAGAAGGGCTGGCTCTGGGAACGTCCGCAGGCGCACCACCAGTAGGCACCGGGCTCCAGTTCGACTTCGTAGGGTGCTTTCTGTGCCACGACCGGTTCTGTCATAATGTGCCCTCTTGTGCATCCGTGAATCGCGTCTGCAACATACCGCAGCCCCGCGCGGCGGGTAAAGATTCAGCAATCACGACGAGGAAATACCCCTGCCCCTGCTCAGTCTCCACGCCCTCCGTCGCCCGGGACTCGAGCCCGTGACCGCTGCCGTCGAAGCCGGCGAGCGGGTATTGATCAGCGGTGGCTCGGGCGCCGGCAAGACCCTGCTGTTACGCGCCATCGCCGACCTCGATCCCCACGAGGGCGAACTGCGCCTGGAGGACGCCCCCAGCCAGCAGATGCCCGCCACCCGCTGGCGCGCGCAGGTGTGCTATGTCCCTTCGGAGAGCCAGTGGTGGGGCGAGTGCGTGGCGGAGCATTTCCCCACACCGGTGCCGCAACTGCTGCAGGTCCTGGGCTTTCCCGGCGAGGTGCTGGACTGGGCAGTGCGCCGCCTGTCCAGCGGCGAACGCCAGCGGCTGGCGCTGGCCCGCGCCCTCGCCCTGCGACCACGGGTGTTGCTGCTGGACGAGCCGACCGCCAACCTGGACCCCGACAACACGGCACGGGTGGAGGGACTCGTCCGCGACTACTGTGCAAGAGAGAACGCGGCGGTGCTGTGGGTAAGTCACGACCCCGAACAGCGGGCGCGGCTGGCGCAGCGTCACTGGGTCATGGAGGCCGGCCGCCTGCGCGAGGCCGAGGTGATGCAGGCCCCATGATCCATCTCAGCAACCTCGACCTCGCCCTCGCGGCCCTGCTGGTGCTGGCGCTGGCCTTCTTCGCCCACCGCCATCACGGGCCGCTGGGCAGGCAGATCCTCGTCGCCGGCATCCGCACCACCCTGCAGCTGCTGCTCATCGGCCTGGTGCTCAAGGCCCTGTTCGCCGACGCGCGCCTGGTCTGGGTGCTGCTCATGGCGCTGGTGATGCTGCTGGTGGCCGGCTACGAGGTGCGCGCGCGCCAGCACCGGCGCTTTGCGGGGATCTGGAGTTATGGCATCGGCAGCCTGTCCATGTTCCTGTCCTCCTTCACCGTCACCCTGTTCGCCCTCTGGGCCATCATCGGCACCGATCCCTGGTACCAGCCCCAGTACGCCATCCCGCTGCTGGGCATGCTGCTGGGCAATACCATGAACGGCGTGTCCATCGCCATGGACCGCCTCAATCAATCGGCCTGGGAACAGCGTGAGCGTATCGAGGCGCGGCTGATGCTGGGCCACAGCGCCCGCGAGGCCATCTCCGAACTGCGCCAGCAGGCGGTGCGCAGCGGGCTCATCCCCATCATCAATGCCATGACCGCCGCCGGCATCGTCAGCCTGCCGGGCATGATGACCGGCCAGATCCTCGCCGGGGCACCGCCCGTCGAGGCGGTGAAGTACCAGATCCTCATCATGTTCCTGATCGCCGTCGGCACCGGTCTCGGCACCCTGGGCGCGGTCTCCATCAGCTGCCGGCGCCTGTTCGACGAACGCCAGCGCCTGCGGCTGGACCGACTGACGGAAGGGCGCTGAGCCGAGGGAATCCGCATGCGGCGCGCACCGTTCGCATGCAACGGAACCTCCCGCGTGCCCACCACTTGGCGATTGCCCTCCTGTAGGAGCGGCCTCTGGCCGCGAACCCGTCGTGGCACACCCGTTCGCGGCCAGAGGCCGCTCCTACAACGGGGTCGGTGTCGATTCGATCCTGCGGTTCGTCATTCGATCTTGATGTAGGCGAAACCCTCGGACTGCAGCTCGGCGATGCGCACCACGCCCGAGGGCACGAGTTCCACGCCGTCGTAGAGCCTGCCCTTCGCCAGGTTGATCTCGCCGCGGGTGATGTCGCACAGCTCCAGCTTGACGCCATGCACCTGTTGCAGGGACTGCAGGCGGCCGCTGAGGTTGTCGCGTCGTTCGGCCAGTTCGGCGTCTTCGGCGAAGGGGGTTTCGGCCAGCTTGTCGCCGGTGACGAAACGGATGCCATGGGCCACGAACACGATGCGCACGTCGTAGTCCATCAGTTCATTGTTGTAGTGGGTCACCATGTTGTTGATGCTGGTGAGCATGCCGCTGAAGCGCCGTGGATCGGAAAAGTCCGCGTGGTAGACCACCTTGGCCTCGGCCAGCACCTGGAGGGGCAGGAGCAGCAGCAGGGCCAGCAGCCAATAGCGGGGGAATATCGGTGTGCGGTTCATAACGATACCTCCTGTGGATTAGCCTACCACCCCCTGTAGGAGCGGCCTTTGGCCGCGAACCCGTCGTGGCACAACCGTTCGCGGCCGGAGGCCGCTCCTACGGGTGGGTGCGCACCGACCAGGGGCGCCGGGGCGGCCCTGGTGTCACGGTAGGAGCGGCCTGTGGCCGCGAACCCGTCGTGGCACAGCCGTTCGCGGCCGGAGGCCGCTCCTACGGGTGGGCGCACACCGACCAGGGGCGCCGGGGCGGGCCTGGTGTCACCGTAGGAGCGGCCTTTGGCCGCGAACCCGTGTGGCACAACCGTTCGCGGCCGGAGGCCGCTCCTACAGGGGGGCATGTGCATACGGGCCAGAAACGGCGCGGCTGTGCCATGCCCTAAGCCTAGCACAAGGGCGTGCGCCTTATTCCCGCACGCGGATCAGGATGGCATCGACGTTGTGGGATTTGAGTTGTACGCGCACCTTGTGCAGCTCGTCGAGGTCACGGAAAGGGCCCACGCGCACCCGGTGCCAGGTCTCGCGGTCGTTGATGCTCACCGACTGGATGCCGGTCTCCAGGCCCAGCAGGGCCAGCTGAGCCTTGAGGCGATCGGCCTGCTCGTGGGTGCGGAAGGATCCCGCCTGCAGCAGATAGGTGCCCGGCTTGTCCACCTGGCGCACCCCTTCCTTGCGCGTCCCGGTGATCTCCTCTTCGGGCACCACCACCTCCATCTCCGGCAGCGCGGTGTAGAAATCGAAGCGCGGCTTGGGTGGCGGCGGAATGGGTGCCGGGGCTTCCTTCTTCACGCCGCGGGCCTCGCGCTCGGCCGCCGGCGACGGCGCCTCCACGACCCGCGGTGCGGGCGCACTACCACCGGTGGACTTCAGGTAGATGAGGAAGGCCACGAACAGGCCGATGGACAGGCCCGCCAGCATCCACACCCAGGGGGGCGCGGGCTTGCGCCTGGGCTTGCGGCGGACCTGGTGCTTGTAGTCGCGGGCCATGGTCCTGCCCTACATGCTGTCCGGCGCGGACACACCCAGCAGGCCGAGGCCGTTGGCCAGTACCTGGCGCACCGCCTGGATCAGGTTCAGGCGCGCGTTGCGCAGGGCCGGGTCGCCGACCAGGAACTGGTGGGCGTTGTAGTAGGTATGGAACTCGTTGGCCAGCTCGCGCAGGTAATGGGCCAGGTGGTGCGGTTCGTGGTTGAGGGCCGCCGCCTCCACCATCTCCGGGTAGCGTGACAGGTTCACCAACAGCGCCTCCTCGTGGGATTCGTGCAGCAGGTGCATACCCTGGGCGCCCTGGGCGCGATCCCATTCCATGCCCTTCTCCGCCAGCTGGCGGAACACGCTCATGACGCGCGCATGGGCATACTGGATGTAGTACACCGGGTTGTCGTTGGACTGGGACTTGGCCAGGTCCAGGTCGAAGTCCATGTGCTGCTCGCACTTGCGCATGACGTAGAAGAAACGCGCCGCGTCGTTGCCCACCTCCTGGCGCAGCTCGCGCAGGGTGACGAACTCGCCGGAGCGGGTGGACATCTGCACCTTCTCGCCGCCGCGGTAGAGGATGGCGAACTGCACCAGCAGCACGTCCAGTTTCGACGCATCGTCGCCCAGGGCGGTGAGCGCGGCCTTCACCCGCGGCACGTAGCCATGGTGGTCGGCGCCCCAGATGTCGATGACGCGGGCGTAGCCGCGCTCCAGCTTGTGCATGTGGTAGGCGATGTCGGAGGCGAAATAGGTCTTCTGCCCGTTCTCGCGCACGATCACCCGGTCCTTCTCGTCACCGAAGTCGGTGGAACGGAACCAGAGGGCGCCTTCCTGTTCGTAGACATGGCCGCTGGCCTTGAGGCGTTCCATGGCCTGGTCCACGGCGCCGCTCTCCGTCAGCGAGCGCTCCGAGAACCAGTCCTCGTACTCCACCCCGAACTCCTTCAGGTCCTGGCGGATGTTGGCGAGGATGGAATTGAGCCCCTCGTCGAACAGCTCGCGGTAACGCTCCGGCCCCAGCCATTGCTTGGTGCGGGTGATCAGGGCGTCGATGTGTTCTTCCTTGTCGCCGCCCGCCGGGGCATCGGCGGGGATGCCCTGGAACAGCGCGTCGGCGTCGCAGGCCCAGTCGTTGCCGTGGTTGCGGTGGATGGTGGCGCCGATGTCCCAGACGTAGTCGCCCTGGTAGCCGTTGCTGGGGAAGGGCGTCTCGATGCCCGCGAGGTCCAGGTAGCGCAGGAACACGCTGGTGGCCAGGATGTCCATCTGGCGGCCGGCGTCATTGACATAGTATTCGCGGTGCACGCTGTAGCCCACGGCGCGCAGCAGGTCCGCCACCGTGGCGCCGTAGGCGGCGCCGCGGCCGTGGCCCACGTGCAGCGGGCCGGTGGGATTGGCGGACACGAACTCCACCTGCACCGGCTGGCCCTGGCCGAGATCGCTGCGGCCGTAGGCTTCGCCCCGGTCGAGGATCTCTTCCACCACGCCATGCCAGGCGTCGCGCGTCAGGTGGAAATTGATGAAGCCGGGCCCGGCGATCTCCACCTTGCGCACCTGGGTCGCCGCGGGCAGCGCGGCCACCAGGGCCTCGGCGATGTCGCGCGGCTTGCGCCGGGCCACCTTGGCCAGGGTCATGGCCAGGTTGCTGGCGAAATCCCCATGGGCACGGTCGCGGGTGCGCTCGACCAGGATATCGGCGGGGTGGTCGGTGGGAATCAGGCCCTGGGTCTGCAAGGCCGCGTAGGCCTGCGCCAGGAGGTGCGCCAGCTGTTGCTTCATGGAGTGGATTCGCTTCGGTTTGCCGGGTTCCGCGCAAGGCGGAAGAGGCGCCTATTATCCCTGCTGCCCGGCGTTTCGCAACCGGCGCCGCAGCGGCAAATGACTTCGCAGCAGCCCACGCCCCGGGCGACGGGGGGTGCCGACGATCATTCGCCCGCGGAGCGGGCTCCTACGGGTTCAGCGGCCATGGACATGGGGTTGGTGGACCCGGCCGTAGGAGCCCGGTCCTCCGGGCGAAGGGGGTGCCGGCGACTGCCCGTGGAGAATGGTGCCACCTAAAAGGTATCGACCGGATCCACGTCCAGGGACCAGCGCACCTTGCGGGCGCCCTTGAGCTGTTCCAGCTGCAGCACCCAGGGATCGAGCAGCTGCTGCAGCGCACCCCGTTCCGGCGCCTGCAGCAGCAGTTGCGCGCGGTAGCGGCCGGCGCGCCGCTCCATGGGGGCGGGCACCGGCCCCCAGCACTGCACGCCGCCCGGCCCCAGCGCCAGGGCCGCGTCCCGCGCCTTCTCCAGGAAGGCCAGCGCCACTTCGCGCCCGCTGGCCTCGGCGCGCAGCAGGGCCAGGCTGGCGAAGGGCGGGTAGCCCGCCGCCTGGCGCTCCGCCAGGGCCGCCTCGGCAAAGGCCCCGTAGCCCTGGAGCACCAGCTGCAGCAGCAGGGGGTGCTCGGGGTGATGGGTCTGGATCAGCACCTCGCCGGCCCGGTCGGCACGGCCGGCGCGCCCCGCCACCTGCACGATCAGCTGGGCCAGGCGCTCGGGGGCACGGAAGTCGTTGCTGAACAGGCCCTGGTCGGCATCGAGGATGGCCACCAGGCTCACCTGCGGGAAATGGTGGCCCTTGGCCAGCATCTGAGTGCCCACCAGGATGCGCGCCTGACCCTCAGTGGCGCGCGCCAGCTGCGCCTCCAGGGCCCCCTTGCGGCGGGTGGTGTCGCGGTCGATGCGGATGGTCTCCTGGTCGGGGAAACGCGCCGCCAGGTAGTCCTCGATACGTTCCGTGCCCCGGCCCAGGGCCAGCAGGTCCGGGCTGCCGCAGGCGGGGCACTGGGGTGGCAGCGCCCGTTCGTGGCCGCAGTGGTGGCAGCGCAGGCGCCCGGCGCGCTGGTGCAGGGTCATGTGGGCATCGCAGCGCGGGCAGTCCGCCAGCCAGCCGCACTCATGGCACAACAGGGTGGGGGCGAAACCGCGCCGGTTGAGGAACAGCAGCACCTGGCCGCCCGCCTCCAGGTGGCGCTCCATGGCCGCCTGCAGCGCCGGGGCCAGGGGGCTGTCCAGGGGCTGGCGGCGGATATCCAGCAGGCCCACCCGCGGCGGGCGCGCACTGCCGGTGCGCTCGGGCAGGTGCAGGCGGCGGTAGCGCCCCAGGTTCACGTTGTGCAGGGACTCCAGCGAGGGCGTGGCCGAGCCCAGTACCGCCGGCACGCCCACCCGGTGGGCGCGCCACACGGCCAGGTCGCGGGCCGAGTAGCGGAACCCCTCTTGCTGCTTCAGCGAGGCGTCGTGCTCCTCGTCCACCAGCACCAGGCCCAGGCGCGGCAGCGGCGTGAACACCGCCGAGCGGGTGCCGATCACCACCGCCGCCTCGCCGGCGGCGGCGCTCTGCCAGGCGCACAGGCGCTCGCGGTCGTTGAGGCCCGAGTGCAGCACCGCCAGGGGTTCCCGGAAGCGGCCGCGAAAGCGCGCCACCAACTGCGGGGTCAGGCCGATCTCCGGCACCAGCACCAGGGCCTGGCGGCCCTGTTCCAGGCAGGCGGCGATGAGCTGCATGTAGACCTCGGTCTTGCCGCTGCCCGTCACCCCTTCCAATAGATAGGCGCCGTACCCGCCCATGCCCGCGCGCACCGCCGCCACGGCCGCCGCCTGGCCGGGGTTGAGCAGCGGCGCCGGTTCCGGCTCCGCCGGTATCGCCTCCAGGCAGGGGCGCTCACCCTCCTCCACCCAGCCCTTGTCGGCGAGTGCGCGCAGGGTCGCCGCAGTGGCCTCGAGGGCCTCGCGCGGCAGGCCCGCGGGGTGGCGGCGCAGTTGCTGCAACAGGGCGAGCTGGCGCGGGGCGCGGCGCAGCTGCGCCGCATCGACGGTCCGCCCCGCCTCGGTGAGGCGCCATTCCTTCACCCCGGCGATGCGGCCCTTGTGGCCGCGCCGCAACAGCACCGGCAGGGCCGTGGCCAGGGCCTCGCCGATGGGATAGCGGTAGTAGCGGCTGGCCCATTGCACCAGCGCGAGCACGTCAGGGGGCAACAGGGGTGCGTCGTCCAGCAGCGCATGGGCCGCCTTGAGCTTCCCGGCGGGGACCTCGCTGCGATCGCGCAGCTCCAGCAGTACGCCCACGCGCTCGCCGCGCCCGAAGGGCACCCGCAGCCGCACCCCCGGCTGCAGGCCGGCCGGGTTGCAGGCGGGCGGGGCGCGGTAGTCGAAGGCGCGCTGCAGGGGGGAGGGCACGGCGATGTGCAGGATGGGCGTTTTCACGTCTGTGATCCGACCTCGCATCCCACGCCGCGCAAACCATCCGGGCTTAGCCCCCATGCCTGAGGTCGATTCTCACTAAAAATCGCTAAGCCATTCATCCTGCTGGGGTGCCCTGTTATCCACAAAATCTGTGGATATCTCTGTGGAAGTTTTGGGGTAAAACGCCTGCAAGCGGCGTCATTGTTACCTTTTTGTTAAATTGGTTAAAAACGCACCAGCAATATTAAAATCTATCTAAACATCGACTTATATGATTTTTATAGCATCTGGCGCGGTTTTCTGACGGGCGCCGGGGCAAAGCTGAAAATATTTCGACAGACTGTGCATAAATCGCCCCGAAACGGTCCTGGAAGGCTTGCACGCGCTGCTGCGATGTGCTTGATCTGACGTCATTTTGAGACGTCGTACCGCCCGGAATCGCAAAGTTGAGCGGAAGCCTGACCCGCAGAAATCCCGCCTCGAGGCCCTTTCAAGGGGTCAGAGTACTTGAAAATTGCTGGAGAATTACTTGAGTTTTCAAGTGTTCTGACCCCTTGACTTCTGACCCCTTGACTTTACCCCTTGACTTTTCTTGAAAACCATTGAACTACAAGGAAAAAGCCGCCCGCAGGCGGCTTTTTTGCGCTCCTCCCCCGGGGGGCCTAGAGCTGCTTCGCCTCGGCGATCAGCTGGCCGGCCACCGCCTGGCCGTCGCCGTAGAGCATACGGGTATTGTCGAGGAAGAACAGCGCATTCTCGATGCCCGAGAAGCCGGTGCCCTTGCCGCGCTTGACCACGATGACGTTGCGCGCCTTGTCGGCGTTGAGGATGGGCATGCCGTAGATGGGGCTGTTGGGATCGCTGCGCGCCGCGGGGTTGACCACGTCGTTGGCGCCGATCACCAGCACCACGTCGGCCTGGGGAAACTCGTTGTTGATCTCCTCCAGGTCGTAGATCTTGTCGTAGGGCACGCCGGCCTCCGCCAGCAGCACGTTCATGTGGCCGGGCATGCGCCCCGCCACCGGGTGGATGGCGAACTTCACCTCCACGCCCTTCTCCTCCAGCAGCTGCACGAACTCCCACACCTTGTGCTGGGCCTGGGCCACCGCCATGCCGTAGCCGGGCACGATGATCACCTTGCCGGCATAGGCCATCATGGCGGCCGCGTCCATGGGGCCGACCTCCTTCATGGTGCCGGTCGCGGCCTCCACGGCCTCGCCGCCCTGGGCGCCGAAGCCGCTGAACAGCACGTTGGTCAGCGGCCGGTTCATGGCCTTGGCCATGAGCTGGGTGAGCAGGGTACCGGCCGCGCCCACCACCGTGCCGGCGATGATCATGGCGGCGTTGCCCAGCACGAAGCCCTCGAAGGCCACCGCCAGGCCGGTCAGGGCGTTGTACAGGGAGATCACCACGGGCATATCGGCGCCGCCGATGGGCAGGGTCATCAGGATGCCGAACAGCAACGCCAGGGTGAAGAACATGAAGATGGCGAAACCGGCGGGCACGTCGGCGAACACCAGGATCAGGCCGAACACCAAGGTGGCCACGAAGATGCCCAGGTTGATCAGCTGCTGCTGCGGGAACAGGATGGACTTCTTGATCAGCCCCTGCAGCTTGGCGAAGGCGATCATGGAGCCGGAGAAGGCCACCGAGCCGATCAGGCCGCCGGCCACCGCCAGGGTCTGGAAGGTACCGGTGTCGAAATGGCCCTTGAGCAGCTCCACCGCAGCGATGGAGGCCGCGGCGCCGCCACCCATGCCGTTATAGATGGCGATCATCTGCGGCATGTCGGTCATGGCGACCTTCTTGCCGGTATACCAGGCGGCACCGCCGCCGATGAGCATGGCCAGGATCATGAGGCCGAAGTTTTCCATGCCCGGGTGGAAGAAGGTGGCCAGGGTGGCCACCACCATGCCGGCGCCGGCCCAGACGATGCCACCGCGCGCGGTCACGGGCGAACTCATGCGCTTGAGGCCGAGGATGAACAGCACGGCCGCGGCAAAGTAACTCAGTTCGATCATTGCCGGTTCTCCTTGCTGCTCTTGAACATTTCGAGCATGCGCTCGGTCACCACGTAGCCGCCCACGGCGTTGCCCGCAGCCAGCATGACGCCGATGAAGCCGATGAAGCGCTCCAGATCGGTGTCGGCGTGCCCCATGGCCACCATGGCGCCCACCAGCACGATGCCGTGCACGAAGTTGGAACCGGACATCAGCGGGGTGTGCAGGATGACCGGCACCCGGCCAATGACCTCGTAGCCGACGAAGCCGGCCAGCATGAAGATGTACAGGGCGGTGAAACCTTCGATCATGACTGTGCTCCTTCCACGGCCTCGCGACTCGGGCCGTGCTTGATCTCACCCGCGTGGGTGAGCAGGCTGCCGCTGATCACCTCGTCCTCCCAGTCGGGCGTGAACTCGCCCTCCTGGAGCATGGGGGTGAGGAAATTCAGCAGGTTCTTGGCGTACATCTCGCTGGCGTGCACCGCCAGCAGGCTCGGCACGTTGAGCGGGCCGTAGATGATCACACCCTGGTGTTCGACCTGTTCGCCGGGCTGCGTAGCCTCGCAGTTGCCGCCACCCTCGGCGGCCAGATCGATGATCACCGAACCGGGCCTCATCTGCTCCACCACGGCCGTGGAGATGATGCGCGGCGAGGCGCGCCCGGGGATGGCCGCTGTGGTGATGACCACGTCGGCAGCGGCGATGTGCTTCTCCAGCACCGCCTGCTGCTTCTGCTTCTCCTCGTCGGTGAGTTCGCGGGCATAGCCGCCCGCGCCCTCGGCGCTGACGCCGGTATCGACGAACTTGGCGCCCAGGGACTGCACCTGCTCGCGGGTGGCGGAACGCACGTCATAGCCCTCCACCTGGGCGCCGAGGCGCTTGGCGGTGGCGATGGCCTGCAGGCCGGCCACGCCGGCGCCGATCACCAGCACCTTGGCGGGGCGGATGGTGCCGGCGGCGGTGGTGAGCATGGGGAAGAAGCGGCCGCTGCGCTCGGCGGCCATCAGCGCCGCCTTGTAACCGGCCACGGCGGCCTGGGAGGACAGCACGTCCATGCTCTGGGCGCGGGAGATGCGCGGCACCAGCTCCATGGCGAAGGCGGTGATCCTGCGGTCGCGCAGCTGCGCGACCCGTTCGGGGTATTTGTGGGGCAGCATCATGCCCACCACCACGGCGCCTTCCCTGAGGCGGCCGATTTCCTCCTCGGAGGGCGGCTGCACCTTCAGCAGCAGGTCGGCTTCCTTATATAAGGTGTCGGTATCCACCACGCGGGCAGACTTGTAGTCGGCATCCGGGTGATAGGTGCCAGCGCCGGCGCCCTGTTCCAGCAGGACCTCCACGCCCAGCTTGGCGAAGCGGTCCGCGGTCTGCGGATCCAGCGCCACCCGCCGTTCACCGGCAAGGCTTTCCTTGGGTACAGCCACACGAATTGGCATCGTTACGCTCTCCAACACCGGCCAGAGGCCGGAACTGCTCATGATTCAGGGAGACACTGCGTGATTTTCTGCACGTCATGCCCGCGCAGGCGGGCATCCAGGTTTTTTGGTCGCCTGGGTTCCCGCCTGCGCGGGAACGACAGCAGAGTCAGTGCATCCTCGGGAAAACCGGCACATGCCCCGCCTGCCAGGGCCGGTGCCCGCAAAATCAGGGCATCATAGCGGAAAGCGCCCGGTGATTAAACGCTGGAATCCCTTCGGATTTCCTCCCGCCCCACCGGTCACGGAAACGTAATCCACCAGATTTCAGGCGTTTACAAATACCCGTGTTTCTGGGATAACTATGCCCCAAGGGAATCAGTGGGTCGGGAGTCACTCCATGTACGAACTGAACCACCAGGTGCTACGCACCGACCAGGCCGGTGTGCCCCTGGAATGGATCGATTACCAGGATGCCGTGCGCCTGTACTACCTGGACCAGGTGGCCTTCACCTGCGGCTCGCTGCTGTACGAGGTCCACGGCGGCACCAACGCCAGGACCGGCCAGCGCAGCGTCATCGCCGTCAACTCCATCATCGCCACCCACGGCAACAAGAACCTGCTCACCAAGCTGCGTGCCCGCTATGTGCCGCCGCTCAACAACCGCGCCCTGTTCCGCCGCGACGCGCACCTGTGCCTGTACTGCGGCAACCGCTTCTCCATCTCCGACCTGTCGCGCGACCATGTCACCCCGGTGTCCCAGGGCGGGCGCGATCACTGGAAGAACGTGGTCACCGCCTGCCGGCGCTGCAACAACCACAAGGCCGGGCGCACCCCGGAGCAGGCGGGCATGGAGCTGCTGGCCGTGCCCTTCACACCCAACTACGCCGAGTACATCTACCTGCAGGGCCGGCGCGTGCTGGCGGACCAGATGAAGTTCCTGCTGGCGCATTTCCCGCGCACCAGCCCGCTGCACCAACGGGTGTCGCAGCTGATCTGAGGTGCCTGGTTTTCAGGTTGAAGACCCTGTCCAGGCGCCGCGCCCGGCACTCACCACCAACCCGGGCCCTGCAGGAGCGGCGCGAGCCGCGATTTACCCGGGTTATTGACGAACCCGTATCGCGGCTCGCGCCGCTCCTACAGCCGGTTACTGCAATGATTGGGTTCATACAAGCGCACCCGAACCATGCACCTCGAACACGCCATCTGCCAAGCCATCGCCGCCGTCACCGGCGGCCCCGGCCAGCCCGGCCGTGGCCAGTCCCTGGGGGGCGGCTGCATCAACCGCGCCCAGCGCCTCGAATGCGACGGCGTGCCCTACTTCGTCAAGCTCAACCAGGCCGAACGGCTGCCCATGTTCGAGGCGGAGGCCCTGGGCCTGCGCGCGCTGGCGGCGACCCATACCCTGCGCGTGCCGCTGCCGGTATGCACGGGCCGGGAGAGTGACAGCGCCTGGCTGGTGATGGAATACCTGGAACTGGGCGGCCGGGGATCGCTGACCGCGCTCGGGGAAGGCCTCGCCGCCCTGCACCGCACGCCCCAGGCCCGTTTCGGCTGGTCGCGGGACAACACCATCGGCGCCACCCCGCAGCCCAATGCCGAATCCGATGACTGGGTCGCCTTCTGGCGCGAACGGCGCCTGGGCTTTCAGCTGGAGCTGGCGGCGCGCAACGGCTTCAGCGGGCGGCTGCAGGAGCTGGGTGCGGACCTGCTGGAGCGCTTCCCCGCCCTGTTCGAGGACCACCACCCGGCACCATCGCTGCTGCACGGCGACCTCTGGTCCGGCAACTACGGTTTCACCCGCGCCGGCGAACCGGTGATCTTCGACCCCGCGCCCTACTGCGGCGATCGCGAGGCGGATGTCGCCATGACCGAACTGTTCGGCGGCTTCGGCGCGGAATTCTACGCCGCCTATGACCGCGCCTGGCCCCTGGATCCCGGCTATGCCCGGCGCAAGACCCTGTACAACCTGTACCACATCCTCAACCACGCCAACCTGTTCGGCGGCGGCTACGCCCGCCAGGCAGAGGGGATGATGGAGCGATTGTTGCGGGAGCTGTAGTCTGGTCCCTTCATGGCAGGCCCCTGTTTCCGCTGGGCATTGTAGGAGCGGCGCGAGCCGCGATGATTCGCGGCTCGCGCCGCTCCTACCAGCGGAATTTTGCACGGATGAAGTAACCGGAGACGGAAAAGGGGGGTAACCCCTGCTCATGTGGCTACTCCCCGTTGCGCACCTTGCCGCGCAGCGCCTTCGTCCTGCCATGCCGGGTCTTGCGGTCCACGCGCTTGGCGCGCGCGGCCTTCGAGGGCTTGGTGGGCTTGCGCACCCGTGGCACATGGGTCGCACGCCGCACCAGTTCCGCCAGCCGCTCCAGGGCTTCGGCGCGGTTCTTCTCCAGGCTGCGAAAGCGCTGCGCCTTGATGACGATCACCCCTTCGCCGCTGATGCGCTGGTCCGCCAGGGCCAGCAGGCGCTGCTTGCACTCCTCCGGCAGCGAGGAGGCACGGATGTCGAAACGCAGGTGCACGGCGCTGGACACCTTGTTGACGTTCTGCCCGCCCGCGCCCTGGGCGCGAATGGCGCTGATCTCGATCTCGGCGTCGGGAATGGCGATCTGGCGGGTAATGGTCAGCATGGTTGTGGCATGATACATCAGTGTTAATGGGAAAAGGCCGGTCTTCCCTGTAGGAGCGGCCTTGGCCGCGAAATTCGCGGCACTTGAATAAGTCGCCGCCATATACAGCGCATATTCGCGGCCAAGGCCGCTCCTACAGGGCCATTCCTGTATCAATGGAGTCTGGCCCCCATTGAATCCGCAAGGAAATAGAGGAACATGGGATTTTTCCGCGACTGGCGCCGCCGGCGCCTGCTGCAACGCCAGCCACTGCCCGCCGCGCCCTGGCAGGCGCTGTGCGATGCCGTGCCGCTGCTCGCGGCACTCGATGGGGAGGAGCGTGAACGCCTGCGCGCCCGCGCCACGGTGTTCCTGGCAGAGAAGACCGTGCATGGGGTGCAGGGGCTGGAGCTGGACGAGGAACAGCGCCGGCTCATCGCCGCCCTGGCGACCTTGCCCATCCTCAACCTCGACGACGACTGGTACGGGGATTTCTACGAGGTCATCGTCTACCCGGACGAGTTCATCCCGCGCCACGAGGTAGAGGACGAGCACGGCCTGGTGCACGAACGGCACCTGCCCCTGAGCGGCGAGTCCTGGCCCCGTGGCCCGGTGATCCTGTCCTGGGCCGACATCGAGGCCTCGCTGGAGCTGAACGGCTACAACGTGGTCATCCACGAGTTCGCCCACAAGCTGGACATGCACAACGGCGATGCCAACGGCATGCCGCCCCTGCACCGCGACATGGCGCCCGCGGCCTGGGCGGAGCGCTTCACCGCCGCCTACGACCAGCTGAACTTCGACCTCGACGCCGGGCGCGACACCTTCATCGATCCCTATGCCGGCGAGGATCCCGCGGAATTCTTCGCGGTGCTGAGCGAGGCCTTCTTCGAGCTGCCCGGTGACCTGCGGCAGGCCTTTCCCGGCGTGTACGAACAGCTGTGCGCCTTCTACCGCCAGGATCCCTCGACCCGGGCATTGGCACGCTGATCCAGCCGCAGCCCTGTGCCCGGCAGAAGGCCGGCCGCATCCGGCCGATCGGCGGGCTCCCGCCCCCACAGCATGTCCATGAACTCGCGGCGCAGGGCCGCGTCCATCTCGCGCAGGGTCAGGAACTCCACGTGCCGGTCTCCCTGTACCGGGTCGATGCGTATCCCCCACAGGGGCCGCACGCTGTGGGGCAGCATGGCGTAGCGGACATCCCCCAACACGTCGGGCCGGTCGGGATGACGCACCAGGTAGTCGTCGGCCAGGCGCGCGAAGCGACGGATGTCACCATCCAGTACCGAGCCGGCCCGCACCCCCGCCAGGCGGTCCGGCATCACCCGGGCGATGGCGGTGCCGGGGTAGACCTGGCGCGCGCCGAACCAGCCTACGCGCACGGCATCCACGTGGAAGTAGCCATCGCTTTCGTACAGGGTGCGCCAGAGCAGGTTGTTGCCCAGGGTGGGCTTGACCTCCAGGCGCTCGATTTCATGGCCGCGCTGCCAGGCCAGTTGCCGCGCCACCTCCGTGGCGCGCTCCTGCTGCACCAGCCCCAGCAGCAGGTACAGCAGGGCCGCGGCCAGGCCGACGCGCGCCGGCCTGGCGCTGCGCCAGCGCAGCGCCAGGCCCAGTGCCAGCAGCAACAGCATCGAGAACAGGGGATCGACGATGGCGACCAGGCTCCAGGCGATACGCTCGTCGCTGAAGGGCCAGAGCAGGTGGGTGCCGAAGCTGGTGCAGGCATCCAGCAGTCCGGCCGTGGACATGCCCAGCAGGGCGAAGAGATAGATCCGGCCAAAGGCCAGCCTGACGCGCAGCCAGGGCCAGGCCAGCAGGCTCACCAGCAGGGCCCCCAGGGGCACGAACAACAACGCGTGGGTGAAATGCCGATGGTATTCGAGGCTGAACAGCGGGTCGCCGGCGGCCTGGATGAGGATGTCGGCATCGGGCAGCATGCCGGCGACGGCACCCACCAGCGCCGCGCGCCGCACCTCTGTCGCGCGCGCCGCGCCCTGGGCCAGCAGCGCACCGGCCAGGCCTTGGGTGATCAGGTCCACGGGAACCGGTTCAGGCGGTGCCTTTGCTCAGGCATCGATCACCACCAGCTTGCTGCGCCCGGAGCTGCCGGACTTGATGTGGACCCGGGATTTGCTCACGCCGAAATGCCCGGCCACCAGGGCCAGCAGCTCCTTGTTCGCCTTGCCCTCCACGGGCGGCGAGCGGAGCCAGGCGAGCCAGCTGCCGTCCTCCTGCGCCTCGAGGCGGGACTGGGAGGTATTGGGTTTCACCCTCACCTGCAGCTTCTTCGGAACAGCCGTCATCGCCCCTTGTGTCATCCCGGTGCCTGCATTCAGCCACCAAGCACTATACCCCCGATTGCATCGAAGAACAGGATGACGAAGGGCTTGCTCTTGTCATAGTCCATCTCGAACTTCTGGCCATGGGTGGCATCCGCGATCAACGCCGATGGCCCCGAGGCTGCCGCTGCCCTCGGGCAGGAGAGGTTGCATCCGGGCACGGGGTTGATGCTCGCCTGATCCTGATGGCCAGGGCAGGAGAATATCTTCACGACTCCAAGGGTATAGCGGATCCAGGGGGAAAAACTGTAAGCCGCTGGCGGGGCGGAGGGACATCGCCGACATGAAGACAGCGTATTGATTTTATGTGCTTTTGAACCGTTGCACGCGTGCGCTGAGCCCCCCCACCAGGCCCGCCGCTACCCCTTTCGCTTCTTGTCCCCGACCCGTGCATCGAACCTCTCCTTGTCGATGATAAAGCGCTCATGGCGGCCCTTGGAAATCCTGTCGATACCGTCATGGGCCTCGACCTGGAACACCAGCTTGCGACCACTCACCTCCACCAACTCGACCCGGGCCGTGACCTCGAGGCCCGCAGGCGTGGCAGCCTCATGGCTGACATCGATATGGGTGCCCACGGTCTGTTCTGCAGGCCAGTCCAGATGTGGATTGATCGCCTTGATGCAGGCCCACTCCAGGAACCCCACCAGGAAACCGGTAGCGAACACTTCCGGCATCGCCATGAACTCCTCGGACTCAGGGTACAGCGCCGGAACCGTCTTCGAGGAAGGTACGACGAAGCGATGCTCATAGGTGATTCCGAGCTTCATGGTCTCCTTCATCTGCAATTCCTCCTACTAAAATCCATACTCGCGCTCCACACGACAGATACGAACCCGAAACGTTTCATACCAGTTCCTGGCCTGGTCCTGGACTTGGCGGTGCTCGGCATTCTCCTTCCATGCCTTGATGGCTTCCAGTGAGGACCAGTACGACACGGAAACCCCGATCTCCTCCCGAGCAGTCTCGAAACCCAGAAAGCCGGGCTGGCCTGCCGCGAGCTCCAACATTCGTTTTGCCGCATCAGCATAGCCGTTATCACCACGGGTCCTGATGGAAGTGAAGATGACGGCATA
>OBJA01000856.1_pt1 | contig 24106 bp, 18 predicted proteins | sample 1519751 | NCBI WGS metagenome assembly OBJA01 (sample SAMEA3881238, study PRJEB22517) | soil metagenome | biome: lake sediment; feature: soda lake sediment; material: sediment, water from around vicinity | place: India | collected 2013-12-23 | depth 3 m
TTTAGAGGGTATGTGTCGTCTTTCCTTGGCGTCCGTGTGTCGAGATATAATTTTACATATTCGTCTGTTTTTTTGCATGGATTTTGCATGGATTTTGCATGGTTTCGCATAATCACCCATGAAATTTGCATGGATTTTGCATGGTTTTACGTGTAAAAAACGTGAATTTGTGCGGAAATTGTGTTAAAAACGTTAAAAGGTAGGGGTTTTGACAAGAAAAAAAGCATTGACAATCGCTTTATTATATCTGATTATCAATGCTTTCAATCTGTCGGGATACCAGAATTTGTCTCTTACCCTGTAAATATTTTATTATCAGAAAGATATCGAACTGCTTCCAGAAAGAACTCACCGTTTAACTCACCTGAAATTTGATCGGTTTTTAATCAATTTGAAATGAGTTTGTTACATACAAATATACAAAATAATCCAATTTGATTTGAAAAAAATGATCCTGAACCGGAAAAAAATGATGATCGTCCGGAATTATCCAGTTAAGATTCGAACCTGTTTTTCAATTACCTGGCTCTATTATTCTAATACAAAAAGCCGAAGAGCCAAATCGGCATTTTGTTTCCGGCCCCGGTTTCCATGTCATCGGCGGTAACTACATGATTTTCCAAATGCCTTACCTGGGAGGTACCTTTGTTTTTACCCCCGACTTCCACCGTCAATCCATTAATATAGAAATCACCTTCCGTTGGGAAGCTGACATTTAGACCGGCATTCAACAGTTGGTTTAAAACAAATGTTTCCCGGATATTCCCGGTGTCCGGTTTCTCCTTTAAGGCGAAAGCGAGATTCGTATTTTCCAAAAATATTTTATCCGGCTTTTGTAAGGTTGAAACTCCCTTTCCTTCTGAGCTCAATGTATTGAGCAACCTTGCGTCTTTTAGCTGATAAATATACTGATAGACACTGTCCCTGCTTAAATCCAATTTCCGGGACAATGCTGCAATGTTGGGTTTGAACGGGACTGACTCAGCAATCACACCCAACAACTTCTTTACTTTCGTTGCGGTTCCTGTATTGTACCCGGCGATATAAGCGAGGTCGGTTTCCACAATCGTATTGATCACCTGGGGCAATTTCAGTTGGTAGGAATCCTCTCCTTCTGCTATGATTGGTAAGTAACCTAATTGTAAATATTTCCGGAAAGCGGGCAATGGACGTAAGCTATCGGTGATTGTCCGGCTTAAGTTCCGGTGATCTTTAACGATATCATCAATTGAGACAGCGTCAAAATCATTCCCATTGGTAAAAGACAAAAACTCCCGGAATGAAAGGCCTGCCAGCAAATAACTGACAACCCTTCGGCTCAGGTCGGCTTCACCCCGGTAAATATCCAATGCGGAAGAAGCTGAAAAAACAACCTGCATTTCTGGTAATCCATCGTATATGTTCTTTAATTCGACTGACCATTTGGGATATTTATGCACTTCATCGATAAACAAAATTTTTCCTCCCTGCTTGTACCAGTCATTGGCCGTTTCCAACAGCGTATGGTTATAAAACCAGGTGTGTTCTGCGGTTACATAAAATACTTCTGATGGTAGTCCGAGGTCATATTTTAAAACATTAGTGTCCGGTAAAAATAATTAACCGGGCCAGTCATTTTTCAGACTCACCCGGTATGGCTACTTTTGAGTTACCACACAAAAAAGAGAGCCATGGGTAAAAGTATAAATTTTAGCGGACAGCCGATCTTTAGTCAGCTGTTAAAGTTCATTGACAAGAGTGAGATTAAAAAGATAGCGAAACATCATGGAGCAGAGCGGTATGTGAAAAAGTTTACCACCTACAACCATCTTGTGGTGATGCTTTTTGTTGCCTTTGAAGGTTATCATTCCATCCTGTAGGCTTGCTGGCCAATGTCCATAGGCTGTCCCACCTGGGTTTAACCTATCTGGTTCGGCGCAGAACCTTTTCGGAAGCAAACCAGCGGCGCAGCAGCCAGGTTTTTGGGGATATTTACATAAGTGTGTACCGCCGTTATTCGTCCTCTTTAGCGGACAGCCGGTTGAGCGATGCGGACTTAAAACGGCTGTACATTATGGATTCATCCACCATCTCCCTGTTTAAGGATATTCTGAAAGGGGTTGGGCGCAATCCTAAAGATGGCCGGAAGAAAGGGGGGATAAAGGCGCATACCATCATCAGAGCCAGTGAGAATTGTTCCTTGTTTGGTGCGGTACAGCGAAGCGGCAAAGCACGACCATATGTTGCTGGAAGAAGTCCTGGGCCTGTCTGCGGGTTCTATTATCACCTTCGACAAAGGGTATGTCGATTATGCCCAATATGAAGCTTTTACCCAAAAAACGATTTGGTATGTGACCCGGCTAAAAGACAATGCGCTTTATAAGGCTCGAAAAGAATTTGATATCCCGGAAACCACTGATTCCGGTGTCTTGAAAGACGAAGAAGTCATCCTGCTTTATGGCAAGAATAAGCAGCAGGAACACCGGGCCAGGCGGATTGCTTATTGGGACAGCGAAAATGACCGGCTGTTCGAGTTCATCACCAATAATTTTGAACTGCCTGCCGAAAAGATCGCCCTGATTTATAAAAAGAGATGGCAAATTGAGTTGCTCTTCAAATAATTAAAACAAAACTTCCCGTTGAAGTACTTTCTTGGGGACAACGAAAATGCCATCGAAATACAAATATGGATAGCCATGCTGGCCAACCTGTTGATTACCCCTGTTCGCAGCAAACTGAATCGTAGCTGGGCATTTTCAAACATGGTGCCAATGATCAGGCAACAATCGATGAACTATATCAACCTATATGCTTTTCTGGAAAATCCGGAAAAAAGCTGGCTGGCAATTATTAACCAAAACAGAATAACCTATCAAAACTCGCTATTCCCACAAATGCAGGGGGCTTACTTTTGAAAATAATAAAAGCCGACATTGATTGTCAGCGAATTGAAACCAAAATATTAAAAATATCCCGGTTTACCGGACAGTAGTGATTCTAATTCTTGAAATTTGTCGCAAATAAAAAAGTAAATTCTTATTAACTTATCGCCGTTATCCTTGGAAATCATATCTAATTGTCATTTCGAAATTGACTCTAAGATATTGATCTTCAGGAATTTAAACAATTATAATCACTTAATTTTCAACTACTTAATGAACTTTTTTTAATTGCTTTCCAACCCTTGATTCGCATGATTTGCCTTTCGTATCAAATTATAAGTTTCAGGATATTTTTCTCTTATCTGGTTCAATTGAATTTTTGAAATTACCTTTTCAGATATTGGAACAATCAGAGTTGAAGGTTTCAGTTCATTTTTTTCACGTTTTAGATATTGATACTCATAGGTGAAACTTCGAGATTCATTAAGTTCAACCGTTTGATTGAATGTATTTGGTACACTGGTAAAAAACATATCGTCTATAGCTGGATGACGCACAGTGTTCAATAAATTTTCAGCAGATAAATGCTTATACAACTCAATGGCAGTATTTTCGGCCGGATCAATTAAAACAACTTCGTCTGTTAAAATATCCTTGTACCTTTTATTCATTTTCAACTCTGACAGTACCTGTTTAATCTCACTCTCAACAAAAGGATAATGAGTACAACCTAGAACTATTGCTTTTAGAGGTTGCCTTTCGCGCATCATTTTTATCTTTTCAACGATTGACACGATATGATAACGGACATAATTCTCAATAGAGTTTATTTGAAATGAGTCAGCCTGAAATGTATACTGGCTATTATATAGAACGTTATGGTGTAAAGTATCAAAGTTGTAGATATCCAATAAATCTTTCTCTATTTTATAGTCAAAACTGGTATAGGACGGTCCCTGATACGACTGATAAGGTTTGACATAGGCATCACCAATAAAATCTTCTTTATTGTCGATAGACTCGTGCAATCCTTTGCCTCCTTGCTGCACTATTTGAATATTGCCAATATAATTATTCTTGCCGATCATTTCAGTTATGGCATTCACATAAGCGTGGGAGTTCACTGTTGCAGGTGTCGCAAATATGGCAATTGTGCCATTCTCCCTTTTTCCAATTACTTCCAAAGCACCCATTGCCCCCGCGTCAATAACCCCAATTATTTTTATTTTTATGCCTGCGTGTTCAATAAAGTCTTCAAGAAACGTCTTTCCATATGCAGTTGCAGTATTACATGCAATGACGACGGTTTTAACAGATGGTTTAATCCCAAAAGAATCAGCACATTCAGGTAAATTATATCGAGTATTTAGCAGGAACAAAAAATCTTTAAGGATATGTTCTTCTAACAATGCGGTATTACCTACTTCTACATAGTTACTATAAGGCATATTTGCTTGGTCAGCCAAATAGATAAATGATTCATATTTAAAATCGCGGACACTATCGGAAATTCTTTTATTGTAATTATCAAAATTGTCTGCATTAAGAATTGCATCGAAAACTGAAAGCCCGCCGATCCCGGAGTCAAATACCCCAATGGGTAATGCGAAATCATGATAATTGTCCCTTTTATCAAGATCATAAAAACGACCGTTATCTTTTAGGACATCCGTGACAAATTCTTCGTGAATTTTAACATAAACAGATTCTTTCTTGTCGCACTGGCAAAAGACCACCGTGATTGCAATCACTATTAACCTCCTCATATCAATATTTTCAAGAACAATTATCTATTAAAATAAACCACATTGCCACCAACCATGGTCAATTCGGAGTGAGTATTTTTAATTTCATTCTCCGCACAAGTAAGTATATCATCGGAAAGAACTACTAGGTCTGCCAATTTCCCAGGTTCCAATGACCCCTTCAGGTTTTCTTCAAAAGTAGCAAACGCGTTATTAATGGTGTACATTTTCAAGGCATTCTCGCGCGAAATAGCTTCAGAAACCATAATAATGTTTCCTCGTTCAGTTGTGCGGGTTATCATTGACCACATAGCCAAAAATGGATTATATGGATTTATTGAAGTATTGGGATCCAGTTTGTCCATGTGATCCGATCCTCCACAGACAACAACTCCTGCAGCGCATAATGAACCGAACGGGTTAAATTCTTTGATCCGTTCATCACCGAGTATATATTTCATAGCATCAGCATCTTTATAAAACCATGCAGCTTGACAATTTGCTAATACTTGCAATTCTTTCATTTGATTGATAGAATTTGCGTTATAAAAATTACCGTGTATTATTGAAAATCTTCTTCCTTTAATTGGTTTTATTTTATTCGCTTCACCATAAACCTCCAACAATAAATCGATACTCCCGCCACCTGTACAATGTGCTGTAAACGACCAACCCAGTTCATTGGCGGCAGTCACAATATTCAATAACTCATTTTTCGAAAAATTGACTATGCCTTTGTATGTTGTATCATTAATACTAAAGATATCAATCGCTTTTTCTCCCCAAGGCTCTCTCATAAAGGCTGTACCAGTCAAAATTCCTCCATCAAGAATAACCTTCAAGCTTCCAGCCCTTACCCATTCATCACCTTGTCCCGTAACGACTTTTAGTGTTTTTAGCGAATCAACAAGTATTTCCTTTGAATCAATATTTTTAAACGGCAATCTGAAATTTTGTGAAACTCGCAAGGTAAGCTGTTTTTTATCAGCCATATCCCTGTATCTTAAAAAATTAGCATAATCGTGATAACCCGAAATAATGCCAGTAATTCCGAATTTATTATATTCGGTAAATAATATTTGAAGCGCTTTTACTTTTTCTTCATTTGTTAATTGCGGTGGGGATGGTTTAGCTAATAAATTAAATGCTGATGCTCTTATAAACCCCGTTAGCTTGCCTGTATCTTTATCTTTCATTAAACCTTCATCTGATGAATTTCTATCAATCCCAGAAGCAACCATTGCCGCAGTATTTATGACTCCCCCATAAGAACCATTCAAAAATACGGGATTATCCGGGGCAACTGAATCCAACTCTGCAAGGGAAGGTGGCCTTATTTCACTAAGCCGTGTATAGAACATTCTATTGAAAATAATCCATTCTCCTTTCTTTTTCAACTTCGTCTGTTTCCATATCCAATTTAAAAGCTTTGCGATACTATGAACATCAGGTACTTCTTCATATAATTCAGATACAGAAGCTGGTTCAGGATGACAATGGGAATCTATTAGCCCAGGAATTACAGTCTTGCCCCGCAAGTCAATCAGTTTAGTTTGTGATCCGGCCAATTTTTTAATTTTATCTGTCGAACCCACGGCTAATATTCTATCTGCTTTTATTGCAATTGCTTCCGCTATTGTGAATTCCTCATCAACAGTAATGATTTTCCCATTTATGAAAACAAAATCCGCTGTTGTTTCCGTCTTGCATGAAAACAATAAATAAAACAGTGGTATAAAAAAATATAGAGCAAGCTTTTTGGTCATCCTCATCGACTTATATGTTTTCTAAGCAAGTTTCGCGTAATTGCCCAAAATGTCAGCCATTTAATGTCAATCAAATAATCACACGATTTTCTTATGTACCGGATCCCATTCCACCCGTCGTTTTTCAAGATAGGATTTATGCGCCATCAGCACCGTTACACCCTCCTCAAAAGATTTTTCGATGTCATCGCTTGGTATTCCACCATTTCGTATGCAATTGATCCATTCTTTCAAGTGCAAATGGGTAACATCTATTCTCCGCCCATTGACTAATGTAGAAGTCAGCCCCCTTGAAGCGTAATATTTCTCTGTGGCAGACGATATAGCATCTATCGATCCGGAACCGGGGCTAACGGTGAGCATAGGAGAATTTGTCTCTATTATCCCTTCTTGTATTTTCTGTTTGTACCGAGTGGAGTTATTGTCGGCGGTAATAGTGATCGTACCCCCTAATTCCATGGAAGCGTCATGCCCCATAATGACACGCCCCCTCGACCGGCTGCTGGCCAGGCTGGCACTATACACTAATGTTAACTCTTTGCCCGGATATTCAAAAACAGCATGAAGCACATCCGGAATTTCCCGGTTGTCTTTCCAATAATAAATACCACCGGAAGCGACCGCTGATTTTGGAATGCCGATTCTTAGCAGCTGATTAATAGCATCGTATTCATGGGTGAATAATTGGCCTAGCATTCCTGTGTCATAATCGAAAAATTTGGTCCAATTATAAAAGCGGTCAATAGTAAAAGGCACTTTGGGGGCGTTGCCCAGCCATTGATCCCAGTCTATGGTTTCCAGGCTGCCGGGCTTCGGGTTACCATTTGCATCCAAGTGCCTGATCCACGCGCCATCGGCTGTGTTACGATTCGAAGTCGTCTCAATGAGCGTAATTTTACCTAGTATATCCTTCTTTATAATCTCTCTTGCCTGCTGAAAAACAACATTTTGAGTAATCTGATGCCCCAATTGAAATACCCTGTCACTGTTCCTAACCACTTCATAAACCTCATACAATTCTTCTTCAGTATGGCATATACTTTTTTCACAGTAAACATGTTTTCCAGCATTTACCGCATCAATGGTAATCCTGGCATGGTGGTGATCAGGTGTCGCAATAATTACTGCATCAATGGAACTGTCGGCAAGCATTTCCCGATAGGTACGATAACGTTTTACAGGAAGCCCGGGATGTTTTGCACCGCCAGCCAGTATCTCGTTTTTTGCTGTAGCAAGCCCGTTTTCAGCATGTAGGTCAAAGACATCGCAAATGCCGGTAATAGCTACATTCAGACTATCTTGCTCCAACCAGTTGTCGAGCCTTCCGCGTTTACGCCAGTTTTCCATAGTATCCGGGTGAATATAACCAAGCCCATTGGCCAACTGACTCGCCCTGTTCCCAAATCCAATTATTCCGATCCGCAACAAGTCACCCTTTTCCGAAACACAGGTTTTTCCGGGTTTCTGGATATCTTCAAGTCCCAGTTCTTTTATCAATTTCATTTCATTTTCGCGATCATATGAATTTTTCTCCAGTAACTCGTATGCCAAAAGTCCTAAAACCGGAACACCGGCCAAAGCTTTTAGCATATTTCTTCGCGACTGCCTGCTATTTTGGTTGTCTTGCTGTGTCTTTTTATTTTCTTGTTTCATGCCTTACTTATTTTTACTTTTAAACTGAGCAATTAAAACATCTAAACCTATCATTGAACCTGTTGGAAAAACTGACAAAACGAACATGGCTGCTACTTCTATTAATGTTTTATTGACTATTAAGTTATTGCCTTCAGAAGGAATAGCGTATTCAATTCCAATAATGGGTGCATTATTCAGGTAATAGATTAGAAGAAGTATTGCTCCTGAAAAAGCTGCTGTTCGTGTAAAAAGACCTAAAATTAAGCCGGTCCCGATTGCAATCAGCCCCCAGGTATTCAGAAAATCGACCACGTTCAAAATACTTAAGTTGGAGAGAATCCAATCGGCAAAGCCTGACATAATCCATTGTGAATCCTTTAAAAAGCCTGCTGATGTCCAATTAGGACTTAAAAGCTTTGAAAGTCCTTCATACAAAATGTGCCAGCCAATTAAAAATCGTAACGCAACTAATGCTGTGAGTTGCACTGGGGTATATGTTTTATTATAATCCATACTGGATACTTTGTTTTTTGTTTCACACTTAATCATACACGATAATTTGAATTACAATCATTTAGTTGCAATTTCTTTTCTTCAGATGAATGTCTGCAAATCTCAGATATTGATCCCAATCAAATTCTGTTACTGCATGTTTCCCTGCGCGTATATGGTAGCCGATGTAGGTCATGACGGGTCTATCTATGTCAGGCATTTGAGGAGTTGAGATTCCTTGTTTGCCATATAAATTATATACCGGAGTTGCATAATACGCTGATAAAAATTCACCTTTCGGATCAGCCCATAAATCTTCGTCCGCGCTGGCAACATACACCGGCCGGGGGGCAATGAGTGCAATTAGTTGATGTTGATCTATGGGAAGGGTATCCTCGTTATAATCAAACGTTCTGCTATTTCCACACAACCAATGTTTAAACTGGCTGTTTATACCGCCCAAGCGTTCGCCGTACCGTCTACGGGAAAGCGCAGCTCCACCACATCCAGAGTTATTTGATACAACCATTGCAAATCGCTGATCCATAGCCCCAGCCCATAATGCTGCCTTTCCATGGCGGGAATGGCCAAATACAATTACGTTTTTTGAGTCGACATTTGGATCTTCTTCAAGATAATCCATTGCTCGACTTAATCCCCAAGCCCAGGCTGCAATAGCTCCCCATTCATTATCAAGAGGTTTCGATTGACCTTTTTTATACAACAGTGGATGTACACCATCAGAAAAATCAGGGCCTAAATCGCCACTCTTATCGGGATCAATATCACCTGCATACATGGTAGCTAAACCATAACCCGAATCAATTAATTTTTCCACTGACAGCAGCTTTTTACCTGCTCCGCGAGATTTTTCAGAAACTTTGTTGTTGATATATCCCAAATTGGTGTTATTGTTGATCCACGATTCTGTTAACAATATTTCCGGATCATCAGCAACAGTTTGATTTCCCCAGAAATTATAGCTCACGAACACAGGAGCCTTCTCAACATTTTTTGGTAAATAAATTAATAGCCCGACATTCAATTCTTTCCCTCCATTCTCAAAATGGAGAACAACTTGTTTTCTGATCGCCTTATTGGAAAATGCATTATCACTTTGTTCAACCACCTTGTATGATGCTAGTTTTAATTTGCCCGGAATTTTACCATAGATATTTTGTTCAAAAAGAGAAAGAATCTCAGGTCGCCGTTTCTTTTCCCAGTCTCTGTAATTTGTAATTGTTTCACCTTTTTCGGAAACAAGCACTTCCGGCAGTTTGTATTCCGGGACTTTGTTCTCATCATAATTTGTCTGGTTCTGCCCGAAACTATTTATTGTCGTAATTATCGCGATAATTAATATCGATTTCTTCATTGACTCTTGTTTATTGTTTTATGATCTTAACCTTGCAGGGCGAAAAATAACGAACGGTAATACTTCATTAGTTCTATTGGCTCACAACTTATTCTCCCCAATTCCATATTGCAATAGCCTTGATAGCCAATTTCTATTAGCATTTTGAAAAGGTCACGATATGGATAGTCTTCGGAGTAAAGATCTCTCATATGAACTCCTTTGATCCTGTTTTTAAGCATATTAAAGTTGGCTTGGAAACCTTCTCCCCGTAAATCATTCCTATCGCTGTTCCAGATAACATATACATGAGGACTCTCTGAATAATCGATGATCTTTTTTATCACTTGGACTTGATTTGTTTTGCGTCCGTGGACTTCCAAGCGGACATCCACACCTAAATCAAACCCTGTCTTACCAACCTCGGCCAACGCCTTTCCAATTTGTTCCATTGTTTTTTCTTCCGCCAAATGGTCAGGCAAATCGTTCGGGAAAACGCGAATGCCGATTGCTCCAACATCAGCAGCCAGTTGCAAGTACTCTTTAGTCCCCTCTATATTATCCCGGAGAACCTTTTGGTCAACAAAATGGAAGGCAAATGTGCTGGCTAAGCTGATGGATTCGAGCGCTGAATTCTTCATTTTGTTTTTCACCTCAATCCGCTGATTTTTATTCAGCGATACTTCAACGCCATGCCTATGTGTTGTTCTTAATTCTGCATGAAGGTATTTTGCTTCAGTACAATTACGAATAAGAGTATCCAGATCCCATTCACTACCAATTAAATAAGTCGTCAACCCTAATTTTAAGGGGCCACTGCATATTGAATCTGAATCATAGACACCTGTTCTCTTTATAGCTGCAGAAGATTTAGTCATGAAAGCTACCCCAGTGCCAAGTGCTGCTGTTCGCAGAAAATTCCTTCTGGAAAAGTTTAGATTCATAAATTTTAAATTTAATTAAAAGCTCATTTTATATCCGAAACAGATTATCTCAGAGATACTTCAACGTCTTCTTTGTGTTCAGAGATTATGAGATCGTCAAACCAGATATGGCATGTTTCTGTTGGAGCCCAGTCCGGTCCACTCCCTCCATGAAATGTGGAAAAATAGAACCTGTCCACTTTCCCTCCCTCAGAGCTAAATCTGATTCCTTGGCGCAAAAGTACTGGTAGCCCATTGACCCAACATTCTACTTCGCCATCATAATTATTTACAGAACAATTGATTTTGACACGCTGCATGATATGGTACCAAGTGTTTTTTTCAAATACTACCTCTTCGCCAGAAGGAAATATGAGTTTACTTGCATCGCCATATTTTCCGGGTTTATCCATATGATAGAGATATAGAATAACCTTCCCTTCAGCTTGCCACATAAAACGGGCAGAGAAGCCATTGGTACCATCGCATGTTTCACCACCACTGCAAAGCGCACCCGCAGCTAACCCGGGTAATTTACCGCCTAACTTAAAACTGAAATTATTACTGAACCTCAACCAGTAGGACATGTAATATTCATCAGCTCCGGGCAAAACAACTGAAACTTGGGCACCGTTTCTTTGTGGCCCTGAATACCCGACAGGATAAGTAATCCGCAGGGATTTGCTCCCCGACACGGAAACAGAATCATCGACCATAGAACGTTCATCCATTCCGTTATGCCAGGTTTCAGTAATAAAATTGTCAGCCTTCCATGCATCAAGTCCATAAGCCCTACCTGCAACATTTGTTTCAAAATCTGTTGAAATTATCTGCTGTGCAAAGATTACGGAGCAATTCAGGAGGAATGACAACAACACAATCATTATTTTTTTTATCTTATTCATTCGGGTTAATTATTTTTGTGTGTTCCTGAAGGTTTAGTCTAAAAATGGACAAAGCTTCCTGTTCATGTTGTTTCATCAAAAGCATGTGGCCAAATGTGTTCAATTGTTTTTCTGAAAGATCAAACTCATTCCTGGATTTTTTTTTCAAATTGAAATAAGTGTCAATGACATCATCAATAGGATTGTTTTCGGATAATTTCAACAATTTCAACGAAACAGGCAAACGTAATCCGCCATTGCCTGATCCAGAAAGGATATCTTGAAGAGACTTGCCAATGGCTTTTATTGCATTTGCTTCGCCATTGTTGGTTAACATGATGATAGTGTTTTGATCGGTAAGGTTTTTGTATATATATGCCCGGAACCCAGCCAAACTTCCTGTGTGGTATACTGCTTTAGCCTGATCACTATACTCAATCATCCAGCCATAACCATAATTTGACACATGTCCATCATTTAGTATGGTTGGGGTGAATGCTTCCTCCAACGCATCCTGACAAACCAGTTTATTTGACCGCAAAGCTTCATCCCAAAGGTAAAGGTCTTCAGTTGTCGAAAACATGCCGCCGCCGCCAGTGGTAAATGCGTTATAATCATCAGCTTCTCCAATAACATTAAATCCTCTCGCTTGATGTTTTATTTTTGGTGACGATTGGTCAATCACCGTAGTTGAATTCATTCCAAGCGGATTGAAAATATTTTTTTCTATGAAGGTTCGAAACGGCATTCCTGCAACCTGTTCTACAATCATTGACAACACAACATAAGCGCTATTGCTATAGCTGTATTTTTCTCCAGGGGCAAAATCCAATGAAGGCTGTTGAATCAGAAATTTCAGCACATCGTCGTTGATAAAACCTGGCCTAAATGCACCAGCTTCATAATAATCCGTCAATCCTGATGTATGGTTCATTAACTGCTTGATAGTAATTTCATGAGCATACTCAGGAAATTCCGGAAAATATCTCACAAGCCTATCGGAATAAGAAATCTTATCCTGCTCTTTCAGGAGCATAATGGCCATGGTTGTAAATTGCTTTGAAAGTGAGCCGAGGTAAAATGCTGAACTTGTTTTCAAAAGCTCCTTCGATTTCAAATCTGCAAACCCAAAAGCCTTATGGTAAATAATTTCTCCTTGGGCGACAACCATAATAGTTCCATTAAATGCTCCATTATGATAGGCAAAATTCATTACGGAATCTATTTCAATGGCTTTGTTTTGTGCCAATAATGGGAGTTGAAACATCAGCGCCAGTGTTGTTACATAAAATATTTTGCTCATTGATATCGCTGAGATTAGTGAACAACTGAGGTTAGAAATACCTGAGTTGTTCAGGTATTTCTAATCTAATCATTGCAAGGAATGTACTATGTGATTGCCAGATGCTAGTATCCAGGGTTTTGAGTCAGAAGCTCATTTACATTTAATTCACCCACAGGAATTGGCAGCAACAAATGCTTTGGAAATTCACATTGAGTTCCTTTATACATATTATCATCACCAAACCGGACCAATACTTTTTTTGAATTGGGTCCGGCACCCAATTCTTGTTCTACGATCCCCCACCGGCGAAGGTCAAATATTCTAATGGCTTCCATGTTCAGCTCTATACGTCGTTCATGTCTGAGTTTAGCTGTTGCTTCATCTTTATTCGATGCTGTTACTGCAGGCATATTTACTGATGGGCGGGCCCTTACTTTATTAATCTGGGCCATTCCTTCATTTATTTTATTATTTTCAATTAAGGCTTCTGCATAATAAAGCAGCAATTCGGCATAGCGTAAAATAGGGATGTCGTACCCACTGTTTTGTGAACTTACTAAATCAGCAACCGATGCAACAATTTTGCGTGTATTCATGTGGGTTGGCGACCAAGCTTTTTGATAAAAAATAGAATCACCATCATGGTATGTATATGTTTCGCCGGTCCCCGGATTTGTATAATTGAATGTTTCACCATGATGTATTCCATAAAAGTCACCAGGGATCCACATAGAATATTCTCGCCGGGGGTCATTCGCTTCAAATTCATCATACAGGTCACGCGTTGGTAAAATATAGCCCCAACCATCGCCACCCATCACAGCATAAATTTGCGGGGGAAGAGTTGGTCCGCTGGGGGTGTCACCACCTCGTGGCAACCTTTCGACCATTCCCTGGAAAATATTTCCACTCGGATCATTTTCTTTAAAGTTGATGGTAAAGATGAATTCTTTATTAGGTTGCGATGCATAGGACATCATATATTCATAATCAGCCATTAATTCGTAACCTGAAGCATCTGCAATTTCAATAGCTTTTTTTGCAGCAGTTTCTGCATTTGCAAAATCTTTATCATACAAATAAGCACGGGCAAGCATTCCTGCGCCTGCTGCTTTGGTTGGAAAGCCCAATTCATTGACAGGCCATTGGTCAGGTAAATTTTCGCTGGCATAAATGAGGTCTTCAATGATTAAATCATAAACTTCATTAACAGGAGTCTTTGGTTTATATGAGTCTTCTACATTTGCTATGAAGTTTTTATGCAATGGGACATCACCGTAGAAGCTTGTCAGATAGATGTAGCCGAATGCCCTCATAAACTTGGCTGCTGCAATATATGGTTTCTGCTTTTCTTCTGTAAATTTGGAATCGGATGACGTCGGTATAAAATCAATGCAGAAATTGGCGTCATTAATGCTTCTGTAAATGTATATCCACCAATCTTTAAACTGGTCATTAGTAGTGTCATATTCTTCATAGGCGTAATTATTCATTTGCCCACGGGTATTCAGCACACGTGTATAGGCATCATCAGTCATTAAATCCAAATACATCAGTGTACGCTGGTACATGGTATAGCGCTTATTCCAGTTCGAAAAAATAGCGGCAACGGCACCACTGGACGAAGATTCATCCACAAAATAGTTGCCTGCATTTATAGCATCCTGTGGATATTTGTCTAATAATTCTGCTTCGTTACAATTATTGAATGTGAACATTGTCAGCAACACTAACAGCATGCTCAATATCTTATTTTTCATGTTATTTTTCATAATTAATGAAGATTAAAATGATATTTTCAAACCAATTGTCCATGTGCGCGGCAAAGGCATTTTTGTTGAAGGATTTCCATAATATTCGCTGACATTTGTAATATCTACTTCAACACCGCGATAACTGGATTTTGTAAACGTGTACAAGTTTTGCACCGAACAGTATAGTTGCGCATATTTAAGAAGAACCTTGTCCAGCATGGGTTTTGGAATATCATATAATAATGACACATTGTTAATTCTGAGGTAGGAAGCGTCAGATAACCAAAAATCAGAGAAACTAAAATTCCCAGCCGGATCCGAAGTCCTTATTTTTGGCATGTTTCCATCCGGGTTTTCAGTAGCGTGCCAACGATCAAGTGCCAAAGAGCGGTTGTTCTCAGGATTGCCATTGAAGTAATTTCCTGTTGTATATGGCAAATCCACTCCCTGTACCCCCTGAAGCTGGATTCCCAATGATAACCATTTGTAGGAGAAATTTGAAACCAAACCATAAGTAAAATCAGGATATCGGTTTCCGATTAAAGTATTGTCAGCATTGTCGATGACACCTTCTGTTCCTCCAAGATCAAGCAGCCATACATCGCCCAAGGCCAAATTGTTTCTCGTTGGTGCTGCGGCCAGGTCTGTTTCTGTTTTTATAATTCCATTACTTTTAAATCCATAATAGGAAAATAAAGGGGAGCCAACTTTTAGACCTGAAGTTGTTAGGTCTTGTCCTAAGAGGTCAACCACTTCGTTACGCTGACGGGTAAAGTTGAAATTAACACTGTAAGAGAAATCACCTTTCTCTCCTCGCATTCCCAAATCAATTTCAACTCCTTTGTTTTCCACTTCTCCACCATTCACGAGCAACCCAGTCGCTTTCCCTGCTGAAGGGGGAAGCGGTTTGGAAAATAATAAGTTGGTTGTATTTGCTATAAAGTAATTCGCCGACAAAATTATTTTAGAATCGAAAAGTGAAGCGTCAACCCCAAAATCCTTTTTCATCGTAGTCTCCCATTTCAGATTGGTGTTAACAGCCCTTTGGAACTGATAACCTGGCACAACGGTTTCATTTAAAACATATGTTGTCGGGCTAAGCGATGCATAAGTTGGATAATTTCCAACATCGGAATTGCCCACAGATCCCATACTTGCACGCAGCTTCAAATCGTTTATTAAACCTTTTGCACTTAGGAAGAAATTCTCTTCAGAGATTCTCCATCCAACGGACAATGAGGGGAATATTCCCCAACGGTTATCTTCGGCAAATCTGGAAGATCCATCACGGCGAATAGTTGCTTGAAATAAGTACTTCCTATTAAAATCATAGTTCAAACGCCCCAAATAGGAAACAAATGACCAGTCGTAATATCCATTTGAATTTGAAGCAGTGGAAGGGTCACCTGCATTCAGATAGTCAATACTGTTCAGAGGCACGTTATTTCTGGCTGCCCCCAGATCTTCAAACGTTGTCTCTTCCTGTGAATATACAAGTAATGCCTTCAGGTTATGTTTTTTGTTAAAAGACCTCTCATATTCCATCATTAAATCCGCCTGCCAGTTTAAAGAGTTATTTGTATTCTTGGAAACGTTATTCACATTAATAGATTCGACACCAACTAAATTTACAGTTGGCCTAAAACTTGAAGCATTCATAAAATTCCGGCTAACACTTATCCGTGGAGTGACTGTCAACCCTTCAAGTGGGGTTATTTTCAAGAAAATATTTCCCGTAAGTCCACTACTTTGGGCTGATCTTCTGTATTCATTGGCAACCAAATGAGGGGGGATAAACCGGTATTCGATACCTTCATAACGGGTATATCCATAACTTCCGTCTTCTTCGTATGGCCGGGTAAGCGGAGTTTTTCTCAAAGCCATACCATAAGGGTTAGGGGCATTCGGATAGTTCACATAACCCAAACTTGGAAGGCCAAAATTCTTGTGGCTGTAAATATTTAGGGTATTTCCAAATTTTATAAACTTGTTAATGGTATGGTCGCTGTTAAACCGAAAGTTCAATTTGTCTTGGCCTTGACCCATGACAACACCTTCTTCATCCATATAATTGGCCGAAATAAAATAATTCGACTTTTCGCTCCCCCCACTAACAGAAATATCATAATATTGCAAACTTCCGTTCCTCATGATCACGTCAAGCCAATCCGTATCAATCATACGTCCATTTTCATCTTTATAATAAGTATTCACAAGTTCAGAGGTATTTGGAACCTCCAATCCAGAATTGGCATAAGATTCTTCCAGCAAATGCAAATAGTCAGTTGAATTCAGCATTTCAGGCATTAAATTAGATGAGGTCCGTACACCTTGGTAGGTATGAAAAGTCACTATAGGATCACTCTTATTTCCCCGCTTTGTTGTTATGACAACTACACCATTTGCCGCCCGTGAACCGTAAATCGCAGTGGAAGAGGCATCTTTTAATACTGAAATACTTTCAATATCATTCAGGTTTACATTTCCCATTGACTCAGAAATAATTCCATCAATTACATAAATCGGGGAATTTGAAGCATTAATAGATTGAACTCCCCTGATTTGAACTTGAATTCCTGCACCAGGCTGTCCAGATACAGGAGTAATGACAACTCCTGCTGCCTTGCCTTGCAGTGCAAATAGGGGATCGACTACTGTATTTTTTGCCAAATCAGTTCCCGAAACTGAAGATACAGCTCCAGTTAGATCAGCTTTTTTCATAGAGCCATACCCTATTGCAACTACTTCTTCAATCCCGATGGCTTCTTCTTGTAAGACCACATTGATATATGATTTGCCAGAAACAGGCAGTTCTTGCGTTTTTAGTCCCACAAAAGAAAAAATCAAAGTGGCATTGCCAGGAATATTGGATAAGTTATAATTTCCATCCCCGTCAGTAATTGTTCCTTGGTTGGTACCTTTGAGTACCACCGTGACACCGGGGAGAGGTAATCCTGAAGAGTCGGTGACTTTACCTGAAATATCTTTCCCCTGAATGATTTGCTTCTCTTCCTTTTCCGTGGTCAAAACGACTTGTCTGCCTGATACAAAAAATTTCACATTTGTTCCAGCGAACAAATCCGTTAAAATCGCATCAATTTTTTTATTTTCGGCTGAAACAGAGACAATCCGTTCAATATCAACTAAATCTTTGTTAAATAGGAAATAGAAACTCGTCGAGTTTTCAATTTCATTTAAAACCTCTAAAACTTTTACATTTTTGAGATTGATCGTAACATGCGTTTGTTGTGAATACGATGATGAAGCCCATGTTTGTAAAGCAAACACCATTAAGAGAAATACACTTATCCGCATAATTTTCAACACTTTTAAGAAGTTGGACATGCCAACCCCATTCATTAACTTTTTTTTCATAAATTTGGATCGTTAAGTAGTTAATAATTTCAGAGATTACGCTGCTTTTCATTGAGGAAGGTGTTGGTATCACCTTCCTTTTTAATTGAAATCTTTTAACCTGTCTTCATTTAGTTTGAATTTTATCTTTCGTTTTGAGAAACTCCCATCTATATTCTTTGCCCTTGTTTCTTCCTTGTATTGAATTGGGGCGGTGGCAGTGATTAAGCTTAGTACTTCAGACAAAGGTTCATTTTCAAAAGTAGCATAATACCGAAAATCTTTAAGCTCCTGCCCTTCAATCTCAATATCAACATCATACCACCTACTTAACTTTCTTGCAACATCTTCAAGCCGTTGGTCCTGGATGATCAGTTTTCCGGTGGTCCATGAGATGAAGTTGAAAGCATTGACCTCCTTTTTAAAAGATCGGTTTTGTTCTTTGTCAAAAATAAGTTGCTGGTTTGGTGCCAGTTTTGAAAGTTCGGTATCATTTTTACCAAGGATTTTTAAGCTGCCGGTTTTTAACGTTATCTCTTCATAGGACTGCCCTTCATAAGCCATAACGTTAAAGCTGGTCCCCATGACGTCCACTTTCAACCGCTGTGTTGTTACCCTGAATTTGTTTTTTTCATCTTTTCGAACATCAAAAAAAGCTTCACCTGATAACAAAACTTCCCTATTATTTTTAAAATTTAATGAGTATTTTAAAGTTGACTCACTGTTCAAAAAACCGGTTGAACCATCAGGCAATTGGAATTCTGTCCTGACCCCGGGAGGGCATTTGATTTCAGCCCATGCCCCTTTTTCTGCTTCATCGTTGACCGTATAATAATAGAAAATAGAAGCAATTAGAAGTGGCAAAAACAGGATGGCAGCAGCTTTTTGGATAAATTGCCAAACTGCAACCGGCCTTTTTGATGATATCGATGTTGTGTCAATTTCCCTGGCTATTTTATTCCAGGCCAGCTTTTGGTCAAATCCTAACGGCATTTCCGGACTGATATCATCCCATTGTTTTTCTAACTCTTCAAGAAAAATCCTGTTTTCGTCATCTTCAAACCCCTGGTAAACAAAAAAACATTCACGCCTGGTATAACGGCCATTAAAAAAATTCTTTAATGTATTTCTTAAATTTTCCATTGCTTAGAAGGGACAAATTTGATATTCCCCTATAAAGTAATATGGATGAGAAGAAGAAACCACGTAGTGTCCAAGTGGATTTTTATATTTTTTTTTGGTTTAGGAACAGAGAAAAGAACAGTAGCCCGGCTATATTTTCTTCGGATAGTCCTCTTTTTAAATACTTTAGCGCCTCTGACAAATGTTTCTCAACAGTCCTGGGGGAAATATCCAAAATCATTGAAACCTCTTTTACAGGCAACCCTTGTTTCTTTTTTAAAAGGATCACCTCCTTTTGCCGGGGAGGGAGTTTGTCAATTAACTCTTCAACAAGTGCAAGCAAAGAATGGTAATCAATCCGTTCTTCAGTTCGATTGTCAAAATCGACCGCAAAATCAAGGATTTCATGTTTATAACTATTCTCCCTGCTCTTTTTTAAAAATAATTCTCGAATGTAGTTGTAGGTGATCTTAAAAAGATATGATTTGAAAGATAACTCGGTGTTTATCGAGGCCCTGGCGTTCCAAACTTTAATAAAAACTTCTTGTACAACCTCCTCTGCCTCTTCATTTGACTTTAAATATCCTTTGGCAAAAACAAAAATACGTTTGGCATATTCCTCAAAAAGGTTTTTGAATGCTTCCTTATTGCCTTGTTTAAGGTTAATAACCCAAATTTTTTCTCTTTTCGATACGTGCACCAAGCAATTTTTCTTTAGTAAGAATGAATTTAAAAAAATCATTAGTGCAAACATAAAAAAAATATGCAACCCGTAATACAATAGATCATATCCTTTAACTTACATGTTAGAATTTGCCGGCCCAAGTGCATTCTGATGTTGGAATAAGGACAAATTCAACAAAAGGAACCAGCAGACTTCTCCCAGAAGTCCATTCAGGCGAAGGTTTATCAGGCACATCATGGCACAGGTCCGGTCGATGTCCGCTCCGAAAAACAAGGAGTCCCTTTTTTTGCAGCATCCAATAACATCCGTCCCGATCCGCAGCAACAATCTGCCAAACGCTCACCAAAACCTGCCGGGTTTAGCATCCCGGCCATCAGGTAGGCGTCCGGTTTTTCTTAGTTTCGGACGATTTCGTGGTAGCGTCCTTCTTTTGCACCCAGTGACAAAGCGCAAACTAATTTCGTTGTTTTTTAAAAACTGCCAAACACTTGGATATGGTTGTCTTTTAAAATTCTTTCCCAAATATGTTTTGCTAGTCCATTTTCTGTGTCACCTGTATTTAAAGTTATAGCAGGTTCGAATAGCATGACACATACTTCTTCTGTAACAGGTCAATGCGCCACGCCTCTGGTAGCTATCAAAAACTCGTTCTCATTATAATACAACTGTTTTGTCTCGGCACTCCATCTTGAAATTCCCCTTTACGACAAACAATAATTCATCTTTATTGTCATGCTTACTCACTGAAATACAATATCACTACAAATAAATACACAAAATATACTAAAAATAACACAACCATATATACTAAAAACACTACATTTGCATATACTAAAAACGACACAAAGGTAAATACTAAATATACTACAGGCAATACTAATGATTCCTGTAACAATACGAGGAAATTATCATGGCTACTCCATCTGAAAAACTGGCTCAAGCTCTTTCTGAACTTCAAAAGCTTCAGAAAAATAATGATATTGCTGTTATTAGGGCTTCAGACCTTAAAACAACACATAAGCAACTTTTAAAAGCTAACGGCTTTATTAAGGACGTTATCAAAGGGTGGTATATTTCAACCCGTCCAGATGAAAAGGAAGGTGATACAACATCCTGGTACATCTCTTTCTGGGATTTTTCTTCCAGGTACCTGAACGAACGCTTTGGAGAGATCTGGTGTCTTTCTCCCGATCAGTCGTTATTACTTCATAGTGGAAACCGGATTATCCCAAAGCAGCTTCTTGTCCGTTCTCCAAAAGCAAATAACAATATCGTGCAGCTTTTGTACGGAACTTCCATTCTTGATTACAAACTTGATATACCGGCTAATGATTCCAAAGTTGATTTAAACGGTCTCCAGGTTTATTCTCTTGAAGCCGGATTGATTGCGGTTGGAGCAGACTTTTATAACCGTCACCCAATCGATGCAAGAACCTGCCTTGCCATGGTCAGGGACGCATCCGTTTTATTGGCAAAGCTGTTGGACGGTGGGCATAGCGTGATTGCCGGGCGGTTGGCCGGTGCTTTTCGGAATATCGGAAATGTGCGGGTAGCAGATACCATCCTTAAAACGATGAAATCAGCCGGATATGCCGTTCGGGAAGAGGATCCATTTGCCGAAAAAATACCGGAAAATATTATCGGAATCCGGGAGAATTCACCGTATGTCAGCCGGATAAAATTGATGTGGCACCAGATGCGTGGAACTGTGATTGAAAATTTCCCAAAACCCCAAAAATTAGCCGTGAATATTGAGGCCTATATGAAAGAGGTCGAGGAACGCTACGCCGAAGATGCATACAATTCGTTATCCATTGAAGGGTATCGTGTAACCCCCGAACTCATAGAACGGGTAAAGGGTGGAAACTGGAATCCCGATGGGGATGAAGCAGACAGGGAGGCGCGCAATGCCATGGCCGCACGAGGATATTATCAAGCGTTTCAGGCAGTAAAAGAAAGTATTAGGAAAATACTCGCAGGGGAAAATGCAGGAAAGGTTGCCGACATCGATCACAGCGACTGGTACCGGGAATTGTTTGCCCCCAGTGTTGTTGCCGGATTGATAAAACCTGCCGACCTTGCCGGGTACCGTAACAATCAGGTTTATATTAAAGGATCAATGCACACATCTCTTAATCCTGATGCAGTGCGCGATGCCATACCTGCATTGTTTGAATTGTTACAATCTGAAGAGAATGCCGGTGCCCGGTCTGTTTTAGGTCATTTCATTTTTGTTTATATACACCCTTACATGGATGGGAACGGCCGTATTGGACGTTTTCTGTTTAACACCATGTTGGCTTCAGGCGGATACTCATGGACAGTTGTTCCGGTGGAAGAAAGGGACGCTTATATGGCCTCTTTGGAACGTGCCAGTGTTGATGGGGATATCCGTGATTTTACAAGGTTTTTGGGAGCACTCGTAGAAAAAAGTTCACGTTGATATATTTAATTCAATATTTGCAAATTAGTACAATATGGTATAGATTGAAATCGGAAAATATTCCGGCTTCAAATCCATTTTTATTTTGATCGTTCAAACCCCAAAATATCCATTCTTTTTTGGAGTAAATCCCGATACCTGTCTTTCATTTCTTCAGACAGGAAGCTGATTTCAATCAGATCAAACCAGGAGGATATTGCTTTTTGGATGGTGTCAAAAGTCCTTTCCACAACTTTATCGGTTAAGCCGCACCGGTCTTTCCCAAAGTAGTCGATCAGGATATTCCTGTTCAAATTGCTTTTCTTTCCTTTCATCGATAAAGCGATTTCCTCAACATCCCCCTTTAAAACGATGGTTGAACTGAGCAGATCGTAAGCCGGGGAAAGCTCAACCTTCCCGTTTCGGACAATTACGGAATAATTCTTAAGGTGCATGTCTTCATTTCCTGTCAGGAAATTAAAAAGTATCAATTTGAATAATTTCGCCTTTTCAATGACCGGGAAAGTGCAATAGCTGTCGATCAACTTTACGAGCCTTTCCATCGAATAATTGTATTTGGTATCCCGGCTCATTCCTGCCAGTTGCGCAAAATCTTCCACCGCAATTTTATCTTTATGCCCTTTCCTGTCAAACCGCTTAATGAAATAGGTTAACGAATGATCTTTTGACCAGATCAATCCGTGAAACGGAACTTCAATGCCAACACTCGCAGCTAAACGCATGGTGAGGTCTTCGTTTTGAGGAAGCTCCGGGAAAACGTGATGTTGTGGTTTCAGGATGTACTTTCCGTTTTTATCCACAATCTCGAAACGGCCATTCTTAATGTTTAGAATAGCACTCAATTTAGGTTGGACACCCTGGATTGACATTTTTGACGCCCTTAACATGGCTTCCGTTCTCAATCCCTCCGCCGAAAAGTCAAGTGGCACTAAAGTTTTCAGGTTTGGAGCTAACTGCTTCAGTCCCTTCTCACTATAGATACTTTCATCGCAGGGGCTGTATGTAATCGGGCATCGATTCATAGGTTAATCTCCTTAACCGTTACATTACCGACCAGATCATCTCCAACAGCCATAAGCTGGGAGAACAGATCGTTCCGGTCAATCTTTGCGAACTTTAAAAGGCCCTCCAATTGGTAACCTTCCGGGAGCAACCCGTCAAAAAATGGAGGGAACGTATTAAATTCATATACCGATTGGCTAATGGGCATCGTCAAGGAAACTGGACTCCCTTTATAGTTTTCCTGATATTCAAACCGGTACTTTTTCCCAAAATCAAGTTCGGTCAGGGTCCCTGCTTCAACCTCATTGATATAAACTTTAGCTTTCTTCATCTGAAATAATTTGACTCATTATTGGACTCATAAGCTGTACTTTGATATTCAATGCAGCCAGGATTTTCCGCAATGTATCCAACCGGATCGTTTCCTTGCCCTTCTCTACATCGAAAACCACAGTCTTGCCGACTCCGGCTAATTCTGCAAGCTGAAGTTGACTAAGTCCTGCAATCTTTCGATGTTCCCTGATTACTGTAGCTAATGTTTTTGGCTCAAGCATATTTGTCTTGTTATAGCAGTAAAAATACATTGATTGTTTGTGAAAAGCAACATAAATTGCTATAATTTACTGCTATAGTGGTAAATTTTACTCTTATTTGGGAAAACTGATCTCCATCTGACATGAAATTACCGCCAAGGCAGTAATTTCATAAACTACTCATCGCTTTATTTTCGCTTAAAAGACAAAAGCAACAACTCAATCTGCAGGCCTGAAAGCAAGCGCGATTTATTTCCATACTGCACTG
>OBJA01000857.1_pt1 | contig 24015 bp, 13 predicted proteins | sample 1519751 | NCBI WGS metagenome assembly OBJA01 (sample SAMEA3881238, study PRJEB22517) | soil metagenome | biome: lake sediment; feature: soda lake sediment; material: sediment, water from around vicinity | place: India | collected 2013-12-23 | depth 3 m
ACCGGCACACGGCACAGGGATATGCTCACGAATCATCGTGGGCGAGGGGACAGGCATGGGGAATTTACGGCTTTACCGTTTGTTACCGTGAAACGGGCGATCCGAAATATTTGCAACAGGCACAAAAGGCGTTTGAATTTGTGGTGAACCATCAAAATTTTCCGGCAGACTTTGTTCCGTATTGGGATTTCGATGCGCCAAACATCCCTGATGAACCACGCGATGCTTCAGCGGCAGCCATTATTGCATCTGCATTGTATGAGTTGTCAACTTACGAACGTTCGGAATATTATAAAGGTTGGGCTGACAAGATCATGGCCAGTCTGGCAAGTCCGGCTTATCGTGCCAACCTTGGCGAGAACGGCAATTTTATCCTGATGCATTCGGTAGGCAGTATTCCACACAATGCCGAAATTGATGTCCCCCTCAATTATGCCGACTATTATTTCCTGGAAGCCTTGACACGCCGGAAGAAGATGGAGAACGGCGAACTGTAAATTATCCCGAAGGAGATTACTGTCAATGACCCTGGTTGCAGCATGATTTGAAAATATCATTTTTATTCATGGAACACAGTGCGAAATGAAAAATAAAACCATGAATATTTATTTTGATGAGAAGTTTTTCTAAAAGCGATTCCCTGCGAACGAATATCCCTTACCGAAGAAAAAACGATATTTTTTCTAGCTTTGCAACCATAGTACTGACCTATGGAACAGAAGGGACCACCATCATTGAAAAAAAAAGATTTTGAGAATACCTATAACAGGTTTTTCAACTTTTTTTATGATGTGGCTATCCAGTTTTTGCACCATGAAGAAGATGCAAAAGAAGTTGTTCAGGATGCATTTATCAAACTTTGGGAGCATGATATTTACCTTCAAACTGAAAAAGAGATAAAAAATTACCTTTTTATCCTGGTGCGTAACCGATGCCTGAATTTACTTAGAGACAGAAAAAAGGGCATAAAAAATTTATCCAGCCAGGATTTTCTCATAGCTTCAATCAATTATAAATTGTTGAATGAAACGGGTGAGGATATTTTGCTCCACCAGGAATTGCTGGAAACAATTAAAACATCCATTGCAAAGCTCACCCCTCAATGCCATGAGGTTTTCCAAATGAGCCGCTTTGAAGATATGTCGAATAAAGAAATTGCCCAGAAACTGGAAATATCAGTCAAGGCTGTTGAAGCCAATATGACCCGCGCATTAAAAAGCCTTAAAGCCGACCTTGCCCCGTATTTGCAGGGGAACGAAAGGAATGGAAACAGCCCGTTGATCCGTTCGGTCCTACTTTCGTTATTTTAATGAATGTCTGGATACTTGCCTGTTTTGTCTTTTTTTGAAGTCATTTATTGTCGCTCATGTTCATTCTATTGTCATTGATCGTTTCAAAACAACTTATTGCCTATCAAATGACCATTTGATGACTTTTCAATGATTTTTGGTGAATTTGCAGATATCCATTTTTTTTAAATTTTTCATATAGGGTTAGGCACCGTCCTTGTGTTTTTATGACATTAAGCGAAAGACAATGGACCGGATCGAACAAATTATACTTCACTTTCTTCAAAAAAAAGCCAATCCTGAAGAATTAAACGAATTAAGCGAATGGCTGAAACGCCCCGAAAACAATAGGGGTTTCATTGAGGAAATAAAAATTTGGCTATGGTCGGGGCAAGCCAAAGAAAAATTGCCAAAGATCGGATTTGCCGAAACCTGGCAACGGATTGAGAATAAACAGCCGTTAAACAAAAGGAAAACCTTGCACTTCAACCGGTTTTTGCGTTATGCTGCCATCTTGCTGATCATGCTCAATATCGGCTGGTGGGGCGCCCGTTTTTATTACGGCGAGCCAATTGCTTCAGAGAAACAAATTTTTCAGGTCGCTGCCAACCAGCTTTCAAATTCTGTAGTCACCTTGCCCGACCAAACATTGGTTTACCTTCGGAACGGTTCGAACCTTCAGTATAATTCCGGCTTCAACAAAGGGCACCGCGAAGTATCTCTTGACGGTGAGGCTTATTTTGAAGTTGCCCGCAATGAAACCACCCCTTTCCTGGTAAAAACAGAAAAAGCTAAAATAAAAGTTCTAGGAACCAAGTTTAATGTACTTGCCGAAAAAGGTGCCGCCGTTTATCAAACCACCCTGGTTGAAGGCAAAGTTGAGTTTGAAACGGGTTTAGGCGAAAAGTATACGCTCCAGCCGGACCAAATGATCGAATTTCATACCGAAAAGAATACGGCCCAGATAAAGCAAGTAAATACAGAATTATATACCGCGTGGAAAGATGGAAAGATCATCTTTAGGGACGAAACTTTGGGCGAAATAACCAATAAATTGGAACCTATATATCATGTGAAATTCATCTACAAAAAACCGGAATTGGCAAACAAATATAACTTTTCGGGGACTTTCCACCGGGAAACTTCTATTGGGGAAATCATTACCATGTTAAAAATATCGATTCCGATGGAGGTAAAACGTATTGAAAAATTTCCTGAACCTGACTTAATCTATTTGGAATAAAAAAAACGGGCAATACTACCAATATTGCCCGCTAAAATAAGGGACTACCAATCCCTTGAAATTTTAATAATTAAAACGAAACGAATTTATGAAAAAAAAACGTGTATGTGTCCCTGAAACATGGGATTATTACTTGAAAAAAATGTGTCGTATGACGAGACTAGTGTTATTTCTGATTTTGGTGTCCGCTTTTGTCACCAATGCGGGCAGTGTGAGCTCCCAATCAGCCAAGCTGACCTTGGCTCTCAAAAGTGCCAGCTTGTCGGAAATTTTTGAGGAAATCGAAACCCAGTCAAACATCGGATTTTTAGTTCCTGGCAACTTGCTGAAAGATGAACGTAAGATCGATCTATCGGTACAAAACACTACGGTTGAAAAAATCCTCCACCAGGTGTTGGACCAGCGGGGTTATCAATTTGAATTTGTTGGGAAGAACGTTGTTATCACCGAAAAGCTTGGTGCTCAGCAACAGGCATCCATTTCAGGCAAAGTTACCGATTCAACGGGAGCACCTTTGCCAGGCGTTACGGTGGTTGTGAAGGGTACTGCCAGCGGGACTATTTCCGATTTTGAGGGGAACTACTCAATTCGGAATGTTCCTGCGAACGCAGTGCTGGTATTTTCATTTGTGGGAATGAAAAGCCAGGAAGTATTAATCCGGGGAGAAGCCACTATTAATATTATATTAGAAGAAGAAACCATTGGTGTCAATGAGGTCGTAGTCACAGCCCTTGGCATCAGCAAACAAAAACGAAGCTTATCGTATGCTACCGAACAGGTAAAAATGGATGCAATCAATACCGTAAAGAGTGTCAATCTTGGTGAATCGCTGGCAGGTAAAATAGCCGGGGTACAAATTACTTCTTCATCGGGTACAACTGGAGTTGGTGGCGACACACGAATCATTATCCGGGGTGACCGCTCCATAGGACGGAACAATCAACCGTTGATTGTAGTCGATGGTGTTCCATATTCAAATACGGGCGCAGGACTGTCCTCCATTAACAGCGATGATGTTGAAAGCATCAACATACTTAAAGGCCCTTCAGCTGCTGCTCTTTATGGTTCGAGCGCCAACAATGGGGTAATTGTAATAACTACCCAAAAGGGTAAAGTTGGGAAAAGCGAGGTTGAATTTAATTCAGTCACAAGTGTGGATATGCCCTATCTTTATCCTGAATTTCAGAACGAATATGCCCAAGGTTTAAACGGAATATTTGTAAATGAGGAAATGAACAGCTGGGGTCCCCGAATTTCGGGGCAAACCGTTACAAACTGGACCGGAGAACAAATTCAGTTACAGGCACAACCCAATAATTACGAAGATGTTTTCAATAATGGATATAACGCCACAAACTCAATCTCGTACAGTGCAGGGAACGAAAAACTGACTGGCTATTTCTCCTATAGCAATACATCGGCAAAAGGGGTTGTCGAAAACAATAAGATAAACCGCGATAACTTCAATTTGCGACTGAATTCGGAAGTCTTCAAAAATTTGAAGGTTGACTTCAAAATGACCTATCATTACCTTCATTCAGAAAATTCACCAACCACCGGTGATGATATGTTCAGTCCTATGTCGCAATTGATCAGGATGCCTCGTACCATTCGCACGCAGGACATTGAAAATTATTACTATTACGACGAAAGTTTCTCGAAAAAACAAACTACCTGGGTTCCGGGGTCAACAAAAGTAATAAACCCGTACTGGTCAATCCATGCCCGTGAGAACCCTTACAACAGTAATAATATGAATTCTATATTTACCATGCGTTACGATTTTACCAGCTGGATTTATCTGCAACTACGTGGAAACCTGAACACGTATACTTATGACTCGGAAGAAAAGCTATGGTGGGACACTGCTTTTGTGCGCTATGGCAAAGGCGGTTATGATACAGAGTTTGGTAAAACCAATAGAAAGATGGGTGATGTTCTGCTAGGAATTAATAAAGATTTCAATAAAAATTTCCGGTTTGGCATTAATCTGGGAGCCGAAATAAACGACACATATGGAAGAAGCGTTTTTTCTTCTTCAGGTGGTGACGGTTTAAAAACTGAAAATAAATTTGCATTAGTATACGGGATCACACCGACCACCAGCGATAGTGAATACCGAATTCAAAAACAGGCAATATATGGAACGGGACAACTGGTTTTCCGTAATATGCTTTACCTGGATGTAACCGCCCGTAATGATTGGAGCTCAACTTTACCCGCTCCATATCGTTATTTCTATCCTTCAGTAGGTGTAACAGGTATCGTTTCGGATATGGTTAATTTACCTAAAGCAATTTCATTTACAAAAATAAGAGCTTCATATGCTGAGGTGGGAAACGATGCCGGTTTTGCTCAAATTTATCAGACATTTAGCGCGGTAGCCAGTGGTCCGGTTGGTATGATTAAACTTGGGTCGAGTAAAGTTGCAACCGATCTGATTCCCGAGAAAACAAAATCGTGGGAGTTCGGAGCTGAAATGAAATTCTTTCAAAACAGGCTGGGCTTAGACTTTACTTACTACAAGTCAAATACGTACAACCAGTTGCTAAAAGTATCAACCCCTTCAGGAACAGGCTATTCATCGGCGCTTATCAATTGTGGGAACATCCAAAACACAGGTTTTGAATTGATGGTTTCAGTCATTCCTGTGAAAACAGGAGATATTGTTTGGGATATTTACGGCCATTTCTCAAAAAACAACAATAAGGTGATTGAGCTGGCAAAAACATTGAAAGAATATGATTTGGGAACACCCAAAAATGTAGTGGGAACAGTGAAGGTTATTGAAGGTAAACCATATGGAGAAGTATATGCCAGGGGTTTCGAAAAAGATGAACAAGGGAATGTAATTGTTGCTACGAATGGCGTCCCGAAAGTCACAGCAGAACCTGACGTTGATTACCTCGGAAATATGAATTACGACTGGAGAAGCGGCCTAACCAACACGTTTACATACAAAAAATGGAGTTTGAGTTTTTTGATTGATCTCAATTATGGTGGAGTGCGCCAGTCAGGGACTGAAGCTAATCTTTTATTGTACGGAAATGGAAAATCATCGCTTTACGGGCGTGATGGCTTTGTCTTTGACGGAGTGAAAGAGGATGGAACAAAAAACGATATTTCGATTACTGCCCAGCAATATGCCGTTATTATTGCCAATAGAGGAACAGCTGCTGTGGGTGAACTATTTAATCATGATGCTACCAATTCCCGGTTGAGGGAACTTAGTTTAGGTTACGACTTCAAGTTTAACAGATTTGTGAAGGATGTACGATTGTCGCTTGTTGGCCGGAATCTATTCTTCTTTTATAATGGCTGTGAATGGTTCGATCCGGATGTTACTTCCGATCCAACCCTTAACGGGCAAGGTGGTGAGAACTCATTTTTACCATACTCCAGGACGTTGGGCTTCAATCTAAAGGTAACTTTATAAACTTCAAAATCAGATCATATGAAACTAAACATACAGATAAAAGTTTTAAGAACAGGCAAGATAATTTGTTTACTGGCCTTCTTCTTAATAATGGGTACAATGTCGTGTACTGATAATTTCGACGAATACAATACCGATAAGACACAGATGATGGAGGTCGGCGCAAAAGAGTTGGCAGGTCTGTTTTCTCAGTCTCTTACCGAAGGTAGCCATTGGCAAATGGCGGGGTTGGCTCAGAAATTTTATGCCACTACGCCAATGCATTTAAGTGGTTATACTGTTTGTGGTGATTATAACCGGGAATTGAATGTGATTGCCTCTGGCGCAGCGCATGACCAAACTTATCAACGGGCTTACACCTATATGTACAAACATCTCCAGGTAATCCTTAGCAAAACAAAAGATGAAATGCCTGTTCAGTATGCAATTGCTATGATTTGGAAGGTTCATGTTTTCCATCGTCAAACTGACATTTGGGGGCCAATTCCTTATTCTGAAGCAGGAATGTCAGCAGATGTAATCCATTTTGACAAACAAAGGGATATTTATTACCAGATGTTTGATGAGCTGCGTGCCGCTGCTGCTGTTTTGGAAGCTGAATTAGCGAAAAACCCCAGTGCCAATGCCTATGGTTTGGGTGATATGATTTGGGACGGGAAAGTTGAAAAATGGCTGCGTTTCTGTAATACCATGCGCCTGCGTTTTGCCTGCCGTATTTCAAATATTGAGCCTGAAAAAGCCAAAAAAGAAGCAGAAGATGCAGTAAAGGGAATCATGTTGGAAACGAATGCGGATGATGGTTTATATAAAACGACATCGCTTACAGGTTCTTCCGGTTATGGACATGGAATGCCCCAGATGGTGCAATACCTGCACGATTTTATGAGTACCAGCATGGAAAGTTATATGAAAGGATACAATGATCCCCGTATGTCGGAATTCTGGAGCCCTGTACAAAACCGTAGCGATATATTTGATGATTATAAAAATAATATTGGGGGTTATCATGGTGCAACCAGCGGTGCTCCTTCTTCAATCGGTGTAACCGGCATTTTAAGGGCCCACTCGATGTATGGCCCGCGGTTTGCTGACGGCAATCAACGTAAAACCCCAATTAATGTGGTAAACGCTGCTGAAACCTGGTTTTTAAAGGCCGAAGGTGCATGGAGAGGATGGAACATGGGTGGCGATGCCAAAACTTTCTATGAAAAAGGAATTGAAATTTCGTTGAAACAATGGATACCATCCATCGCTTCAGCGGCCGTTCAGGCTTATGTCAATAGCGCTAATGTACCGATTGCACCAGACAATGCTCCATATTATGATCCTCCTGTTTCGACGGCTCCCGTGAAATATGGAACCGAAAAAACAATTCAGTATGAGCAGATTATGATTCAGAAATGGCTTGCGCTATTCCCAATAAGCGTCGAAGCGTATGCCGAAGTCCGGAGAACAAGACTGCCTAAATTATATGCTAAAAAGACATCATTAAACGCCAATGTCGATCCATCAATCGGCCAAATCATAACAAGGCATGTATTCCCCGACGCTGAAAGAAATACCCAACCCGACGAGGTGGCACGTTCTTCAAACGAAGATTTCGGGGGCAATTCCGATATGGAGAATACCCCGCTGTGGTGGGATGTCAATAAAAATGGCACCGTTTCACCAGGGAAATACTAATTGTAAACTAAAATAAATGGGAAGTGAATCAAAACATAGTCTGTTTGCTGACTTACTTCCCATTCTTCTTCTTTTCAAGAAAAGCATTTTACAAATGAAACGACTATTGGCATGTATAATACCGGTATTTTTTATGGCTTATTTTAGTCATTCTCAAATACCAAATGAATCGGTTAAAACGCCAAATACATATTATCTTTCTGCTTGTGGGGCAGTGTCTGATGCTGAAATTGAAAAAAATAGTACAACATTTGGAACCGATAATACAGCCGTAATCCAAGCGGTATTGGACAAGGCTAAAACCAATTCAATCCTTATTTATTGGGATGGTAGGTATTCGGTAACAGGCCTTACCATCTATTCCAACACCAAAATTATAGCCTTTGAAGGGTGCGGGGCAATACTTCGCAACCATTCAGATCGATGCCTTTTTAGTAATGCAAGCTGGGATTCTTCGGCTACTTCGTTCGATTCGAATATTTCAATTCAGGGTGGCATTTGGAATGGCAATGGATTCAATGATGCATTAACTCCTGCACAGGTTCATGATAATGCCGGGGATGGCTGGATATGCGCTTTTCGCTTCATTAATGTAAAAAATCTGACGTTTGAAGATGCTACTATTTATAAACCGAGAACATTCAGCTTTCACGCACAGAATGTGGAAAACGTCTTTATTCAAAATGTTAGGATAGATGTGGGGAAAGATGCCCCGATAAATTGCGACGGATTTAGTTTCGTAGGGCCAGGTAATAATGTTACAATCAGGGATTGTGCTATTCTGGCAAAAGACGATCATATCGCCTTCAATGCCGATATTCCACTGGAATTAAAATGGGATAACATAAATACCCTGTACCGAAAATTTTATGGCGATATCACCAATATCACGATTGATAATATAACATTTGAAGGTGGATTGTTCGGTATACGTCTTTTAAGCTGTAAAAGCCGAATCGATAATGTAACAATCAGGAATATACATGGAACAACCAGAGAATACTGGCTTATTATCGACAATTACTGGAAAAACTCATTCCCTGTAAATAATCCCGGAGACGGGAATGTTGGAAAAATATTCATTGAGAACATAAATGTTGAATCCGTGGGAAAAATTCCATTCCCAGTACATCATAGTTATGCCAACATCGATGTAAATGCAGAGCTTATTGTTTTTAAGAACATCAACCGCAACAAATTTTCAGAAGACAACTTCCCTTCATTATTTATAGCAGGGAAAAATAAAACCATAAAAAAACTGATTATTGATGGGTACAATTCTTCTGAAAGTACCGATGCAATACCAAAAATAACCAATCACATTGAAATTAGCGGGGCGAAAGTAAATTATCTGGCAATTATCAACAGCACCGTAACCAGGGATTATCCGGCCAACAATTTGCCTTTGCTTTGTGTGAAAGATGGTGGCTCAGTTGATGTTTTGCAAATGAATAATCTTTATTGCAAGGGAATTAATAACGTTGTAGATGCGCAAGGACAGATAGGACATATTTCGGCTTCCAATATTATTCATACAGATGCTGCAGCGGGTGAAGGGACATTTAAAGCTACCGGACAAACGGCAATAGCAGATATCGTTTTAACCAATTATACCGGAAATAAACCAACCAGTGGAGATGGAAATTTTATTCAAACGAGAGGGGATGGTTTCATAAAAAAGGAAGTTGTAAAGATTAAGAATAAAGCCACTATCGATAAGAAAAAAACAGTTCTCATTCTGGGTAACAGTATTGTGCGCCACGCGCCTAAATCCGATATTGGCTGGTATGGCGACTGGGGAATGGCAGCATCGGTGAAAGACAGCGATTTTGTTCATCTACTTATCCGCGACATCCATCGGGTTGAACCTTCTGCAGTGGTTAAATTCGCGAATATTGCTGACTTCGAGCGGGATTTCGACACTTATCGCTTGTCGAACCTTGATTCATTAAGAAATCCGGACATTTTAATATTGAAAATTTCAGAAAATGTGGACGATAAGAAAGCAACAGACGGCAATTTTATCAGTTATTACGATAAACTTATTAAGTACATTGCTCCAGGCCTGCAATCTAAGAAAATAATCGTCGATGGTTTTTGGAAGAAAGATAATGTTAACAGATTGATTACTGACTATGCTTCTAAAATGAAATATCCTTTTGTATCAATCTGCGATCTGTCAAAAGATTCAACCAATATGGCCATTGGCAGGTTTGAGCATAAAGGGGTCGCCGCACATCCGTCGGACAAAGGGATGCGGATGATTGAACAACAGATTTGGCATTCGATAAAGGATTTAAATTACATTTTAAAGGCTACTTATCATGAATAAAAATCAAATATCAAAAGGGTTGACCCGACGTGAAGCTTTAAAACTTGGAGCGGGAGCCGTTGTTGGGGTAGCAACAGGACGGGCTGGCGCGCTGGCTTCGGAACCAATCTCTTCAATAAAGAAAAACCAAAACCTCCAAGATTTTAATTCTTTACCGGAAAATGGAAAACTGAAGGTTGATTTCTCATACGCATTTTCGACACCGCATCGAATTACAATAGGACGACCGGATGCGAGCGACCGGACACTGATGGATCTTGAGCCGGAATTCGTTCGTATGTCGTGGACGTACGACAACCTGGCGTTACCTAATTTCCCGCCGCTAGCCCTGCGAATTCCGCAGACGATGTGGAAAATCAAAATTATCCCGCAAATTGATGAAATGCCGATGAACCAAAGTTCATGGAATCGCTTTGAAAAATTTTTACCCGGATTTGAAAAAACAGGCATAAATCCTTTTGGAGAAATAAAGCTGGAAGCACTTAACGGGATGGACGCTGCCTTGATCCGCATCGAACTAAAAAATACGGATACGTGTCCGCATCAATTTGTGATTCGCTTAAATTCGGAAAAATGGGGAGAAACGCCAGCCTGGGTTGATCCGACACAATACATTGGCGACCACATTCTGGCCGGATGGAACGACCGTGCTGATCGGGTATTAGTCCTTGGACTTGGTGCCGAAAAATATTCATTGCATCCCGATGGCCTGGCTCCGGCTAAAAACAGTATAGTGATGGTCTGGAACCTGGAACCCGGAGACAAACGCCAGGGGTGGATCATCCGGCCTTATCACGGATATACAGCAGATCTGCATACACTCCGAAATACTGACTGGGCTCAGGAACTGGAAAAAGGAAAAAAGGAATGGTTCGATCTGATCAACCGTGCCACGCAAATGATGATTCCTGATTCAGTAGTATCGATTGCCTACAAGGCATGCTTTGCCGACTTGTTCATCATGCGCGAACCATTGTCCGACGGCCGGATGATTGCAGTACCCGGAACGGAAGGTTATCGCGCCGGAAACTCAGGGGAACCACTCCTTACCGCAATAGCCCTCGACCAGAACGGGTTGCCTGGTGAAGCTATGAACGGGGCTTCCATCTCGATTGAAATGCAGGAACCCGATGGAAATTGGGCCGACGCGAGAGGCTGGGGACATACTGGCTGGGGCGTCCCGGGTTTTAAATCCTGGTTTATCATGAACCACTACCGGATCACTGGCGACAAATCTTTTCTGGCTGAAGTTTATCCACGGATGCTGGCAAGTTCACGTTTTCAGGAGAAACAGCGTGCCCGTTCTCGCAATGCCGCCGGCGAAAAGTCCATGACTTACGGGTTGATGCCCCGCGGCTTTGGAGACTGCGGACTGATGAACGATGACGACAATTATGGAGTCTTTATCCCGCATAATATCTACTCGGTTTATGCAGACCGCTGCACGCTCGAAGCAGCCGAAATTCTGGGTAATACCAATGATATTCAGGAGTTAAAAAAACTATTTGAAACAGCAAAAAAAGATTTAATGACGGCTATGGATCGCGGTGCAATTCAGGAAAAAGATTACCGCTGGATTTCGGGAGTACCGGGAAAAACCACAGGGAGTTCGTGGGGTATGCTGTATGCCGTATTCCCATGCCAGATCATGAACCCGGACAATGAACTGATTACTGGGACATTGAAACGAATAGAAACAAATACAAGCAAAGGAGGCCAACCCATTCATAATGGCTGGATGACCGATGGATCATGGGTGGCTGCTACTCTCGACAATGTGGCTGAAGTAAAACTCGTACAAGGCGATGGTGATGCTGCCACCAGGTATCTTTATTCATCGCTCAATCACGGAACGCCTCTTCTCTCCTGGTGCGAAGAACGGGGTCTGGAACCGGGAACTACCAAAACTTCGGGCGACCGCCAACATCTTTGGACTCCGGTTGCTGTAGTCAGGCTTTTGCGCGACATGTTTGTCATGGAAAGCAATGATGGGTTGAACCTTGCGCTGGGAACAGCCCGGGAATGGCTCGCTACAGGTGATAAAGTTGGCATCTTCGGTGCATGCACATACTTTGGCAAAGTTTCATATTACATGCAATATCATTCCTCCGGATCGAAAGTGACGGGAGAGATTAACTTTGACGAAAACTGTTCAGCAGCATGGGCTAATTTATACATTCGTTTGCCTGAAGGGCTGAAAATAAAATCGGTTAACCAGAAATCAAAAGCGAAGGTATTATCTGATGACAGCGGACTTCGATGGGAAAAACCGTGTGGACCTATAAAATTCGATGTAACTATCAGATCATAAAACAGTAGCTATCATTATTTTTTGATGTATAACATCATTCAATTGCCCAATATTAATCTGTAACTTGGGTGAGCTATCACGCAAAAATATAAGATATGAATAGAAGAAATTTTCTTTCCGCTTCCGGTCTCATAACGGGATCGGCTCTTTTGGGAGCTACGACTGGAGTAAATGTTCAAACCTTCAACCAACCACACAATATAAAGAAATGGCGGTTGGCAATGGTCGGGACCGGTTCGCGCGGAACATCCATGTGGGGGAAAGATGTTTTGGCGACATATTCCGATCGTGTCGAATTTGTTGGCCTTTGCGACATCAATGAAGGGCGTGTAAAACTGGCAAAAGAAATTATTAAAACCGATTGCCCGGTTTACACCGATTTCGAAAAAATGATGCAGGAAACTAAACCCAACGCATTGATCGTGACAACGGTTGATTCGACACATCACGACTTTATTGTTCGCGCTTTGGAACTGGGAGTTTATCCCATTTCGGAAAAGCCTATGAGTACCGATGCTGCTAAAATTCGGCAGATACTGGACGCTGAAAAGCTGACTGGAGGAAATTGCCGGGTTACATTCAACCTGAGATATGCCCCTCTCTGTATAAAAATATGGCAGTTATTGCGCGAAAGTGCAATTGGGAAACTTACCTCTGTTGACCTTCACTGGTACCTGGATACTTTCCATGGAGCTGATTATTTTCGTCGCTGGCACCGTCTGGTCGAAAAAAGTGGTTCGTTGTGGGTACACAAGGCAAGCCACCATTTCGACCTACTGAATTGGTGGATCGACAGCGACCCGGAAGAAGTTTTTGCTTTGGGGGGATTGGAACATTACGGTAAAAGCGGACCATTCCATGCTGTTAATTGCCGAACCTGTACACATATTGATCAATGTAAATTCTACATGGATATAATGAAGAAAGAAGACCTGAAAATAATGTATGTTGACAATGAAAAATACGATGGCTATTTACGCGATGGATGTGTATTTAAAGACGATATAAATATCGACGATACGATGGCGGCCACCATTAAATATGCCAATGGAGTGCGGGTTGCGTATTCATTAACGACCTATTCGCCATACGAGGGTTTCCGTGTTTCATTCAACGGTACAAACGGGAAGATAGACACCTGGGTACAGTCATCGAACAGAACCAGCGATGTTGATTACGATGAAATCGTGATTTGCAATAATTTCGGTAAACGCCGCTATATCCAAATTCCGTTCGGCACATCCGGACACTGGGGAGCCGACGGGCCATTGAAAGACCAAGTCTTCCTACCGAATATTCCTGATCCGAACCAGCAATGTGCCGGAAGTCGCGATGGTGCTTTTGCCTGTTTAATTGGTATCGCTGCCCGTAAAAGCATTTCAACAGGGAATGTCGTGAAAATTGCCGATTTGACAACATTGAAACCTCTGAAAAAAAAAGAATACAAACGGGTATAAATATTCATTCCCCATCTGCCGGCAGGCAGCTTTCCGTTGATAGGAAGATTGAAATATTGGCATTGAAACGGAAACTATGGGAACCTAAATCATTTAAAAAATGAAGCCAACTAAAGCAGTAACCGTTTTTCTTCTGTCATATTTGTTCATGAGTATTTTTACTGGTTGCCAGAAAAATACTCCGGCTGGAATTGAAACCCCCTTTCTTCGTATCTCCTGGTCATCCTCATCTGTAGGTTCCTGGGAATATACCATTAAGCCAGCAGGGAATTCAGTTGAAATCAAGCTACCGGTTTTTGAAATTGATGGAAAACAAACTCCAAGCCTACTGTCCCGATTAACTGAATCAGGGCAGCCAATCACTTTACGCAATGGTGTAACCGAATATGTTTACGAAGGCGCTTTTCAGTCAGACACAACCCTCCACCTTCAGGTAAGGTTCCGAGTTGCTTCCGACAACTCGATTATACGGTTTTGTTACACCTTAAAATCGTCCCGCGAACATAAACTCACCAAAGAATCAGGAGCAGACAACTTGTTTTACCTTTCATATTCATTAGCCAAATTACCGGAAACCAAAGAAATTCGCCTTTCAGTATTTAACGAGGTAATTCATTCCTGTAACCTGAGTGAAACAAAGATCCATGAAACTGATTTTGCCAGTTCCGGTTCAATTATAGGCCCAATCCTCCTGGGGAGCAACGGAACAACTACATTTTTATGTGCTTACGAACACGATTCGATGTACCCGAATAATTTCCTCGAATTCGACCTTAGTCCTGATAAAACCGCAAGGCTTTGTGCCGTTAAAGGCAATTATTACGCAGGACAAGCTGCCGATGGTTTTTCAACAATCTGGTTTGACGCAGGAGGTGTTTCAGGGAAAGAGGCAAAGATGGCTGATCAGTTCCGCACATTTATGCTCAAATACCAGTCGTTAAATACAGAAAGCCGCAAACCCTATATTTTTTACAACACCTGGGGGCGGCAGGAACGAGTGAAATGGGCCGGCGGGCAATACCTGACCACGATGAACCTGGATTACACACTAAAGGAAATTGACCGTGCGCACGAAATGGGCATTGAATACTATGTTCTTGATGCCGGGTGGTTCAACCGGGCAGGCGACTGGGGCGTCAACCTGAAAAACTTTCCCGATGGGTTCAGGCAGATCAGGGCAAAACTGGATATTTACGGGATGAAACTCGGCGTTTGGATGGATCCCGCAAAAGCGGCGGTAACCAGCCGGGCATACCGGGAATATCTCAGTTCAACGGAGACCAGGGGCGGAAAACCGGATGAACCTTCGCTTGTGTGGGAAACCGAAGAAAGTGTCGATTTGTGCCTGGTAAGCCCTTACTGGGAATTTTATGCCGATGTGCTTATTCAACGATACAAGGATTTGGGCATAGGTTATTTTTATCTTGATGGCGTTGGACAATCGGGCTGCGATGACCCGGGACACTATCACGGCACAGGACAAAATACCCGCGAAGAAAGGCAGGAGTCTTATGGGTTTTTGCTCCCTGTCTATTTAGGAAAAATCATGGAGAAAGTATGTACAGCCTGCCCTGATGTAATTTTCGATTTCGATGTGACTGAGCCGCGCAGAATTGGAGTGGGCCTTCAATTCCTTGCCAATGGGAGGTATTTCAGCTTGAACAACGGCCCTTATTTTAAAAATTTTGACTTGGGCGAAAGTCTTTTGCCGAACAAATGCCACAATATTTTTATCCAACCTGGCCCTGCCAGGACATGGTTTATGCGCTCGGTGCTGGATTACGACAAATGGATTCCATTGAACCTGTTTGTAGCGAATTACCAGCCCGACGATCCAAGAGATTCTCAGATTATCAATTTGGCATCGCTGGTTTTGGGACAAAATGCCGTTTGGGGAGAAATCCTGAAAACTTCGCCTGAAGGAGTTGCACTTTTTCACGACGTTCTGGAGAAATACAAGCTCGTACGTGAAGATGTAATGATTGCAAGTCCAACTCACATTGGGAAACCGGGGGATACACCCGAGATTTATGAGAAAATTAATCCGGAAACAGGAAAGGGGGTTGTCGTTATTTTTGCAAATTCGAAAGGGGCGTTTTCTTATTATACAAAAAATAAGGTCATTGCAGATTATTGGAATAATGAAGGTGTAACCGTAGAAACAGGAGATAACGGCCATGCAAAGATTGATGCGAAATTTGAAGGAGCATCGGCTGCAATCGTCTTTTTCGGAGTAAAATAATTAATAAAAACTGTTATGAGAAAAGAGATTTATTTTGTTTTATTTATATTGATTGTTTTTACATCATGCAGTAACAGAACGAAAGCAACTGATGAAGACCAACTTCAGAAGAATTATTTTTCCAGCTTTGATATTCGGCAGGCAATAACCAGCGGTGATATTTACCGGACATCCTGCCCCGATACGGCAGTGCTGAACCTATACCAGGGGAATGGGCGTTTTGGTTGTTCATACGGTCCAATGGGCTTACATATTAACTCTGAAGAAACACAACTTAACCAATACGGGAAAACGCAATACATGTATATCCAACATTTTGCAAGGGCAAAGTTTGGTTCTGATTATTTGCTGCCTTTATCTCATATTTATTGGGAATCTGAACCCGAAAAAGTAAGTGGTTACAGCCAGCATCAGTCGTTTTATGATGGGACAATTACCACGCATTTTGAAGAGGGGAAAAATAAAGTTACTGTCACTACATGGTTCGACCCGGTTGAAAAGGATGTGGCAGGTATTAAAATTAATGTGGAGGGAAAGGTTCCTGACATTATCATTGCCCCCGACGAGAAACTGAACGTTCATTACAGTCAGAAACTTTTACAAACATCTACAGCAAGTTTTGATTCAGGCGTATGGAAAATAAATTTATCTTGTTTAAATATCTCTTCAACTCTTTTTGTAAAAACCGATACTGAAACAAAACTCAATGAAAACCGGCTTCACATAAACCTGCACGAAGGAGTGAATACAATATTGGTTTCAGTAAATAAAAAAACAAAAGTATCTCCTGAAGAATCGTTATCACGTACTGAAAATTGGTGGCACACTAAATGGGAGAATTCGACCTGTCTTTTATTGCCTGACAGTAATGCACAAAAAATATGGGTACGTTCAATGGCTTATTTGCTGTATTCTTATAATGATGACAAGCTCGGTAATGCTCCTCCTATGGGTTTAACAGGAATTGGCTGGCCATTCCCTTTCCCTGAAGATCTTTCGTTTATCCATGCAGCTATGCTTTATACCGGGAATATGGATATTGCAAAATCGTGGATTGAATTTTGGGCAGAAAGAATATCAGGGATAAAGGCTTACACCCAAAGACTGTTTGGAGTAGAAGGAGCCTATTCTCCCTGGGTTTTTCCTTACGGTGAATTTGAAGGCTACCATGATCCAACACCTCCGAACAAATGTTATTATGAAATCCATAATTCAGGGTATTTGGCTAGGATGGCATACGAAACAGCAATTTTTGTAAATGACGAAAAATGGACTCAAAAAAATGCCCTGCCAATCATTCAGGAAACGGCTTTGTTCTATAAAAATATTTGCAAAAAAGAGGCTGATGGTTTATGGCATTTGTTTATTTCTCCATCGATGGGACAGGATGAAGAAGGAGGTGTAAACCAAAAAGATTACCTGTGCGCATTAACAAGTGCCGAATATTAAAAACACCCGGTACAACTAAACCCATTGGCATTTCTGCCAATTGGACAAGAAGTATCATCCCCGACAGCAATTGCCTATAAGCTTCGTTATGAAATAACAGAAGATTCGAATAAACCACATTTTTTTGGATGGACATTGGGCGAGTTCCTATTGTCCGGTTCGCGTATTGGAGATGTGGAAGGATGGAAAAAAGATTGGGCAAATCTGCGAAAATCGGATTATGTTGATGCAGAATGGATACAGATATATGAATCTAGCCGGGCCCATAATCGTTCGTTTTACGTAACATCCAGTGGGCTAATGGTACAAACGCTACTGAATAACCTGGTTACAGATTGGTTTGGAAAACTTGAAATAGCCAAATGTAATCCATGGGAAGGAAAAATTTTCTTCAGAAATATTTATGCACTTTTAGGAGTAAAAGTCAGTGGAAGTATCGAAGACAACCATGCTGATTTAATCCTTGAAGCCTGGAAAGATTGTGAATTTGACTTACAAGGAGAGAAGATCAATATGAGAAAAGGTGAAGTTAAAACAATAAAATTGGATATAAATCAATAATGAAAAACATAAAGAGTAATCTATTCATTTTAGTTTTCACTTGTTTTTTTGCTACAAGCGCAAATTCACAGGAACTTCTACAGGGAGCATATCCATTTCAGCCGGTGCCGTTTACCCAAGTAAAAATTGAAGATCAATTCTGGGCTTCGCGCATCGAAACCAACAGAAAAGTTACTATTCCTTACGATTTCAAAAAATGCGAGGAAACCGGGCGAATAGACAATTTTGCTGTTGCAGCTGGAATAAAGGGAGGAAATTTTGTTGGGATCAGGTTTGATGATTCTGATGTGTTTAAAATTATCGAAGGAGCCAGCTATTCGTTGCAGCAACATTCCGACCCTCAACTGGATGCGTATCTCGACAGTGTTATTCATCTTATTTCTGAAGCACAGGAAGAAGATGGTTATTTATATACCTGCCGGACAATTAACCCGCAAAATCCGGCAAAATACTCGGGGAACCAACGATGGAGTTTTATCGAGCAAAGCCACGAGTTGTACAATGTTGGTCACATGTACGAAGCTGCGGTGGCGCATTACCTGGCAACAGGTAAAAAGTCATTTTTGGATGTGGCTGTCAAAAATGCCAACCTGGTTTGTAGAATCTTTGGGCCAGGCAAAGTGCATATTGTTCCCGGGCATGAAGAAATTGAAATCGGACTGGTGCGTCTTTACCGCGCAACCGGTGACCGAAAATACCTCGATCTGGCTAAATTTTTTATTGACGAACGGGGAAACAAAAAAGGCCATAAACTTTTTGGCGAATATTGTCAGGACCATATTCCGGTTGTTGAACAAACAAAAGCAGTCGGACATGCAGTCAGAGCCAGGTACCTGTACTGCGGAATGGCCGATGTTGCAGCGATGACCAAAGACACTGCTTACATTCGGGCGATCGACCGGATCTGGTCGAATGTTGTGGAAACAAAACTATATCTTACCGGAGGAATTGGCGCAAGGCACGACGGTGAAACGTTTGGCGATGACTATGAACTTCCCAACGAAACAGCCTATAACGAAACCTGTGCTGCCATTGCCAACGCCATGTGGAATCACCGGATGTTTCATTTGCATGGTGAATCAAAATACATTGATGTTTTGGAACGGATTTTATACAATGGATTTTTATCTGGTGTTTCACTCGAAGGAGATAAGTTCTTTTATCCAAACCCACTTCAATGCAGTAAAAATTATCAACGAAAATCCTGGTTCGACTGTTCCTGCTGCCCTTCCAATGTAGTCAGGTTTCTGCCCTCTCTTTCCGGATACATTTATGCACAGAAAGGTGATGCCTTGTATGTGAACCTCTTTATAGGAAGTAAAACGTCATTTCAAATCAATAATATTGAAACCGAACTGAAACAGGAGACCAGTTATCCGTGGAATGGTAAAATAAAATTGACGGTTAATTCACCCAAAGAACAAAATTTTAAACTCTTTATCAGGATTCCGGGATGGGCACATGGCCAGGTTTTACCTTCCAGCCTTTACTTTTTTTCGGACCATAAAATCACAAAGCCTTTTATCATTAAAGTAAACAACAAGAAGGTAGATTTTGAACTTAAGAATGGCTATGCCGTGATTGACCGTACATGGAAGGACAAGGATGAAGTTGGTCTGGACTTGCCCATGGAAGTTAAAAGAGTTTTGGCAAATGAGAAAATTGAAGCAGACCAGGGACTGGAAGCATATCAACGGGGACCTGTCGTTTATTGTATGGAAGGAATTGACAATAATGGAAATGCACTGAATGCAATTGTTACTGATAAAAATAAAGTTGAATATTCTTTTGACCCAGGGCTTTTAAACGGAATTGGCGTTCTTCGTTTTAAAGGCCAACAAACCTGGAGCGATAAAGAATCAGGAAACGACACGGTAAAATACACACAACTTACGGCAGTCCCTTATTATGCCTGGGCCCATCGGGGCGAAAGTTCGATGGCTGTTTGGATACCACAGTGAACCTGTTTTCTCCTGATCCTGTCAAGTTTTTAATGTCATATAAAAGGAGATTCTCAAAGTTTAAACAATACTTAGAAACCGAATTGAATACCGAACATTCTTAAAAACCTATCAAATGGCAAATTCAAATAGTTCATCACGACGCAACTTTTTTTCAAAAGTGCTATTAACTACTGCCGGAGGAGTCTTCTTATCTAAGATGGATACTTTTGCCTCAACCGAAGATAATTTATCTCCGGAACAACAAATATTCAAACACATTTCTCCGAACTTCGCAAAATCAGTCGGTGTTTTTGGTGGTTCATTATCGGCAATGGAAGCCTCGAAAACAGCTAAAAATATTTGGTCTGAGAAGCTCAATTTGAAGGTGTTTACCTACGGAAGAGGAGGAGCAGGGTTTGGCATACAGGAAGCCAATCCCCAAAACAACATGGTTGTTCAGGCAGAAGGAGCAGGCGTCCACGATATTTATATTCTTTGGGCTTCAACAAACGACCATTCAAAGAAAATTTCGGTTGGTGAAATTCGGTCAAACGATCTATATACTCAGGCAGGCGGCATCCGGAAAAGTGTGGAAATATTGCAGACCAAGAATCCCGATGCAAAAATTTATTTTTTTACAAGCCTTCCGATGTTCAAAACAGAAAATACGCTGGAAGAATATGTGAAAGGACAGAAAGCCGTTTGTGCCGATTTGCATATCCCGGTTTTGGATCAGTTTTACGTATGTGGTTTTAACCAGTGGAACGCTCCCTATTTTTACAGGGAAGATTTAAAACATCTTACTGAAAAAGGATATGAGCGAATAGCTGAAATGCAAGTGGCTTTTTTGGCAAATCCTCTTTCTGGTAATTTCTAATAGAAGTCAAATTTTTAAATGAGAATTTTAACAAAGGCTGGTGCTTTTTTATTTTAATGTGTTGAACAGTTTTTAGCATTTCGGAGCCTTGATCAAGTTGATTATCACGTGGATCATCTTTTTATTCTATATAGGTATTCTAAGAAGTGGGATTTTTGAAAATGTACAAAAAATGAAAAGAGCTAATTTAAAAAGAGAAATCGTGATTTCGGGAATTGTTGGTTGTACATTCTTGTTCAATTGCATTTCTGATAAGTCTTCCGGAGGATGGGCCATTTCCGGCAGTGGAAACAAGATTGTTATACATGCCGGAATTATCGAACGTAGTCTCCGATTGACTGGTGCGTCGGTCGTTACTGATATGCTTTTGTTGAATGGCGTCAATGTAATTGCAGAAAACCCCAAAGAATTCTCGGTGACTTTTTGGAAAGCCTTGCCCGATAGCGAGCCACAGGGAATTGTATATTCTGATAATGCCAGGGTTGAACAGAAAGATGCGATAGAAAACCAGACTGATGCCCTGGATGTTTCAAAAAATGAGAACGCAAGCACCTCAGATGTTGAGTGGATAAGTCCTGTTCTGGTCTCGGGAAAACAAGCAGATACTATTTTCGATTCGGTCAGTTATTCTATTCTTTCTCCTGACAAACGCACAAAAAGACTTGCTGTCTCACTCGTTTCTTCAGGAAAAACGGGGTGGGAAGGGATTTCCACAGTGATCAATTATGAAATTTACGAAGGTTTACCAACCATCCGCAAATGGATAAAATTTTCAAACAGAGGACGACACTGGATAAAAATTGACCAGCTGGTAATTGACGATGTGGAAATAAACAAATCATTTAATCGCCAGACGCTTTTAACTCCTGCATCCAGAAACATTGATCCGGCAATCATTGCATTTAGCGATTCTGTAGCTGCTTCCGGAATTATTTCGGCCAGTGAAATACCTTCGAAACTAAGATCACACTCTAAAATGGGAGCATCAGGATACCATCCAGATTTTTTTGAGTGGGTGCTGGGACCGGGTGAATCATTCGAGTCGGAACCAGTATTTATGTATGCTTTCTCAGGAAAAAGTTACTCCACAGTATCGACAGTTTCAACAGCGCTCGACCGTTGCATCGAAAGCGAATTTCATTCTTTTCTGAATGAACATATTCTTCGTCCGGCCAATAAAAAAAGTATCGCCCCTGTATTCTGCACATGGACCAATTATGCCGCCGATATCAACGAACGCATCATACGAGCAACTGTCGACATTGCATCCCAAATCGGGTTTAAATGTTTTCAATTGGATGCAGGCTGGTCCGACAGTGGTCCCGGCGGAGGATGGGCTGTTTCGACAATCAATCCAGTTCCTGACAAATTTCCTGATATGAAAGGACTGAGTAGTTACATCCAATCCAAAAATATGACACCCGGCCTTTGGTATTCGGTTTTTATCAATGAACAACAAGCCGATAAAAGCGGACACGAACCGCCCTTGTTCAGTTTGCCACTTATCCGGAGAGCAGGTGGACTGGGACTCAGCTTTTGCTGTCAAAAATCTCGGCAGAAATACGCCAATGAGATTGTTTATTTGAATAAAAAATACCAGTGTGACTATTTCAAGCAGGATTTGAGCAATGTTTGTTACGGTGACATTGCCCAAGGGCACGAAAGCCGAACCTACAAAGAATCACACCTCCGCGGATTACGGGGGCTGCTAGCTGCGCAAGATGAAATTCGGCGCCAGGCACCTTCGGTGTGGCTTCAGTTGTCGCACGAAATATACTGGGAAACACCCGGGCCAGAAGCCGATATTGCCGTTCTGAAACACGCCGATTCATATCATACTGCCCCCAACGAATATTGGGGGGCAGGCAATCGCAAACAATTAGTGGACGAATCGTGGAAATTCAAGGTCGACAGCCTGCAACAACAGCTAAAAATGGGATCCTATCGTGCCCGTAATTTAATGTACTGTCACAGGGGGTTGCCGCTCGACCGGATCGAAGTTTTCGGTGCTGTGACTACGAATTTCCAAGGGAGCCTCACCACTGAAATACAGGATCGGCAAATTTGCAGTTGGCTGATGGGGGCCCCTCTTTCATTTTCAGGTGATTTAACTTCGCTGACCGATGAGAACATAAAACATTACCGAAACCGATTTGCCCTACTCGAAAGCCTTCAGCAGAAGTACTCTATTTATTCCTATTTTCAATTCAGCGGTGTTCCTCCCCCAACTGATGAAGGCTGGCATTGGTGGGGAAAACTAAATGAAGAAGGTTGTGGAGCAGTGATTGTATTACGCGGAAGTACAGGAGACGATGCTCAAAGAATTAATATTCCATGGGTCAAAGCAATACAAAAATATAAATTGACGGCTTTGTTTTCGGGGAAACAACTCGGGGAATTCACTGGAAAACAGCTACAAAACGGTGAATTAAAAATTAATTTATCACCTTGGGATCAAGAGATAATTGAGTTAATCAAAATTTAAAAGTATGAAGTTCAGAAATTAAAGCATAACCGACATGATCATTTTCAGACAAATCGTGAGCTAAATCTATTTTTCAAATAATTCATTTACAGGAATTAACCAAAATGCAGCTTGCATAGGTTTGGAGTATCTTAAAAGTCCAGCGCCTGAACAGAGTTATATTCAACAATGATGACAAAGCATTAGGCAATTATAACTAATTAAAAGTTGATATTACCGGGACTGTCTTAACTTTACCAATCCCGGGTTTTTAAAAAAAGTCAACATGAAAGTTTCAGGTTTAGTCATTTTAGGATTGCTTTTTTCTATTTCGCTTTTTGCCCAGTTAGCTGAGGTTGACGGTATTCCAAAAGACACTTCCTTCACGCCTCATTTGGCATGGATGAAAATTAAAAAAGATTTCCCGGAAGCAAGCCTGGTGAAACCCCATTTACCTGAAAATGTGCAGGCAAAATATGATGTCATTTATACAACTTTGACTGAGACCCCTTACGGCAAACGCAATTTGCATCTGGATTTATTTCAACCAAAAAAAGAAGGAAGATATCCGGCGCTGCTATTAATTTTTGGCGGTGGCTGGCGTTCTGGCAATAAATCGGCACAAGTTCCCATGGCCCAGCAAATCGCTGCAAAAGGATATGTCACAGCAGCAGTTGAGTACCGTCTTTCGCCTGAAGCGCTTTACCCTGCGGCGGTGCACGACATCA
>OBJA01000858.1_pt1 | contig 23986 bp, 27 predicted proteins | sample 1519751 | NCBI WGS metagenome assembly OBJA01 (sample SAMEA3881238, study PRJEB22517) | soil metagenome | biome: lake sediment; feature: soda lake sediment; material: sediment, water from around vicinity | place: India | collected 2013-12-23 | depth 3 m
GTACTGACGGGCGCGGCTGGATCGGCAGGAACAGTTTCGGTGGCCTGGCGGGCACTGTGCAGCGCTTCGTAGAAGCGACTCAGCCCTGTGCGTGCTTCCTTGAGGTTGAGGTCTGAAAAGTCGATGGGGGAACGGTAGTGGGCGGTAAGGATGAAAAAGCGCACCACCTCCGGGTCATAAATTTTGAGGATGTCGCGAATGGTGAAAAAGTTACCCAGGGACTTGCTCATCTTCTCCTGGTTGACGTTGACGAAACCGTTGTGAATCCAGTACTTGACGAAGGGTTTACCACTGGCTCCTTCGCTCTGGGCGATCTCGTTTTCGTGGTGGGGAAAGATCAAGTCGCGCCCACCGCCATGGATATCGAAACTGTCACCCAGCAGGCACGAACTCATGGCCGAACACTCGATGTGCCAGCCCGGTCGTCCCGGTCCCCAGGGGGATTCCCAGCTTGGTTCCCCCGGCTTGGCCGCTTTCCACAGGGCAAAGTCCATGGGGTTCTTCTTCTGCTCCCCCGGCGCAATCCGGGCTCCGGCGAGCATCTCATCCTTGTTGCGTTTGGAGAGCTTGAGGTAGTCGGGAAAGCCGTCGACCCGGTAGTAGACGTCGCCGTTGGCCGCGTAGGCCAGTCCCTTGTCGATCAATTTTTGACTGATGCTGATAATCTCGTCGATGTAGGCGGTGGCGCGGGGTTCATGGGTTGGTTTGACCAGCCCCAGGGCGTCCATGTCTTCATCAAAGGCGCGAATAAACTCTTCAGCCAGCTCCTGGCTGGAAATACCGCGCTCGTTGGCCCGATTGATGATTTTGTCATCGACATCGGTGTAGTTACGGACATAGGTAGTGTCAAAACCGATGTATTGCAGATAGCGAAAGATAACGTCAAAAACAATATTGGCGCGGGCGTGGCCGATGTGGCAGTAGTCGTAAACGGTGACACCGCAGACATACATCTTGACCTTTCCCGGTTCCAAAGGCTCAAAGTTCTCTTTTTTGCCACTCAAGGTGTTGTAAACACGCAAGCTCATAGCTTCTCCTGGAATCGAATTTACCACAGGGGCACAGAGAGACTGAGATCGTACGATGCGTCTAAATCTGTGAAAGGCAGGTCAGCCCTCGACAAATTTATTACTGATTATTGCCAATCTTCCGTAGATAGCTTGTTATCCCCTCTCCCTTGAGGGAGAGGGCCAGGGTGAGGGGGATTTTTGACCTTTTTAAGGCCCCTTCATCCGGCTTTTTTGCCACCTTCTCCCCCAGGAGAAGGGTATCGGCGGAAGATGAGTGCTCATCAGAAATTTTTTTGTTTCTGTGCCTCGGTGTCTCTGTGGTGAATATATTTTACTCTTTGATCTTTTCCCACGTATCGCGCAGGGTGACGGTGCGATTGAACACCGGCTGTCCCGGCCGCGAATCCTTGCTGTCGATGGTAAAATAGCCGATGCGTTCAAATTGAAAGGTCGCGCCAGTATCCTCATTCAGCAAGACTGGCTCCGCCAAGCCCTCAGTAACGCTGTAGGAACCTGGGTTCAGCGCATCAAGGAAATTGGCAGCCTTATCCGGATTTTCCAGTTGGAAGAGGCGATCGTACTGACGCACCTCCACCCTTTTGGCCTGACGGGCGCAGACCCAATGGATGATCCCCTTGACCTTGCGGCCATCCGCCGGATTCTTCCCCAGGGTGTCGAGATCAGCGCTGCAGCGCAGCTCAAGGATCCGGCCCTGATCGTCGCGGATCACCTCATCGCAGCGGATGATATAGGCGTTACGCAGGCGTACTTCACGCCCGGGTGCAAGCCGGAAGAATTTTTTCGGCGGATCTTCCATGAAATCATCACGTTCAATGAAAATTTCATTGCTGAAGGGCAGCAGGCGGGTGCCCGCAGCCGGGTTCTGGGGGTGGTTGGCCGCTTCGAGTTCCTGGGCCTGATCGGCTGGGTAGTTGGTAATCACGACCTTCAGGGGATCAAGAACCACCTGACGGCGCGGTGCCGTCTCGTTCAGTTGTTCGCGGACACATTCTTCCAGCACCGACAGGTCGATCCAGCTGGCGGCCCGACCAACGCCGATGCGCTCACAGAAGGTGCGGATGGCAGCCGCCGGGTAGCCACGACGACGCATCCCCACCAGGGTCGGCATGCGGGGATCATCCCAGCCGCTGACGTGTTTTTCCTTGACCAGTTGCAAGAGCTTGCGTTTGCTCATCACCGTGTAGCTTAAATTGAGGCGGGCAAACTCGATCTGTTGCGGAGCAAAAATGTTGAGTTCGCGGATGAACCAGTCGTACAGGGGGCGATGATCCTCAAACTCCAGGGTGCAGATGGAGTGGGTTACCCCTTCGATGGAATCTCCCTGACCGTGGGCGTAGTCGTACATGGGGTAGATACACCAGTCATCACCAGTGCGGTGATGATGGGCGTGGAGAATCCGGTACATGGCCGGATCGCGCAGATTGATGTTGGGGGCGCCCATGTCGATTTTAGCCCGCAGCACATGGGTGCCATCGGGAAACTCGCCCTTTTTCATCCGTTCAAAGAGGTCGAGATTCTCCGCCACCGAGCGGTCGCGATAGGGGCTGTCAACACCGGGTTCGGTCAGGGTGCCGCGATTAGAGCGCATTTCCTCGGCGCTCTGGCTGTCGACATAGGCTTTGCCCTGTTTGATCAGCTCTGTCGCCCACAGGTAGAGCTGTTCAAAGGTATCCGAAGCGTAATAGAGGTGTTCCCCCCAGTCAAAGCCAAGCCATTTGACATCTTCTTTGATGGCATCGACGTATTCGGTTTCTTCCTTGCTGGGGTTGGTGTCGTCAAAACGCAGGTGGCAGCGGCCGCCGAATTCCTGGGCCAGACCGAAGTTCAGGCAAATGCTCTTGGCATGACCGATATGGAGATAGCCGTTGGGTTCGGGTGGAAAGCGAGTGATGACGTTGTTGCGCCTGCCGGCGGCAAGATCGTCGCTGATGATGGCGCGGATAAAATTGGTGCTTGAAGGGACATCCGTGGTGTTCATGGCTGACCTCTGTATCAGGTGAATAGGACGGCGCGGCGCGCACGTTCAGATTTTGGTGGTCGATTGAGCAGGACGACGGCATGGGCGGCGATCCCTTCACCACGACCACAAAAACCGAGTTGTTCTGTTGTTGTTGCCTTGATGTTGACCTGCTCCGGGGCCACGTTGCAGTCGGCGGCGATATTGTCGATCATGATGGCGATATGGGGTGCCAGCTTGGGCTGTTGACAGACAATGGTCGCATCGACATTGCCCAACAGGTAGCTCTTTTTGGCAACCAGCTCCATGACCCGGCGCAGCAGCAGGCGGCTGTCGCACCCCTTGTAGGCTGGGTCCGAGTCGGGAAAGTGGCGTCCGATATCACCCAGTCCAGCGGCACCCAACAGGGCATCGCAGATGGCGTGCAGCAACACATCAGCGTCGGAATGACCTAAAAGCCCCAGTTCGTAATCGATGGTGACGCCGCCCAGAACCAGGGGGCGGCCTGGAACCAGACGATGGACGTCGTAGCCATGGCCGATGCGCATCATGCCGATTTCTCCTTGTCGCTGTCAAGCAATGCTCCGGCGATCAGCAGATCTCCCGGCGTGGTAATTTTAATGTTGCGATCATCCCCCTTAAGGACCTGGACCGGAAAGCCGGCTGCAGCAACCAGAGCGGCGTCATCGGTCAGGATGTCAGGACTGTTATCGAGGCGATCGAAGGCTTTATGTAGCAGGTCAAAGCGAAATCCTTGCGGGGTCTGGGCCTGCCACAGACGCTCACGTGGAGGCGATCCGACAATCTGACCGTCAACCACCTCTTTGATCGTATCTTTTGCCGGAACGGCGATAATACAGGCACCGCTATCAGAAATTTTTTGCAGTAGAGCGGGCAATAATGCCGGGCTGAACAACGGACGAGCACCATCATGAATGAGTACCGGACGATCTGACTGGTTGTAGCCATCTTCAATCAGCGCCGCAAGGCCGTTGCGAACCGAATCCTGACGTTCTTTCCCCCCGGCGATCAAGCGGCGAACAGAGGTAAAGCGATGTTTTTCGATAATCTCAAGGCGGCAATAGTCCAGGTCTTCTGCCGGAACAATCGGGTAGATCGCCTCGACCAGCGGGTGACCATCAAACAGGGCAATGGTGCGGGCCAGCACGGTTCTGCCTGCCAGGTGCAGATATTGTTTGCTGACTTCCGTGCCCATGCGCCGTCCTGTCCCGGCGGCGGGGATCAGGACGACAGCTTTTTGATTTCGGGTCGCTATATTCTGCAAGTTCTGCTCTCCAAAGTAAAAAAGACCAGGTACTATAGCACCCGGTCTTGGTTGTTTGGAATGATATTCTCTTATCGGGGGGTCAGTGGAAAATGTTCTCCAGTCGCTTCATGACCTGATCTTCTTTGGCACCCTGGGCAAGGGCGACTTCGGTAACCAGAAGCTTGCGTGCCTGCTCCAGCACCTTTTTTTCGCCATAAGAGAGCTCTTTGGCGCTTTTTATCTGGTAGAGATCCCGCAACACCTCTGCTACTTCGAGAAGATTTCCGGTTTTCAGTTTGTCGTTATACTCACGTTGGCGACGGCTCCAGGAAGCGATCTTGCCATTTTCCGTACGCTCAGCCAGGGCATCAAACACGCCGGTGATACGCTTCTGATCGATCAGGCGACGCATGCCGACGCTTTTAGCGTTGCCAATGGGAACCATAATGCGCATATCGCTGTCGACAAGACGCAATACATAGTATTTCAAGCTTTGGCCCGAGTACTCGCGTACCTCGATATCTTCTATGATGCCGACGCCCTGGGTTGGGTAAACTGCCATATCACCTATATCAAACAAAACAGAACTCCTTTGTTGCGACCTTATGAATCTAACACAAGGGTCAGTATTCGTCAAACGCTATTTTCTGATAAGGGTCTGATTTTTAGTAGAAAATAGTTTGATCTGGAGCTCTTTCACCCGGCTGTGCTAGGTTAAGAACCTGCTTTCCACTGCCTTTTTATAGTTTGTTGACGTCAATAAGGTCTGCTGAAATTAAGAACCGGCTTATGGCCAAAAAGATTGAGAGGATAAGTAATAACGATGAGAGTTGCCGTTGTCGGAGCCGGAGCCCTCGGTTTGTACTATGGTGCCATGCTGCAGCATAGCGGTGTTGATGTTCATTTTTTGCTGCGGCGGGACTTTGATGCAATTGCTCGCAGTGGACTACAGATATATTCCCCGGTTGGGGATTTCCATCTCGCTGCAATTAAGGGTTATCGGTCTGCAGAGGAGATCGGCGCTGCAGATCTGGTGCTGGTTGGCTTGAAAACCTTTGCCAACGATCAGTTGAAGACATTGATAGCGCCCCTTCTAAAAAGCAATACAGCAATCCTGACCCTGCAAAACGGTCTGGGAAACGAGGATTTGCTGGCGGACACCTTTGGAGATGAGCGCGTTCTGGGTGGCATTGCCTTTTTGTGCAGTAATCGCGGTGCACCGGGAACCGTCCATCATCTGGGCGAGGGTCGTATTCGCCTGGGGGAGTTCAGGGGCGGTCTATCGCCGCGCAGTGAGGCCCTGGCAGCCATGTTCAGAGACGCCGGAGTTGCCTGCGAGGCGGTTGCCGATCTGTGTCGGGCGCGCTGGGAAAAACTGGTCTGGAATATCCCTTTTAACGGTCTGGCCGCCCTGCTGGATAAGGATGTGACCGAACTTCTTACCTTCGCACCGACTCGTGAGCTGGTGCGGGAGTTGATGCTGGAGGTGATTGCCGGCGCCAATGCCCAAGGCTTGACCCAGGAGATTGATGGACCGAAGTTCAGTACGCAGATGCTGACCTTTACCGATGGCATGGATCACTACCGCCCCAGTATGCAGATCGATCGGGCCGAAGGGCGACCGTTGGAGCTGGAGGCCATCTACGGGATTCCACTGCGTCAGGCGGCGGCTTGCGGTGTTGCAATGACACGAGTGCAAATGCTGTATCGGTTGCTGCTGGCTGGTGAGGTAAATTCCGATTGATTGACCCAAAATACTGGAACAAATCCGGGTTTTCATTATATCGAAGGCTTTTCAACCGCTGTTGCGTATTCGCCTTTCAAGCGCAGGAGACCTACGAGGGGAAGGCGGTCTGGGGAACTCCATGTTCGCCATTACTAGCAGTCTGTCGGGCTCAACCTGTTCGGACAGTTTGAGCCCGACAGACTGCTAGGACAGGTCAAAGCAAGCGCCAGAACTCTGACGCTATCCTCTTTGCAGCGCCTCCTGCGATAATCCCGATCATATGCAGTGGTGATATTTGGATCGCAAGGATCACCAAACACAACAGGTGACAAGTTGAAGGAGTTCGATGGATTGGGAGACGATTCTTTACAATTGCGCAGGTCAGTACGATGGTCGCAGAGAAAATATGGAAGCTCATCCAGCGTCCCCAGTCGAGTGTGATCGGGTAGAGCAGAACAAACGGGAGGGCCAGCAAAATGAGGACCATGACGCCCCTTGTTTTTATCGGGCTCAGCCAAATAACGTAGACAAGTGGTGCGAGTGCGACCAAATACGCAATGATGAACCCTGCAAGGCGATGTGGGGTAAGTTCTGACCTGACAGCCTGGAAGCCATATGTGGTGTCATAGCTCAGCCACCGAATTGCACCTTCGCATATTGTCTCACTGAGCCCCCGTTCTGTCAGCGCAGCGCATATTGCCGAGGTATCCTCCACTCCTGGATTCTTGATGGCAAACAAGAATGCAAATAATGAAAAACACAGGATCACCGCGATGGTGGCCATCGACTGTCGAGCTGATACTTTGTGGATGCCAGAGAAAAAAATCAGTGCGAGAAAAGTTGGTGTGAAGAGAACCATTGCTTCGTGTGACAGAGTGCTAACGCAAAAAAACGCAACTCCAATCCAGAGGAACGTCCAATTTGCTCGTACTGCGCCGAGGGCATACAGGGAAAGGCCCGCAAAAGCAATCAGCTCTTTTCGAACAGATCCTTGAGGGTCAGCGATCCAAAATACGGTAAAAATTGCCGGAGAAATAATGAGAAGAAGCGCTATTTTAGGATTGCGAACTTCGGAGACAAGAAAGCGAAATGTTATGATGAGCAGGGCAAGCAGCGCTATTTGCGCGACCGAAACAATTAAGAGCGGATCCAGGTCGAACCGATCGCCTATTGAGATGATGGCTGACCCAAGGGGGCCTCGCCGAATGGACCCCGCTGCATTATTAATCAGCCAATCACCCTGCTTCCAGCTGTTTCCACCTGCTCGAAAGTCACGAATGACGTTGAGGGAGATGTAAAGAAAGCTGAGAAAGAGAAATCCGTCGGCGGCATGTTTGAGAAATGCGGAGCCTGCTGAAGTTTTAGCTGAACTGCTTTCTTCGCGGATCATATTTTCATCACCTTGAAAACGCGTTCCGGAATGCTTCGAATGATAAGCATGATCAAGCACCAGATCGGGCGCACATAGATCACGTCCTTCTTTCGTTGGACAGCGCGTGAGATAGCGTCTGCGACTTCACTCGGTTCAGCGACCAGCCTGACAGGCAGATCCATGCCTTCGGTCATCTGGGTCGCGACGAAGCCTGGAAGCACGGTTACGACGTGGATGCCGCGTTTTGCGAGCCGGTTGCGCAGGCCCGAGAGAAAGGTGGTGAAACCCGCCTTGGCTGAGCCGTAGACATAATTAGTGGCCCGACCACGGTCTCCGGCGACCGAGCTGATCCCGACGATGGTGCCGCTTCCAGCTTCTTCAAAACGGTTTGCCAGGACCGCCAGGATGCTGGCTGGTCCTTCATAATTACTGCGCATGACGCGAGTGGCAGCCTCGATGTCGTGTTCGTTATCTGCCTGTTGCTCCATCAGGCCGACGGTACAGACCACAATTTGCGGCAGCACAGGAAGGCTTGTGACAAAGGCCTCATGCGTGTCTGTGGCCAGCACATCGAACTCATGCAGGCTGACTGAAACCTGGTAACGCAACTCCATGTCTGCTTTGTCGGCGTCAAGGGTTGTGGCGTTGCGTGCAGCCAGCTGTAGCGTATGACCGAGTCCTGCAAATTTGTGCGCCACGGCCTTGCCGATGTCGGATCGGGCTCCGAGGATAAGGACGGGGGGCTTTATCATAGGGCCAGCCTTTCTGATTGGGCCGACCTGAATCGGCTGGAGAATCCATGGCTGTCGCGGTGGGCCTGGAAAACAGCGGTGCGAGGGTCCGAGGCGCGCAGTGCCGAAGCGGTCATGCGGCTGTCTTTCGCGAGGTAAAACCGACCACCGTGCTCTATTGTGATCTGGTCGAGGCGCTCGAGGAGCGCGAGGGTCCTGGGGGTGACAGGGAAGTCCAGTGCCAATGTGTAGCCTTCCATGGGGAAGGAGAAGGCGCTCTGCTGTTTGCCGAAGCGCTTGAGGACTGCCAGGAATGAGCCGGATCTGGCCTTGGCGATCTCTGCCAGGAGCGCTGTGAGCCCGGCTTCGGACTGGTCCAGAGGCAGTACGCATTGGAACTGGACAAAGCCCTTGCGGCCATAGATCCGGTTCCAGTCGAGGATCGCATCCAGTGGATAGAAGTAGCTGTCCAAGTCCACCAGTTGAGTGCCTGTTTTGCGCGCTCCGACCCGGTAGTAAAGGGCATTAAAAGCGCGCACAGTGATGTTGTTCAGTGCAAAAGTTGGGAAATCGATGGGAATTTTGAGTTTTCGTTTGGGCTTGATCTGAAACGGTGCCTGCGCCTGATCAGCAGGCAGATCATCCCGTGTAACGTGTTCCCCCAGCATCACCAGGGAACGACCGAGATTGCTGCCCGTCGCGAGGCAATCGATCCAGGCAACGGAATAGGTCGCATCCTGCGCCGCCTCGAACGTGGCCATGGCAGCCTTGAGGTTCTGTGCCGGGATGGTGGTCTGGCGGATCCAGGCGGTTTCCACAGGATGCAGTCGGATCGCTGCCCGCACGATGATGCCGGTCAGCCCCATGCCGCCGAGCGTATTATCGAAGAGGACAGCGTTATTCTGCTGCGAGCAGCGGCGGATTTCTCCCTCCGGGCCCATGATATCGATCCAGTCCACGGAAGTGCGGAAGCTCCCGTCCTTGTGGTGGTTCTTGCCGTGGACATCGGCAGCAATGGAACCGCCCAATGTGACGAACTTGGTTCCGGGCGTGACTATCGGAAACCAGCCTCGCGGCAGGAAAGCCGAGACAATGTCGTCAAGCAGCACGCCGGCCTCGGCAACCAGTTGACCGGAGGCCGTATCAAAGGCGATCATCCGGTTGAGGTAGCGGGTCTCGATGGTGGCAGAGGCATTGATCGCACTGTCACCATAAGAGCGGGCATTGCCACGGGCGATCAGGCTTTTTTCTGAGAGCACGATCTTCCGCAGTGCATTCACGCTACGCGGTGCATGCGTTCGTGCCTCCAGAACCGGATAGTGTCCCCAGCCCGCCAGCCTCATGTGACCACCACCAAATGTCGGTCCATGAACGGGAAGCATCGATCAGGGTTGCCCTTGATCAGATGGTCGCCTGAAAGTCGCAGAATTGCGCCAGGCGCGCGCATCATGCCAACACTCCCACTAATACGAAGCCAACAATTATAAGCAGGCACATTTGGCTGACGTGTTCAGTTTCACGGGACAATGCCGCAGGGGAATTGACAGAGATGGTCTTCACTACGGGTTTTCGGGTCGGCAGGTTAACGTTCGTATCGCCCATATAGGCACGCCCCCTGAGCTACAATTAAAAGAGGTGATAAAAATCATTGAAAAAACTGTGTATTCGGGTGACTGCTGTCACCACAACAAACAATTCAACCCCCAAAAACACCTTGCCATGGAAAAGAATACAGTTATTAAGTTCTCAGGTCGAGACACCTTTTCAGGTGTTTTGATGCAAACGGCTGAGAAGTGGGCCGGAACGCTCATTTAACAGGCTGAAGAAGCTGATCTTTCTGATCTGACCGTTTCCAACAGTACAAGAGCAAGGGCATGATCGAAGCTACGCCCTGGGCTGAACCACGCACTTTTTTAGCTTTTGTCGTTATATTTCCCGATTTCTGGCCATTCTCTATTTGTTTTTTTTCCTGTTTTTACTGCGCGTTCGCCAAATTAACATTGTTCTAATAACTTTTGACTAATGTTCCCTATCAGGTCAATTAATTGGTCAGATCATCTAATAGTTGCTATCTAAACAGTGTGAAAAGCCTCATTATTCCTGTCTTTATGAAGATTCTCCAAAGCTCAACATAACAGAAAGGAGTATCAGTACATGGTAACCCGCAGAAACTTTCTCAAGTTGACAGCTTCGACCCCGGTGCTGGCCGGCACAATGATGAGTCAGGGACATGCCGCGGAAAAGGTCACGGAAATTGATTACGGCATCGAACAGAAAACACCGGTGCTCTGTCGGATGTGCGCTCAAGCTTGTCCGATGTTTGCCGTTGTCAGGGATGGGCGGGTTGTACGGGTGGAGCCTAACCGTGCCTCCACCTATGCCGGCATCTGTGCTCGGGGGCATTCGGCTCCGGCGGCACTCTACAGCCCGGACCGGGTCAAGACCCCGTTGTTGCGGGTAGGCGAGCGCGGTGAGGGCAAGTTTGTCCCGATTTCCTGGGAGCAGGCTCTCAACCAGGTTGGTGCCAAACTCAAGGAGATACGGGATCAGGGCGAGAGCCATAAAGTGGCCTATCTGCCCCGTTTCCGAAGCGCGCCGATGGTCGATAATCATTTTTTCGGTGTATATGGGACGCCGAATATTTCCAATCATAGTGACACCTGTGATGCCAACGCACTGGTCGTCGGCTTGTCTGCGGTCTGGGGGGGAACGCTGGACAATGGCGTCCCCTACCAGGGTACCAGTACCTTCACCTCCGATTATGAACATGCAAAATATGCCGTTTTGCTGGGGCGCAATCCGGGCGGGGGGTTGGTGACCTATCCCTGGGGGGTTATGTTCGGGCGGGGCAAGGCCAATGGGCTGCAGGTTACCGTCGTCGATCCGCGCCTGCCTTCAGAGGCTGGGGAGAGCGATGCCGAGTGGCTGCCGATCAGGCCGGGTACTGATTCAGCCCTGCTTCTGGGCTTGATCCACGAAATCTTCAAAAACAACTTCTATGATGCCGCTTTCCTGCGTCAGCACACCAATAGTGACATGCTGATTGATGCCAAAACCCTCCAGCCGGTCAAGCTGGTGGTTGAGGATAAGAAGAGCGATTATCTGGTCTATGATGGCGCTGTCGCAGCTGCCGTCATGAAGTCTCAGGCGGTTGCGCCGGAGCTGTTCGGGGAATTTCAGATCGAGGTTGACGGGGAGCAGATTCATTGTAAAACCGGCCTGCAATTGCTGCAGGAATCTGCCCTGGAACATGATCTTGCCTGGGCGGAGAAAGTCAGCGGAATCCCCCAGACCTCTATCAAGTCCATGGCAGCGCGCCTGAATCAGCACAAACCGGCGGCCTTTGTTGAGCGTGGTTATCGTGCCGAGCGCTATGCCAACTCCATGCGCGATAAATTTCTGATCAGTGTTACCAATGTCCTCCTCGGCAATATCGGAGCCAAGGGAGGAAACATTGTCAAGGGGGGGATGAGTGTCGGGCGATATTTCAGCACCCCCAGACCGGCCGAGAGGAATATCAGTTTCTATTACATGGACAAGGATCCCCTTTTTAAAATGGGAAGTATCAAGGGATATCGTCGTCTGATGATGAAGGCCATTCGCGACGAAGAGCCCTATCGTTTCCGTATGGTCTATATCGATGGTCAGAATCTGATCGGTGCTTCCGGGGCCGGGGATGAGCTGGGTGAAGCCCTGAAGCTGGTGGAAATGGTCGTTCACATGACCCCTTTTCTCAACGAAACGTCCCAGTATGCCGACATTGTTCTGCCCTCGACCCTGTTCATGGAGCGTGATGAACCCCTGTCAACCGGTTTCAAGGCCCCTTTCCCGGTGGTCGGAGTCAATCGCAAGGTAATAGAGCCCCTCTATGGCATCATGGATTCTTATCAGGTCGTTCTCGAACTGGCCAAACGTTCTTTAAGTGCAGATGAATATAACGAGCACTTCGGAAGCTACGAAAAAGAAGGGATTCGCGGGATCTGGGAGGCCCAGTATAAAGGGATTCGGGATGATTTCAAGGTGCAAATTGGGTCTCTGGATCAATTGTTGCGCGCCGGTCTCTGGACCAACGACAAGATCCCCTATGGCCATGGGGCGAAACGGACGCCGACGGGCCTGATCGAGATTTACAGTACCTATCTGGCGAAGACCTATGGCGAACTGCGCGGGATCAATTATGCCTATGCCGACTATGCCAATCCGCTGCTGGTCTATAACAAGGCGTTCTGGCAGGAAGAGCGTGAGCAGATGGGCAAGGACGAGTTTATTCCCATTACCGGTTTTTCACCCCTCAATTCGTTTACCGGCGGGCAGACCAAGAATAATCCGCTGCTGGTCAAACTTGCCGCCAGGGTTGATCTTGATGCAGTTTTTATCAACAGGGGTAAAGGTTTGGCCCTTGGTTTAAAGGATGGTGACTGGGCTGAGGTCTATAACATCAGCAAGCCGGATAAAGTTTCCCGTGCCAGGGTGCGATTGACGGAACTGATTCATCCCGAGGCCATGTTCTCCTATTACGGCTTCAGTGCCGGATACATACAGCAATATGCCGAGTCCTTACGTCATGTTGCTCCAGGGGGATTCAATCCCAACCACGTGTCTGACTTCAAATTTATCCCCCTGACCGGTGGTCATCCTTCTCAGGATTTCATCGTTAAGATACGGAGGGCGTCATGAGACAGATGATCTGCTACGATACCCAGTCCTGTATTCGCTGTTTTTCCTGCATGCTTAATTGTTCAGTAGAGAACCGGGTGCGACTTCAGCGAAACGGCACCGAACATGTTGAAAAATCCCTTAATGCTGACTATTCCCACCTGGACTACCTGACACCGATTCGCAAGGAGTTCGGAAGTTTTCCCAACGCCCGTCAGATCACGGCTTTTCACCATTGCAACCATTGCGAGAACGCTCCCTGCAAGAACTTCTGTCCGACGGGAGCGATTGAAAAACGGCAAACCGGAGCCATTGTCATCAACGAAAAAACCTGTATCGGCTGCCGCGCCTGTGTCGATGCCTGCCCTTATGATGTGCCGACCTTCAATGCCGCTACCAATCGTACCTACAAGTGCGTCCTTTGTTATGACCGGGTTGAAAATGGTCTGAAGCAGGCCTGTGCCGGAGCATGTCCTACCGGTGCCATCTTTTCTGGGGACGCTGCTGCTGTTACTGCCGAAGCGCAGCGGCGCGCTGACCTTTATGCTGACACCTTTGCTGAGCCTTATATTGTCTACGGGAAAGACCGGATAAACGGCTATGTCGGTAAGCTGGGGTGGCTCACTATCGCTCCGGAAAAAGATGTCGCTCATTATATGTTGCCGGCGAACCCCTACAAAGCTTCCATGTTGCTCCATTCGTTTGCGCGATCGTCAGGGGCCGCCGTTGCGGCAGTTACCGCCTTGGGTCTGGGCGCACATTTCTTCTACTGGTTGTCAAAGCGTAAGGAACTTCTTACTAAAGAAGAGGCGGAGGAATAATATGGAACGTCAAATTGTCGTTTTTACCCAGTTACAGCGCTGGTTTCACATGCATTGTATCCATTTTTTTGTCTTTCTGACCATTACCGGACTGCCCTTGTTAAGTCCGAGCTTCAGCGGTCTGGCCTACGTCTTCGGCCTCCCGGTAAGCTGGTTGACGGATGCCGGTTCGGCCAGAGAAATTCTGGCTTCCGGGATGCAGGTTTCCCGCGTCGTACATCGGGTCATGGGGGTTTTGTTTTCCATTACCGCGATTCCCTTTGCCCTGGTGATGCTGACAAAGATTCGCAGTTGGCAGATCTGGCCGGAAAAATGGGGAGTCAAGGCAATCCTGGAGGGTTTTCGCGAGCTTTATGTCTGCTATCTCAATTTTGACAAAGCCAATTTCGGCAAATACAACATGGGACAAAAACAGCTGGCGTGGTTTTTAATTGTGGCTACCCTGGTTATGATGGTATCCGGTTATGTGTTGATCTTCCGCAGTTCCTTTCCCGATGCTGTCGGTGCAATCGCCAAATCGGCCCACGCGATCTTTTTCATCCTGATCATGATTACCATGATGTTTCATATCTATCTTTCCACGCATCCGATCAATCGTCACGGTCTTAAGGCCATGTTTAGAACCGGAACGATGGAGGAAAAATACGTAAAGGAAAAACATCTCCTCTGGTACCAAAAAATGGAAAAACCGGACAAGCTGGTCGGCAAAGGACGTTGACGCATTATCCGGGCAATGGCGGCAGAGGGGTCACCCTCCGTCGCCGTTGCCCGGGCTTGATTTCCCCTCGGTTCGACAGTCGCAGTATGGATAGAGGCCTTTGTCCAGACAACTGAATTGACCGGTGCTTTGTCGACAATAGTCGATAAATTTTTGCAGGAGCGCACCGATATACTTTTTCCGGTGGGTGACGATATGCATGCCGCGTCTCATCTGTGGTAAGCGTAGATTCAATTTGGCCAGTTTGCCGTTCAGCAGGTCGGATTGAACGGCGATGCGCGACACGCAGCTGATACCAAGACCGGCAATGACCGCGTTGATGACGGCCTGGGTATGTTCCAGTTCCAGACGGATAGCAATCTGATCAAGATGGTCTTTCATGACCTCGTCAAAAATAATGCGGGTATTGGAGCCACGATTGCGCAGAATCCAATTCTGGTCCTTCAGGGCCGCAAGGCTCAAGCTGGATTTCAATAATGGCGATGAAGGCGGGGCAATAAAAACAAGGCATTCCTCCATCCAGAATTCTCTGCTGATCATTTTGTCATCACAATCCCCCTCGATAAACGCCACATCGACCTCGTTGGTGAGGATTTGCCTGACAGCGTTGTCGGTATTGGTAATGCTCAACGAAAGCTGGCTGTGGGGATAGTCGAGGACAAAGCCGGAGATGATCTGGGGGAGAATATAGTTGCCGATGGTACAACTGGAGCCGATGCGCAGATGGCCGGAGAGGTTTTTATCCCGGGCTACTGCCGAGGGCAGATCCTGAAAACGGTCCAGAATATCACGGGCGCGATCGTACAGGCGTTGTCCCTGGGAATTCAAATGCATTCTGCCGCCGATACGATCAAACAGCTTGCATCCCAGCTGATTTTCCAGCTCGGCCAGGGACAGACTTGCGGCTGCCTGGGAGATGTAGAGGCTTTCAGCGGCTTTGGTCAAATGGCTGAAATTGGTGATAGCGATGAAAACTTCAAGCTGGCGTATGGTGATGTTGGCATTCATATGTTTCTGGCGTACCCGGGAGGATGTTGATACGTCGTTTGCCTACTGAATGGATTCAAGGTGCTTATTATCACCGAAATCCGCCACCTGCTCTTAATGTAAACCAATTGCCAAAACCCATCCACCCGTTATCACATAAAACCCGGCCACCTATTAGAGCAAATTGTCTGCTTGAGGTCACCATTAAGGTGTTCATCTGGATTGAGTCCGGTGCGAACGACGGTAGATAAAAGACCTCGATCTGCTCCTTGCTTCCCTCTAGCCAAGCCTTGACGACCTTGCTGTGCCGAACTCGCAGGTTATCCAGAATCAGGAAAATCAGCAGAAACTACTCTATTCATAATGCGTCCACATTCGCAGCACTTTCACCACTCTTGTCTCTTCCAGAACCTGATAGACAAGTCGATGCTGTATGTTGATTCGACGGGAATATGCTTCAGCCAAATCGCCAACGAGCTTTTCATACGGAGGCGGGGTCTGATATGGATTCTCCGCTAAAACACCAAGTAGTTTTTCGGCTTTCGGCTTCAGTCCTGAAGCCGATAATTTCTTCCCATCCTTTTGGGCCGGCTTGGTAAAAACGATCCGCCAACTCACCAGTCAAGTTCCTCGTCGCACTCATCGACAGGGGTTTTCAGCCCCTCAACGATTGATTCCTTCATTCCCGGCACGGAATGGAGATAAAGTGTTTCCTGAACAGCCCGCCAATCATCTTCAGCGATCAGGATCGCATTGCCACGCTTACCGGTAATTTGTACAGGTTCATGCGATTCGGAAACTTCATCGAGAAGTTTATAGAGGTTTTTCCTTGCTTCAGTAGCGGTTATAGTAGGCATTTTAGTTCTCCTCTCCAGGGTACGTAAAAGCGTACGCCAACTGGAGTTGATAGTCAAATAAAACAGAATTCAAAAACCCATTGGTGTTCAGCGCCAACAAAAGAACCACGTTTCTCATAAATTATTTTTTGGATTGAATGGATGGTGTAAATTTTGTCTAGGTGCGGTCTTCCGATAAACCCTGCATCTCAGACACCGAATTTGACAGTTGTCCCAAGCAGTGGGAGTTTCCTGACCCTGAATTGACGTGGATAGCGCCGTTCTGTTGATATCGGCTCCATTTTGGCCAAACCTAAAAAACCGCAGAAATGTTCCAGGCAGCGAAGGCTGTAGCAGGAACGGACGGTCTGCTCCGGAGTGGCATAAGGCTCAGTCGGCACTTCTTCAAGAACCATGGGGAAAGCTCGCAGGAAGTGGTCTTCATAGAAAGTCTGAGACTGCCAATCGCCACCGTACCGCTGCAAGAGGTAGAGTGAGAAAAGAAAGGACTGCTGGATAAAACTCAGCTCCGGGTAACCGTCCCAATACCCCCAGTTGAACTTCTCAACATAGGTGCGGAACAACCTTGGGTAGATGCAGGTCATCCCTGATTCGTCTATCAGCCTGCGGCACTCACGACTGAGGATGAACTTTCCTTGGTATTTTCGGATTAAACCCGCGAGTTCAGCAACTGTGCGCGTCACGTGCAGATCAAAAAAATCTTCCTCTTTGTTGATATTGCCATAGCGAGTTCTCTCTTCATAGGCCACATCACCCCAATAACCAAGAGCCGCCTCGCGGCAGAAGCTTCTGGGAAGATTACCCTTTGCGGTCGGTTTTAGACCTTTTTCGCCAATCACCTCAACCAGCATGCCAAAAAGGGTCAGAATAGGAGCGGAGGGCTGGATCGCAAGCCGTTCTGGAAAGGTGATGAACGGGTTCGATGCAAATGGAAAATGGAGGAAACGATGGATTTGCTCTGACGATAATCCAGCAAAATCCTTTTGGGGAAGCTGGTTGCGCTGAGACATGTGCGTGGCAAGAAAGGCATTCGCTTCGTCAAGAGAAGCAAAATTTTTGCCCGCCAACAACTGACGGATTTCGGTGAAGGTGTCGACAACGTCCTCAGGCTGGGCAGATGATTGGTGCTTTTCGAGGCAACACTTTTTGTATTTCTTGCCACTGCCACAGGGACATGGGTCATTTCTGTTTATTTTCATCTGAATTGCCACCAATCCATTGTTACTTCTTCAGGAACCGATAAACATCTTTACGATGCCCAACATGAACCACAAGGATGACCAGCACATCATCTTCAATCTGATAGAGAATCCGATAATCTCCAACGCGAACCCTGTATAGCGGAGGATCTGCGCCTACAAGTTGTTTGCTGCCCGCAGGAACCGGATTTGCCGCCAGCGACAGCAAAGCCTGGTCTAGTTTTTTCAGCAGGCGGCGATTGCTTTTAGCAGCCTTGGCTAGAGATTTTTCCGCCGCCGGGGTCAGTTCAATTCGATAGCCCACAGATTACAATCCCAGCTTTTTACGAACCTCATTGTAGGAGACTCGTTCCCCTTGAGATTCTTCGAGAGCGAGACGCGCCTCTTTGATGTCGAGCTGATCTTCCAGCATTTCCAGAAGTTTCAGATCGTCAATGGAGATAATGGCTCCGACCTCACGGCCACGCTTGGTCAGGACAACCCGCTCCTGAGTATATCGAGCACGGTCAATAACATCGCCCAGATGTTCCCTTGCGTCAGAGACTCCCATTCGTGTCATAGGGCACCTTCCTTTCTAATGACCAATTTGTACAATTAGTACAAACATCATCGATCACTTCTTGTCTCCGGTCAAGAGAATTTCAACATTTCAGCAGCATCAAGGCTGCAGTTTCGTCTGTCCGAGAATTCATCCAGCTTCAATATTCGATCAAGGAAAATCCAGCACGTATCGATTCTTGTAAACCCTGCAATCTGAAACTCCAAGTACCGTCCTCCCTTTTACAAAACTGCCAATTAGTTTCCGTCCGGAAACGGTTCTTTTCCGCCGTGGCGGCGTCAATCTGCGGCCTTGTTTGTGCGGTGTACTGTACATGTGTACGCCTTAAGCTCAAGCCCTTGATTTCCTTGCCACAACAAAAAATACCCTGTATCCGAATCGGAAACCGCATAGTGTCCATCCGGAGTTTCTGGATGGACACCAATTAGAGTCAGATACTGAAGACTGAGTTATTAGAAGGCTATGATCGTGCTTGACCAGGCAGCTAGCAGGTGCTAGCATTCTGGTCAAGATGAAAGGGGTGCCGTTATGACCAGACAACTTAATTTAAGAGTGGATGATGAATTTGCTAAAAGACTGGAGACGTTATCAAAGCAAATAGGAAGACCGATGGGGGCTGTACTTGAGGCAATTGGCACTCCGGCAATTGAGGCGGCCGAGGCCGATATGAAATTTGAAGCAGAAGCACTTGCGGCATGGGAAGAGTATGAGTTAACGGGCATTTGTGAACCTGCTGCAACGATTGATGCCCTGTTCGATCATGCTCTTGCTCGAGCTAAAGCTGTTTCGGAGAAAAAAAGAGGATGACCCGGAAGGTTGTCGCCACACCCTTGTTTGCTCGACGATTGAGAGAATTTCTTGACGAGTATGCTGAATTGGGTGCGGTTCGCTTTGTCGAACGCTTGCAGCAAAGCTACCGTTCAATGGTAGAGAATATGTCTGCGTTTGATGAGATTGCCCCTGCAAGAAGAAGGTCGGTCCAAGGCAAAAAAATAACGGTGAGGGAATATATGCTGGATGCCGGTGCCCGAAATTTTCTTGTTCTTTACTGGGTTCCACCTGACCCGGCAGAACCAATACTTCTTTTAAATATCAGGATCGGTGGACAAAATCGTTTTTGCTGGAAAGAAGAGTCACAGTGACCGCTCTTAAGAAATGAATTAAGGGACAGGCTGGATGCGGCAAACCTATTTCAAGTTAACGCTCTATTGCCCCTATTTTAACCCATCCGCTGATCGGGCGTTCCAGGACAATTTTTTCTGTTCAAGGAACCGTTGAATCAACCGCAGCATCCGCTGTCGGGAATAGCCGGCTCAAAACCATTGCTGCCACAGTTTAAATGCCGATATCCTCATGCCACAGATCCGGTCGTGCGGCAATAAAATCGGTCATCATGCGGATACAGGCCTCATTCTGCAGCACCTCCAGCGTTACTCCACGGGATGTAAGCCAATCTTCTTCCCCCATGAATGTTTGATTTTCGCCGATAATCACGTGTGGGATGCCATAAAGCAAAATTGCACCGCTGCACATCGGGCAGGGTGACAGGGTTGTATACAGGACGGATTCCCGATAAATCTTGGCGGGCAGGCGCCCGGCGTTTTCCAGTGCATCCATCTCGCCGTGAAGGATGGCACTGCCTTTTTGTACCCGCCGGTTGTGACCCCGCCCCAGGATGATCCCGTTATGAACCAGCACCGAGCCGATGGGAATTCCCCCTTCAGCCAAACCTTGCCGTGCTTCATCCATTGCAGCCTGCATGAATTTATCCATGATGATTTCCTCGTTAAGTGTGTTGGATCCTTAACTTGTTTACGCTGTAGTCATTCATTGCTGACCGGAATATTCCAGAGAGGAATGATGAACCACAATCCGCAAGTGCCCGGTATCATCCTTTACAAAGACCCAGGTTTTGTCAACAGAGGTGACATTTCCGTCTTTACCCGTAAAGTGAATTTTACCCATGGTGCTCGCACTGTCACCGGCAATGAACATCGCCGCATTGTCTATTTCGCAAATTGTCCACCCCTTCAGTGCAAACCCGGTATCGCCAGGAAAATCTGAATCTCCGCCGACAAAGTAGGACACTGCCCCGGCCCGTGTCGTGCGAAAGGTCTGAGGCTTCAACGTCAGGGTCGGTTTAAACAGAACAGCTCCCAGTTGATAACCGTATGCGGCATCAATTACCTGCTCTGCCAACGCTTTGGCGGCGGATTGTCCTTCCTTATCGTGCAGGTCACTAATCGCAACCAAAGCGTCACACCAACCCTGCTGTGCAGCGAGCACTTCAGTTTCGGAAACTGCCTGATTGATGACAATTCCGTGTGCTGAGATCTGGATGGTAGCAAAAATCAGGGCGGCCAGACCGATACAAACACATATTTTCACTCTCCTTAAAACAATAAAATAGAGTAGAGTAAGGCTGGGATCAAACTGAACAGAAGAGTATTTTCAACCTAACTCTTCCTTTCCGTCAGATAGCATTAATGTTGGAGTTCACGATGAAAAAAATCAACCTGTTGCTTGTTGGAGCCTTGCTGATTCCGACCCTGATCTTTATGGCACCAACACTTTCCCATGGTGTTACCGGCACTTATATCAGCTGCGTGCACGGTTGTCCCGACCTGATCGACTGCAATAACTGCTGCAACGAGACATTCAGATCCATTTTAGGGGCCTGTGATGCCAAACGGGATCAGTGTGAAGCCCTGTGTCCGCCCGGCGATATGGACTGCCTTGACGCTTGTGTGATGACCAGAAACGATTGTCTGATGCAGGATATGCGGGATTTTGACTGCCCCCATTGGAGGGCCGGCGGCCCGCAGCCCGGCTTGACTAGAGGGGGCAGTTTTTTGGGTCTGATGAGTGCCCCTGCTCCCAAATCTTCGGGCCAGGGGTGCGCTTATTGCCATTGAAATCAACCTGTTGAGAAACATTATGACAAAATCGCTGTTAACAACCCTGATCATCACCGCAACCCTGCTGTTTGTCGGTGAAGTATCAGCACGGACTCTTGTGTGCAATAATAATCCCGATTATTTTTCGAAGCGGTGTACGATCCATCCCTACGCCGTCACCAAGATAGTGCTTGGTCAAGTTGTAAAAGGCCATCTGGTTGGCTGCCAGTTCAAGTCCCACACCTGCATGAATGGGATATGTCGGGATAATTACGGATATAGCGAGATCCCCTACTTTATCAGCATGGACGATCACCCAGGCTTCTGCAGCCTGCTCTGCAACAACCCTGAGTGCACTGATCCGCAAGGCTGGCGGTAACGGCAATTAACAATCTATCGAAATGTTCAGGTAGAACGCAGCGCCTGAATGGGGATCAGGTTGGCGGCCTGGAAGAGCCCAGGAAGTCGTTTTTGACCGCCTCTTCGACCTTTTTCCGGGGAATACCCGGATGGTTTTGGATGATAACAGGGGAGTGTTTTATTCCAGAATACTTGGAGGGCTTTGATCAGAATAAGTATTCAGGGTGCCGGTGTCTCTCTTTTATCTCGTGAGAGCACAATAAAAATACCTGCTATTTGCCATGATGCTAATTGATTTCAGCGCTTACCGGGCAGCAATGCACTGACCAGAAAGACCAGGCAGGCAATCACGACAATGCTGGGTCCGGTTGGGGTATCCCACTGGTATGATGCTCCCAGCCCTCCCACGACAGCGAGACAACCGAATGCGCAGGCAAAAAGTGCCATCATTTCCGGACTGCCGGCAAAACGGCGGGCCGTTGCGGCAGGAATAATCAGCAGGGAGGTGACCAGAAGCAGGCCGACTACTTTCATCATGACCGCGACGGTCAGGGCCATGAGGGCAAGAAAAAGACCGTTGATGCGTTGCACCGGAATTCCTTCTACCCGGGCCAGATCTTCATGGATGGTGATGGCCAGCAGTGGCCGCCATAACCACAGCAAGCTGGCCAGGGCAACTCCCCCTCCAAGGTAAATCCACAGGATATCTGTTTTCCCGATGGCCAGGATGTCGCCAAACAGATAGGCCATCAGATCGATACGCACACCCGGCATGAAGGCCAGGGCAACCAGTCCTAAAGACAAGGAGCCATGGGAAAAAATGCCCAGAAGGGTATCGCTGGCCAACAGGCGCTGGCGTTGACCGAGAAACAGCAGAAGAGCAAGAAGTTGACAAACGACAATAACGCCAATGGTGAGATTAATATGAAGCAAAAAGCCAAGCGCGACCCCTAAAAGAGCAGAGTGGGCAAGGGTATCACCAAAGTAGGCAAGGCGACGCCAGACGACAAAAGCGCCGAATGGTCCGGCGATCAGAGCGACACCGATGCCGCCGATCAAAGCACGAACAAGAAAATCATCGAGCATGGGAACAGCCCTGATCGTGATGGTGGTGTTGCTGATCGTGGCGGTAAAGTGCCAGATGCCCATACATTTTCAGGTATTCCGGGTCACTGGTCACCATGGCCGGGGTTCCGCTGCAGCAGATATGACGATTCAGGCAGAGGACCCGGTCGGTCGCCGCCATAACCAGATGCAGGTCGTGGGACACCATGAGGACAGCGCACCCGTGTTCCTTACGGATGCGACCAATCAGTTGATAGAGTTCAACCTGTCCCTGAACGTCAACACCCTGAACCGGTTCATCCAAAACCAGCAAGTCCGGTTTACGTAACAAGGCGCGGGCCAGCAACACCCGTTGCAGTTCCCCGCCGGACAGGTGCTGCATGGCAGAGTCAAAAACCTGAGGGGCACCCGTTTGCTCCAGAGCTTCACGCAGTTTGGCCGGTCTGATTCCCCGACCGGCAAAGGAAAGGAAGCGTTTGACCGACAAAGGAAAGGTCGCATCAAGTTGCAAGCGTTGGGGCATATAGCCGATGGCGATACCGGGGCGCTGGTAGAGTTGGCCGGATGTGGGGCGCTGTAGTTCAAGAATAACCCGCAGCAGGGTGGTTTTTCCGGCACCATTGGGGCCGATAACGGTGACGATTTCTTCTGCTTCAATGGCGAAACTGACATGCTCCAGCAGGCGATTGTTTCCCAGGGTCAGGCAGATGTCTTCAGCAGCCAGAAGAGTGGCAGGGGTTGCAATGGTCATGACTGTTTTCTTGTCGCAGCACAAAGGGGACAGACGCCCATGATCTCGACAGCGCTGTCATGAACTTCAAAGCCGCATTGCCGGGCGGTTTGATGAATTTCCCGGCTGACCGTCTCAAGGTGTAATTCGGCACAGGTTTTACAGGAAGAGCAGATAAAGAAATACCCTTCATGGGCAGTGCGTGGATGGACACAGCCGACAAAAGCATTGAGGGAGGCAATGCGATGGATGAGACCGAGGCCCAGAAGGAAGTCCAGGGCCCGATAAACCGTTGGTGGGGCCGTGCGTGATTCCTGCTGCAATTGTTCAAGGATCTGATAAGCACCGATGGGTTTGTGCTGTTGCCAGATCAATTCAAGAACCTTGCGTCTGATGGCGGTAAAGCGTTGACCCTGTTCATGGCAGACCTGTTCAGCCTCTGCCATGGCGTTGTTGACACAGCGTTGATGGTCATGTTCAGAATCGGTAAAGACGCGGGGATGCAATGCTTTCTCCGAGGGATTGACATGGAAAATGTTACAATATAACATTTCATTTGTATTCTCATAGTAATCCATTCCCCGGAGAAAAACAATGAAGAGATATGCTCTGACATTACTGATTCTGGTTGGCCTGTCCTTGCCGTTACCGGCTCATGAAGTTCCTGACGTGGTAGTAAGCATTAAGCCGCTGCACTCCCTGACCGCAGCGGTGATGGAAGGTGTTGGGGTGCCGCAGCTGATTATCAAGGGGGCAGGATCGCCCCATGGATACTCCATGCGTCCGTCGGAAGCGCGTATGCTGGCTGATGCGGATCTGGTGATTTGGGTCGGCGAAGGCCTGGAAACCTTTCTGGCCCGCCCGCTGGCAACAGTCGGCGCCAAGGCTGGGCAACTGGTCCTGGCCGAGCATTTACCCGGACTGATGCTGTCGGCACGAGAGGGGGGAACCTGGGAAGCTCATACCCACGACCATCAACACGACCACCATGCCCACGACCATCAACACGACCACCATGCCCATGACCACAAACACGATCACCATGCCCATGAC
>OBJA01000859.1_pt1 | contig 23982 bp, 15 predicted proteins | sample 1519751 | NCBI WGS metagenome assembly OBJA01 (sample SAMEA3881238, study PRJEB22517) | soil metagenome | biome: lake sediment; feature: soda lake sediment; material: sediment, water from around vicinity | place: India | collected 2013-12-23 | depth 3 m
CGGTGGCCATAGGCAATGGCTCGGTGGCGACGGACCCCAACACCTACTCGGTGGGCTCCCTGGGCAACGAGCGCCGCATCACCAACGTGGCGCCCGGTGTCTATGGCACGGATGCGGTGAACATGGATCAGTTCAACTGGCTGGATCGCAAAGTGGATAACAACCATGACAAGGCGATGGCGGGTATTGCCATCTCCAACTCCATGCCCACTGTGCTGCCCCGAGAAAGCAAGCGCTTTGCCATGACCATGGGCGGTGGCTTCTACGGTGGTGAGGAGGCTATTGGTATCACCGCAGCGGGCAGGCTGAGTGACCGGGTATCCGTTCATGGTGGCTTTGGTGCTGCCACAGGCCAGAGTGAGTACGGCGGTAAAGTGGGTGTGACCCTTGAGTGGTAATGAGGGTTTGATACCCCGCTGAAACCAACCCCCGGCGCCGCAAGGCTCCGGGGGTTTTCGGTTCAGGACGTTGGGGAATTTCAGGAGCAGGTATCCAAGGTACTCGCGCCGCCCGGGGACAGGCTCTCCCCTGGACCAACATGAGGTGGGCTCTGTGCCGATAGATCCAGGGTGGCAATGCCATTTGCCCGGAGACCGGGCACCATCCAAATCCAGCCTGCACTAAGTCAAATTGAGCAACATCAGCGAATTTCTATTTTCTGAAAAAAGCCAAAAAAGCCCCGGCAACAATCGCCGCTGCGCCGCCTATCAGCAGGAATGTAGTGTCATCGGAAAAGCGCCCGGTAAAGGTTTTCGTCAATTGTTCGGCGACGGACTGTGATGCCTGCCAGCCGAAAAACAGCAAAAGCACCCCAACTACGATCAACACAATACCCACCAATTTCTGGTTGCCCATTATTATTCTCCTTTTGTTGTGTGCCATTGGGGAAGCCCCGACCCTGACAACCATAGTGGTGAAAGGGTTTATGCGCAATGTTATTGATTGGCCAACAGTTATTTGATTGGCATGTTGCTGAAAGGCAAATTCCCAGGGGGTTGTGGGTTTTGACTGATTCAGGGCAGTTCTGTTGGCTTTCATTCATTGTCGTGGATTTGTACATGACCCCAATCGGGGTTTTTCCACAATCTCTGTGGATAAGTCTGTGACTGTTGTGTGGGCGAGGGGGCGCACACCAGTAATGCCGGGTGATGGGGAAAGTGCCGGAAAAATAACCACTGCTGCCTTGGTGATGACCTGACTGGGCCCAGTCAATCTGTTGCGGTTTTTCCTCCTTTACGGGAAATGAACCCCGTTGCCGGTTCCATAGGGCATTGGCATCCATTAGACTTGCCGCCTTGCTTGTGCGGGGTGTTCCCCAGCTTTCGACCACCGCCGTGTTATTCAACCCGCCCGCACCGGGCGCTTGCTGAGGGTTAATTGACGCGAATGACTGTTCCCGCTTTGTCCATCAAACAACTGCACAAAAAATACGGCAACGGCTTCGAGGCCCTGAAGGGTGTTGATCTCGATGTCCAGCAGGGTGATTTTTTTGCCCTGCTCGGCCCCAATGGTGCAGGCAAATCCACCACCATCGGTATCATTTGTTCCCTTGTCACCAAGACCGGGGGCCAGGTGGAGGTGTTTGGCTACAATATCGACTCGCATTTTCCCGAAGCCAAAAAGCATATCGGCATTGTTCCCCAGGAATTCAATTTCAACCAGTTTGAAAAAAGCTTCGACATCCTTGTGACCCAGGCGGGTTACTACGGATTGCCCCGCGCCCTGGCGGAGCAGCGCGCCGAAAAATACCTGCGCCTGCTGGATCTGTGGGACAAGCGCTCGCAGCCATCGCGCATGCTGTCCGGCGGCATGAAGCGTCGTCTGATGATCGCCCGCGCCCTGGTGCACCAACCCAAATTGCTGATTCTGGATGAGCCCACGGCAGGGGTGGATATCGAGCTGCGCCGCTCCATGTGGCAGTTCCTGCGGGATATTAACGAAGAGGGCACTACCATTATTCTCACCACCCATTACCTGGAAGAGGCAGAGAGTCTGTGCCGCAATGTGGCGATTATTGACCAGGGCCGCATCGTGCGTAATACCAGCATCAAAAGCCTGCTGAAAATGCTCGACCGGGAGGTGTTTATCTTTGATACCCGCGAAGCGATGACCGCCATGCCTGAGTTGGGTGGTGTCTCTGGTCAGCTGATTGACGATCACAGCTTCGAGGTGGAAGTAGAAAAAAGCCAGTCCCTCAACGGAGTCTTTGCCGCCCTCAGTCAGCAGGGTGTTGATATCCTCAGTATGCGCAACAAGGCCAACCGTCTTGAAGAGATGTTTGTGTCACTGACCAATCCGGCAGCCGGTAATGGCAGTGCTGGCGCCAGATCGGGCAAGCCGGAGGGACACCCATGACCAATCGTGAAAAATGGATCGCCTTTGTCACTATCCTGGTGCGGGAGATTCGCCGCTTTATGCGCATCTGGCAGCAGACCCTGTTGCCTCCGGCTATCACCATTACCCTGTATTTTGTGATTTTCGGCACTCTTATCGGCCCGCGCATCGGCACCATGGAGGGCTTCAGTTATATCGAGTTTGTCGCTCCAGGGCTGATCATGATGGCGGTGATCACCAATGCCTACGGTAATGTGGTGTCATCCTTTTACGGCGCCAAGTTTGGCAAAAGTATCGAGGAGTTGCTGGTATCGCCGGTGCCCAACTGGATTATTCTGGTCGGATTTATCATGGGTGGCGTGGCGCGCGGGCTGGCAGTGGGGCTGATTGTGACCCTGCTGTCACTGTTCTTTACCAAGCTGCATGTTCAGCACCTCTTTATTACCATCTCCGTGGTGTTTCTTACGGCGGTGCTGTTTTCCCTGGCGGGATTTGTCAATGCGGTGTTTGCCCGCTCCTTTGACGATATTTCGATTATTCCCACTTTTGTACTGACACCGCTGACCTATCTGGGTGGTGTGTTCTATTCCATCACCATGCTGCCGCCGTTCTGGCAAGGGGTGTCCCACGCCAACCCGGTGCTGTACATGATCAATGCCTTCCGCTACGGCATGCTGGGTATTTCCGATATCAATCTGGTCTGGGCATTTACCATGGTGTGCGGTTTTATCGTGGCGCTCTTTGCCTATTGCCTGCACCTGCTCAAAACCAGCAAGGGGCTGCGCAACTGATGTCCGCCCCGAACAAACCCCAGCTGGGCGTGCCCACCGAGTATCCCGCCTCCTACGATCCCGGGCTGCTGGTATCCATTCCCCGTGCAGCAGGGCGCGAACAATTGGATGCCGGGCTGGTGTTCCGCGGTGTGGATATCTGGACTGCCTACGAACTGTCCTGGCTCAACGACAGGGGCAAACCCTGTGTCGCTATTGCAGAATTCACCGTGCCCTGCGATTCCCCTGCAATCATTGAATCCAAATCCTTCAAGTTATACCTCAACTCCTTGAATCAGAAGAACTTTAACGACAGGCAGCAGCTGCTTGATGTATTGAATAAAGATCTCGGTCAGGGTTTTGGCGCGGCGGTGGATGTGGCAATTTTCACCATTGACGAGTATGCCGCCCGGGGCATTGCTCCCATGGAGGGCAAATGCCTCGATGAACTGGATGTAGAGTGCGAACATTTCGAGCCGCACTCACAGCATCTTGTTGCCAGTGACGGTGATGTATGGGAAAACCTCTACAGCCACCTGCTGAAAACCAACTGCCCGGTCACGGGTCAGCCGGACTGGGCCAGTGTATCCATCTCCTACCGTGGCCGCCCCATTGATCACGCGGGCTTGCTGAAATACCTGGTGTCATTTCGCCAGCATGAGGATTTTCACGAACACTGTGTGGAACGGATTTTCACCGATATTCTCGCCAGTTGTGGGCCAGCACGCCTGCAGGTGTATGCCCGCTACACTCGGCGCGGGGGGCTGGATATCAACCCATACCGCACCACGGGCGAAGAAGTGGCTGTTTACTGCCGCACAGCTCGGCAATAGCACCATCGTTAATAACACAGTCGTCCAGTGCGGCCATCAGGAGTCAGATTTTGCAGCAATCCCAATCAGCACTTGAAACGTTGATCCGGCGAGTTTCCTGCGCCCAGCTCGAAGCACCGGCCCCTACGGCGCAGCAACGGCAATTCATCGAACAGGCCGCCCTGCGGGCCGCCGATCACCACCTGCTTAAACCCTGGCGTTACCTGGTGATTGAAGGTGATGGTCTGGAAGCATTGGGAACGCTCTTTTTGCAGGCAAAATGCAAGGAAAACCCCGAATTACCTCCAGAACAACAGCTGCGCACCAAGTCGCTCCCCCTGCGGGCGCCGATGATTATTGTCGCCATCTCAGCCCCGGTAATCGATGCCAAAATCCCCCAGGTGGAACAGCTGCTGTCCGCTGGCGCTGCAGTACAAAACATGCTCAACGCCGCCTTCGCCCAGGGTATAGGCGCCATATGGCGCACCGGCGATCTGGCCACTAACCCCCATGTTGCACAAGGTTTGGGCCTTGCCAGCCACGAATCCATCACTGGATTCCTCTACCTGGGGACACCCAAAGGGGCACTGAAAGAGCCGCCCCAGGCAAATTGCGCAGACTTCTTTAAAACCTGGCCCTGACGTTGCTTTTGCCCCGGTGCTTGTGTACAGTTGCGCCCTCGAATTTGACGCCCACTCTGACTGAGAGCGGCAGCAAAATTGAACTTTGGTGAGGTGTCCGAGCGGTTGAAGGAGCACGCCTGGAAAGTGTGTATAGGTTAATCCCTATCGAGGGTTCGAATCCCTCCCTCACCGCCAAATTAAAAAAACCCCGGTCCAAAAGACCGGGGTTTTTTTTATTTGTGGTTATGGGAGGACATGAGAAGTGATATGACTTCAAGCCACCATCGGGGAAAAATACGCAGGCCCATCGTCCAAGTGTGTGTTTCTGTAACATCCGCCTTAAATTTTGCTGAACGAGCACCCGAAAACGTTGTTTCTGACAGCAGACTGTGGGTAAATCAGCACGGCTGCAATGACTGTGGCCACCTCTTTGTACCAATCAGCTGTTGTATTAACTTCTGACTGCATATCCATACAAAAACCAGCAGTCAGAATGCCCACGGAGACAGCGTGGAGCGGTGAGAGGGTTCGGCGTTGCCCCTGGTTAACAAGGTGTCCTTCAGGGGTGCTCTGGAATGGGGAGGGTGTGTTCAGGTATGCCTGGATTATTCGATATTGAAGCTGCGTTTTCGTTGGCTTCCCGTCTATGGCAATTCCACGTGGATGATTCTGTCAGTCATCAGCGTCTTTTATTGCAGTCTCCCCGCAACAACAATCGACTTTACCGGTTTGGTGATTTCATCAAGCTTTCTGGCAAGGTTGTTTTGTGATTTATCTATTTTGACCATTACAACGGAAGATACATGTTCTTTGGGAGGACATAACCATGCAGTTCAAACAAACACTGGCTTACACAACATTAACCCTGGCAATGGCAGGTACAGCGATGCCGTCGCTGGCCCAGATTGAAGAGATTGTCGTTACCGCACGGAAAGCCGAAGAAAGTCTGCAGCGCACCCCGGTTGCCGTTACCGCCCTGAATGAAGATATGCTCATCAAGGCCCAGGTGACTGAAATTGCCGATCTGCGCCGCACGGCCCCTAACCTGTCAATACTGCCCGGTGGCACAGGCTCTTCGGCCCTGGTCTTTATCGCTATCCGTGGCGCAGCCCAGGTGTCTCCTGGTGGTGCCGCTGATGCCGCTGTCGGCACTTATATTGACGGTGTTTATTATGCCCGCCCCACAGGTGGCAATCTCGACATGTTTGATGTGCAACAGGTGGAAGTGCTGCGCGGGCCTCAGGGGACCCTGTTTGGCCGCAATACCACTGGTGGTGCACTGAATATCAAAACCAATGACCCCACAGGGGAGTTCGAAGGCTACGTTAAGGGTGATATTGGCAATTTTGACAGCCGCAAATTTGAGGGCGTGCTCAATGTACCCATCATGGGCGACGAGCTGGCAGCGCGTTTTGCCTATCGCTACAACGAGCGCGATGGTTTTGGCGATTACAAGGGCTATAACGATCCCAATGGTTTCACCTGGACTGGCTTCAGCCAGGACGCTGCCGCCATCAATGAAAACATGTATGGCCGAGCCAAGGTTCGCTGGGAGCCAGCTGATCTCAACTTTGTTGCCACCCTGGGGGCGGACTGGAGCGAATTCAGCGATTCCGGGCAGCGCTCTGAGGTCAGGGGGATTAACCAGGGTTTTCAGGCGGGACCATTTGCCCTGGGCCAGTTGCTGACAATGTCCGGTTTCAACAGCCAGAACTTTATCAGTCAGCAGCGCTTCCACGATACCTACTGGAATGTGGATAACTCCTCCACCAACCCTGCAATCAACGACAGCAAGATGAATCGCCCCAGCTCCACCAACAAGACCAACGGTGCCTATCTGGACCTGGACATTGATCTTGGGGATTACCAACTGAAGTCCATCAGTGCTTACCGGGAAACCACCTCAACGGGTACGGTGGATCTTGACGGCTTGCCAGTCAACCTTCTCACCTTCAACAGCGTCTGGGATCAGCACCAGATGAGTCAGGAATTCCAGCTCAGCGGCTCCGCTGGCGAAAAGCTCGACTGGATCACGGGCGTCTATTATTTCGACGAAAACAGCACGGAGCTCTCCCGCTCCCGGGCTTTTGGCATCTTCGCCGATCTCTTTGCCCCCGGTGTTCCCCCTGAGCTGGCGAACGCTCCCGTCAATGCCGGCAGTGATGGTGCCTTTGACAACCGCTCCATGGGTGCCTTTGCCCAGGCCAACTACCAGTTTACCGATGCCCTGCGCGGTACCCTGGGGATTCGCTACACCTGGGACAAGCGCGATGTGTTGTGGAGCGGTGAGGCGCCGGAGTCGGGCCAACTTGTTCCTGCCAACTGTGTGGTCAGCAACCCCGATGTTGCTGGCGTCTGTGCGCAGACTGACAGCGCCAGCTTTGACTACCCAGCATGGACTCTGGGCCTTGACTACCAGGTAAACGATGGCCTGTTTGTTTACGCCAAAACCAGCGGAGCGTCCATGTCCGGTGGCTGGAATATCCGTTCCACTGTCGCCCCCGCCTTCGACCCTGAAGATGTGATCGATGTCGAGGTTGGTTTCAAGTCGGATATGCTCGACAACAGGGTGCGTTTGAATGCAGCCCTGTTCTATTCAGAGCAAACCGACCAGCAGCGTTTCGTCAACGAATGGGACCCGGTGACCAATTCCACCACCCAGTATGTGCGCAATGCCGGTGAATCAACAGGTTATGGTGCCGAATTCGAACTGACCTGGTTGCCCTGGGATGGCATGGAAATCACCAGTAATCTGGCGCTGTTGAAAACAGAGTACGACAAGTATGAGATCCTTGAGGGCATCACCACGGGACCCAATGCGGGCCAGACAGTGCTGGTGGATCACTCCAGGGAAAAGGCCCCCCAGGCCCCGGAAATGACCTTTGGCCTGGGTGCTACCCAGACAATCTTCACCGGTTTGGGGGCCCTCGATCTGCATGTGGATTATTATTATGTGGATAAAACCTGGTTCCAGGACAACACTGTCAGACCCGGTGAGAGCGCTGCTTTCCAGCAACAACAGATAGAGGAAAAGCGGTTTAATGCTATTCCCGGCTATGGTCTGGTCAATGCCATGGCGACCCTCTCCACGGATGACGGCCATTGGCAAATCTCCCTGTGGGGCAAGAACCTTGCTGACAAAGACCACTACACCGGTGTGGCCAACTTCTACACAGCCTTTGGTACTGCCAACTGGTATCTGGGTGCTCCGCGCACCTACGGTGCCTCTGTAAAATACGCCTGGTAATCAGGCCGCGCGACAACAGGTGGTGGTGGGAAGTTCCCTGCCACCGCCTTTTTTATGCCTTTGTGATTTGCAACGCATGACTGATTACTTTAATATCCGCATCCTAATGCTATGGGGTCTGTTTTAATTTGACGCAAGACTCAAATTTAGAGGAAATTCTCTGATTTAGTCTCTATCAGGTGTATTCCGTGCGTGATTTTATGTTGGGTGATTGAGATTTTTGTTGACAAAATATAAGGCAATGACAGATTCAATCTTCTGGCTCTGACTGATCTGGGGTCTCACCATCCGGCTCATTGTAGTATTTACAAATACGTCTTTATTCAAGTGCAACAAATAGCACCAGATAACAACGGAGTAGTAGTAATGAGGGAGTTCAATCCGCTTGTGTTTTTCCCCGCTTTTCACCCCGTTCCACTACCAGGGAAAAGGATAGTTTCTCCTTCTGTTTGATTCAGCTCGATGTGACTGTTGAAGCCACATCGCGGTTGATTTTGGTCTTGATTTACAAGCTGTTCATAACTACACATGTTCTTTGGAGGACATAACCATGCAATTTAAAAGGAAATTACTCGCCACAACCCTGACTGCAACCTGCTTGAGCCTGGCGGTACCGGCAGTTGCCCAGACCGTTCTGGAAGAAATCGTTGTTACAGCCCGAAAAACGGAAGAAAGCCTGCAAAGTACACCTGTGGCCGTTACCGCTCTCAATGAGGAGATGCTGGCCCGGGCCCAGGTTACCGAACTGGCTGATCTGCAACGCACAGCACCCAGTCTCTCTGTCATGACCGGCGGCACAGGTTCTTCGGCCCTGATTTACCTGGCGATTCGCGGTAATGCCCAGGTATCCCCCAGCGGCGGTACTGATCCCGCGGTGGCCACCTATGTAGACGGCGTGTATCTGGCGCGTCCTACCGGCGGTAACGTGGATATGTTCGATGTGTCCCAGGCGGAAGTTTTGCGCGGTCCCCAGGGCACCCTGTTTGGTCGCAACACCACCGGTGGTGCGCTCAATATCAAAACCAATGACCCCACCGGCGAGTTTGAAGGCTATGTCAAGGGCGAAGTAGGCAACTACGATTCCAGAAGGGTGGAAGCCGTCCTCAACGTGCCCATCATGGGTGAAGAGCTGGCAACACGCTTTGCTGCGCGTTATAACGAACGAGATGGCTTCGGCAAATACCGCGGTTACAGCGATCCGAACGGCTTTGTCTTCGATGGCCTGAACCAGGAAGCTGGCGACATCGACAAAAATACCTATGTTCGCGGCAAGATCAGATGGGAACCTGCAGACCTGAACTTTGACGCCACCCTGGGCTTTGACTGGAGTGATTTTGAAGACAGCGGCCAGCGCACCCAGCTGATGGCATTTAACCCCGCTGGCGCCGGTGGCTTTGCCGGACTCATTACCAACACAATCGGTTTCAATCCGCAAAATTTCATTGCCCAGCAAAAATTTGAAGATTCCTACTGGAATGCGGATAACTCTTCAATGCGCCCCTCTGAAGTTGATTCCCGTATGGCGCGCCCCGGCTCCACCAACGAAGGCAAGGGCATCTATCTCGACTTGAACGTCGCCCTGGGGGATGTCGATTTCAAATCCATCACTGCCTACCGTGAAGCCACATCCTCCGGCACCGTTGACCTCGATGGCACTCCGGTGCAGCTGTTGACCTTCTACAGTGAATGGGATCAGGATCAGATCAGCCAGGAGTTCCAGTTCAGCGGTAGTTTCGGTGACAAGCTCGACTGGATTACAGGCCTCTATTACTTCCAGGAAGACAGTGGCGATTTCTCCACCAACCGCTTTGGCGGCGGTGACATGGCCTTCACCCTGGAGACCCTCAACATGGCACCCCCGGGTCTGCCCCTGGCGCTGATCGGTGCCGGCACCAGCACCAACGATGCGCTGCATAAAAACACCTCCTACGGTGCTTTTGCCCAGGCCAACTACTCCTTTACTGAAAAGCTGCGGGGTACTGTCGGCTATCGCTACACCTATGATGATCGTCAAACCAAAATCTTCAGCCAGGATCCAGAAGGGGGGCAGCCCGGTGTCGCAGCCCCTGGCTGTAAAATCCTCCCCGCTGACAGGGATGACGGTGTAACCTGTGAACGCACCCAGGATGCCAAGTTTGAATATCCCGCCTGGCTGGTAAGCCTTGACTATCAAGTCAATGACGATCTGTTTGTGTATGCCAAAACCAGCGCTGCCTCCATGGCTGGCGGCTGGAACTTCCGCACTTCCAACAACCCATCCTTTGGTCCCGAGGAAGTCAAGGATGTTGAGGTGGGCTTTAAATCCGACCTGTTTGATGGTCTGGTGCGCCTCAATGGTGCCTTCTTCTACATGAGGGCCAGCGACCAGCAGCGTCTGATCAATATTGCCGAAGGCTTGACCCCGGTACAGTTTATCCGCAATGCCGGTAAATCCGAGGCCAAGGGCGCCGAGCTTGAACTCAGCTGGCTTCCCTGGGAAGGCATGACCCTCAATGCCAGCCTGTCGCTGCTCGATATGGAGTATGACAAGTACGAGTCTGAAGAACTGATTACCAGTGGTCCCAATGCTGGCCAAATCGTGACCCTGGACAGGAGCCGTGAGAACGCACCCCATTCCCCGGAAATGACCTTCAGCCTGGGGGCTACCCAGACCTTTTACACCCGTCTGGGTGAGTTGGGTCTGCACGTGGATTACTATCGGGTTGACGAAACCTGGTTCCAGGACAGCACTGTCATTCCCCAGGAAGGCGCTGCTGTTCGGGCTTCCCAGACTGAAGAGAAGAAATGGAATTCTGTCCCCAAGTATGACCTGATCAATGCCCAGGCAACCTTGCGCACCGATGATGAGCGCTGGGAATTCGCCCTCTGGGGTAAGAACCTGGGGGATGAAAAGTACTACACTAGCGTTGCCAACTTCTGGAATGCGTTTGGCACCACCATGCGTTATGTGGGCGATCCCCGTACTTTTGGCGGATCTGTACGCTACAACTGGTAAAAGCTTTTCAGGCGCAAGCTTGACGAGCAAAAGGGGCTGCCGATGGCAGCCCCTTTTTTTATGAGTTTTCCGGATTTTTTATGGCGTAACAAGAATTACCTGTGAATAAAAAAACGCCCCATTGGGGCGTTTTTTTATTCAGCAGCTTGAAAGAGGTTCAGCGTTCGAGCAATTTCAGCTTGCCGGGCTTGCCATCCCAATCTTCCGCGTCGGGTGGGGCATCTTTCTTGACGGTAATGTTGGGCCAGATCTGTGCCAGTTCGGCATTGAGTTCAAGGAACACTTCCTGACCGGCAGGCAGCTCATCCTCAGCAAAAATGGCTTCGGCGGGGCACTCAGGCTCACACAATGCACAGTCGATGCACTCGTCGGGGTGGATGACGAGGAAGTTGGGGCCTTCGTAGAAGCAGTCCACAGGGCAGACTTCAACGCAGTCTGTGTGCTTGCACTTGATGCAGTTTTCGCCGACAACAAATGTCATGGGCTGGGTTCTCCTGTCGTATTTGACACGCGAAGTGTCACTGGAAGTGTCACGGGAAGCTGCGGATTATAGAGTAAAACAACCGGGCCGTCAGCTTTGCACCAGTAGTGATTTCAGCTGGTAAAGCAGGTCCAGCGCAGCCCTCGGGGTCAGGTCATCAACGTCCGCAAGCTGTAATGCATCCAGTGCCGGGTGGCTTACCGGCTCGGCAAAAAGCTCCGGCTGGTAAGGGTTTTTCTCGCTGCGAACGGGCGCTGGTGCGGTGGCCCCAAGCGCTCCCTTCTCAAGCCGCGACAACTCCTTGCGGGCCTCGGCAATCACCAGGGGTGGAATCCCCGCCAGTTTTGCTACCTGGATACCGTAACTCTGGTTGGCGGGGCCTTCCTGTACAGCGTGGAGAAACACAATATTGTCGCGGTATTCCGTGGCATCCAGATGCACATTGGCCACACAGGGAATCTGCTCCGGCAGTGCAGTCAACTCAAAATAGTGGGTGGCAAACAGCGTAAAGGCTTTTATGCCCCCGGCCAGGTGACGGGCACAGGCCCAGGCCAGGGACAGTCCATCAAAGGTGCTGGTGCCGCGACCGATTTCATCCATCAGCACCAGGCTGGCAGGGGTGGCATTGTGGAGGATATTGGCGGTTTCAGTCATTTCCACCATAAAGGTGGAGCGGCCACCGGCCAGATCATCTGAGGAACCGATGCGAGTAAAAATGCGGTCCACCAGACCGATGTGGGCCTCGCTGGCGGGCACGCAGCTGCCGATATGGGCCAGCAGCACAATGAGGGCGGTTTGGCGCATATAGGTGGATTTACCGCCCATATTGGGGCCCGTTATCACCAGCATGCGGCGCTCGCTGCCGAGGTTAACATCATTGGCCACAAAGGGCTTGTCGAGCATTGCTTCTACCACCGGGTGGCGACCGCCGCGAATCTGGATGCCGGGTTTGTCGCTGAGGGCAGGCTGCACCCAGTCGAGGGTTTCGGCGCGTTCCGCCAGATTGACAAGCACGTCGAGCTCGGCAATGCCCTGGGCGCTGGTTTGCAGTGCCAGCAGGTCATTATTGAGTGTTTCGAGCAATTCGTCATACAGGCCTTTTTCCCGCGCCAGGGCGCGGCTTTTGGCGCTCAGAGCTTTGTCCTCGAAGGCTTTCAGCTCCGGGGTGATATAGCGCTCGGCATTTTTCAGGGTCTGGCGGCGAATATAGTCAGCGGGAGCCTGGCCGGACTGACCCCGGGAAATTTCGATGTAATAGCCGTGAACCCGGTTGTAGCCCACCTTGAGGGTCGAAATGCCGGTGCGGGCTTTTTCCTGCTCCTCCAGTTTTACCAGGTAGTCGCCGGCATTGCTGCTGAGGTTGCGCAGATCGTCCAGTTCTTCATCAAACCCTTGGGCAATCACGCCGCCGTCGCGGATCACCACTGGCGGATTGTCGGCGATGGCGCGGCACAACAATTGGTATTGAGCCGGAAAGGTGCTGATACGCTGGCGCAGTTCAGACAGGTAGGGTGTGTCGAGTTCATCAAGCAGTTGCTGTAAACCGGGCAGCACCGCCAGGGACTCCCGCAGCCGGGTCAAATCCCTGGGGCGCGCTGAGCGCAAGGCGAGGCGGCCAAGGATGCGCTCCATATCGCCGATGGCTGCGAGCGGATCGCTATAGCGTTCATGGCGAAAATTGTCCCGCATCAGGGCGATGGCCTGCTGGCGCTGTTGCAGCACATCGAGTTTGCGCAAGGGGCGGTTGAGCCAGCGCCGCAACAGACGGCTGCCCATGGCGGTGCGGGTGCGGTCGACAATAGTGGCGAGATTGCTGTCATCGCCCCCGTCCAGATTGCGATCGATTTCCAGATTGCGGCGGGTGCTGGCGTCGAGCACCACACTCTCCTCCGGCTGCTCCACAATGATTCCCTGGATATGGGGCAGGGCGGTTCTCTGGGTCTCCTGGGCGTATTGCAGCAGGCAGCCAGCGGCGCCGATTGCCGCATGGAGGTGATCGCAGCCAAATCCGGCCAGATCGCGGGTGCCAAACTGTTCGGTCAATTTGCGGCGGGCGGTTTCAATATCGAACTCCCAGGGGGGGCGGCGCCTCAACCCCGGGCGGTTGGTCAGTGCAGACGGGCAGGGAAAGTCCTCACCCAGCAGCAACTCGGCGGGATTGAGGCGCTGTATCTCGCCGAGGAAGTTATCATCAGAGATTGTCTCCAGCACATGGAAGCGGCCACTGCCAATATCGAGAACAGCAATACCATAAGTGTTTTTAAGCTTTCTGGCGGCGACAAGCAGATTGTCCCGGCGCGCATCCATCAAGGCTTCATCGCTCACAGTGCCGGGCGTGACGATACGCATCACCTTGCGCTCCACCGGCCCCTTGCTGGTGGCCGGATCGCCAATCTGCTCGCAGATGGCCACAGAGATGCCCTGTTTCACCAGTCGGGCCAGATAGCCTTCAACCGCGTGGTAGGGAACCCCCGCCATGGGAATGGGTTCGCCAGCGGACTTGCCTCTGGAGGTAAGGGTTACATCCAGCAATTTGGCGGCGCGGCGGGCATCGTCAAAGAACAGCTCGTAGAAATCCCCCATGCGGTAAAACACGATTTCGTCCGGGTGTTCGGCCTTGATGCGCAGGTATTGCTGCATCATGGGGGTGTGTGTATCCAAACTCTCCTTGGTATTCACAGGGTTTTCACCATTAACGTGCTGTTTTTAAAAATAAAAATTGAATTTATCATTCCCGTGAAGTCTCAAGTTATCCCAAGATTCTAGTGTAGGTTGTTGCCTGGCCACGATATGCTGCGTATAGAAAATTTTAAAAACTTACACTTATCGCGGTGTCGCCACCTGGAGTTGGGTGAAAGACCAAAATCCACACGTAGAGACAATGTAATGGCCGATGCGCAGAGTAGCAAACCTCTACCTACAAGAACAATTGAAGTGGTGAAACCTGGTGTGGCTGATAGGGTGTGTTGGCATAGTAAATCTGGCGGCTGCGAATCTAATCTCGATGTTTCACATTTTCTACAGACATTGCCTCGGCATAGTTTGCCCACGGGTTGATCAATAAACGAACACCTGTGGAAGCAGCGGTTGCATACAAGGACAGACGCGGGTTTTTGCTTGAGGGCCGGTCCGGGTTCTGGTGTATTATCGACGTGTCTGAGCGGGGCTTTTTCATAAGGTTCCGCGAGTTGCACAATCTGCATAGAATTAAGGGAGTTGGGAATGTGATGGGTGCTGATTGTGCTGCTGCTGATACCAGTATTCGTCTTGGCGGACGCCTCCTGTTGTTACGCCATCAAAGACCAGGATCAGCGCCACTACTCCCTGGCCACCGCTAAGGGGGACAAGTCCCGTTACTATCATCAAGGGGAGAGACCAGAGAAATCTCTGCCTGGCACAAGTGGGGGATCAAAAGAGCCGCTGCTACAGCATCAAGGACAAGGATAATAAAGCCCTGTGCCTCTCTCGATTCTGATATCGCTCCAGCGACGACAGCCTCACGGTAAATATGATCTCTGAAATCACCACCGCCTAGTGGCTATCAATATGAGAAGGTGGAGGACGACGGCAAGTTATTAGTACGTGCCGAGCCGATGGCATCGATTATGTCGTCGTCACCACGAAAGACGGGCTACTACACGCGCCTCATTAACGTGCAGCGAAAACGACCAGCCATTGCGCTCACACAGCCGTTGAACGATACCCAGACCCAGGCCATACCCGTGAGACAACGACACCTCGGTCGGCGGGTGCCGCTCATCAGCGTCACTGTTTACCTGATTGGTGACAAGTAGCTCGTGCTCTTTGATGCGAATCCTGATCGGTCCCTGCCCGTCGAGCGTGTGCTCGAAGGCATTTCGCACCAGATTATTGACCGCGATAGAAAAAGCCTGCGGATGTCCGCAGACTATGGGTTTTGCGAGATCGTCGATATCGACGTCGACGAACTTACCGCTCAACAGGTAGCGCTGCTGATCTACCGCCTGGCTCACCAGCGGCATCACTAAAAACTGTTCGTCATACAACCCGTCGTCGGTTTCGCGAGCGAGGCACAAGAACATTTCAATCGTGGTTTTCATCTCGAGCGTCGCACGCCTCACTCGATCTACCGCCTTCACATCGGTCGCTGACAGATCGCTTTGTTCCAGCAGCTCAAGCGCGCCTGTGATTACCGTGATTGGCGTGCGTAATTCATGGCTGACTGAATCGGTAAAGTAGCGCTCTCTGGCAATAAATGCGCTGATACGCTCAAGGGTCTTCTCAATGGTCTCAGCGAGTACACCAACTTCATCATCGCCGAACCGGCCAGACTCTATGCGTTTATAATCTTCGGCCGATAGATGTTCCAGGTCAATGTTCGCAACCGCTTTGGCGAGTTGAAGGACAGGGGCTACAGCTCTGCGCATCACAACAATTCCAAGCCCGAAACCAATAGCACCGAGTGTTCCCACCACACCGGTAATAACAATCAGCCACCACCAATCCTCTGATGACGCAGCCTCAATCCCGGCAACGTCGAAAACCACAAATGCGTGTCGCTGTCCATTGTCGGTAGCTACCACCGCAACATGCAACTCTTCGGATTCGAATTCGTACAATCCCTCATCGGGGTTTGTCTGCGCCCACTCCCTGAGTGATTCCGGCAGGCTGCCAGCCTCATCGTATCCGCGAAGGTTCGTCGTCAGATAGGGATAGCTTTCGGCGGCAAGCTGCAGCTGATGCATCAGCACACGGTCTTCACTCAACCTGATCGCCGCGAAGAAAGCGAATCCCCAGGCCACGCTAAGTAAAGCAACACAGATCGCAAATGCAAAGGCGACACGCTTACGCAAACTGTGCCGGTACACTACTGAGCATCCTCTGCAATTCGGTACCCGATGCGATGCACCGTATGAATTAACGGGCTATCAAACGGCCTATCGATAGCCTGCCGAAGCTTGTACAAGTGCGAGCGAAGTGCATCGCCATCGGGGCGCTCGTCAGCCCACAACAGAGTTTCGAGATCTTCGCGAGCCACAACAGACGGCGACTCTTCCATCAATCGTTGAAGTAGTCTCATGCCAGCAGGGGTGAGATCGATGCGCCGCCCCGATCGATTCACTTGCAGCGTGGACCTATTCATAGTCAGATCACCAACAGTTAACAGATTGTCAGTTTTTCCGTGCCTACGTTTGTACAGCGCCTGCAGTCGCGCATGTAGCTCTTGTAATGCGAATGGCTTGACCAAATAGTCATCGGCTCCCGCCTTGAACCCCTTAAGTTTATCGTCAAGCGTGTCTCTCGCCGTTAGCATGAGCACGGGCGTTTCTATTTCGGCATCAGTTCGCAGCTTTTGGCAGAAACTCAGGCCATCCATCCCCGGAAGCATCAGGTCCAGAACAATTACGTCGAAGCGATTCGTCAACACCAAGTGCATCGCGCTTATACCGTCATAGGCAAAATCCATAACATAACTATGCTTTTCAAGATACGCAGCAATGTTCGCGCAAATGTCGCGGTTGTCTTCGACAATCAACACTCTAATTGGCACGGCACCAAGCGCGTGTACCATCTGCTGTTCCCCCTTACCAGGCACGATTTACCAGGCATAGTCCAGTTGCAGACCAATAAGCGGCTCGGCTTCATTTTTGTCTTTCACTTCAACACCTCGGCGGTAGTCAAACTCGGTGTCGTCGCTCGACGACGCTGCGGTTACGTTAATGACATCAAGAAAGGCTGTTACATCGACGGGGCCAAATGCGCGTCGATAGTCAAGGCGAACGTTCAACAAGCTGTAACTGCTTTTGCGACCGACATTGCGCTCAGTGATCTCTTTCGAGAAGCGTAGAGGTTGTCCGGCTCCCAACACGTCTGAGTGAACAATAAAGTTGTCGTCTGGCCTGCCTGAAAGATATTTGTAGCGCCCGGCTACCTTCCAGCGGTTGCTGATTTCCCAGGTCAGTCCAAGGGTAGCGACATGCTCGCGGCTGAATTCGGCGGCAACTTTACCGCGACCGTCTTTCCGGTCGACTTCGGCATCGTTGTAAGAGTAAGTTGCGGTAGCGTAAATACCTTCGCGAATCGTCCTATTGGCCACAATATCGACGCCGTACGATGTGCCGTCACCAATGTTTGCAAACGTTCCGCTTGCTCGATCAAGGTCTACTACCAGGTTGTCAAGCTTTTGATAATAGGCTTCAGTCAACACCGACCAGTTGTTGTTCGGGATATATTGAAATCCGAAACTGCCGTGCGTGATTTTTTCGTTCTCAAGGGCGTTCAAGGAGTTAGCGGCAAGGTGTAAAAACCGTGGCGACTGATGAAAGAGCCCTGCGGTCGCAAAATATCTGATCGTCTTGCCCGGCCGCCAATTGACGCTGAACCTGGGCGACGCAAAGCTTTCGTCTGCAAAGCCGTCCCGTTCGAACCGCAGGCCTGTACGAATATCCCAATCGCCGTGCTGAAAAACTTGATCTACGTAACCTGCATAGCTCGTTTCCTTCTGACGTAGTGAAGAGTTGATGTTGGCGGGAGTCAGCACAATAAAACGCTGACCGGGGTCTGGTCTAAAGTCATCTTCGTCGTAGACAAATCGAATCCAATCGCCATCCAAGAAGGTGTCGTAGTCGAGTTCAATTTGCGTTACTTGAATGCCGGCACTGAACACGCCCCATTGATTCAAGGTCCCGAAGTCGCTTCGCCAGCCGATCTCTGTCTCATCTTCACTGATGGTAATAATGTCTTCCCGCACCGGAAAACTGGACGCGGGCGATCCCGCAGGTACAAGATCAGGAAATGATTCGCCCTCTGAACTAATCTTGTCGCTTGTGCGGTAGTAAACCTTGTTGGTCCAGACAGCATTTTCACCGATCAATGATCGCAGTGTCAGACCGTACAAATCACTATCTTGTTTAAAATCCAGAAGCGCAGCATCTTCGAAATTGGGCGACTCGAAAACGTGAGTCACGTCACGAGTATAGTCTTCGTGTGTATCAATCAGCAGAATTTCTAACGTGTTGTTCTGGTTGATGGGTATGACCGACTTTACGATGATGTCTCTCAAGACAGGCTCCCCAATGTCTAGCTCATCGATGGTTTCAAAAAAAGCACCGAAATCCAGTCGTCGAGCAGAAATGAGCACAGTCGAGTCTTCAGTGATACCGGTAGGGCCGTCGTAACCAACTGTATAGCCTGCAAGGTCGTAGCGCAGACTTGCTGAAGGGCTTGGATTGCCACCGGCGACTTCCAGTTTGAGTAGCGATGCAGCCCTGCCGCCATAAGCCGGACCCCACCCGCCCGGTGAGAACTCTGCACCACCGATAACATTCGGTGCGAAAATTGAGAAACGGCCGCCACCACCGACATCCTCGTCTTCACCCAGTGTCGCATCAAAGTGCACCACTTTATCGAAGGGAAAGTCATCAACGAACAACAAGTTATCTCTTGGACCACGGCCACGTACGCTAAAGCTCGCGAATTCACCGGTGGATGCCAGGCCAGGTAAACCGTCCAGCGAGAGGAGCGGATCTGCGCCACCGCCAACCGCGCTTCGCAATGCTTCTCTATCGAGATAGGTGCTGGAAGCTGATGCAAATGCATCAGCTTGCCGTGCTCTAATCACCACTTCCTCCATAGTTGGCTGCTCTCTGAGCTTGAATTCAATCTGTATATTCCTACGCGTAACCACGCGTACGCTTGGCTCGTACGATGAAGTGAAACCACCTTTGGCTACGTCCACCGAATAGAGGCCGGGATCAAGCTGTTCAACGACGATGCGACCTTGTGCATCAGTTTGTACAGATCGCGTGGAGTTGGTTTCCCGTTCCGTGATCGTGATTTGCACGGTTGGCAGTGGACGGTCAGTAATCTGATTCTTGACAATGACAGTCAAGGCACCGGGCGCCTCTGCTGCCTGGGTAACAAGTGGAAGGCCAATCAAGAGCGCCGACAGAGTCAACCACAATGCCGGTCTCAAATGCCTTCTCATATTGATCAAATGCCTGCTCATATCGCTATTTCTCCAAGAGTTGACCGTTTTTTTTATTTGATAAAACGCTGGGAGGGTAACAACGCTAATGTGACTAAAAAGTCGCTGAAATATGAAAGCTACATCAGCATCGGGTGCCTGCAGCCCGCTCAGTTCGAGGGAAATACCGGCGGGGATAAAATTGTGGCAATAACACCGCACCGGTTCAGAAAATCAGGGGCTTTCATGTCATCGTCGGACCAACAGGGAATATAAACGGATGGATAGGGAATATAAACGGGTATTCCATTGGCGTCGAGTCTGCAATATTGGCTCGTCGCACGATCTCTCGCTTCGCCAAAGACCTCGTGAAGCCCTGAATTGAGTTGCATTGGCCTGATTTGCGCCGAATCCACTCACTTTAGTGGCGGCAATCCCTGCAAGTCCTACTGAAACCGAACAGCACCTGTTTGCCGGAAAAGTGATCAAACATGCGGTGGTGGTGATGTGCAGTTTCTCAAGGCTCAGTTTGAATGGAAATTCTGATGTGAGAAGACAGGAATGGCTATAGCAGCCTGTTGAAAAAGTCTTTTCAACAGGCTGTTTTCCCGGCCAGGGAAGGCCGGGCCGCAAATCGAACACGGTAAGTGTTTGATTTGTCGTCGAGCAATTTCGGACATGCGCCGAAATTGCGGGTAAAAAAGGCCAGGAAGGCCTTTTTCAACAAGCTGATAGGGATTGACTGTAGCTCGGACTAAAAAGAGGAGAGAAGAATGAGTGTCGAAGCGAAGACTGTTGAACAGGATTGCGAGTGTCTGGCGGGCTGTGACGCCGTCGAGTTGATCATACAACCCCGTGACAAAGACCTGGGTGGTTTTTCCGTGCGCCGCGTACTGCCCACGGCCAAGCGTAAGCTGGTTGGCCCCTGGATTTTCTTCGATCATATGGGGCCAGCGGAGTTTGCCGCAGGGCAGGGCATCAATGTCAGGCCACATCCCCATATCAATCTGGCAACTGTCACCTACCTGTTCGAAGGGGAAATTCTGCACAGGGATTCTCTGGGCAGCCTGCAGGCCATTCGCCCCGGTGATATCAATCTGATGGTGGCGGGGCGAGGGATTGTGCACTCCGAGCGCGAACGTCCCGAGATCACGGCGGTGAACCACAGGCTGCACGGGCTGCAGTTGTGGCTGGCCTTGCCGGAAGCTGATGAGGAAATCGATCCCGCTTTTTACCATTACCCCGCGGCAGAAATTCCTGGGGTAACCGTAGCGGGTGTGCCGGTGCGGGCAATGATGGGCAGTGCTTACGGTGTGACCTCGCCGGTCAAGACCTTTGCCGACACCCTTTACGTTGAGGCTCACCTGCAGCCCGGGCAAACGCTGGTGCTGCCGGAAGCCGAAGAACTAGCGGTTTATGTGGCCAGCGGCAGCCTGAAAACAAGGGAAACGGAAATTCTCGAGCACGCCATGGTGGTATTTTCCGCGGAACCGGGCGTCATGCTGGAAGCAGTCGATGAGTCACGCATTGCTATTATTGGTGGTGAGACCATGTCACCCCGGTTCATCGAATGGAATTTTGTATCCAGTAGCAGGGAGCGCATAGAACAGGCCAAGGCGGACTGGCAGGCACAACGCTTTCCAACGGTGCCGGGGGACGACGCCGAATTCATTCCGTTGCCAGAATGACGGGGCACTAATGACACAGCCAACGACAAACTCCGCTGGGTCACCGTTCCGTGTTCCTGTTTTCCGCGCCCTGTGGATTGCCACTCTGGTGTCGAATATCGGCACCTGAATGCACTATATCGGAGTCGGCTGGATGAATGACATCCCTCACTTGCTTCGTTGTTGGGTTTGGGCGTCTGTCATTCTTCATGCGCGTTCAAACAAACGACGGGTGTCTCTCCGCTGACGCACGTCGCTGCTGTACGAGTGGAGGCTGCAAGCCAAAACATACTGGGTTCGGGGTGCTCCTTGAGTGACATTGCGCAGAGTCATGGATTTTGCGATCAGTCGCACTTTTGCCGTGTATTCAGACGCGAAACAGGCTTGTCGCTGCAAGCGTGACGGAAGCTGCATACTGCAAACCCCAACCGTCGACAGCGTTTATTGCCACCGCATCCCATCAAACAGATATATCTTGATTAGTATTCGAGCGGCAGCACAAAGAGGTCATGTTGATCATGGTTGGCTGAGATCGGCGCATACATTGACGAAACGCCGGAAGGCGGTTTGGGCCGTGCAGCATTCGGAACCCTCGTATTACTGGCTGCTTCAGCACAGGAGTTGCCCCGTGAATCGACAGCAACTGAATAGGTTAGGATATCGCCCACCATCGGTCGGTGGGATCGATTTACAAAGGCTTTGATGTGCACAAATATTCGATCACTTCCCTCTTTAGGGGAAATGAAGCCGTAGGCCTTATCATCGTTCCAGAATGTGATTTTTCCCTTCGATCTCACCGACAAGTCGCCTGAAGGTGATCCTGGCCAGAGAATAGACGCTACAACCTAGCACCCAAGGCAGCACTTTTATGGGGCTCCGCAGTGCTCATTTCACCCAATGGCCGCTAAGCCGACTGCAGAATATTTCGATGTATTCAACTATCCCTGGCTTTCTGCAACGATTCGTAGGGCATCGCATAACATAAAAAAAGGGAAGCAGATTTATTGAGCTCGTCAATTGAGGGCATCCATGACAGCAAGCAATTTGTGTTCCTTTGTCCATCCCTTGACGACCTACAATGCTTTAAGCGTCGCAGTAGGGATAGCTTCCGCATTTGTGATCACTTGGCGCTGCGGCACATAATCAAGCAGCAGGTCGGTTTCTTTTTTGACCACGGAGTAGCACTCGCAACTCAGGGTTTCAGTTTCGCCCGGTCAAGCACCTTGATCAATCCTCGGGAATAGGAAATGACGCCCAGCTGCTGCAATCTGGACGCAGCATGGGTGACGCCTTCGCGGCGAACGCCGAGCATGTTGCTGATGAATTCCTGTGTCATGGTCAAGTGGTTGTGTGACAGGCGATCCATGGAAAGCAGGAGCCAGCGACAGAGTTGCTGGTCGATGGAATGGTGGCGGTTGAACTCCTCCTTTACCCGCAGTCGAGGGAGTCGATATGCGTAGCCGGCGCTCTGTACCAACGACCGGCTTCGGGTGCTCTCGCCGCCGAGAAACAAGGTGATGCCCAGCAACCCTTCGTTGCCCACCACGGAGATCGCGGTCGATGATCCGCTTTCCATCACGTACTGCAGCAACACTATAGAGTCAGTGGGAAAGTAAACGTGGCGCATGGGGCGCCGGGATTCATACAGTAGCGTGCGCAATGGCAGTGGCACCAGTTCCAGGTACGGAAACAAGCGGCTTTGAACCTCAGGCGACAGGGTTGCCAGAAGGTGATTCTGCTGGGGTTCGGGTAGGGACTGGAGTTTGGAGGACATTCCAATGCTCTTGGAATTGGGCTGTTGGAGACTGCTTACTCAATGCCGTTTGAGCATATTATTTGTCCCGCGCGAACTCGGTACTGCAGCACTAGTATGAATTAAGCGGTTCACTAGCCGCAACAACGGATTTTCAACAGCCCGACCAAATTGAAAGACTATTAAAAAACCCCGCCGAAGCGGGGTTCCTTGCGCAGCGAGGACCTGGATCAGGCCACTTCAACAATCATCTCGGCGGCGATTCGCTTGCCATCCTGGGCTGATTTCTGGAACGACTCGATCTGGTCGAAGTTCATGTAGCGGTAGATTTCCGCTGACATGGAATCGAGCTGGCTGGCGTATTCCATATATTCCGCCGGTGTGGGCAGGCGTCCGAGGATGCCGCCGACAGAGGCGAGTTCTGCGGATGTGAGGTACACATTGGCGCCGTCCCCCAGGCGGTTGGGGAAGTTGCGGGTGGAGGTGGACAGCACTGTGGATTTGGACGCTACCCGCGCCTGGTTACCCATGCACAGGGAGCAGCCGGGCATTTCGGTGCGGGCGCCGGCTTTACCGTAGATGGCGTAGTAACCTTCTTCCATCAGGGTGTGGGCGTCCATGCGGGTGGGCGGGCAGATCCAGAAGCGGGTGTTGAGGCTGGTGGATTTTGCCAGCAGTTTGCCCGCTGCGCGGAAGTGGCCGATATTGGTCATGCACGAACCGATAAACACTTCGTCCACCTTGTCGCCAGCCACTTGGGACAGCAGGCGGGCGTCGTCGGGATCGTTGGGTGCGCAGACGATGGGTTCCTTCACATCCGCCAGGTCGATCTCGATAACGGCGGTGTACTCGGCATCAGCATCGGCGGCCATCAGGGATGGATTGGCCAGCCACTGTTCCATTTTGCGCACCCGGCGCTCGATGGTGCGCGGGTCGCCGTAGCCTTCGGCGATCATCCAGCGCAGCAGGGTGATATTGGAGCGCAGGTATTCGGCCACGGACTCTTCCGACAGCTTGATGGTGCAACCGGCGGCAGACCGTTCGGCGGAAGCGTCGGAGAGTTCGAACGCCTGTTCAACCGTGAGATTGTCGAGGCCTTCGATCTCCAGAATGCGACCGGAGAAAATATTCTTCTTGCCCTTTTTATCAACCGTCAGCAACCCTTCCTGAATGGCGTAGTAGGGAATGGCGTGGACCAGATCACGCAGGGTAATACCGGGCTGCATTTTACCCTTGAAGCGCACCAGCACCGATTCGGGCATATCCAGCGGCATAACACCTGTTGCTGCGGCAAAAGCCACCAGGCCGGAACCGGCGGGGAAGGAAATACCCATGGGGAAGCGGGTGTGGGAATC
>OBJA01000860.1_pt1 | contig 23946 bp, 24 predicted proteins | sample 1519751 | NCBI WGS metagenome assembly OBJA01 (sample SAMEA3881238, study PRJEB22517) | soil metagenome | biome: lake sediment; feature: soda lake sediment; material: sediment, water from around vicinity | place: India | collected 2013-12-23 | depth 3 m
TCGTTCGAGCTGGTTTGCGACCAAAAAACAGTGGTCAAAAATGCCTATATGGTGGTGATTGCCAACGCGTCGAAATATGGGACGGGCGCCGTCATCAACCCAAAAGGAAAAATCAGCGATGGTTTTTTTGAAGTGATCTTTGTCCGCCCGTATTCTACCTGGCATATGCTAAAAATGATCATCCCTTTTTACACCAGGAAAATACATACGCTGGCTTACATCGACACATTTACCTGCAAAAATGCAGTAATCCGTAATTTTCAAAGGCAAGCCGTTCAGGTTGATGGGGAAATAATTGGACGGCCCGAAGAAGTTTTTGTAGAGATCATACCTCAGTCGCTGAAAATACTGGTCCCTGCCGACTGAGCTTTTTAAATACACTTCCGTTGCACTAAAATTCCCAGGCAGGCTCGTCATCAAAAACTTTTCGATTACAACAAGCGGTTGCTATTAAAATAGTAACTTTGCATTCAACTAAAAATTATCACATGATCAAATCGATGACCGGCTACGGGAAGGCCGAATTTGAAACAGGGAATAAAAAAATCACCATTGAACTAAAATCGCTCAATAGCAAACAACTCGACATAAATTCCAGACTTCCTGCGCTTTATCGTGAAAAAGATATCGCCATCCGAAGGGAAATTTCAGAAAAACTGATCCGCGGGAAAATGGATTTTTCCCTTTATATCGAAAATTTGGGGACTGAAAGTAATTCGGCGATCAACGAAAATATTGTCACCTCCTATTTTAAACAACTCAGCGGCATTCACGAAAAGCTGGGGCTTCCGGTCAACGAACAAATTATGCAATCGGTGATGCGTTTGCCCGATACGGTTAAAACCGTTTATGAAGAACTGGATGAAAAGGAGTGGCTCACTATTTTTCTGCATATCCAGCATGTGATTGCCGCAGTGGACCAGTTCAGGTTGCAGGAAGGTCTGGCCCTTGAGAAAGATGTTCGCGCCAATGTGCTGGAAATTATGGATTTACTCAGGCAGGTGGAGCCTTTTGAACAACAACGTATGGAAAATATCAAATCGCGCATTACCGACGGATTGAACGAAATCAACGTAAACGGCAACCTCGACAAAAACCGTTTTGAGCAGGAACTGATTTATTACCTGGAACGCCTGGACATCAACGAAGAAAAGGTGCGCCTGGCAAATCATTGCGAATATTTCCTCGAAACGATGGATAACCATGAGAATGTGGGCAAAAAACTCGGTTTTATTTCGCAGGAAATCGGGCGCGAAATCAACACGCTGGGTAGCAAAGCTAACGAAAGCAACATCCAGCGTATTGTGGTACAAATGAAAGATTCGTTGGAACGTATCAAGGAGCAAATGCTGAACGCACTGTAATGTCTAATGACCAGTGACTAATGTCTAATGACCAATAACAAATGACCAAAGGAAAACTGATCATATTTTCGGCGCCATCGGGGGCAGGCAAAACCACCATCGTGAAACACCTGTTGAAGCAGAACCTGGGACTGGAGTTTTCGATTTCAGCCACCAGCCGTGCACCCCGCTCAACCGAAACCCATGGCAAAGACTACTATTTTTTAAGTCCTGACGAGTTTCAGAAAAAAATAGCTAACGACGAGTTTTTGGAGTGGGAAGAAGTTTATGCGGGCACCTGTTATGGTACGTTAAAATCGGAAGTTGACCGGATTCTTAAACAAGGCAAACATGTTATTTTTGATGTTGACGTAGTTGGAGGCACAAACATCAAAAAGTTTTACGGCGACCAGGCATTGGCAGTCTTTGTCAAACCGCCTTCCATTGAAGAACTGCGCAACCGGTTGGTAGGGCGCTCAACCGATTCGGCTGAGGTGATTGAAAAGCGGATACAAAAAGCGGAATATGAATTGACTTTTGCACCCAATTTCGACGTTATTTTAATCAGCCAGGAACTGCCGGTTACCCTCGCCAACGCCGAAAGCTTGGTCAGCAATTTTTTGAATCAATAACTTTTCGAATGGCAACAAAAACCGGACTGTACTTCGGAACTTACAATCCCATACACATCGGGCACCTGGCCATTGCCAACTACATGGTTGAATATGCCGGGCTCGACCAAATCTGGTTTGTTGTCAGCCCTCAAAACCCATTCAAAGCCAACACAAAGTTGCTCGACGACCACCAACGCCTGCAAATGGCGCGGCTTGCGGTTGAGGGTGATAACCGCTTTTCAGCCTCCGATATTGAATTCAGGCTTCCCCGTCCTTCTTACACCATCAATACGCTGACTTACCTGAGGAAAGAATATTCTGGTCACGAATTTCAACTGATCATGGGCTCGGACAACCTCGCTCTTTTGCACCAATGGAAAGATGCCGAATCGATTCTGGCCGCGCATCAGGTTTTGGTCTATCCCCGCCCCGGGTTCGACGTTGAAACTTACCGGCCCCAGCCCGGCATCCGGCTGGTTAATGCCCCTTTGATGGAGATTTCATCCACTTTTATTCGTACAGCCATCGCCGAAGGAAAGGATGTCAGGCATTTTCTTCCGTCAAACGTTTGGCAATATTTAAAGGAGCGGGATTTTTACAGGTAACTTTTCTGTTTGGGTCAACCCTTAGTTCTGTTTTGTTGTTCATTTTATACATTGCGGTGGAACATTTCCGCATTTTTGCTGGTTGACAGTTGACAAAGTGCAATTGCCAACCGCTTTTGGGCAATTACATACTGAAATGGAATAATATCCTCCATTTGGAGCAGGCTAAACGTCATTTCCTTTTATCGCGGGCAATTTATGAAGCAACAGTGGAAAAATATTTTATTGATCGGCGGTTCCGGGCAAAATGTGGGGAAAACCACCTTCATTAACCGGGTACTTGAAAATGTGCGCATATCGGGCCCCGTTGCCGTTAAAATTTCATCACACTTCTACACACCAACTCCTGGGCTGGCGATTTTGTCGGAAAGTGATCATTACCAGCTTTTTGAAGAAACCGACCACGACAGCAACAAAGACAGCTCGCTGTTTTTGCAGCACGGGGCAAAACGGTCGTTTTATCTGCAGGCACACGACGAACATTTGGCTGAAGCTTTTATCGCGCTGCTTCCTTTTCTCGAAACCGAACAACCGGTACTCATCGAGTCGGGCGCGTTGCACCGGCATATTGCTGCAGGGCTTTTTCTTTTCATTTATAATAATAACGAAGCAGAAAAACCTGCCACCAAAGCGAACCTGAAAGTTGCTGATTTTGTCGTTCATTCCGAAGGAAAAACTTTTGATTTGCAGCCATCTCAGCTAAAATTTGAAAATGAATGGAAAATCCTGAAATGATCAGCCTTGCGGAAGCACTGTCAATCGCTTTTCAACATGCCAAAATGTTGAACCCAGAAAGGGTCAACTTTGTACAATCGGCGGGCAGGATCCTGGCTGAACCTGTCTTTTCGGATGTGGACATGCCGCCTTTCGACAAATCAGCTATGGACGGGTATGCCTGCAAAAAGGAAGACTTGGGAAAAGAACTCGCTGTTTTGGAAGTGATCGCCGCCGGAAAAACGCCAAAATTTACAGTTGAGCGCGGGCAATGTTCAAAAATTATGACTGGTGCTGAAGTGCCAAAAGGTGCCGACGCGGTTTTTGTGGTTGAACAAAGCCAAACGCTCGCTTCAAATAAAGTCCGTTTCACAGGGATAAAAACTGGCAGCAACATCTGCCTTGCGGGAGAAGATTTAAAAGCCGGCGATTTGGTTTTGAAAGCCGGAACCTTGCTGAGACCGCAGCACATCGCCATGTTGGCAGCCGTTGGTTGTACCAACCCCGCTGTTTACCGGCAACCTAAAATTGGCGTCATTTCTACCGGGTCGGAGCTGGTTGAGCCGGGGCAAAAGCCGGGAGCTGCTCAAATCAGAAATTCGAACGGACACCAACTGGTTGCGCAGGCCGCACAAATTGGGTGCATCACTCATTATTACGGCATTATTGCGGATGAACGTGACGCTATCTTTCAGGCCATCAGAAATTCATCCATAGAAAATGATCTCACGCTGGTTTCAGGGGGAGTTTCCGTTGGCGACTTTGATTTTGTCCCCACAGTGATTGAAGAGCTGGGGTTTGACATACGTTTCAGTAAACTCACTGTCAAACCTGGAAAACATACCACTTTCGCTGTCAAGGAAAATAAATACATCATTGGGCTACCGGGAAATCCGGTTTCTTCGTTTATTCAATTTGAAGTTTTTGTCAGACCATTTCTTTACAAACTGATGAATTTTGAAGGAGAGAAACGGCCGCTGCCTTTTCCTCTGGCAGCGGATTTTAAGCGGCGCAATGCAGACCGGGAAGAATTTGTGCCGGTAAAAATCAACAATAAACATAAAGCCGAAACTATTCCTTATCACGGTTCGGCCCATATCCATGCCTATCACGAAGCCTTCGGTTTTATGATCGTTCCGGTTGGTGTCGAAAGAATGTCGTTGGGAGAAGTGGTTTATGTGCAGCCACTTTAAAGGAAGTCAGGAGCAGAATAAAAAAAATAAGAAACAAGAAATAACGAATTGAAATATCCAATATGGAATTTTCAATGTGGAATATCGAATGAGAAACAAGGAACAGGCATGGTCAAACTTTGAACTTGAAACTTTGAACTTTTACCGTTATGATCAAAAAATTGACACACATTGATGAGACAGGCCGGGCTAACATGGTTGATGTTGGGCACAAACCTCCACAAAAACGAGTGGCAACCGCCGAAGGTTTTATCCGGCTCGAGGCGGGAACCATCAACCTTATCCGCGAAAACCAGCTCAGGAAAGGCGATGTACTCACCGTTGCCGAAATTGCCGGCATTCAGGCTGCAAAACGCACCAGCGAACTCATCCCGCTGTGCCACCAGGTTCAACTAAGTAAAGTTGATATAAATTGTTCGGTTCAGAAAGACGGAGTGGCCGTAAGTTGTACCGCCAGTTGCACCGGACAAACCGGTGTTGAAATGGAGGCGCTTACCGGTGTGCAGGTCGCATTGCTCACTATTTACGACATGTGCAAGGCGGTGGACAAAACCATGGTGATAGAAAATGTGAAGCTTGTCAGCAAAACAAAAAGCGACCGTTAAAATATGACTGACAGGAAAACTATTAAAATAAAGGTGATTACCCTGAGCGACCGGGCCAGCCGGGGCGAATATGCAGATGAAAGCGGGCCGCAAATTAAAAAACTTGCCGGAGCGTATTTTGAAGGAAAGCGTATCACTGAATTTGAGCAGTCGCTCCTGCCCGACGACGCAGTACTTTTGAAGGCTCACGTGCTGTCAGCGGTTGGTGCCGGCTTCGATCTAATTTTTACTACGGGGGGAACCGGAATTGGCCCGCGCGACCTCACGCCCGACACCGTAAAACCATTGCTGGATAAAGAAATTCCGGGAATCATGGAACTCATCCGGGTAAAATACGGCATGCAAAAACCCGCTGCACTGTTGAGCCGCGGAATTGCCGGTGTAATCGGGAAAACACTGATATACTGCCTTCCGGGAAGTGTGAAAGCAGTCACCGAATATTGCGGTGAAATTTTTCCAACGATCGAACATTCACTGAACATGGTTTACGGGATTGACAGTCACTGATTGAGGTCGGGAAGTGGCTATTTTATCGCTTCAAAAAAAACAAACAACAAACGGACGTTCAATAACTTGCTATTTCAGTTCGTATTTCGTAACTTTTGTTCCTAATCTTAAAAACCGAAATTATGGACTGTCCTGTTTGTCAAACCACCGGGTTGAGCGAAAGTACCTCGACCTGTCCGCAATGTAAAACCGATCTTGGTGCAATTCAGATGATCCACAAAGCACAGCGTGCTTATTCGGAACAAAAAAAGCAGAAGTCGCTTTGGATGCTCCTGGCCTTTGTTTTTGCTTTTATTTTCATTGTGTCGTTATTTTTGCCGGCCATTTCGGGGAAAAAAGTTTCCAAATCCGAATATGTTGCGCTTAACGAACAGTTGGTAACGGCTTTGAACGACTTAACCCAATCGAAACTGGAAGTTGAAAAACTGGTTCAGGAAGTGGCTGCAGCCCGAACGGCGCAGCAGGAGTTTCAGCACCCGTCACTAGTTTATACGGTGCAGTGGGGTGAAAACCTTTCGCACATTGCTTCAGCAGTTTATGGTGATCGTCAGCAATATTCGAAAATTGTCAGCGAAAATGCGCTGCAAGATCCTGACCTCATCCTGAACGGCCAAAAATTAACCATCAGATACTAATTTTAAAACCCATGCCATGGCAAAAAATGATCAGATTTATGAATCGTTGCTGACTTCAACCATTTCTAATCTTGATAAGATCAACGAATTGGAAAAACAGCTTTCGGATGCGCAGGCTGCACTCGAAAAAAAGGATAGTGAACTGCTTTCAGCGAAAAAAGAAATTAAAAAGTTATTGGGGAAACTGAGTCCAAATCAGGCTGCTTCCAACTAAACACTGCAATGCTGACAAAAAGCAGTTGGCCCGAGGCCTCGGGGCCAACTGCTTTTTGCTTTTTTGCCAACCTACATTAACGGTGAGCTATCGGGTCCGCATTCCCGTCGGTATCATTTCCAACATAGCCATCGGTTTTCACCGGACCCAGCAACAAAAGCCCGGCAACATGAGGCGCGGCCATTGAAGTTCCGCTCAGCGTGGCATAACCACCATCTTTATAGGTCGATGTAATGCTTACACCGGGGGCGCAATAATCAACCGGAGGATTGCCATAATTCGAAAAGGACGCAAAACTGTCATTTTTGTCCATCGCTGAAATCGTGTAAATATTGACACCATTTGCCCGCGCGGGCGAATGGTTATTTGCATCGTCAGCCTCATTTCCTGCAGCAAGGACAAACTTGACCCCCGAAGCCGCTGCAGCAACGACAGCTGCGTCCAGGTCGGTTGACACGGGGCCGCCAAGGCTCATGTTGGCTACATCGCCGGCCGTTCCGTGCGAAGCTACCCAGTCAACCCCGGCAATTACGCCCGAATAACTGCCGCTTCCCTGTAAATTAAGCACTTTTACGGGAACAACAGTAGCTCCGGCTGCCACTCCAACAACCCCAGTATTGTTGTTGATGGCCGCAATTGTACCGGCAACATGCGAACCATGTCCGTTGTTGTCGTCAAAGCTCGCATCTTTTCCCTTACTGAATGCTGAAAAGCCGTAAGTGACGTCAACGTTCAAATCTTTGTGCTCCAGATCAACTCCACTGTCAATAATCCAGGCACGCTTGCCGGCTCCGTTTCCTGCTCCTCCAACACGTGTCACTCCCCAGGGTATTACCTGGCTGGGAGCACTGTCACCCGGTTTTACTTTTGCCGAAGGTGGTGCCAAAACAATTACGTCGTCTTTGTTCACCGACTTTATGGAGCCATCTGCCTGAAGCTTTTTAAGCTGCCCCGGAGCCATTCTAACAGAAAATCCGACAATCGAATTGGAGTACACAAATCCCAATTCCGCATCGGCAATTTCGTTCTTCTTCAAAATGCCCAGCGCTTTACCTTTAACAGCCTCTTTTCTGTTCTGATAACCTTCAATTGCTTTCAAATCAGCCAACAATCCGGCATCTTCTAACTGAACGATGTAAGTTTGTTTTTCATTTGAAGCACTTTTTAAAGAAAGGCCTGCGTCAGTTTCATCTTCCGGCATCAAGGTCGATTGGCAGGCAGACATCCACGCCAATACAAAACCCCATACAATAAGCTTTCCCCAAGATGTAAATTTTTTCATTTTCTCTGGATTTATAGTTGTTGAAAACAAGAAGCAATTTACGCCTTAAATTCATCAAAGTCAATATCGATTGGAATCACATTTAAATGTTCAGACTTCAATTTGTATCTTCGCAAAAAAAAGTAATGATCCCAAAACTTGAATATGCCGGAAAAAACTTCATCCTGATTGCAGGCCCATGCATCATCGAAAATGAAGAAATGGCATTCGACATTGCCTCCAACATCATGGACATCAGCGCCAGGCTTGAGCTACCATTTGTTTTCAAAGGTTCCTACCGCAAAGCAAACCGTTCGCGGATCGATTCTTTCACCGGAATCGGCGATGAAAAAGCACTCGAAATATTGCGTTCGGTAGGCGAAAAACTCAACATTCCCACCACAACGGATATTCATTCGGCTGAACAAGCCACGCTGGCTGCACAATATGTTGATGTGTTGCAAATTCCCGCTTTTTTATGCCGCCAAACCGATTTATTGATTGCCGCGGCAAAAACAGGAAAAGTCGTCAACATCAAAAAAGGCCAGTTTTTGTCGGCAGCTTCCATGCATTTTGCCGTTGACAAAGTAAGGGATTCAGGCAATACTAATGTCATGCTCACCGAACGCGGCACCACCTTCGGTTACCAGGATCTGGTGGTGGATTACCGCGGCATCCCCGAGATGAAACAAAATAATTGCCCGGTAATTTTAGACATCACCCATTCGTTGCAGCAACCCAACCAGGTGTCGGGCGTAACGGGCGGCAAACCGGAATTGATTGAAACCATTGCCAAAGCGGGCATTGCTGTTGGCGTTGACGGCATTTTCATTGAAACACATCCCGATCCGGCGACAGCCAAATCCGACGGCGCCAACATGCTTCGGCTCGATTTGCTGGAACAATTGCTCACCAAACTGGTTAAACTAAAACGTACTGTCGATAGTTTATGACCAATAAAATAATTCGAAATAAATGAAAAACCGCCGTTCGTTCCTTAAAAAATCAGTGGCTGCCGTTAGCGTGTTAGCTGTTCCGGCCTTGGTAAAACCAACACAGGCCACCGAAATGAAAATCAAGCTCGAAAACAGTTTTTTACACCATGTATATTTTTGGTTGAAAGAACCCAAAAATGAGGCTGCCTGTAAACGTTTTGAAGAAGGGCTTCGATTGCTGGTCACCATTCCGGAAATTAAAATGTACCACATCGGCAAAGCAGTGCAGTCGGACCGTGAAGTTGTTGACGATTCATTTTCCTATTCTTACCTGGCAGTATTTGACAATGCTGCTGATCAGGATCATTATCAAACCCACCCGACTCACCTGAAATTTATCGACGAGTATGGCGATCTTTGGGAAAAAGTAGTGGTTTACGACGCCCTTTAGTGAAAGAAAAGATAGGCCATTAAGATGGCGGCTACAATACCTGTAAAATCGGCAATAAGCCCGCATGCCAGCGCGTGGCGGGTTTTTTTGATGCCAACCGATCCAAAATAAACCGCGAGAATATAAAATGTGGTATCGGTTGCCCCCTGAACAGTGCTCGCTACCCGCCCCACGAACGAATCGGCGCCAAAAGTGTTCAAAGCATCCACCATCATCCCGCGGGCGCCGCTGCCGCTAAGGGGTTTCATCAACGCCGTTGGCAGGGCGTTGATAAAGTCGGTGTTGACGCCTGCCATTTCAAAAAGCCAGGCAATACCCGAAATCAGCCAATCCATTGCTCCGGAAGTACGGAAAACGCCAATCGCAACCAAAATGGCAACCAGATATGGAATAATTTTCACCGCGATTTGAAAACCGTCTTTTGCCCCGTCGATAAAAGCTTCGTAAACATTAATCTTTTTCCTGACGCCGAGCAAAATGAACAAAACAATCACCGAAAACAAGATCACATTGCTGGCAACTGAAGAGATTGCCGTGATCTGTTCCTGGCTGATGGTTGAAAAATACCAGATGATCCCGGCAATAAAAATAGTAAGCCCGCCCAAATAGGCAAGGATCGTTTTATCGAGCAGGTTGATCTTTTGGTAGAACGAAACCGACAGCAGCCCCGCCAAAGTTGAAAAATAAGTGGCCAGCATGATGGGGATAAAAATGTCGCTCGGGTTTACAGCCCCCAACTGCGCCCGGTAAACCATGATGCTGATCGGCAGCAAAGTGAGGCCCGAAGTGTTCAGCACCAGAAACATAATCTGCGCGTTGGAGGCAGTGTTTTTATCGGGGTTGGTCTGTTGCATTTCGTTCATAGCTTTCAATCCCATAGGAGTGGCGGCGTTGTCGAGGTTGAGCATGTTGGCGGCAATGTTCATCATGATGGAAGCATGCGCCGGGTGTTCCTCGCCCAATTCGGGGAACAGTTTTTTGAAAAAAGGCCCGATCAGCCTTGAAAAAACGCGCACCACGCCTCCTTCTTCGCCAATTTTCATAATGCCCATCCAAAGCGTCAAAACTCCGGTTAGCCCAAGCGAAATTTCGAATCCGGTTTTTGCCATGTCAAAAGTTGAATTCACCATATCGGGAAATACGCCGGTGTCGCCTAAAAAAATCAGCTTCACAAGCGCCACCACAAAAGCAACCAGGAAAAAAGCGATCCAAATGTAATTTAACGCCATGGGAGGTTTTTTACTTTTCAGCCATAAAGATAAAAAAGGACCACAACTTTTGACTTTTTTTTTCGAAATAAGAACAAATTGTATCTCGCGGGGTGGTAGGAGGATGAAGCTGCTGAACCTATTTCTGATATTGATGTTATTATTCAACCGGAACAAATCAATACCTTTTCATCAAACCCTGTTCCGGTAACTCTCGTAGAAAATAGGTCCATCGGAAAGAATTTAAGATTATTTATAGGAAAAAGGCGTGTATGCTCGGAAATATGCAAAAAAAACCGGAATCAATGACTAAAGAGGTGAAAAACTCTTCAGAAAAGGATATTAATCAAATTATCAGCTCATTGTCGCATGAGTTGAGGTCACCCTTGTCAATCATCAGTTCCAATTTGCAATTGCTGAAAAACAACCCGGAACTGGATCATGAAATACGTGAGGAAACTTTTCATTTGTGCGAATTGGCATTGACCGCAGTCTCAAGGTTTTTGAACGATATTCAGTTTATCAATTTTTCAAACAAAAAAGAACTGAAAAAGAACCCGGCATCTTTTGACGTTGGCGTGCTTATCGACGAAATTCTCAGTCAACCCAATGCCTCCTTTTATCAGTCGGATAGAATTTCGGTGAATCTGCAGATGACCAGCCGGCAATTTTGTTCGGATAAAACCTTGCTTGCACGGATTATAACTGCACTGTTAGACAATGCTTTCAAGTTTTCAGCAGAAGAAGTGAGGTTGACTGTTACAGATGCTCCCGGTCAATTGTCTGTTGAAATTGAAGACAATGGATATGGAATTCCGGAAGGGGAATTGGAGCTGATTTTTACGCCTTTTTATCGTTGCGAAAATGTCAAAATGATCAGTGGCACTGGCTTAGGTTTGGCCATTGTGAAGGGAGCCGCCGAATGCCTGAACGGAAACATTTTTATTGACAGCGTTGTTTTAAAAGGAACTAGGGTTAAATTAATAATTCCATCAGATGGATGCTAAAAAAATATTAATAATCGAAGATGACCTGGCTTTGGCCAGAACTTTAAAGAACGTCCTGCGAACGAACAACTATCAGGCTGATATTGCCGGATCAGGTGCTGAGGGCATTCAAAAAGCGTATGAATATTGCCCCGATTTGATTTTGTGCGATATCAACATGAGCCCCATTGATGGTTACCAGGTTTATAATATTTTAAAGGATAGTGCGCTGACCAGCAGGATACCGTTTATTTTCATCACCGGAAGATCAGATCTCAACGACATCCGGTTTGGACTGGAGCTTGGTGTTGACGATTACATTGTAAAACCGTTCGACAACAATGATCTCTTAAAGTCCATTAAAGTGCGGATGGATAAATATGAAAAGCTGGTCAATATTGGCAAAAACGACTACAAAGCCTTGGTTGAACTGTCGCCCAACGGGATCTTTTTGTTTGATGGCGAAACAATTTATGAAGCGAACCAGGCATTTCTCGAAATGACAGGACTGACAGAATCTGAAGTGAAAAAAATCACTTTTAAAGATCTTGTTGGTGAAAAAAAATACAAAAACATCGAAAGCAAAATCATGAAATGTGCCAACGGCCTGTTAAATAGTTTTCAGGAAGAAGTAAAAATTAAAACGCCCCGGAGCACCGTTTCAAAATGTTCGCTGCATGTTACACCCAGCCAAAAATACAACGGCTTCACTTTGTTGATCGGCTTGTTTGCACCAACCGAACAAAAATCGGGCGCTGCCAGGTTGGAGTATGAAAAGCTGGTGGATATTCTGGAAGAAGAGAAAATTGACATCTCGGGCAAGCTGGCATATAAGCTAAACCAGGTGTTTAAGTATCAGGATGTTTCGCCGGGCGGTGCGAAGCAGGACCGGGAACCGGTTGTAGCGTCTTCTGTTTTTTCAAAACGCGAAAAAGAAGTGCTCAACCTGTCGTGCCAGGGGCTTCCCATCAAACTGATTGCCGAAAAGCTGTTTATTTCCGACCGCACAGTTGAAAAACACAGGGCCAGCCTCATGGAAAAAACAGGCGCAAAAAACATTGTGGAGGTGATTATTTACGCGTTAAAAAACGATTTGGTAGAGATATAAAAATCAGCACAATAACAAAACAAAAAAAAGAAAGCGCCTTCATTTTTTTTGAAGGCGCTTTCTTTTTTCCACTCGTTCGCTCAATTATTTAATCGGTACCTGCCGTTTAAATTCCATTTCAAGCGAAATAAAAGTTTCCGTACGCGCGATGCCTTCAACTTCCTGCAAATCTTCATCAATAATCCGCTTTAAATGTTTGTTTGTTTTGGTTTGGATTTTAATGAAAATGGCATACGAGCCGGTGGTATAGTGGCATTCCACGATTTCGGGAATGTTTTTGATGGCTGCAACCACCTGCGTGTGGTATTTGGCTTTTTCGAGGTAAAGGCCCATGTAGGCGCATGTGTTATACCCAAGTTTTGAAGGATTGACAATAAATTCGCTTCCCGAAACGACCCCCAGGTTCAAAAGTCTTTGTACCCGTTGGTGAATCGCCGCGCCCGAAACGCCACACTCCCTGGCAACTTCCAGAAAGGGGATGCGCGCATTTTTTGTAATCAGCCGCAAGATTTTTTCATCTAGCTCGTCAATCTGTGGTAGTGGGTCGGTATATTCCTGGTTCATTATTCTGAGTTTTTTCAACTACGAATTTAATATTTTAAAGTACAGAAAAACAACAATTATTAATCAACATTAATTTATCACGTGGTATTTGTAACAATTTATAAGTAAATGTCGATAATTGATTATTATTTTACCTTGAAAATTTGCTGCCAAATGTAGTTGAATTTTTTTATTTTCTCAATGAGCAATGATGCACTTCAAAAAAAATAATTGGAAGTGCCTTCCAACTCACAAAAAAGAAGAGGAAATCGCTCAATTTTTGACAGTTCGAAACCAATCTGCCAACTGCCAACAACTGTCAACTGTCAACTGCCAACTGAAAACTGTTAGTTGTCAACTTCCCCCGGAGTATTTTGATGCGGAAGCGTTTGTTGCAGAAAGTCTGTCAGGTCATTGCCGCTCGGATTTTGAAAGACTTTCAACCCAAATTCAGGCAAAATAGCCAAAACATGATCCATAATATCGGCTTGTATCGCTTCATAATTTGCCCAGGCCTGGTCTTTGCTGAACACATAAAACTCGAGTGGCAGCCCTTTTTCCGACGGTTGCAGGTGGCGAACCAGAAAAGTCATCTCCTGATTGATTTTCGGGTGGCGGCGAAGGTAAAATTCGAGGTATCGCCTGAAAACGCCAAGATTGGTTTGCCTGCGCCCGTTGTAAATATCTCCTTCGGCAACCTTCAGTTTTTTGTTGTATTCTGAAATTTCTTTTTCCCGTTCAGCCAGATAATCTTTCAGGATATAAAAATGGCTCAGTTTTTCCATAAGTTCCTTGTCTAAAAACCGGACACTTTTCATATCGATATTGATTGAACGTTTAATCCTGCGGCCGCCCGATTCTTCCATGCCCACCCAATTGCTGAACGACTCGGAAACCAGCGCGTAAGTCGGGATGGTGGTGATGGTTTTGTCCCAGTTCTGCACCTTCACCGTGTTCAGGCTGATGTCGATGACTGTGCCGTCGGCATTGTGGCTGGGCATGGTAATCCAGTCGCCGGGCTTCAGCATTTTGTTTGCCGACAGCTGAATACTGGCAACCAAACTCAGAATGGTGTCTTTAAAAACCAGCAACAAAATGGCGGCAACAGCGCCCAGCCCGGCAATCAGCACAAGCGGCGATTTGTTGATCAGGATTGAAATTGTAAAAATGACGGCGACACAAATCATCAGAATCTGCATCAACTGCAGGTAACCTTTTATCGGGCGGTTAACCGCATAGGGCGTGGTTTGGTACATGTCGTTGGCGGCATTGGCAAACCTCACACCAAACAATGTGAAAATGAACACAAAATAAATCCGCGCAAAAGCCATCAAAAAAAGGCTGACCGCTTCAATGTCAGAAAAATTGTAAGTGTAATAAATGATCAGCGCCGGGACTAAATGCGCCATTGCGCCGAAAACTTTCCGTTGTAGCAGAAAATCGTCCCACTGTGTTTTTGTCTTTTTAACAAACTGCCGGACTACCTTTTTCAGGATGAGCCGGGTGAGCCGGTGGGCCAGCCACAAAATCAGTAATAAAATAAGTAAACATGCAAAAACCGAAAGCCAGTTAGCTGTTTGCGCAGGTACATTCATTTTGTGAAGTATCCGGTAAAACAGTTCCAATAAGTAGTTCATATGAAAAAAGTCAATTGATTGTATTTATTTGTTGCTAATTTTAAAAGCTAAAATTAACGATTTTGCTATGAATAGAAAATTGTGGCTAACCTGTGCCTGGTGCCTGTTCCTTCCCAGCCTGCTTTTTGCGCAGGTCAATTTTGCCAGTTTCTTTAACAACAACACGTTGCGTGTCGATTATTTGCTGGCCGGAACGGCAGATACAGTTGAAGTCATTCTCAAACAAATTAAAAAAGAACCCAATTTTGGCGCTTCTCACACCCATTTGACCGATCCCATGGAATTTGGCACTTACCGCTACCGGGTCTTCGACAAAAAAACCAATGTGCTGATCTATTCAAAAGGATTTTGTCCGGTTTTTCCTGAATGGCAAACAACCGACGAAGCTAAAGTGAAAAAAAACAGTTTTTACCAGGTCGCCATCCTTCCTTTTCCGAAGAAGGAAATCAGGTTTGTAATAGAAGAACGAAATTGGGAAGGCCGGTTTGTTGAAATTTTTTCAGCCGGCATCGATCCTGACAATTATTTCATTCTGAACGAAAAACTGCCCGATTACCCGGTTGAAGTGATTGCCAAAAATGGTTCGCCACAAAAAAAGGTCGATTTGGTTTTTTTACCTGAAGGATACACCGCTGCCGAAATGGATAAATTTATAGCCGACGCCAAACGTATGGCAAAAGCGTTGTTTTCAACCAAAGCTTTCGGCAAATACGAAGCCGGTTTTAACCTTTATGCCGTGAAAGTCCCGTCGCTGGAATCGGGCACCGATGTTCCCGGCGAACATGTTTACCGGAACACCGCTTTCAATTCCAATTTTTACACCTTCGATACGCCGCGTTACCTGACTTCGCTCGACATGCTGAATATTCATGACGCAGCCGCCCTGGTTCCGTACGATCACATCTACCTGCTGGTGAACACCGACCGGTATGGCGGCGGCGGGTTTTACAATTATCTGTCGGTTACCTCCGTTGACGATTCGCAGTCGGAAAAAGTGTTTATTCACGAGTTTGGGCACGGTTTTGCAGGATTGGCTGACGAATATTACACATCGGACGTGGCTTACAACGATTATTACAATTTGTCGGTTGAACCCTGGGAGCCCAATATTACCACTTTGGTTGATTTTAGCTCAAAATGGCAGGATTTGGTTGACAAAGATACGCCCGTACCAACGCCAAGAGACCACAGATACAGTAAAACGGTTGGTGTTTTTGAAGGCGGAGGTTATTTGGCCAAAGGTATTTATAGCCCGGTGATGGACTGCCGCATGAAAAGCAACCTGGCAAAAGATTTTTGCCCGGCCTGTCAGCAAGCAATTGAAAAGGTAATTGGCTGGCATTGCGAATAAGACAGAGACAGGGCATGCCGGTTCAGATAGAGACAGGGCATGCCCTGTCTCTATCTGGTATTGTTGTAAAATTTGTCGTTTTCCCAATTTCGGGGATTGTTCCTGATGTATTCGGCGATGCGTTGATATTCCGCATCATTGCGGATAATATGGTCGTGAAAACGTTCCTGCCATTCCATCGTAAACCCCAAACGGTGGGCATGTTTTGTCACCGCCGATTTGTAGGAACCAATCATTGCCGACACCGAATTTTTTCCAATATTTTGAAAACGTTGTTGCCCGATGGTTTTTTGTTCATCGGATTGTGGTGGTAGAGACAGGGCATGCCCTGTCTCTACGGCATGCCCTGTCTCTACACCATCGCCATCGGCATTGCCACCATTATCAATATCGTCACAATCATCACCATTCAAAATCAAAATGCCGTGTATATGGTTTGGCATGACGACAAATTCGCCCAATTCCACATTTTTTCCATGGTTCTTAATTTCATGCCAGAATACATCGGCCAAAATACCGGCACTGGATAATTGCATTGTTCCATCAGAAATTTCACCAAAATAATGCTCACGGTTTTTCGTACAGATTGTGATAAAATAGGCGCCCTGCCACCGGTAATCCCAATTTTGCAGCCGTGTTGATGGTATCCGATATTTATTTTGGAATTTATCCATTGTCTTGAACTATGATTTTATCTGATTCTTTGATGGGCTTTGATTTCTTTTTGGTTTCATGACCCGTTTGAATTGCAGTGAAGTATTTCCAAAATTGATTAGTAATCCGATTTCCATTCCGTATGCTTCTAAATAGTTGATGGCTTGTGCTAAGTGGACATCTTCCAATTCCTTCACGGCTTTTATTTCCAACATGATCTTATTCTCAATAAAAAAATCGACCCTTCGTGTTCCAATATCAAATCCTTTGTATTTCAAGGGCATTTCCTGCTCCCTAATATGTTCCATTCTTTGCATATTTAGCTCGATGGACAAAGCCCGTTGATATACTACTTCCTGAAAACCATTGCCCAAATGTTTATGCACTTCCATTGCACAGCCAATAATTTTGCCGGTCAATTCACTTTCAGGATATTCTTTTTTAATCATAGTGTTTGTTCAATCATTTAAAAAATCATAGTTCAAGACTTTTTAATACTTCTGTGTAATCGCTTGCCGTTTAGAAAGCAGCTCCTCCCTCGTCATAGCGAAGCGGTGACGAGGGGAGCAGGATTGTTAGGCTTTCGTGCTTTATTCTATTTTCTTAATTATTCCATTTAGAATTTCGTAAGCAATCTTTTTGTGTTTCTTTTTAATATACATAGTCAATTGTTCGTCAAACAAGTAAATACTATAAATCCCCTTTTTTATAGATTTGTCCGAAACAAAATATAGATTTGTCGAAAACCAATCTGCAAAGACTCTTTTATTTACCAGTTTGCTCTCTAGATTGTTTTTTTCAAGCAAATCATTTATGTTTTGTTCCTTTATCACGGGTCGACTACTAAAGTCCGTAGTACAATTACTAATCTTTTCCAGAAAGATACTATCATTTTCAACTCTCCAAATTGCCCTATAACCTCTCCAACATGCAGTACTCGGCGCGGTCTCTTCTGTAAGCCCAAATGGTCTATATTCCAGTTTTAAATTTTCTAGAGGAAATGATTTTATTAATAGAGTATCATTTCCAATTATCAAAATATCAGGCTCTTGTTCCGTTGCCATAATTTTTATTGGCAGTAGGAATAAAGCGAAAATTACTATTGTTGTTAGATTTCTCATCAGCTTTTCATTAGCTTATTGTTGATATTTTCATGTTTTAGATTCAGTAATGTGCTTCCTTCTAGCATGAAGCCTAGCTAGTTTATATGTCCAACCAAAGTTATCTTATATCTCCAAATAATTAAGGATATGTGTAACTTATGTCGATTATATTTTAAGATATTCCAAACCCCCACCGCCTTTCTCACGGTGGGGGTTCTGCTTTATTCCACCTCGCTTATTTCCTTTTGCTCTTCCTCTTTTTTGCCCTTTTTAGGGACGAGCTTGGCGTAGGTTTTGCGTAATTCGTCCATTTGGTTGAATAGGTCGGTGAGGCTGCCTGATGGCGTGAAGTTGAGGGCCTGTTCAATGGCGGTGCAAAATTCGTCGTAGCTTTTGACGGCCGCGGCTTTAAGGCTGGTAGCCGATGGCCCTTCCTGTCCTGCTTCGGCCAAAAGCCGGGTTTTGTATAGAGCATCAAATTCCATGTTGACGGCTTCGTGTTCCGACATCATCACATCAATGCCAATGGTTGTGGCATGTGCTTTCAGCGTTGCATCCGCATTGTACTTGCCGCTCATCTCTAAAAACACGTTTGTTTGCGTGTTCATCGCTTTTTTGTCGGTCTTCCAATATGGTCCAAAAAAAATCTTCAAATTTTCGGCTGCTGCTTTCTTTTCGGCGTTGCGGCCCCGCAAGGCTGTTGTTACGTTGCGTTTGATCTCGGCAAAACGGTTGTCGCGGTCGGCATCCATTGCCGACAATTGTGGGGTAATGATACTTTTTGAGGCTTTGTTCATCTGTTCGCCCATGGCATTGATGTCGGCTTCCATTTGGGCGAAGGCTGCCAGTGGCACACCGCCAATGTTGTTGATTACTGGCCGCGCCAAGTCAATGGTTGCCTTGATGAGGGAGAAAAGATTGTTGATACTCAGACGGATTGCGTACAGTACATGAAAGATTTTGTTTTTCATTTTGGTCTTTTTTTTAAGGTTTATATAACAAACATCAATAAATAGCCTTAATCTTTGCCTAACCCTCGCGTCGAAAAATTTCAACGCCTTCCCGTCAATTGTTTTTATGCCGTTGAAAAATTTCAAAGGCTCCCAGACATTAAGATTTGCCAATTGAAAAATTTCAAAAGCCTCCCGGCGACAAAACCATGCCATGGAAAAATTTCAATGAGCTCTTGCTGCCTGGTTTCATCCCGTTGAAATTTTCCAACCTTTTTTTGCCATTAATGTCAATGGTAATAATGTTTCATGCCCTCCCGGAATCGTTGCATCACGGTTATTACAGATCAAAATGGTAACCAGCGCGTTCAGCTTGACCTAAAAAGAAAAAGAACTATGCTAATTTAATGATAAATATTTCATTTATAAAAATAAAAATGCAGTAATTTTTAGTAAAACATTAAACATTGGTTTGGATTGTTATTGGCAATTGGTCATTGGTGAATTGGTCATTGGTCATTGGTTATTGGTGAATTGGTCATCCTATAGTCATTGGTGCCCATTTAATAGTCCCTGAGCAAAAGAATGTAGCCTTTGGACGAATAACTGGAGAATGGAAAAACAATTGAATGTATGGAGTTAAGCCCAGTATGGGTAAAATATTGGTAGCCCGGGGCTTGCAAGGCCTATCGTGCGGCATCTTTTCCCCCTCCTTTGGAGGGGGCGGGGGAGGCTTTCACGTTTAACCTTTCTCCAAACGCTGACAGGTACTCCTTACGCTGTCAGGTTGCACTACCTATCGGGCGGCGTCTTTTCCCCCTCCTTTGGAGGGGGCGGGGGGAGGCCTCTGTGTTTTCTATGGATATTGATCCCCTTCCGGGGAAATTCCGGTCTCTTCCCGGTTCCTTTGGGGTTTTACGTTGAGCCTTTGGGGCTTTGTGGCAGTATTATTTTATGCCACCAAGGCCGAAAGCCACAAAAAGTTCACAAAGGAAATAATTTGTATTTTTGAAAAAGTTAAAATATTTCGAATATGGCAACAGTAATAATTAATGAAAAAACGAAGGTCGGCAAAACCTTGTTGGAATACCTGAAAAATACGGGACACGCTACTGTCATTGAAAAATCTCCGGCAGTGGAAAGTGTTGCCAAAGGGCTGGCCGAACTGGACCAGGTGCTAAAAGGGAAGCAGAAAGGAACTCCTGCCCGGAAATTATAAAACTTCGGGCTTTAACCTATAAAGTCTTCTATGAAAGTCCAATTAACCTGACGGTTTTTCTTTCGAACCTATCGGCAATTCTTTCCCTCACTTCCACTCGCGGGAGGCTTTCGTGTTACTTCGTTTTTTTAAGAAAGTCATCCCGAATTTATTTTGGAACCTGCGTAACTTATACAGCTCCCGAAATAAATTCGGGATGACGGGGATTACTTGTATTTTTTAGAACAAAGAAAAACTTGCTGTTTGCCACTGCCCAAAGTCCTTCCGGCAGTTGCCGGAACGGATTTGGGATGGGCTCTTTATTTCCAGCCGCCGCCCAATGCGCGGTACAGCGAAACCACGGCGCTCAGTTGTTGCAGTCGGTCGTTTACCCGGCTTAGTTGCGCCGACAACAAACTTTGCTGTGCATTCAGCACTTCGGTGTAAGTGGCCGAACCATAAGTCAGCAATTCTTTGCTGTATTCAACCGATTTCTCCAACGAAGCCAATTGTTGTTTCCGCAAAACCATCTTTTTTTCGGTCGCTTCATACAAACCCAGGGCATTGTTCACTTCCTGCCCTGCATTCAGTAAGGCATTACGCAGGTTAAGCAGCGCTTCTTCCTGTTGTGCTTTGGCTACTTCGAGGCGGGTTACATTGGCGCGTTTATTAAACAGCGGAGCCGTTAATCCGCCAAGCACATTGGCTGCCAGCGAGGCGGGATCGAGCAATTCATCCAGATCGGTGGCTGCAAATCCTGTTGACGCGGTAAGTGTGAGCGCCGGGAAAAAATAAGCCCGCGCGTTGTTTGTCATTTCAAAAGCCGACCTCACCATTAATTCCGCCTGCATCACATCGGGGCGGTTATCGAGCAATTGCGAAGGAACGCCGGTTTTCAGCAGCGCGCTGATCTGCTGATCGGTCAGTGGCCGGCGTTCAACGGGCCCCGGCACCCTGCCCAGCATCAATCCCAGAAAGTTTTCGGTTTCCCTGATCTGTTGTTCGAGGTCGGGCAGGGTAACTTCGGCGGCATAACGGGCCGCTTCGCTTTGTACAATAGCCGCGCCGGTCACCATGCCGCTTCCTTTTAATACTTTCATCGTTTCAACCAGATCGATGTTGTATGCAACGGTTTGGCGGGTAATTTCCAATTGTTCGTCCAGTGCCGCAAGTTGAAAATAGGCGGTGGCGATGCCTGCAACCAGGCGGGTTTGTACAGCTTTGCGCCCGGCGTCGCTTGCCAGCAGTTCGGCATAAGCCGCCCGCTTCGAACTGCGGAGTTTTCCCCAGATATCGGCTTCCCAACTGGCTTCAGCGCCCAACTGGTAGCTGTTCACCTCGCGTGGACCATCGGGGTAAACCGATTCGGGGTTGCGTGTGTAGTTGCCTCTTGCCTGCGCGTTGATGGCGGGTAAAAGTGAGGCTTTACTTTGGGCAAAATAGGCTTCGGCCATCTTCACCCTTTGCACCGCGATTTGCAGGTCGGGGCTGTTGTTCAGTCCTTCTTCAATGAGTTGCAGCAAGATCGGGTCGGAAAATAGTTCGCGCCAGGGCAGGTCCGCCAGGGTTGTTGTATCGGCTTCAACCTTTGCCTGAGTTCCGAAAAGCCCGTCGGTACTCACTGTTTCCCTATCGAAATGCCTGGTTGTACTGCACGAAAACAGTACGACTGAAATGCCGGCTATTAGTGTGATTTGAAATGGATTTTTAGTCATCATGTTGTACTTCATTCTTTCAAGTTAATTATTGCGGTTGGAGTCTCAGTTTTCAGTCTCAGTTTTCAGTGTACTGGCAACTGCGACTGCGACTGTACACTTCCTACTCGAGGCTGTTCATGTCTGAAATTTCTTCCGGCGCCGGTTTTTTTATTTTTTCCTGAAGGGTTTGAAAAATAACGAACATTGCCGGGATGACAAGAATCCCGATAACGGTACCGATGAACAGTCCGCCGATAGCACCCACGCCGATTGAACGGTTCCCGTTTGCGCCGACACCTCCGCCGATGATCAGCGGGGTCAACCCAAAAATAAAAGCAAACGAGGTCATCAGAATTGGCCGCAACCGCGCTGTGGCGCCTTCAACAGCCGCCTGCAGGATGCTCATACCCGCGTGGCGCCGCTGCAAAGCGAACTCCACAATCAATATGGCATTTTTGGCCAGCAGCCCGATCAGCATGATCAGCGATATTTGCAGATAAATGTTGTTTTCAACGCCCATCAGCCGCGCCGAAATGAAAGAACCGGCAATACCCACCGGCATCGAAAGCAAAATAGAAAACGGCAAAATGAAACTTTCGTATTGCGCGGCTAAAAAGAAATAAACGAAAATCAGGCTCAGGATAAAAATGACCACCGACTGGTTGCCCGAGGCAATTTCTTCGCGTGTCAAGCCCGAAAACTCGTACCCGTAGCCGGCAGGCAACGTTTGTGCAGCCACTTCTTCCACCGCTGTAATCGCATCGCCGGTACTGTATCCGGCATTTGGCGCGCTGGTGACGGCGATGGAAGTGTACATGTTGAATCGGGTTATATTTTCAGGGCCGTAAACTCTTTTTAGTGAAATGAACTGTGTGATCGGCGCCATTTCATTATTTCCCGTCCTGATATAGACGTTGTTCAGGTCATCGGGATTTCCCCGGTATTTGGCTTCGGCCTGCACCATGATGCGGTACTGTTTTCCGAAGCGGTTAAAGTCGGACGCGTAGAAACCACCGATATAACCCTGGAGCGCTGACAAGACGGCATTCACGGTGATGCCCGACTGCCGGCAACGCGCCACGTTCACATCAACCTGGTATTGCGGGAAATTGGTATTGAAAGCGGTTGTAGCATACTGGATTTCGGGCCGCTGGTTCAATGCGCCGAGAAATTGCCCGGAATACTGTTCAAATTGTTTGATATCGCCGCCGGTCATATCTTCCAGTTTCAGTTCGATCCCTCCGGAAACACTGAAGCCCGGAACCATGGGTGGTGTAATAATGATAATTCGGGCGCCGGTAATATGCGAGGTGCCGGCATATAATTTAGCGACAACGCTGTTTACATCCTGTCCTTCACCTTTTCTCTCTTTAAAAGGGCGAAGGTTGAGGAACAGCATCCCGTACGAACTTCCCTGTCCGCTGATCAGGGATCGGCCCGCCACCATTGCGCGGCTTTGGATTTCGGGCGTTTCGCCAACAATCTTGTCAACCTGTTCCACCACTTTCCGGGTTTCTTCGAGTGAAGTAGCCGGCGGCAGGCTGACATCGATCAAGATCCTGCCGGTATCTTCGGGTGGAACGAAGCCTGTTGGCGCCGTTGTCATTAAAACCCACAATCCGGCTGAAAAGACAATCACCAGTGCCACGGCCAGCCATTTGCGGGCGATAAAAAAGTTGGTCACGCGCTGGTACCGCCGCGTCATCACATCAAAAGCAGTGTTAAAAGAAGTGTAAAACCGCTGTTTGAAGCTTTTTCCGTGTTCGGGGCTTCCGGTATGGGGTTTCAGAAAGATGGCGCACAAAGCAGGACTCAGTGTAAGCGCATTGACGGCGGAAAGGATGATGGCCACTGCCAGGGTAACGCCGAATTGTTTGTAAAATACACCCGTGGTGCCGGTGATAAAAGTGACCGGAATAAATACGGCTGCCATCACCAAAGTGATCGAAACAATGGCACCGGCAATCTCGTCCATGGCCGAAATAGATGCGTCGAGGGCATTTTTTGCACCCTGCTCAAGTTTGGCATGCACCGCTTCCACCACCACGATCGCGTCGTCCACCACAATCCCAATGGCCAGCACCAGGGCAAATAAAGTCAGTAAATTGATGGTGAAGCCAAATATGCTCAGAAAAAAGAAGGTGCCGATAATGGCAACCGGTACCGCAATTGCCGGAATGAGCGTGGCCCTGAAATTCTGCAGAAAAACAAAAACAACAATAAATACCAGGATAAACGCTTCGAACAAGGTGGTGATCACTTTTTTGATTGAATTGTCGAGAAATTCATTGGTGTCAATCAGCATATGGTATTCCATGCCCGGCGGGAAATTTTTAGAAATCTCTTCCAGTACATTTTTTGCTTCAATGATCACTTCGCGGGCATTCGATCCGGGTGACTGAAAGACAGCCATGGCAATGCCGGGTTTGCCCAT
>OBJA01000861.1_pt1 | contig 23942 bp, 17 predicted proteins | sample 1519751 | NCBI WGS metagenome assembly OBJA01 (sample SAMEA3881238, study PRJEB22517) | soil metagenome | biome: lake sediment; feature: soda lake sediment; material: sediment, water from around vicinity | place: India | collected 2013-12-23 | depth 3 m
TTGAAATCATATTTGTTTACTTCTACACGGAATTTGTGTATCTCACATTTAAGACACTTAAAAGCACAAGTCGTCGGGGATCTTAATTGCTTTTCAACCGATATATTCAGGGAAGATGGTTTTAGCAGTGAGTCAGCTTTTTGCCAGACCATACTGATGAAGTTTACCAGGATCATATTATCCAACGGGTTGAATTGAGCATTTAAAATAGATGCGTTTATTGTGATGTCGATTTTTTTTGCATATGAAATCGCCTCTTAACTTCGAGTACTATAGTTAAATAACCTGTTCTCTTTGAATATCACAACGATGGACCATTGTAAGTTATTTTCTATTGTCAACGGCATATAATCGTGCTTTCATTATCTTTTAAAAGCCATAGCCAGTCTATATAAACTACTACCTTATGTTGGAATATTGTTTGTAGTGACGCAAGCTCTTGCAGAGAAAGGTATTATGCTATTTTGATTGGGCTGTTTGTTTTTTTTAAATCTGTGTGAATGCTTTGTACAATCAAATCCGATGTTTTCCACACTTGATATAAGCCGCGGGGAACGTGAAAACAGCCTTTCCATTTTCCGCCTTTCAAAGGAAGCAAAACTTCTCCCTGACGGTTTAGGTATCCAAACCATTCGGGATAGTGCTGGTCTTTAAAATGATCCCATGTATAATCGTGTACCGTTTCAAACCACCTCAGGCATTCTTCCGATTGGGTAAGTTGATAGCCTTTCAACATGGTAATCAGTGTTTCAATATGTACCCACCATAGTTTCTGGTCCCATTCGAGCTGCTGGAGGGGATTGCCAAGCCTGTCGAGAAAATAGTAAATACCGCCATGTTGTTCATCCCAGCCATATTCAATCGTTTGAATGGCAATTTTCGCTGCTTTTTCAACCAATTGCGGCCGATTAAGCCTGACGCCCAAATCCATGACAAACCACATGGCTTCGATGGCATGCCCCGGATTTAGCAGGCGTCCTTCAAACGTATCCGACAACTGTCCGTCTGGCATTACATTTTCAACAACAAGTCCCAGTTCGGGTCGGTAAAAAACATCCATTACTTCGGAAATACATGTATCTATAATTTGTTGCAGCGACGTCGGATCGAGCAGGTGTTCTATCTCGATAGCAAGGTTGCAGAGGATCATCGGTAAAGCAAAATTCTTTAAGGTACGTGTTCCCTGGTGCATTTTGTCCCATTTTCCTTTTGGATTGTTGAGCCTCGAAAGGATAATGTCAAAAGTTTGTTTGGCAATGGTGGCATATTCCTGGTTTCCTGTGGCTTTGTTTAATTGCCCGAAAGCCATGGTGGCAAAAGTATATGAAAAAATATTGTAGGGTTCAATCAACGGTTTGCCCTCGCGTGTCAATGAAAAATACCAATTCAGCTTTCCGTCGTGGCCAAATTTTTTCAGAAATTCTCCTCCCTGTACGGCGCATTTGAGCCACTCGGGATTTTGTTCCACCTTGTTGTACAACATTGAAAAAAGCCAGACTTCGCGTGCTTGCAGCCAAATAAATTTGTCGGTGTCAAATATATTTCCTTCCCGGTCAAGACAGGTAAAATACCCTCCGAAATCAAGATCCTGCGATTTATTGAGCCAAAAGGGCACCACATTATTCAATAATTCATTTTTATATTGACTGGATAATTCTTTAAAGTTCATGATTAACTATTTTTTGATTAACATTCCGGAATAACAGTTATTGTTTTTTTCCCTTTTCAATCCACATTTGCTCAATCTCTTCCAACGATTTACCTGTAGTTTCGGGAAGCAGTTTCCATACAATAAGCAGATAAGGCACACACATCAGGGCAAAAAGCAGGAATGTACCTGTTGCTGAGAAAACATTTAACATCCAGGGAGTGAGTTGCCCGATCAGGTAGGTACCTATCCAGAGGGAAAGGCCGGCAACAGACATGGCCGCTCCCCTGACTTTGGTAGGATACATTTCAGACAACAAAACGAAAATGACAGCGCAGATCGAAATCGCACAGCAGAAAATATATAACAGGAAGAATATCAACAAAAAAACAGATGATATCCCCCAGGTACTTCCGTAGGCAAAATAACCGGCAATAAGAATCAAGGTAACGATCATTCCCGAAACCCCCCAGTAAACCAGTTGTTTGCGTCCCACTTTGTCGATAATAACAAGGGCCAGTACCGTTGTCAGCATATTCACCAATCCAACCATTACCTGGTAAAACAGCGAGTCACCATCGGAAAGCCCGCTTTCCCTGAAAATGGAGGGTCCGTAGTACAGGACGGCGTTCACACCCATAAACTGTCCCAGTATGGCCAGGGCGACACCAATAAAAAGTGCAAGGCGGAAACCTGGGCGAAACAATAATCGCCAGTTGGCCTTTTCTTCTCCTGAAAGGAGGTTTTTTATATTTTTAATTTGTATCAAAACTTCATCGCTGGCATAAATGTGGGACAATATACCCGATGCCTGCTTTTCCCTGTTTTTCGCGACAAGCCAGCGGGGACTTTCGGGAATAAGAAAAAGCGCTGCAAAAAACAAAACGGCAGGAAGTGATTCCATCCCAAGCATCCCGCGCCATGCTTCGGTTGCAAAAATCTTGTTATACAAGCCTTCAGTTGCACCTGCATCAATTAACGAACTTGAATACGATAAAAGTCCGAAGTTCCCCAGGTAGGCTCCCATAAAGCCAACCGTTATCGCAAGCTGGTAAAGCGCCACCAGTCTGCCCCGGTACTCGGGGACCGACACTTCAGCGATATAAAGAGGCGAGATGACGGAGGCCACGCCAATCCCAACGCCACCTATCATCCGGAACAAAACAAGCTGCGGAATATCGGCGGAAACCATACACCCCATGGCCGAACTCAAAAAAAGAACAGATGAAAGAAGCATAACGATTTTGCGTCCGAACCGGTCGCTCATCGGACCGGCAACCATTACCCCTAATATCGACCCAATCAGTGCGCAGCCCACATACCAGCCGGTGGCGATATCATCAAGTCGGAACTGGGCCGCAACCTGATCAACCGTTCCGGATATTACAGCAGTATCATATCCAAAAAGAAAACCACCCAAGGCTGCCACAAAGGACAAGAATACGACGTAACGAATGTTTTTTTTGCTACCAGTCATCATGATATGTTCCGTTTTTCATTGAAAACTCATAAATGCTCATTTTTCCTCCCCGAAATCTTCGCGAGTAATGCCATTCCCGCTACTGCAAATTAAATGCAAAATTTTTAAAAAATGAGAGTAATATTTAAATAATTTTAAAAATCAATATTTTTAGCGTAAATTTGTTTATTAAGTATTTCAAAATAGAATAAAAAATGAATAACATTTTCCTGGATCAGGGTGTTGATGGTTTTTAGATAAAGTATGAATTGTAAATAATGTAATAATGCCCCTTTTTTTATAGGTTTGTCATGTGCAAAAGGTTTCTTCTCTTTTGCATTTTAAAAATTGAACGTTAATATCAGGCAATATGCTGCATAAATTTGTCATAGAATCCGAATCAGGTAGTAAAAATGCTGCCATTAAAAAGAATATTATTCGCTTTTATATTAATAATGGGACTAGTCCGATAGCTGATCTGGCTAAAGAATTGGATTTGAGCATTCCAACCACGACGAAACTGATTACTGAGCTGATGGATGACGGTTTTGTGCTTGATTTTGGTAAACAGGAGACTCCGGGGGGCAGAAGGCCGAATACTTACGGGTTAAATCCTGATTCGGGTTATTTTATAGGCGTTGATGTTAAGCGGTTTAAAGTAAATATTTCTCTTATTAATTTTATGGGAGAAACCATAAAGTACAAAAAGAGCATTCCTTATTTCCTGGAGAATACCCCTTCGGCTTTGGCGAATTTGTGCCAGATTATTAAACAGTTTATTGATGAGGAGACTGTGTTGATGGATAAGATATTATGCTTGGGTATGAATATTTCGGGGCGCGTTAATTCTGAATCCGGTTATAGTTACAGTTATTTTTATTTTGAGGAGAAGCCACTCAGTGAGCTTGTGGAAGAACAAGTTGGAGTTAAATGTTTTGTGGATAATGATTCCAGGGCGATGGCTTATGGGGAGTATCTCCATGGCGTAGCGCGGGGAGAAAGAAATATGATCTTCGTGAATATAAGTTGGGGGATCGGCATTGGAATTATTATTGATGGGGATTTGTATTACGGAAAGTCGGGATTTTCAGGTGAGTTTGGGCATATGTATACTTTTGATAATGAGATTATATGTCATTGCGGAAAAAAAGGTTGTCTTGAAACCGAAGCTTCGGGAGCTGCCTTGCATCGGGTTTTTTTGGAGCGTGTCAAAGGTGGCAGCAATACGATCCTTCAGTCTAAAATCGAAAAAGAGGAAACCCTTTTTTTGGAAGATATTATCGACGCATCGCTTGAGGAGGACGTCCTGGCTATTGAGATTATCGAAGAAATAGGTAACAAGCTCGGGCGATCGGTTTCAGGAATTATCAATCTTTTTAATCCTGATCTCCTTGTGGTGGGTGGAACGTTGTCGTTAACAGGGGAATATATATTGTTGCCGATAAAAAGTGCAGTTAAAAAATATTCTCTAAACCTTGTCAATAAAGATACTGAGATCAAACTCTCCAAGCTTGGGAGTAGGGCTGGTGCGATTGGGGCCGGGCTGCTTGCACGTGGGAAAATGCTGGGAATGATCCATGAAAAGTTGTAAGTAGGAGTCTGTTATTGTTCCTGCTGTAGTTTGAAAAGTTCTTATAATTATTTGTGTCGCCTGTTGTTGGCGTAGTGATGGGTTTAGTTCTTATTTTCCTTCCGTTTCAGTGCTTGGTGTGGGTTCCTTGCTGCTATATTTGTTTATTCTCTCCATTTAAGTTGAAAAATCAATACATTTTAAATAATACTTGACAATTTTTAAATAAATTTATTAAATACGTCCTTGTATTTAAAAAAAATACATACATTTACCGCATTAATACTACTGAAGCAAAAAGGAGGAATGATTGCACTGTAGAAAAGTATTGTTTGAGTAGTTCAATATCTGTCAGATTAGAAAAATCGATTTGTGGGATTAAAGGATTTTCGTCTTAACCAAATAATAATGAACTAACCGATTGGAATATCAAATTTTTAAATTCTACATCATGAAACATTTCTTTTGCTACAGCTCAAAGGCAATGCTACTTGTTCTTCTCTTGTTTGCAAGCTTGTTTTATTCGCAAGATGTTTTTTCACAAATACAAGTCAAAGGCAAGGTACTTGACAAACAAGGCGAAGCACTTTTGGGAGTGAATGTTGTTATTGCCGGCACCACTACCGGAACAACCACAGATATGGATGGAAATTATTCTATCTCAGTTCCGTCCGGAAATTCTGTTTTGAGATTTTCTTTTATTGGGTTTATAATTCAGGAAGTTAAAGTCGGCTCTAGGACTTCGATCAATGTAACTTTGGAAGAAACAAGCCAAGGACTGGACGAAGTTGTAGTGGTTGGTTACGGGAGTGTGAAGAAAAGAGATTTAACCGGTTCTGTTGTGTCTGTAAAGGGCGATGATCTGTTAAAGACTAATCCGGCGAGTATAAATCAAGCGCTGCAAGGTAAAATAGCAGGAGTTCAGGTCAACCAGTCTGACGGGGCCCCCGGCGCCGGAATAAGTATACAGATTCGTGGGGCGAATTCATTCACGACGAGTTCAGAGCCCCTTTATGTTATTGATGGAGTGCCTTTTAATGTGGGAGAAGCGCCGGGAACCGATTATGCTACCAAACAAACAAACAACCCGTTGAATTTAATTAATCCGCGTGACGTAAAGTCAATTGAAGTATTAAAGGATGCCTCATCGACTGCAATTTACGGTTCTCGCGGTGCTAATGGTGTTATTTTAATTACAACCAAAAGTGGCTCAGAAGGAAAAACTAAGGTTGAATTAAGCGCAAACTATGGAATGTCAAATCCGGTGAAGTTAATCAAGGTACTCAATGCTTCTGAATATGCTCAATACCGAAACGAAGGCGCCATCAATGGATATTTATACGACGGGAAAGACTACGTTCCCGACGATCAGTTGCCATTCCCGGTTCCCGGACGTTGGAGCTATATAAAAGGAATAAATCCGGCAACCGGTCTGGAAGCTGTTGTTGACAGCACTTATCTGCCAAGCCCTCAGGATTATGCTGACGGATATATGAACAATGGAACTAACTGGCAGGATCAAATTTATCAAACAGCATTTACACAAGACTATAATTTAAGTATCTCCGGTGGCGACAAACGCGGACAATATATGTTTTCGATGGGAATGCTCGACCAACAGGGAAATATCCTCAATTCATATTTTAAACGCTACAGTATAAGGTCAAATATAAACCGGAAAGTAACGGACTGGTTGGAGTTTGGGAACAACCTTACGGCTTCAAAATCCGATAACCGTTTGGCGCGCACCAATACCGAAACCTATGGAATTGTAAACGACGCAATTGCGTTTAATCCTACCCGGACAATTTACGACCCGGATCAGCCATCGGGCTATTCTGAAGATTATGCAAATGGGTTATCGAATCCATATCTCTACGTAAAATCAGCTAAGAATATTCTGGAATCAATGCACTTGTATAATTCTTCGTATGCAACTGTTTCATTTACCAAGTCCCTCAGTTTTAGACAGAACTTGGGATACGGGTACAGCATGGACAAGCGCAATCAATACTACAACCGCTTTATCAGCGGAGGAGTGGCCCCGACGAATGGTTATGCATCCCAATCTGATTCATATTATGAGAGTTTAACTGCAGAATCAATGCTAACGTTTAATGAAAATTTTGGCAAAATACATCACGTCAATGCAGTAGCCGGATGGTCACTTGAACAAGTAAACTGGGGCGGCAAAAGCATGAGCGGGCATGGATTTGCAAACGATATGAACGAAGAAAATAACATGGGAGCCGCGCTTATTCAGGACCCCAATTCTTCCAGCAAAGGAGAAACTTCTCTGATGTCTTTCCTCGGACGAATGAACTACATCTTGATGGACAAGTATTTAATTACAGCTTCTTTCCGGCGTGATGGTTCCAGCCGTTTGGCCAATAATCGTTGGTCAAATTTCGCTTCGGGAGCTTTTGCCTGGCGGTTATCTGAAGAAAAGTTCATCAAAAATTTAGGCTTATTCGATAACCTGAAGTTGCGCTTAAGCTACGGACAAACCGGCAATCAGGGGGTCAGCGCTTATGCAACCCGTTCGAGAATGACCGTGCAGCAATATCCAATTAATGGTGTCCTGACTACCGGCCTCGGAGAAGACCGTTGGGGCGGGCCTGCGAGTCCCAACTTAAAATGGGAGACCACCAACCAATATAACATGGGCTTGGACATGAGCTTCTTAAAAAGCCGCATCAACTTTGTCGTAGATGTTTATCAGAAAAAAACCTCCGATCTATTACAATACGCATATATTCCAATGAGTACCGGTTTTCAATCAATTGCAACAAACTACGGAGATGTGAAAAATGAGGGCCTCGAAATATCGGGTGATTTCCTGATCATTCAACACAAAAACTTAAGTTGGAAACTTGATGCCAACATATCCGTCAACCGAAACGAAATCGGCGGCTTAAATTCCGATCAATTTTCTGATGTTGCATGGGGGCTGGAGAGCATGTTCCTCAGAAGGAATGGTCAGCCCATCGGTGTCATTTACGGATATCAGGAAGACGGATATTTTGATAATGAAGCTGAAGTAAGGGCCAACCCATTGTATAAAAACGAATCTGACGCAAAGATCAAAAGTATGATTGGTCAAATTAAGTATAAAGACAACAATAATGACGGTGTTATTGATGACCGGGATAAAACAATTATCGGTAATACCAATCCTGACTTTACTTACGGGATCACGAATACAGTCACTTATAAAGAATTCACTTTGAGTTTTTTTCTGCAGGGAACGCAAGGAAACGACATTCTGAACGTGAACCTCAAAAATTACGACATGGCTTCGACAACCAACATGCCCAAGTTTGTGTGGGATGACCGTTGGACTGACTCCAACAGGGAAAACGCACGGTTTCCAAGAGCTGATATGACTTATACCCGGAGCTTGAAAGCATCGGACAGGTATGTTGAGGATGGGTCGTATTTACGCCTGAAAAACCTTACAGTAGCTTACCGGCTGAATAATCCGATAAAAGAGATAGAATCAGTAAACCTGACTTTGGCTGTCAATAACCTGTTTACAATTACAAAATACCGGTGGTACGATCCTGATGTCAATACGTTTGGCAGCGACGTTTCACGCCGGGGCGTGGACATGGATTCTTATCCCAGTGCAAGAACATTTAATCTGGGTGTTCAGGTAGCTTTCTAAATGTTCAACTTTAATCGTAAGACTATGAAATTTAATACATTAAAATACATCATCATTGCTGGTGTGATCCTGGCTGGCGCTTCCTGCTCCGATTTTCTCGATGAAAAGGTTTATACTTTTGTTTCAGGAGAAGATTTAGTTGCCTCCAAAAGTTATAATGAGCTCGTATCCGGAGCCTACAATCCGTTAACCTGGGGATTCGAATGGGGTAACTATCATAACATTGTAAATTTTGACACGGATTACCAGACGGGGCCAACCTGGGCCTTCGGAACTTTAGGCGCCGGTAATTTTTACGAAGACGGTTCAAATATCAATTTTTATAAATATTATTACGCTTGCATCCACCGGGCTCAATATCATTCTTACCTGATCAGTAAAATGGATATTCCGGAAGCGGTAAAAAACAATGCTTTGGGTGAACTGGCTTTTTTAAACGCCTGGTCATACTTTAATCTGGTGCAGTTCTACGGCGACTTGAGTTTATATAAATCGTCCGTGTCCGAAGGGGCCCCTCTGTATATTCCGCGCTCGCCTGTAAAAGATGTATATGAATATATCATAGAACAACTGAAATTTGCGGAAGGGGCGATGTATTCCACCCGGGATGAAGAATACGTCAAAGGTCACGTTTCAAGCGGCGCCGCAAAAGCATTGCTGGCGAAAGTGTATTGTACAATTGGCTCTGCTTCGATGTCTGCCGGGACTAAAATATCTGTAATGGAGGGAGTACCGTTTTATTTTGATGATAACGGGAACAAAGTCAGGGTGTCGTATCCTTCAAAACAGACATTTGACAAAGAACAGGTTGCTGGTTATGATGGCTTTGATTCTAAAGCTTATTATAAACTGGCAATGGACAAAGCAAAAGAACTTATTAGTTCGGGTGATTTCGATCTTTATTCGTCTCAGCAGGAATTGTGGAATCCGTCAAGCAAAAATGGAAAAGAATTCATTTTTTCATTACAGACAATTGCGGGAAACAGTTCGTTAAGCAACTACGTGGCTACCGATTATGCCGGATATTACAGAGAAAATGGAGAATTATCTTCTGGTTATTACGTGCAGCGCGATCATTGGTACCAATTGTTTGATGATACCGACGAACGTGTTAGCTGGGGCGTAATTCACCGTATTCCATTCAATTATATTGATGCCACCGGTGAACTTCAGTATTGCTATTACCCGGCAAAAGACAGTATGAAAGTCAGGTTGGGAATTGACGGCTATAAATCTACTGATATCTTAAGGTACGACGCACATTTATACGGCTCCAAACTTATGAAATTCAGGCAGGTTTCAGTTCCATTGGACGGAAACCGAACTGACTACAACTGGCCTTTTATCCGTTATGCCGAAGTGTTGTTGCTTTATGCCGAAGCGGATAACGAAGTTAATAACGGTCCTTCGGGCGAGGCTATTGCACAGGTTGAAAAACTCAACATCAGGAATAAAAGCAAAAAAGCCTCAGAGCTCGGTGCCATAAACCCTTGGACACAAGAGTCGTTCCGGTCGTATATTCTTCAGGAAAGAGTGAAAGAATTTGCGGCAGAAGGAATCCGGCGCTTCGACTTACTACGCTGGGGCATTTATCTGCAAACGATGAATTGCATTGGCGGGGTTGATGAAAACGGCGTTATTAAACGGCGCGAGCGCAGGCACCTGTTGATGCCGCTGCCTGCCGATGAAGTAAATACGAATCCTTACATTGAAACTAACAACCCGGGATGGTAATTTTAACACTTTAACCTGATTATATATGAAAACGATAAATAAAAAAGGAAATATCCTGGTCATATTGGCAGCGCTGCTGGCCCTGCTGGTTGTGTCGTGTGAAGATGATGATGATCTTCCTGAACCGCCTGCTTTTCAAAAGATCACAACCATTAAAAATATGGAAGTAGCTATTTCCGGAGGGAATATGGGAGACTGGGTTGCTATTCAAGGCGCCAATCTTGAACAGGTAGATTCAATTCTTTTCAACGATGTTGCTGTTCCCATGAAAGATGCCTATTATGAAAATAAAGTGCTGTACACCCAGATACCGGTAAAACTTCCCCAAAATGTGACAAACAAAGTGACAATCATGGCGAAGGGAGGAGAAGTATCATTCGATTTTAATGTCAATATTCCTGACCTCCAGATGACAAGTATGTTTAATGAATACACTGTGCCGGGAGATACAATTAAAATTTACGGCAAATTCATTAAACTTTACGAAGTGGATGCCTCAAACACTGTCGTTTCGTTTGGCGGAAAAGAGAGTCCTGTAATTAAAGCATCTGATACCTATATCACCGCGAAGGTACCTATGGACGTTCAGCCCAATATCAGGGTTAAGGTAATAAATAAAAAATACAACGTGGAAGCTGTTTGCGCGGGTTATTATCAGGACAAACATAACGTGATCACTACTTTCGATGCTGATTTTCCTTACACAAGTTCCACCGGGCAGCAATGGGTAGGAGAGTGGCCATTGCCAAAACCAACATCTGGCAAATACCTGCGATTTGAAGTTGACCAAGCAACTTATCCCAATGGTTTGGGATGGTTCTACCTTTTCGAAAGCAGTGTGAATTACACGTTGGACATGATGCAACATCCTGACAAATATACCCTGAAGTTTGAACTCAATATGAGCCTGCCACTAAAAACAACCCAATTCTTCATTTACTACTATTGGGCTGTTGCCCCTACGCCAATCGGCGGCGACTTCTTTACGGTTCAAACCCTGGGAACCTGGCAAACAGTGAATATTCCTTTGGAAAAAATTATTCCTTTGGGGTATACCGGTACTTCCACAAATTATTCACTGAACATGCGCGTGGAAAATTTCGCTCCGGTAGAACGGGTAGCTATGTATTTTGACAACATCCGCATTTATCAGGAAGAATAACTTGTAAGCGATTCGTCAATCACTACAAGTAAAATATTTAAAGAGTTGTGCATGCTGTAAGGTATGCACAACTTAAAAGTTTTAAATCTCAGGTGCTTGATCTTAAATTTGATAAAAATGGACCGACGAAATTTCTTAAAGACTGGTGGATTCGCTGCAAGCTCCTTATTGTTGGCCGGGGAAGCCATTGCTTCCTCTTTGTCAGAAGTGAACACAAGAAAACAAATCAAGCCGATTAGTGGTTCCTGGTTTGAATTTACACATGGATTTGCTCCGGAGGGGAAATACTGGAACCCGGTTTTGCCCCGATTTACAGCCGAACAATGGAAAGCGAAAGTGAAAGAACAAAGCGAAATCGGGATGGAGTACCTGGTTTTGATGGCTATTGCCCATGACGGAAAAACATTTTATCCTTCCAAACTTCAGCCACGGCACGACTATGAATGCCCCGACCCGCTTGAGGCCGTCCTTTCGGCCGCTGACGAATGCGGAATCAAGTTTTTTGTAAGCAACGACTTTTGGGCCGACTGGCGCGAAGGGCTTGAAATGATGACCAGTTCGGATATTGCCGTGCTACGAGAAAAAGGAATGGAAGAAGTGGCCGAAAAATACGCGCATCACAAAAGTTTCTACGGATGGTATTATCCCAATGAATCAGGTTTATGGGACACCATTGACGAAACAACGATCAGCTACGTGAACCGTTGCAATAAAAAAGCTAAAGAGCTGATGCCTCATTCGGTGAACCTGATCGCTCCTTATGGTACAAAATCAATTCGCACCGACGACAGGTATGTCAGCCAGCTTGAGAAACTTGACATTGATATTATAGCCTATCAGGACGAAATAGGAGTGAAGAAAACAAAAGTCGGCACCGCAGGCAAATATTACGAAGCGTTACGCAAAGTGCATGACAAAGCCGGGCGCGCCAAACTTTGGGCCGATATGGAAATTTTTGAATTTGAAGAGAATGTTTACAAAAGTGCTCTGATCCCTGCCGATTTTCAACGTATACTGAAACAAATGGAAGACATCTCTCCTTTTGTTGATAACATTCTGGTATATCAGTATATGGGAATTATGAACAAACCGGGATCTATAGCCACCGTCGGGCATCCAAGTTCCGATAAATTATATAGCGACTACAAAAACTGGTATGATTCTCAGAAATAATTACAAAGCAAAACCAATGAAAACGTTGTTCATTCAAATCGCTGCCATTTTTCTGGCCGTTACTGCTTGTTCTCCGGCGGGGGAAAAATGGGAAAGTATCCTGATAGAAAATGCTGATTCTCCCAAAAATGACATTCGCGCCATTTGCTTCGACAAGGATGGCAAGCTGTGGGCCGGAACATGGGCAGGCATCTTTCAAAACACCGAAGGAAATTGGCAGGCACAGGGACCCGAAGGTTATGTTGAGACTTTGTTTATTGCACCCGATAATACCAAATGGGCAGGCCTGTGGGGTAAAGGGGTTTACAAATGCAATGCCGGCGACCAGTGGGAAAATGTAAAAGAAGCTTCGCCAACCAATTCGGTAAATGTCATTTCGGCTGACAAAAATGGCAGTATTTGGGTTGGTGACTGGGGTGGCGGTGCTATTAACCTGGACGGGAACGGAGAAATAAATGTAAACAATAAAACCGGGGGCGCGGCTACTTTTAGCGGAGGCCGATGGACTGTTTATACTGATGAAACCGCTGAGTTGGGCGACAATTCTGTAATCTCACTCGCCTGTGATTCGAAAAACAGGATGTGGTTCGGAACTTACCACGGGCTTTCCAGGCTCGATCAGGGAAAATGGACCCTCTTTAACAAACATAACAGTGAATTGCCTGACAACGATGTGTATTCCCTGCACGCTGACGCAAAAGGCAATATCTGGGTTGGCACTTGTAACGGTTTGGCGAAAATTTCTGACGAAGGCTGGACAGTTTACAAAAAAGAGAATTGCGGACTGGTTGAAAACTTGATTCTCGCTATCACTGAGGACCAATTTGGAAATATTTGGTTGGGAACCCATAAAGGCTTGTCTGTTTTTGATGGATCAAAGTGGAAAACCTACACCACCGACAACAGTGGTTTGATGGATGACCGTGTGCAGGCCGTCAGCGTTTTTGAAGACAAAGTTTATATCGGAACAAGCAAGGGGATTTCCATCTTCAGACAATAAGCCGGGAGAAACGGATGCAGTTGATCCTGCCGCCCACAAATATGAAAAACACATGAACACATAATTAACCAACTAAAAATCTCGTAATGCAAAAAATAATTTTTGGCCTGCTGCTGCTTATTTTTCCTCTTTGTTTATCAGCAAAGGTAATTTGGCTCGATGAACTCGATGTAAAATACATGTACCAGGACTGGGGAAATGCACAGTTAAATAAATCAATTGTGGGCACACCGCTGCAAGTTGCCGGCGTCAGTTTCAAACGGGGGATAGGCACCCATTCCATCAGCCGGTATTTGCTGAAGCTGGATGGTAAAGCCCAGTCTTTTTCAGGCTCGGTGGGCGCCGACGACAGGAATGATTATATGTGCAATATGGAATTTATGCTGATAGCTGATCAGAAAATTATCTGGCAAAGTGGTGTCATGCACAAGGGAATGCCTGCCAAAGCTTTCAAAGTAAACCTAAAAGATGTGCAAAAACTGCTATTGCTGGTTTCTGAAGCGGGCGATGGTATCATGTATGATCATGCCGATTGGCTTGAAGCCAAATTCGAAACAAGCGGAACAGTTATTCCTCAGCCTGTAATGCCAGAACCTATTGCTTCAGAAAAATATATTCTAACCCCGAAACCTTCTGATGTTCCAAAAATCAATAATGCGAAAGTTTTTGGGGTCAGGCCCGGAAACCCTTTTTTATTGACCATTGCAGCAACCGGCTCACGTCCGATGACTTTTGCAGCGCAAAATTTGCCGCAAGGACTTGAACTGGACGCCAATACCGGAATTATTCGGGGAACGATTCAGAAGCGTGGTACTTATAGCGTCGTTTTGCAGGCAAAAAACAAACTGGGCACCGACTCAAAGTTAGTGCGGGTTGAGGTCGGCGATGAAATATGTTTAACCCCGCCAATGGGCTGGAACAGTTGGAATTGCTGGGGATTAAAAGTGAACGAACAAAAAGTGACTGATGCTGCCAGCTATATGCAACGAAACCTGATTAACCATGGATGGACCTACATTAATATTGACGACGGCTGGGAGGCAGACACACGTACCCCGGAAGGCGTATTGTCGGGAAACGAAAAGTTTCCCGACTTCATGAGGCTGTGTGACTCGGTACATAATATGGGACTGAAATTTGGTATTTATTCTTCCCCCGGGCCCAAAACCTGCGGCGGCCACCTGGGAAGTTATCAATATGAGGAGATCGATGCAAAAACTTGGGCTGATTGGGGCGTCGATTACCTGAAATATGACCACTGTTTTTATTGCGACATCGTGCCAAACCCAACCGAAGCGTCAAACAAAGAAGCCTACATGGTGATGCGTGACGCGTTGGACCAGGTGAACCGAGACATTGTCTATTGCGTCGGATATGGAGCGCCCAACGTTTGGAACTGGGCACAGGAAGCCGGCGGGAACCTTTGGCGGACTACCCGCGACATTACCGACGAGTGGAATGTTGTAAGAAGCATCGGTTTTTTGCAGGACGTTTGTGCCCCGGTTACCCGCCCTGGAAAATACAATGACCCGGACATGCTCGTGGTCGGAAAACTCGGGCTCGGCTGGGGAAGCAAAGTTCACGACTCTTACCTTACCGCCGACGAGCAATATTCCCACTTCAGTTTGTGGTGCCTGCTGTCGGCTCCGTTGCTTATCGGCTGCGATATGAACGAGATGGACGACTTCACCCTGAATTTACTGACAAACGATGAAGTAATCGCTATTGACCAGGATCCGGCGGTCATGCCCGCGCAAAAAATGGTCGCAGGCAACGGCCAAATCTGGTACAAATATTTGGAAGATGGATCCGTTGCCGTAGGATTTTTCAATGTTGATCCGTATTTCATTCTCTGGAACAAAGAAGAAGGAGAAACTATTCAGAAAAAGAAATATCCAATGAGCCTGAATTTTGGAGACCTCCAATTTTCAGGGAAAGTGAAGGTACGCGATTTATGGAGGCAGAAAGACCTCGGCATTTTTGAAGGTCATTTCGATACCGAAGTACCTTATCATGGAGTAACTTTGGTGAAACTGACCCCTGAAAAAAATTGAATAAAAAACAATTTACCATGAGAAGAAGAAAATTTTTCCAAGCCGCCGCTGCTGGTTCAGCCGGGTTGATGATGGCGAACAGCCTTTCTGCCAGTGTATCAGGCAGGCAAACTTCCGGAGCAAAAATAAAGCCGATCTCCGGATCATGGTTCGAATTTCAGCACTGTCCGCCTGCGCCGGGCAACCCCGATGAAGGTGAATACTGGAACCCCGACCTGGCCAGGTTTACCACAGAACAATGGAAAGAAAAAGTCAAAGAAATCAGTGAGATCGGATTTAAATATTTGGTCATCCAGGATGTCGCAATCGACAAAAAATCATTTTATCCCAGTTATCTTGCCGAAAAATATCAACTGGCGTGCGACGATCCCCTGGAAGCTGTTTTGGCTGCCGCCGATGAATATGGCGTGAAGTTTTTCATCAGCAATGGCTTTTGGGGGCCTCCGCACAAAGGGCATTACCTGATCACCGATCCTGACGTGCGAAAATTCCGCGAAAAAACAATGGAAGAAATGGCCGAAAAATACGGCAATCATCCGTCGTTTTATGGCTGGTACTTCCCCAATGAATCGTATCTGATGCCTTATTTTGATGAAGATTTTATCCGCTATGTCAACGATTGCGCTTATACCGCCAACAAGCTGATGCCCGCGAGTGTAAACCTCATCGCTCCTTACAACATCAAAGCCGAAAAAAGCGACGACAAGTTTGTTGCCCAACTCGAACGGATGAATATCGACATCATTGCTTACCAGGATGGGGTTGGCGTCAATTCAGTCAGGCCAGGAGAAGCTTCGCGCTATTTCGAAAACCTGGCCGAAGCCCATCAAAAAGCATCGCGGTCGCGCATTTGGGCCGATATGGAAGTATTTTATTTTGAGGGCGGAACCGGAGGCAACCTGTTGCCTGCCGATTTCGAAAAAAGGATTTTAAAGCAAATGGAGGATTTGTCGCCTTTCGTCGATAAGATTTTGATTTATCAATACATCGGCTGTTTTAACAAACCAGGAACTACGGCTTACGCAGGACATCGAAATCAGGAATCGGTAAGATTGTACAAACAGTACAAAAACTGGTTGGATCAATATTCCGGCAAATGAAGAAGGTGTTAACTGCCCTTTTGCTTTTGTCGGCTTTTTCCGTTTCGGCCCAGCTTGCACTGCGTTTACCGTCTATTTTAAGCGACCACGCCGTTTTACAGCAGAATGCTGTTGTAAGCTTGTGGGGCTGGGGCCCCGGTGGCGATTCGGTAGCGGTGGTTTGCAGTTGGGCGCCGCACGACACGGTGTATGCCGCTATTGATGCAGGCTGCGACTGGGAAACAACCGTTAGCACCCCCTCCGCGGGAGGCTCGCATACCATTGAGTTTATCTGCGGAAAACAAAAGCTGGCGATCGGAGATGTGGTAATGGGCGAAGTCTGGTTGTGTTCTGGGCAGTCGAATATGGAGTATAACCTTAAATGGGGCGTAACCGATGCAGGCGAGCTTCCGCATGGCGAAAACAATAAAATCCGCTTTTTTCAGGTAGAAAAAAACTACAACAAATTTCCACAAACCGGTTGCAAAGGGACATGGGTTGTCTGCGACGAAAGCGCAGTACAATCATTCAGCGCTGTTGGCTATTTTTTCGGCCAACGGTTGAACGACGAACTTCGGGCGCCAATCGGTTTAATTGGCTCATACTGGGGCGGAACTTGTATCCAAACCTGGATGCCCGCTGAAGTTTTTGCTTCTGACTTACAATTGCAGAAAGCGACAGAGCAGATAGAACCTTACGGTTGGGCGCCAAAAGGGGCTTCGCTGTTGTACAATGCCATGGTTTATCCGATCACTCCTTATAAAATTGCGGGAGCAATCTGGTATCAGGGCGAAGCGAATGTGGCCGCTGAGTTTGAAACTTACTTTCAGCTTTTCTCCGGAATGATCCTCGGCTGGCGCAAAGCATTTAAGGAAGACTTTCCTCTTTATTTTGTCCAGATTGCCCCCTGCAATTATTACGATGGAATAAAGGCCGCTTATCTACGTGAACAGCAGGAAATGGCCTTGAGCATTCCACACACCGGTATGGTCTCCGTGGCCGATTTGGTGGACGATGTGGCCAACATTCATCCTGAAAAAAAACGGGCAGTTGGCGAGCGTTTGGCTGATTTGGCTTTAAAAGAACAATATAGGCTGAATGAGGTGCACCCCTATTCGCCACGTTTTGGTGACTGGACAACCGAAAAGAACAAAGTGTTTGTTTCGGTGGCTTCTATCGGAAAACTACAATGCAATGGGCTGGAAATTATGAATTTTCAATTGGCCGGCGCCGACCGTCAGTTTTATCCTGCAAAAGCAACACTAAAAAAAGATGGATGTATTGAACTGGTTTCTTCACAAGTAAAAGACCCGGTGGCCGTAAGGTACTGTTTTACCAATGATGCCACTTCAAACTTGTTTGACATCAATAAATTACCATTGTTGCCTTTTCGGACAGACAACTGGTGAAATTCGGACAAGAAACACTTAAAATTTTAAAAGATGAGAAAATTGACATATACTTTATTCGCTGTTTTTTTGACATGGGCAGCTTTTTCGCAACAAACCTCTTTACAGTTTAAAAATCACCAGTTCAAAATTGTACAATTCACTGACTTGCATTTGATCAACGGAAAAGATTTTGCTGAAAAGAATGACAGTACCTACAATCTGATGCGGGTAGTCATTAATGAAGAAAAGCCGGATTTCGTTATCATCACTGGTGACATCGTTGTTTCGGGCGGAGCGGCTCAGTTGTGGAAGGAAGTTATTCAGCCGATGACCGAAGCCCGCGTTCCTTTTGCCATCACCTTCGGAAACCACGATACCGAAGCCGATGTTTCAAAACCAGACGTCCTGAAAATCCTTAAGCAAAACAAATACAACAGGACTTTCAATGCGGACGAAAAAATAGCAGGTACCGGAAACTACTCACTGCCTGTTTTTTCTTCGGACGGGAAAACGATGCCCTGGGCCATCTATCTGTTCGATTCGCATGCTTATACAAACGATTCAACCCTTGGATATTACGACTGGATCAAAAACGACCAGGTTCAGTGGTACCGGAAACAAAGTGCCGCTTATGCAAAAAAAGAAAGAAAGCCGGTATCAGCCCTGGCTTTCTTTCATATCCCGATTCCCGAATTTGAATATGTACGTAACCAAAAAACAACTGTTGGAAGTACTGTAGAGCCGGTTTGTTCCCCGTTTTTAAACAGCGGTTTGTTTTCGTCTTTTGTTGAAATGGGCGATGTAGCGGGCGCTTTTGTCGGACACGACCACAACGATGATTATGTGGGCCAGTTGGCGGGTGTTTGCCTTGGATACGGGCGGAAAACAGGATATGCCTCAGCTTACGAAGAAGTGTTGACACGCGGCGCCCGAGTGATCGAACTGGATGAAAACGGGAAAAAGTTCGATACATACATCCGTACCCTGGATGGAGTCTATCACAACAGTTCTTTTAACCGGAAACCATGAGGCGAATGATTAGTCCTTTTTTCAGAATATATGGCTGGTTCATTTTGATGACCGGCGCAACCTTTGCCTGCACCGACAGTTCTGAAGTCTCACCGCCTGCCTCATATCCTGTTGCTGACGGAACTTTTATTCAGGATCAGCTTGTTGCCCGATGGGACGATGCCCAATGGCAAAACGAACTGGCCGCCCTGAAAGAGCTTGGCATGCATTACCTGGTTTTCGCGCCCACCCTGCACACCGATGAGGAGGGCATCAACAGGATGATTTACCAGGGTAGCTTGCCCAATGCAAGCATGAAATACAAGGTCGATTTGGTAGAAAATTGTCTGCGCAATGCTAAAAAGGCGGGCTTTAAAGTGTTCCTGGGCCTCAACTTTAACGAAAAATGGTGGAGCGCCAACTTTTCAGCCGACTGGCTTTTCCGCCAGATGGAGCTTGGAAACCAGCTTGCCGACGACCTGACCCGTTTGTATAAAGATCGTTACCCCGAAACCATGTACGGCTGGTATTGGGTGTGGGAAGTCGATAATCTAAATTGTACGACCACCGAAAGGCAGGATATCCTGGCACGGGCCATCAATATCAATATCGACCATCTGGATCAAATTACACCCGACATGCCTTTGATGCTTTGCCCTTTTGTAAACTACCGCGTGGGAAATTCTGACGCCAACCGGGAGATGTGGCAATATGTTTTTTCGAAAACGCATTTTCGCGCGGGCGATATTTTTGCGCCGCAGGATTGTGTGGGCGCTGGCGGGCTTGAACTGGACATGGTTGATGAATGGTTTGCAGATATGAACGAAGCAGTAAAGACAAAACCGGGGCTGCTGTTTTGGAGCGACGCCGAAACATTCGACCATCGCTTCTGGACTTCGGCTCCGCTCGACCGTTTTGTAAAACAGATGGAAGCTGTGAAACCTTATGTCAGCAACATCATCACTTTTGCCTATAGCCACTATTACAGCCCCTCGCAGGTGATAAAGGGTTTTCATGATACCTACCTCGCGTATGTCAGGACCGGCTCCCTTCCAAACGAACCTGTCCCCGGGCCTGTAGGCGGCTTATTTATCTCGCCCATACAGGGAGGTGGGCTGGAGTTGCATTGGATAGAACCTGTTGACCGGGAAAACCTGGCGGGATATTATGTTTATAGAAATAACAGGCTGATCGCAAACCTGCAATATAAAAATGAAAAGCAAATGATCGACGGGTTTCGGGATGAAAGCCTGGAACCCGGGAAACACTATCAATACCGGGTCCACTCGTACAAATGTTCGGGTCTGGTTTCTGCTCCTGCCGATGTTGAATGGAAAATCAATTAATAATAAATAGTTTACGGATGAGAAAAATATATGTATTCACGATAATTGCTTGTCTGCTTGGGCTGACTTATCTGGTTGCGGCAACGCGGCAAAAAAAAGAGAAAGTCCCAGTCATAATCACCTTGTCAAAGCAACAATTGGCTGATAAGATCAAAGGCGGTTGGGCAGGCCAGACAATCGGGTGCACCTATGGTGGGCCGGTCGAATTTATCTATAACGGAACGATTATTCAAGACTACATCCCGATTGAGTGGCCCGACGGTGCTGTTAAAAAATATTACGATACCTTTCCGGGATTGTACGACGACATTTATATGGACTTGACTTTTGTTGAAGTTTTCGAAAGACTTGGACTGGATGCCCCGGTCGATTCTTTTGCAAAATCTTTTGCCAATTCCGAATACCCATTGTGGCACGCTAACCAGGCGGCACGGTACAATATCCGGCATGGTGTCAGTCCTTCCGAATCGGGGAATTGGCTAAACAATCCCCATGCCGATGATATTGATTACCAAATTGAAGCAGATTTCGCAGGCTTGATGTCGCCGGGAATGCCGAATACGGCCAGTTCAATCTCTGATAAAATCGGACATATAATCTGTTATGGCGATGGCTGGTACGGTGGCGTGTTTGTAGGGGCAATGTATTCATTGGCTTTTGTACTCGACGATGTGGAAGCGGTCGTTTCCGAAGCTTTGAAGACAATCCCTGAAAAAAGCACCTTTTACCAGTGCATTAGCGATGTGGTCAGATGGCATCAGCAGTATCCTGGCGATTGGAAACAAACATGGTTCGAATGTCAGAAAAAGTGGAGTGAAGATTACGGGTGTCCCGATGGGATTTTCAACTCATTCGATATTGATGCGAAAATAAACAGCGCTTATGTAGTCATCGGCCTGCTTTACGGACAGGGCGACTATGCCAAAACACTCGAAATATCGGCCCGTTGCGGACAAGATGCCGATTGCAACCCGTCAACTGCCGGCGGCATACTCGGAACGATGTTGGGGTACAGCGGCATTCCGGAGTATTGGAAGAAAAATTTATATGAAGTGGAAAACAGGGATTTTGCTTACACCAATCTTTCGCTAAATGACATTTACGAACTGGGACTGAAGCATGCGTTGCAGGCGATTGTAAAAAATGGCGGCAAAGTTGAAGGAGACCAGGTCGCTATTGCTTGTCAAAAACCATTGCCGGTTGCTTTTGAGCAATCATTTGAAGGGCACTTCCCGATCGACCGGATGCTATTGAATAAACTGTTGACACAGCAGTCCGAAATCACTTTTGAAGGAATTGGCATTGTGATTAGAGGCTATGTGCAAAGCTCAGATAAAAATTACGTGGCAAAAGCCGATGTTTTTGTTGACGGGGAAAAGGTTGAAACCATTAGTCTGCCTGAAGCTTCATCATCTTCCCGCCGTGTCGACCTGTTTTGGAAATACCAGTTGCCAAATGCAAAACACGTGGTGACCTTCAAATGGCTTAATCCTGATGATCGAGCTTCCGTTAACTTGATTGATGCCGTTGTTTATTCAGATCGGGTGAATCTTTAGCAAGCAAAAACATGGCTTACCATGTGCCCTTTATTTGTACGGTAATTGCTAAATTGGTAAAATGGGAGACTGGCTAATAAGGCCGGTTAAATAAATTCTGGAACGATTTCTTTTTGTGCTGTTAGTTTCTCTTTCTTTTTATAAAAAAAGCCTTTAATTTCTTCATATTGAATGTGTTCTAATGCTTGTGAACGATAAGGTGATCTGGCTTTTTTAGCGGTCTTGTAACCTTTTGATATGCAGTTCAAAACAAAATACATTTGAATCCTGGTTACATTATAAACATTGAAGTGAAGTTCTCCTGAGAAAATATTGTAGTAATTAATCAGGGGATTCTCACTATTGGGATTCCGTTTTTTCTTTCAGTCATGCTGACCTGTATCTTCTCTTCATTAAATAATCGCATATGTCTTTCCAGTAGAAATTTTAACATCGAATCACCTGAATATTAGGGCTGTGATTATTGTCGAAAAGATGGACAAAGCCTTGGCCAGGGATTTCTCTGAAACGTAGATATTTAGGCAGACCGATTTTGCTTTTATAACGGCTCTTTTTCAGTTAAGTACTTTACAGCATCTCTTCTGAATTTCCTTGGTGTCAATAATGACCGGGTCTCCAAAACCTCAGGAACAGCAAAAATAGACAAAAATCGTCATTGCGGATTTCCAGTTCCCGCACTTTATTTCTGCTGATTTGTGGGATTGGAGTACTTTCCTATAGTTTCGTCGGATCAACTTCATGAAGTTCAGTACTTTGTTTTTTAGTTTCTTATCTTCCGGAAGAGGAATAACTTCAACCTTCTTCCCGAATTTGATCTTAGCCCAGTACCCCGCCGGTTTTATGTTTTCACCGGAGGGGTTGCCAAATATGTCGAACTTCTGATCAGCAAAAAAGCATTTACACTGGGGAAAATGCTGGACGAAGTCTTCCGGGAAAACTCTTTGTTTATTGACGAAGGGTGCAATGTACTGATTGAAGAATTCGGGAAGGATTATGCAACCTATTTTTCCATTCTTTCATTGATTGCCTCCTCCAAGACATCCCGTTCTAAAATTGAATCCATTCTTGAAGTAAGCATTGGGGGGTACCTGGAAAGACTGGAAAACGATTTCAACCTGACCCGGAAGGTACGGCCAATGTTTGTCAAACCGGGATGACGAAATATAAGCGTAAGATTGTGGATAATTTTCTGAATTTCTGGTTCTGCTTTATCTACAAATACCAGAGCGCGGTTGAAATAGCAAACTTCGGGTACCTGCGCAGCATAGAGGAACGCGATTACCCGATGTACAGCGGAAAGATGCTGGAGCGGTATTTTACGGAAAAGCTGGTGAACCTTCAGCAGTATTCGGCTATCGGTACCTGATAGGAGAGAGGTAATCAGAACGAACCGGATATTGTTGCCGTGGACGATTTCAACAAAGCTGTTTTGTTTGCGGAAGTGAGGCTCGGAAAAGGGGTGGAAGACTACTTGGGGTAATCCATATGCTCCGACATCTGTTTTAAAGAAGGTTGTTTATGACTATGATATTGTACCTTAGAATTGTAGATTGGATAGGAGTAAAGGCAGTAGAATCAATGTCCAAAATCACTAGTGTCCCATTAAAATCGGGACGTTATTATTTAAACAAATTTGGCTCATCAAGCCTAAAGCGTTCTTTGTCATTTTGAAATTTAGTTCTATCAAATAAGTCTCGAAGGTGAGTTTTATCTGTTAAAGATATGCTCAGTATCTGCAAGACCTCATAGGTACTTCTGTCAAGTTGCATGTCTTTTTGGACGATTGCCACCAAGCAGTAAGTGCATATGGCAGCGTAGATTTGAATTCGAACGGCATTTTCAGTAATTCCCCATAATTTCTTGATTTTCAGATGTTGTTTTAACCACTTGAAGAAAAGCTCGACTTGCCAGCGGTTCTTGTAAAGATCAGCAACTTGAAGTGCAGAAATATGCATTGCATTGGTTACGAATACAAGCTCTCGCTTTTGTTCTTCATCCCAATATCTAACCAGTCTAAGATGTTTTGGATAGTATTGCTTAGGATAAAAACCTGTCAACTCAATTGTTACATCTGAAAGTACGTTCTTGGGCAATC
>OBJA01000862.1_pt1 | contig 23933 bp, 25 predicted proteins | sample 1519751 | NCBI WGS metagenome assembly OBJA01 (sample SAMEA3881238, study PRJEB22517) | soil metagenome | biome: lake sediment; feature: soda lake sediment; material: sediment, water from around vicinity | place: India | collected 2013-12-23 | depth 3 m
GAGTGAGACGTTCAAGGATGAACATCAGTCGAACTGGGCTGAGTTTGGGTACGGTTCAAAACCCCTACGGGGTTCCGTGATGCTTCGAAGAATGAACCGAACCCTACCGGCAGGTAGGGTTTTAGAGCGTTTCTAAATCTCAGCCCAGGGTTTTAACTCACACCTAGGAGGGGTCAAAGTTTTCGTAGACATGGATGTCGAAAGAAAACCCTGGGTGGACAGATCGACAAATGAAGCGAAGGTTATTTTCTAGGTAGCAGTCGTGAAGTCATTTGGAATAGACAAAAAAGCAGCTGCAGTCAGCTGCTTTCCCTTATATGGTTATTGTTAAGTATTCGGGCTTAAAATACAATTGCGCTCTTTGCACCTTTGCGAGAGAATAAATGGCATCCTGAATCGACTGCCGGAGTATTCTGATGACCGGCTCCTGTCTTCCGGATACTATCTCTATGATTTCGCTTTATCGATCTTGGCCCAGGAGTCTTTCAGAGAGACCGTGAGATTGAAGACCTTCTTCTCCGTTGTGGAGTCGGGGTCGACGGCGAAATATCCTTGGCGTTCAAACTGAAATCGTTCTCCGGGGGCTGCCTGAGCGAGACTCGGTTCCAGCATGGCATCGGGTAAAACTGTCAGCGAATCCGGGTTTAAAAACGCTCTGAAATCATCGCCTTCGTCCGGGTTTTCCACGGTGAATAGCCGATCATAGAGGCGGATCTCCGCAGGGATGGCATGGGACGCCGATACCCAATGGAGCGTCGCTTTGACCTTCCGGCCGTCGGGAGCGTTGCCACCCCTTGTCTCCGGATCATAGGTGCAATGGAGCTCGGTAACCTGCCCGTCGGCATCTTTGACCACGCTATTGCATCGGATAAAGTAACCGTAGCGTAATCGAACCTCTCGTCCGGGCGCTAAACGATAAAACTTGCTGGGCGGCTCTTCCCGGAAGTCATCCTGTTCGATGTAGAGAACTTTAGAGAAGGGAATCTTTCGCGAACCCATGGAGGGATCTTCCGGATTATTGACCGCATCCAGCTCCTCGACCTGACCCTCTGGATAGTTATCGATCACCACTTTTAATGGTCGGAGAACAGCCATCGTGCGAAGGGCCCTTTGATTCAGATCTTCGCGCAGGCAGTGTTCGAGCAGGGCGATATCGACGGTGCTATTGGCTTTCGCTACACCGATGCGCTCACAGAAGCTCCGAATCGACTCGGGGGTATAACCGCGGCGCCGAAGCCCGGAGATGGTCGGCATGCGAGGATCGTCCCAGTTACGGACGTGACCTTCTTTGACAAGCGTCAGTAATTTGCGTTTGCTCATCACCGTGTAGGTCAGGTTGAGACGGGCAAACTCGATCTGCCGCGGGTGACAAGGTGCGGAGACGTTCTGAATAAACCAATCATAGAGCGGCCGATGATCTTCAAACTCCAACGTGCAGATGGAATGCGTAATGCCTTCTTCGGCATCGGAGAGGGGATGGGCGAAGTCGTACATGGGATAGATGCACCAGGTATCGCCGGTGCGATGGTGCGTTGCCCGAAGGATGCGGTAGATCGCTGGATCCCGCATATTAATATTGGGAGAGGCCATGTCGATCTTGGCGCGAAGAACCCTGGAACCATCGGGGAACTCGCCGGCGCGCATCCGGCGGAAGAGATCGAGATTCTCTTCGACGGAGCGGTGACGGCAAGGACTTTCCTTACCGGGTTCGGTGAGAGTACCTCGATACTCGCGCATTTCCTGTGGGCTTAAATCGCATACATAGGCTTTTCCTGCTTTGATCAGCTCTTCCGCATACCCGTAAAGTTTTTCGTAGTAGTCGGAGGCGTAGAACAACCGATCGTCCCAGTCAAAGCCTAACCAGTGGACATCCGCCTGAATGGAGTCGACGTATTCCTGCTCTTCTTTGCTGGGATTCGTATCGTCGAATCGGAGGTTGCAGAGTCCTCCATTGCGCGCAGCGATGCCAAAGTTTAAGCAGATGGATTTGGCGTGGCCGATATGGAGATAGCCATTGGGCTCTGGGGGAAACCGCGTATGAACCCGGCTGTCGTTCTTCTTCATCATCAAGTCATTGTTGATGATCTCTTGAATAAAGTTGGTGGGTTGAGTTGTTTCCGGATTTTCTGACGGGGTGAGAAGTTCAGAGTCATTGGCCATGAATAGTACCTCCTTGAAGGTGTAGAATCAATCTATAAATCTCATTATTACGGAACCCTAATGGATAATGATGGTTATTGAAATCGCTCAAGCCGGAGTATTCTGACTACTGGTTTCAGGATTCTTAGTTCTATCTTATTTAACTCTTTTTCACCCAAAGAAGGACATTTTTCTTATTGTATCACATTTTTGCCTTTTTGAGCCGTTCAAACTTGGTTAATTTAGGATGACAACAAGTTCGGGGTTGTTTAAAAAACTCCTTCTTGTGGTAGAAGAAACCCCCTTTGAATGAGGGGGTTAAAGCATATAAAAAAATCCGGTTTCCCGGATTTGATTGATGTCATGGAGCTGGCGATGGGAATTGAACCCGCAACCTGCGGTTTACGATACCGCTGCTCTACCATTGAGCTACGCCAGCAATTCTACAAAAGCAAAAATTATTTTACCACAACCCAAAGGTGTTTTCAAGAGGCCAAAGCGTTTTCCAGTAAGTTCCGGTGGGTAAAACAGTCCGCAATTGGATTGACAAGACAACCCTTATCGCGATATACTTTGATTGACTAGTAAATCAACCAAAAAAGAAAGCGGGCTTGATCGAATGTCACCACGAAATGAGGAACAGAATCAACGCATCCGAGACGAACGGCGGGAGCAGATCCTCCAGGCTGCCCTCGAAGTCTTTGCCCAGAAAGGCTGGAATGCGGCGAAGATCGGCGATGTGGCTAAAACGGCGGGTTTGAGCCATGGTCTGGTCTACCATTATTTCAAATCCAAAGACGAACTCTTCACCGAACTGGTCCGTGAAGCCATGGCGATGTCGACGGAGATCTTTCTTCAAGGCGCTGCAATGCCGGGAACGCCATGGGAGAAGCTCACAGCCATCGCCGAAACGATCATCCCCAACGCTTACCAGGGGGTCAGCCCATACTACTTTCTCATCATGATTCAAGCGTATACATCGGAAGCGATTCCACCCGAAGTCAAATCCATCGTCGATGAATATGCGCCCCGCTACATGGATGAGTTAATTCCCATCATAACGGAAGGTCAAAGAACGGGGATGGTCGCCGATGGAGACCCTGGCAAAATGGTCATTGCGTTTCTCTCGATGATCCAGGGTTTGGCCATCTATCGGATTCAGGATGGCGACGACATGCTGTTGCCCGAACCGGAGATGGCGTTGAGGATCTTCAAGCCGAATCAACCGGCGGAGAAGGAAGGAACCGTCCGGAAGGAAACCAGAGATGTTCCTTTCCACCCAGCGGTAGTCGATCCGATGATGTTAAATTACCGCTCCATAGCGGGCGAAGCCGGCTTCCCCGGAAGAGAATATCAGACCTCCATGGAGAGCATGGACTTGGACGGGCAAGATTTAGTCATGATTCGAACCGTTGGCCTAGACGGTGAAGTAATCGCTCATGTCAGGCCGGACTGGCGACCCATTCGGATAGAATCTCGAGATAGAGACGGTAAATTGATCATGCGCATTACATATGGGGATGACATGGTAACCTTTGAACCGTCCGGGAAAGAACCGAAGCGCTTCAAGGTTCGGGGCTCCTTCTTTGATAGCAATACACTCTTTCATTTCCTCCGCGGTTATCCCTTCGGAACCGGACGGAAGATCTCCTTCGATCTGGTCATGGATGGAAAAGGCGGCAGCCCGCTTGGATCCTATAAGATGTCCGTTGAGGAGACCGGCAGGGAAGTGACGGATACAACGGCCGGAACGTTCGACTGCTATCGATTGGAGATGGGTGTTTCCGGCATCGCGGCGGTCTTTGCGGCAAAGTACCGCTCGGTGTTTTGGTATACCGCGAATGAGCCGCATGTTCTGGTGCGATATCAGGACACGATGGGGAGAATGACGGAGTTGGTTTCCCCAGTGTAATGTCGTATAAACTCTTGGAATGAAAAGAAGAGAGGGGTGCCTAAGTCATGAATAGGGGAAATCGAATCGCAGCGGTTTTATTATGGATTCACGGATCCATCGAGTTGATGAGTCTCATGGCGTTGCTTCCCGCGAGCAAAGCGTATCTGCCGGGAGGGATTGGAGATCATCTCTTCGCTGAAAACGTAGTATTTGTGATGGTCATTGGATCGCTGTGGGGTGTGATTCGTTGGATTTTAGGGTTCGGAGTCTGGAGATCACGGCGATGGGCCGCTGTCGCCGCCATAATTATTAGTGGTATTACTTTGCAGGCCGCAGTGGGTATCGTTCCATTCGGCATCATGGATACTATTTTGGCTGCACCCGTCTTGCTTCTTTTACTTCATGGATGGTTTGGGAAAACGACGATTTCTTCGATATAAGGAGGCAGGAAAGATGACAAAGAAGGTTCAAAAAGAGATGATCATTATCGGTGCAGGGATTGCGGGCCTTGCCACGGGTTGTTATGGACAGATGAATGGCTATAAGACGACGATATTTGAGGCTCACGATCTCCCCGGTGGGGTCTGTACAGCGTGGAAACGCAAAGGATATACCTTTGATGGGTGTATTCATTGGTTGGTTGGTTCCGGTCCTCGGAATGCATATTACCGTATGTGGGAGGAGTTGGGCGCTGTTCAAAACCGGGGCTTCGTCCATAAGGATGGCCTTTATCGTGTCGAAGGCCCAAAAGGTGAAGCCTTTGAGTTAAGCAGCGATCCTCAACGGTTGGAGGAGCAGATGTTGGCACTCTCACCAAAAGACGAAGCGGTAGTCAAGGAGTTTACCGGGGCTATCCGTCGTTTTACCAAGATAAAGTTGCCTTTGAAAGCTATGGAGGTTATGAGTCCTGTGGATGGCATCCGCACCTTGCTCGGGGTATGGCCTTCCATGACCGACTTTAAACGTTTTGGAAAGATGTCGCTTCAGGAGTTCGCCGAGGGTCTGCACCATCCCTTCCTTCGCCATGCGATGCTGACCTTCTTTGATATGCCGGACTTTCCCATGATAGCAGTCATCGCGACCTTGGCCTGGATGCATCAACGGGTTGCGGGATTTCCTCTGGGTGGATCCCTGGCCTTTTCTCAAGCCATTGCCGAGCGATATCTCCAATTGGGCGGAGTAATTCACTATAACCACCGGGTAGAAAAGATCATCGTCGAGGAGGATCACGCCGTTGGCGTGGAGTTAGCGGATGGTAGAGAGTTCCGATCCGATATTCTGGTTTCTGCTGCCGATGGATATAACACCATCTATCGGATGTTGGACGGGAAATATACCAACGATTCGATCAATGGGTTATACGCCAAACGGCAAATCTTCGATCCGCTGATCCAAATCTCCCTCGGAGTCCGCCGAGAGATGCGGGATGAGCCCCATGTCCTCATCTATCCGCTGAATCAACCCATCCTTATCGAAGGAAGCCCGATCAAAGAGATCGGTGTAAAGAATTATGGTTTTGATCCCAGTCTTTCGCCAAAGGGAGGGACCTCCCTGGTTGTTTTGTTGAAGGCGGACTACGATTACTGGAAGAGCGTGGGGGAGGATTCCGTGCGTTATCAGGAAGAGAAACAGCGCGTTTTGGAGCAAGTCATCAGGGCGTTGGAAGAACGATATCCAGGAATTCGCAGCGATATCGAGGTTGCGGACGTGGCCACGCCGCTAACCTATGAACGGTATACGGGAAATTGGCGGGGATCCTTTGAGGGTTGGTTGATCACCACGGAGAATAACGGGAAGACCTATGATCGTTCACTACCGGGCTTAAAAGACTTCTATATGGCAGGACAATGGATTGTGCCCGGAGGAGGCATTCCGACTGCCGCTAAATGCGGGAGGGATCTTCTGCAGATCCTCTGCAAGCAGGAGAAACGCCGGTTTGTGACTTCCATTCCTACTGGAGCCTGTGTGGATGCATCCATCATGGCATAAATAGCATAAAGGCTCCCCAAGTTGATAGCAGACCGATGCCAAAGCCCGCCAACACTTGATACAGATCATGTTCACGGGTGGCCAAACGAGCCCAGGCGAGTAGGGGAAACAGCGGGAGTGTCAATAATGCCCATCCCTGAAACAAGAGATGAAAGAGGATGATGGGACCACCGACTCCACTGGCATGTCCGCTGGCTCGGAAGAAACAATTGGTAAAGATCAGCAGAACCACGGTGATTAAGTATGAGAAACCAACGGTCATCAACAGCGGATGGGTGCTTCTAACGATGCAGTAGCCCGCAAAGATGATATAGCAGACTAATGAGGCGATAAAGGCTATTTTACGACGTTGGGGCAGTTGGAGCCGGGGGAAGGCGACGGTATTGTCCTGGCTTGTGAAGGCTGGAATGACCGCTAGAAACAAAATCCCTACAAAAAAATCATGGCGGTACTTCGGATGGATCAGAAGTACCCGGTGGGTAAGGCCTAGGATCAGCAGTACAACCATGGACATATAGGGTGGGGCAAGGACGATGGTCATCCAACGAGCTAGACGACGACGAAATGATTGTTTTTGTTTCATCTTTTTCACCTCTATCCGGTTAGACCGGAGAAGGGATAAAAAGTTGCACCGATAATGGTGCAACTTTTTGTCGAATGATACGTCTAATCTTTTAAAGGTCATTCGCCGAAGTTTCTAATGGAAATGGTATAAATACATAGGAACCGGAGGCCCGCCTCTTGACCGAGCATGAGATTGTCCGTGCTGCCCAATCCGGCGATGATGAAGCATTCCGAATCTTGGTCGAACGGCATCACACCCGGATCTATAATCTGCTCATCGGCATGGTTCATCAAGCCGATATTGCGGACGAGTTGACTCAGGAGACGTTTGTGAAAGCATGGCGCTCTCTCCGGGGTTTTCGTATGCGTTCTTCCTTCTGGACATGGATCTATCGTATCGCTTATCGCATCGGCGTCGATTATATTCGGTCAATGCGTGGGTGTCCAATAGCCTTAATGGAAGACGCTGTTGCGGACAGTTGGAACGATGGTCCATTTAAAGCCGTTGAAGCTCGTGATCTTCGCACGGCCCTTTGGGAAGCATTAAGCGCTTTAACCCTTCAACAACGGACCGCCATTATTCTCTATTTCTTTCACGGCCTATCCTATAAGGAGATCGCCAAGGTTATGCAGCGTCAGTTGGGAACTGTTCGAACGGATCTGCACCGTGGAAAACAGCAGTTGCGTATCATTTTGGAGCAAAGGTGGGGGATCGATGAAACCAGCATTACCCAATAGGCAATGGCGCTCTGCCTTAGCGCAACAACGGGCCTTCGATACCGAATTTGAGGAGAACCGATTGCGTGGGGAGTCGGTCGAACAGTGGTTGATTGATGCAGGGTTTACTGCTTCCTCCGGTTTGGATGAACGTATTATGCGCCGAATTCGCGCCGAACGTGAGGGCTGTTCTTCTTGGAGTTGGCGTCCTCTATGGACTGCGGGTCTTTTATTGCTGTGTCTCATGGGTGTGGTAGGGTTTATCGCGGGGAACCTTTTAAGTTCGCTTGATTTTAGTCCGGAAGAGCAAGTGGTGGTGGGTGTTTTTTGGATGATCGTTTCTTTGGCTATTTGTGGAGTCTTACTCTCCCTCGTCCTTTTGGGATATGGGGAAATGGATAAAAATAGAGAAGAAAAGAGCTGGAGGGAGGCGTTATAGATGAATTGGATGCTGGTATTGATCACCGTGATGGTGATCGGGATGATCTTTTTAGTCTTTTTAATGCGTTATTTCATTCATCTGGAACGGATAGCCATGATTCGACAGGGTTTTATCCCTCCCGCACTGATGAACCCCATCTTTCGTCGAGGCTCCTTTGGTCTATTGCTAGCGGGCCTGATTACAGGGTTTAGCGGTTTGGCCTTGTCCGCCGGATTATTCTACGGTTTGGGAGAAGGTTTTTGGATCATCGGGGGCCTGCTTCCGATTGGGGTCGGAGCAGCGTTGATCTGCGCCTATATGTTCGGAGGCCATTCAACTCCGGGAGCGCCTTGTGAAACCAGTGAAACCAAGGAACAATCGTGAAGAATCAAAAGATATAGAAAAAAGCAGGCCTTTGCCTGCTGATTTGTAATGAATGGAGCGGGCGACGGGATTCGAACCCGCGATCCTCGGCTTGGGAAGCCGATGCTCTACCACTGAGCCACGCCCGCTTGTAAAAGATATTATACCCGCTATCTGTCGATAAATCAAGGGATATTCGACCATAAGTTTCTTCCAGCGCGGTTGAGATTTTGGGGTTTCTACCCTAAACTTTTATCGCGAAGTATGTACAATTTCTAGAGTGACTGTTATAATATCTCTAGTTATATGAGGAGGTGTAACGATGGCCTACAAAATTAACGACGAATGCATTAGCTGCGGCGCTTGTCAATCGGAATGCCCTGTGGAAGCCATTAGTGAAGGATCCGATATTTATGTGATTGAAGCCGACAAATGCATTGATTGCGGCGCTTGCGCCGATGTGTGCCCCGTGGACGCTCCGAAGCCGGAATAGATTATTTTAAACCTTTTATTTGCTCTAAACACTCGACCGTTAACGGTCGAGTGTTTTTTTATGGATAAAGTTTCATAAGTTTTGGGCTCGGAAAAATGATTATAGATCGATGTCTATAGGTTGTGAGGGAAGATAAACTCCGGTTCATCGATGGCCTTCTCTTCCAAGTACTCAATAATGAGCCGTCTCAAGACGTCAGAGAGGGTGACCCTCTCGTAGAATGTGATATGGCGGAGTTTGTGGTAGGTCTCTTCATCCACTCGAATATGTATCTCCCGAGTTTTCTTACCCACGATTAACTCACCCTAGTTTTTTATTCTATGTTTCCATTTCTCAAACGGAATAAACCTAAGACATTATATTAATGTTGATAAAGAATAGTATAACCCGTCATGGGTCTGGATATGATGGATTAACCCTAAGGCATATCCTTGATAAGACATAGGAATCCTAGAAAACGAGGGTTAATGTTGGTGTTAAGTATGGAGGGGGGTGGCTCGTTGCTGATCTGGCCGTTGATTGCAGCCAGTCTTTTTGTGGGATGGGGTGTCGGCGCCAATGATGCGGCTAACGCCATGGGAACGGCGGTGGGCGCTAAAGTGCGAAGTATTCGGGAGGCGGTGATACTCGTCACCGTCTGTGGCATCGTGGGCGCCCTTCTCTTTGGAGGTCGGGTTATTTCGACGGTGGGAGAAGGGATATTTCCCATGGACCAATTAGAACCTCAATTACGACTCTTATATGCACTTGTCGTATTTATTGCGGCGGGAATCACTGTGGCTGTATCGAGTTGGTTGCGCCTACCGGTCTCAACATCCCAAGCGATGATAGGGGGTGTTATTGGTTGCGCCTTTGCATTGCGTTTAGGAGATGTCGTACATTGGCGAACCGTCTCCCATGTGGCAATGGGTTGGCTGATAACGCCAATTAGCGCAGCTGGCTTGGGTTTTCTTATGTATAGCATTGGGCGCTGGCTAACTCGGTTGTTTGGTGGTCGGCGCATGAAAAAGAGCCATATCGGCGCATTTTTGACCCTGAGTGGATGTGCCATGGCTTTGGCTTGGGGAGCCAACGATGTGGCCAATGTGGTCGGCCCATTGATCGGGGCTGGTGTTATGACATCCTTCACGGGCGCTCTCATGGGCAGCGCCGCCATGGGGGTGGGTGTGATGACGTGGGGTCCACGTATTATGAATACCGTCGGAGATCGCATCACACGGCTGCATCCGGAGATGGCCTTGGCGGCGGAGATAGCAGCGGCTATAAATATTCTTATTTTTACTCTAATGGGATTACCGGCATCGTCATCCCACACGATTGTAGGGACGGTTTTTGGGGTGGGCCTTGTCAAAGGGAGATCATCCATTGACCACCAGGTTTTACTGGAGATTCTCTTAGCATGGATCATCACCCCGTTGGTGGGAAGCGCTTTAGGTTTCGCGGGTTTTCGTGGCCTCCGGCTGCTCTTTGCCATGTCTGGTAATATATGATTCTAGAAAACAGGGCAGAAAATCCTGCCGAAGAAATGCGCAGGGAACGGTCATTGCGGCCGTTCCCTGTTCGTTTGTGGTTTATCGCTAAATGGCGAAGATATGTCTCCCGATACGTTGAATTATCCTGCGGCTCCAGATAAATCGATTACTGGTTTTGGCAGGGGCGAAGAAGTAGATGGCGCCTCCGGAGGGATCCCACCCTTGAACTGCTGATTGGGCGGCTTTACGAGCCGAGGCATCCGGGGGACGATTGGCCGTGCCGTTGGTGACGGATTCAAAGGCATGGGGTTGATAGATAACACCCGATAGGGTATTGGGGAACCGTGTGTTCTGGATACGGTTCATAATTACAGCCCCAACGGCCACTTGACCAATGAACGGTTCGCCTTCGGCTTCTGCCCGAATGACTCTTGCCAAGAGTTCGCTATCGATTCGTCCTCTGGGATGAGCTTGTTGAGCAGGGGTTGTCGATGCAGCCCCAGGCCGACCTGCGCGTCCAGGAATGCGTAGACGCTGACCCACACGAAGGACATTTCGACGCAATCCATTGATTTGACGGATACGAGCCGGGGTGGTGCCAAATCGTCTGGCGATCAGGAATAGGGTATCGCCACGCCGGACGCGATACGTAAATCCTGCCCGTGTCTGAGTTGGTTTATTATTCACATTGCCGTTCTGCAAAAAGCTAAGGCCGAGCAAGAGACTGAAACTAAAGATGCCGATCCAGAGGATTGAACGTTTCATGAAAGCCATCGTCTCCTTCGAAAAATTTCATCGGCCATATCAGCAGTCCTTGACGCAAAGGAAAGAAACGTATTGGAGCAGACATGGACGACAAGGTGTATACATGGTAGCTTTTCCAAAAGACGATGGCTTTTTAACTGTTGGGAAAGATAACTTACAGGAATCTCTGGGGGAAGGTGGTAAAATTATCAGGTAACCTATCAAGAATTTAGGGGTTACTCGGAACCTCGCAGACGGCTTAAGAAATTATCCAAATCATCACCGGTTGGCAGGAAAAATAGGGTTAGATCATATGTTGTGTTAACGATATGAAACTCGACTAAAAGGGATAAACGCTCCCATGTGCTCAAGCCTTCTGCTGACATTAGGGCATGAACAGGATGATGCAAAACCGAGGGGGGAGTCAACCACCAGTGCAGTGGGAGGCGATCGTTGAAGGTCAACCAAAAGGTGTTAACCAATATATTGGTGAATTCATTGATCACCGATTCTTCTAGCGGGTTTAGGAATAACGAACCCACCCCGCGTTGCTTTAACCCGGTTTGTGCCAGATTGCGAGCGGAGTTTCGCGACAAAAAGAGATATAAATCCCCACGCAGATCACCGCTGATCTGTGTGCGAACACTGGTTTGAAGCCGCTTGTCATCACTTATCTGCTGCAACAACCAGGCAAAGGGCAGCGTATGAAGTCCTGTCAACTCCAAGACGAACGACATTTGAAAAAGGATGGAGAGTTGTTCGGAGGCTAATTGGGCTCCCGCTTGGAAAAGGGATTGGAGATTGGAAAAATCCAGCGAACTCATGTTCCCCAGGGCAAGCTGAGGAGCGTCTTGACGCAGGATAAGCGAGCTCATGAATTCACCTCTCTTCAATAATTGCTTCTACAATTCGCGTAAGAAATAGGCGATACCTCTCCAGAAAACAGACGAAAAAGGCAGCAAAAGGCCAGTAAAGCACGGATATAGGCATACATCGTGCTAAACACGGTTGACAAAAATGAAAAATATAGAGAGGGGATGTATGATTTTTGAGTTCAATTAATAGACGGGCTATTTCGAAGAAAGACAAGGATTATCATGGTATTCATCAACGTTTTGAAGATGCTTACGGTCCAACGCACATCCTTCACCGGGAGAGTCCGACGCTCGCGGGAGAGACGGTCTTAGATTGCTTGATCGCGACCTTATTGACGCAAGCCACCAACGACAAAAATGCTCTAAAGGCTTATTTAAACCTGAAACGAATCCATCCCCGGTGGGAAACGGTCATCGGCCTTACCGAAGAGGAATTGGCGATGATTATCCTTTGTGCAGGTTTAGCTAGAGGAAAGGCGAAACACATTTTAGAGCTCCTGAAACGCATTGAAATCGATCAGGGTAGTCTAACCCTAGACCCATTGCAAAACGCTTCTCCGGAGGCGGCTAGGGCTTATTTAGTGGGGCTTCCTGGAGTGGGGTCAAAGACCGCAGCTTGTGTTCAGGCATTTGCGCTAAATCAGGCCGCTTTTCCCGTTGATACCCATGTTCATCGAATTCTTAAGCGTTGGGGTTGGGTTGAGCCGAGGACAACTCCTGAACAAGCCCAAAAGTTGATGGAAGAATGTATCCCCAAAACTCTTCAAAGTAATTTCCATGTCTACCTCATCCATCATGGTCGAACAATATGCCGCGCTTCAAATCCGCGGTGTTCCGAATGTTTAATGGCCGATACGTGCCGCCGAATCGGCCTGTAGTTTACATAATGCATCATCTGTGTTAGAATTAAATGCTTGCTTTTGTTACGCCTTTACATATCTTAGACCCCGGAAAAAACACTTCTGGCGGTCTAAAGGAGGGAAAAGGCGTGAATAAATTCATAAAGATCATGTTTGTTATTTGGTGTTCGTTTTTCCTTGTCGGTTTTGTCGAGGCGTCTTACGGGGGAACCGCGGTATCCATGGCTCATCGTTTGAATCACGAAGAGATTCCCACAGATTTCGAGGGATGGCAACTTTGGTACCAACAAGATCAAAGCTATATCAAACGAACCTTTGGATTCAAGCGTTCCGGTGATATACGAATTCTGCGCCAAGCTTTAGAAGAACTCCGACGGCGCCCCGATTATGTGGACGCTCCGGATGGTTTTAGAGTTTTCGCCCCCGAGACCAGTGGACAGATGCAGTTGTTGGCTGCGGGGATTGCCGCGCGTTCACCGGGCTTTTCCAATGTTTCATGGATGTCTCTGTATGGTTTATCCCTCGCGCCGGAGCCACCGGATATGCACCCCGACCTCGATGAGGCCGTTGAGATCATCCGGGATCTGCCGTTGAATGCCGAAGCGCTCAAAGGGTTCGAAGTATATCTGTTGCCATATTCGATGGGCGATACCGGTGGTATCGGAGGAAACGGATATACATTTATCGCAGCTCCACTCGAAGGCGTCTTAATGGTTCCCCATTATCTTGAGGTCACATTGGTCCATGAGATTGGGCATCATCTTCATTTTCGGTATATGCCCAGGACGAACTCGGCGGGTTTACAACGATGGGACGAGTATTTGAGACTGAGAGATATTCCATGGAAAGGCGCGGGTGAAGCGATGACCGAATCATGGGCTGAATCCAGCGAAGAGGTTTTTTCTGAAGATTTCCGCGTCTGGGTGGGCTCTTCGAGACAGAAATACTTTGGCGACTTGGCTTATCCCGAACCGTCTCCTTGGACTGGAGAGAAGTTGAGGGAGTTCTTCCTATCGTTGTCCGAGTTTAAACCGACAGATTCGGAGGATCCTTGGATGACTCGAAGTCAATCCAATCATAACCACTGATGGACGCTATTTCTAAAGCATAAAAAAACGGCCTTTCGGCCGTGAAAGCGATCACATCATATCTCGAATGATAGTATCCATTCGTTCTAGATTGGCCATGGTATTCACACGATTACGCGCCTTGACGCTGGCTTGCAGTCTTGCATATTCTGTGTTCAAAGCCGCCATTTCCGTAATCCCAGTGTCTTGTTGGTCACCTCTAATTCGCGTTAAATCTGCGCCTAGCGTATTGGTCTCCCGGTTGGCTTGCGCCCAGTTGTTTCGTCGGACAGCTGTACGGATCCGATTCACACGAGTCATTAAAGTTTTCGGTGAAACCGACGACACTCCCGGAACACGTTCGGTGGGAGCTGGCCGAACTGGAGCGGGTCGAACCGGTGTCTGTCGGCCTGGAGCCGGGCGTGTACGAATTGGCGCAGGCCGAACCGGTGCGGGTCGGGGCTCTTGCTCCCGAGCTTGCGGGCAACCCGGTATGGCTGCGAAGAGAAAGATACTAAGAAAACCTGCCATAAAAGATCGACGATTCATCTCTATGCCTCCTTTAATCCATAGCCTGTACCTTAAGGGGAAAATTCAAACCCTTCAAATGCTGGTCTTTTCGTGGTTTGAATGGCAGGAGAAGGAAGGTCATGCGATGGATGGAAAGCAAACAAGCGAACCAAAAAGAGACTGTCCATTTGGACAGCCTCTTTTTTAAACTTGGTTTTGCCTTTAGTTTTGAGCCAAGCGCTTATACATCTCAAGTCGCGCCTTGGCTTCTTTCTCCGCTTGTGCGAAGAGTTCACCCGCAGTATCAGGGAACTGCTTCTTCAAGCTAGCATAGCGAACTTCGCTCATCAAGAATTCTTGGAAGTTGCCGGTAGGCTCCTTGGAGTCGAGCAAGAAGGGGTTCTTGCTCTCTTCAGTCAAGAGCGGGTTGTAACGGTAAAGCGGCCAGTAGCCGGATTCCACCGCCAACTTGCCTTCGCGTTGGCTAAGTCCCATGTCGATACCGTGATTGATACACGGTGCATAAGCAATGATCAACGAGGGACCGGGATAGCTCTCGGCTTCCATGATCGCTTTGAGAGTTTGATTCTTGTCGGCGCCCATAGAGATCTGAGCAACATAGACATATCCATAGGACATGGCGATGAGGCCCAAGTCTTTTTTGCGGGTCTTCTTACCGGAGGCCGCGAACTTCGCAATGGCGCCGGTGGGTGTGGCTTTTGAAGACTGACCGCCGGTGTTGGAATAGACTTCGGTATCCATGACCAAGATATTGACGTCTTCACCGGTGGCGATGACATGATCGAGGCCACCAAAACCGATGTCATAGGCCCAACCGTCGCCGCCGAAGACCCATACGGATTTCTTAACCAATAGGTCGTTGCCGTCCTGAATCTGTTGGAGGAGGGCTTTAGCATCACCGGAAGCCTGGGCCAATGCTGCAGGGAGAAGCTCTTTGATGGCGCATCCAGCTTTGCGAGAAACTTCGGCATTGTCCATACCTTCAAGCCAAGTCTTGAAGGCTTCTTTGAGCTCTGCGGAGACTTCCATCTCCAGGGATTGGCGCATGATATCAGCCAGTTTACCCCGTTGTTGAGTAAAGGCAAGGTTCATACCATAACCAAACTCTGCATTGTCCTCGAAGAGGGAGTTGGCCCATGCCGGACCATGTCCTTTTTTATTGGTCGTATAAGGACAGGTCGGAGCGGAACCGCCATAGATCGAGGAACAACCTGTGGCATTGGCGATAACCATTCGATCGCCGTAGAGTTGCGTGATGAGTTTCACATAAGGCGTTTCGCCACAACCGGTACAGGCGCCGGAGAACTCGAAGAGCGGTTGCAGGAACTGGCTGTTTTTAACTGTATTGGGGTTGATTTCGATACTAAACTCCGGTAAGGAGTCGGCGAACTTGTAGTTGACATCTTCTATCGCCAGAAGCTCTTCTAAGGGCTCCATGGTTATGGGTTTGACCTTAGCGGGACAAATGTCGACACAGTTTCCACAACCGGTGCAGTCCAAGGGAGACACTTGAATCCGGAAGTGGTGGCCGGTAAATTCTTTACCTGTAGCTGGCTTGGTTTTATAGCTTTCGGGAGCGTTCGCCATATGCTCGTCTTTGGCCAGATACGGACGGATGGCCGCATGCGGACAGACAAAGGCACATTGGTTACATTGAATACAGCTTTCCGGGTCCCATTTGGGGATGTTGATGGCGATACCCCGTTTTTCGTATTTGGTGGTGCCCGTCGGAACGGTGCCGTCCGCCGAAATGGCGCTGACGGGAAGATCGTCGCCCTTCAGGGACAAAATGGGTTGTACGAATCCTTTAACGTAATCGGGCATATCGACATGGGCCAATTCGGCGCCGGTGGTGTCCGTTGCCCAACTGGACGGATAGGAGACTTGAACCAAGGCTTCAACGGCCCGATCCACAGCGGCGATATTCATATTGACGATCTTATCGCCCTTACGGCCGTAAGTCTTTTTAATGGCGTCTTTGATATAGCCGATGGCTTCGTCTTCTTTGATAACATTGGCCAATTTGAAGAAGGCAGCTTGCATCACCATGTTGATACGGCCACCCAACCCTACCTCGGAGGCGATCTTCACGGCATCAATATTAAAGAATTTTAGTTTCTTTTGGGCGATGACTTGCTTCATGGACGCCGGTAACTTTTCATTGAGTTCCTCGGTGCTCCAAGGGGAGTTCAGAAGGAACGTACCGCCTTCTTTGATGCCGTCAAGGATGTTATAACGGATAACGTAGGATGGATTGTGACACGCAATGAAATCGGCTTGGTCGATCAAATACGGTGATTGGATCGGCGTTTTACCGAAACGAAGATGGGAAATGGTAATACCGCCGGATTTTTTGGAGTCGTATACGAAGTATCCTTGCGCATAGAGATCCGTATGGTCGCCGATGATTTTGATGGAGTTCTTGTTGGCCCCAACGGTGCCATCGGCGCCTAAACCAAAGAATTTACAACGGATAACTCCTTCGGGAGCCACATCCAGAGGTTCGCCCAATGCCAAGGAGGTGTTGGTGACGTCGTCATTGATGCCCACAGTAAAGTGATTTTTGGGGTTTTCTGCTATCAGGTTATCGAAGACCGCTTTAACCATGGTAGGAGAAAATTCTTTTGACCCCAAACCATAGCGTCCGCCGACAATCACAGGAGTCTCTTTCTTCTCCATGTAGACGGTGCAGACATCTTGATAGAGGGGTTCGCCGGCGGAACCGGGCTCTTTGGTTCGATCTAACACGGCGATGCGTTTGACACTCTTCGGCATAACGGCGAGGAAATGCTGGGCGGAGAAGGGACGATAGAGACGAACTTTGATGAGACCGACTTTCTCGCCTTTCTTAACCAAATGATTGACGGTTTCCTCGATGGTTTCAATACTGGAACCCATGCTGATAATGACACGCTCTGCATCAGGGGCGCCCACATAATCAAAGGGTTTATAGTTGCGTCCGGTCAATGCGGAAACTTTATTCATCATCTCAACGACGATGCCGGGAACTGCATTGTAATAGGGATTGGATGCCTCACGGCCCTGGAAATAAATGTCGGGATTTTGGGCCGTACCGCGTTGGTGAGGATGTTCGGGATTGAGGGCACGCGCGCGGAAACGTTTGATCGCATCCCAATCCACTAACTTTGCGATATCTTCGTAATCAATGGCTTCGATCTTCTGAACCTCACTGGAAGTCCGGAAACCATCGAAGAAGTGGAGGAAGGGAACTTGGGCTTTCACAGTGCTAAGATGAGCAACCAAAGCCAGGTCCATGTTTTCTTGAACAGAACCGGAGGCCAACATGGCAAAACCGGTTTGACGGCAAGACATTACGTCGGAATGGTCACCGAAGATGGATAAGGCGTGAGCAGCCAATGCACGGGCGGAAACATGAAACACAGACGGGGTCAGCTCACCGGCGATCTTGTACATATTGGGAATCATCAACAATAAGCCTTGAGAAGCGGTGAAGGTCGTGGTTAATGCTCCTGCAGCCAATGAACCGTGAACAGCGCCAGCCGCGCCAGCTTCAGATTGCATCTCAGCAATTCGCATGGTTTGACCAAAGATATTTTTCCTTCCGTAAGCAGCCCACTCGTCACAGACCTCTGCCATCGTCGATGATGGCGTGATGGGGTAGATGGCGGCGACGTCGCTGCATGCATAAGCAATATGCGATGTGGCGGTGTTGCCGTCAATGGTCATTTTTTTAGCCAATGGGAATCCTCCTTACAGTTTATGATAATACTGGGGGATATGGGGAAAAGGACAAAAGATTATTACGTTGAATGATGCATTGTATTGCATATTGTCCCCTACCATTGTATCGCTGCTGCCCGTCTGAATCAATGGGGCTATGTTAAAACCACGTAAAATCGTTGAAAATGACTGATCAAAGCGCTGAAAAACGTTGCTTGACGGGGATTAAGTTAACTGTGGAAATGGTTGGAAAAGTTAAGAAGGTAAAACGGCTCAGCTTAGTCATGGATTGAATAGGGATTAAAGGATGATGTTAACGTATGGCGAACCCATAAATAGCCCAACTTACTTATAAAGGAGCTTGTGAATTATGTCGAAAATAGGATTAGAGACACTGGGGTGGAGGGATTTCATTGCATTACTTATTGGTGGGCGGCGCTCCAATAGATAGGTTATATTTAGAAAGTCAGCTAAACGAGGAGTATGATCGCATCATCGGAGTCGATGGCGGTGCCCAAAACCTATTGGATCTTGGTATAACACCCCATATTCTTTTGGGTGATTTTGATTCATTAGCAAAACAATCGCTGGAAGAGATAGGAAAGAAAACGGAGGTTCGCTCTTTTCCAGAGGAAAAAGACTGGACCGATATGGAACTCGCTTTAGATACAGCGATCCATGAAGGAGCTACCCGAATTACAATCGTGGGAGGCATTGGCGATCGTTGGGATCATACCATTGCCAATATCGGTCTGCTTTATCGCGCGCTTCAAGCGGGGGTTCCCGCGGTGATGAAGGCTCCTGAACAAGAGATTAGACTACTTTCTCCGGGGCAAAAACATCGCATGAAACGGGAGGAGGGAAGCGAGTTTTCACTTCTGCCCATGAGTGGAGAGGTGCGGGGCATTCGTGCCTGGGGTGTCAAATATCCTTTGAAGAACGGTACGCTTCGTTGGGGAGAAACCCTTGGTGTCCATAATCGGATCAGCGCACGGATTGCGCATGTGATTAACGGCGATGGTTATCTTATTCTCATCCGATTTCAGGCGGATCAACATAATTAAGGGATATTTCGTAACTCTCCGGTGAAGACTCCCATTTGACTGATTTTCTAAAAAACGTATATAATAAGATTAACCTAAAAGCGTTGAGGTGATTGTTCATGTCCCAGACCCGCCGTGTTGCGATTGCGCTCTCTGAGAATCTGCTGACACAGGTAGATCAGATCGTCCGACGGGAGAATGGGAGTCGAAGCGAGTTTATTCGAGAAGCCATGCGGAAGCTGGTGGCCGAACGGGAAAAGGTGCGAGCAGAGCAGATTCGTTCCGGGTATCGAAAGATGGGCCCTCTCAACCTGGAATTGGCCGAAGAGGGTTTAAGCACAGACAATGAAGACCTTGACCGCTACGAAGCGGTGTTGGCGGGAGAGGCTTAGTGCAGGTTCGTCGAGGAGATATCTTCTTTGCTAATCTCAACCCCGTTATCGGCTCTGAACAAGGCGGCCTACGCCCGGTTCTAATCCTGCAAAACGATATTGGAAACACCTATAGTCCCACTACGATTGTGGCGGCGTTAACCTCCCGGATTAAACGGGCAAAATTGCCAACCCATGTAGAGGTCTCTAAAGGGAAATGCGCATTGGATAAGGACTCTGTTATTCTCTGCGAACAGTTGCGAACCATTGATAAGCAGAGGTTAAAAGAGCGCATTGGGCAATTGGACGAAGAGATGATGGATCGAGTTAACGCAGCGCTAGAGATTAGTCTGGGACTTCAATCCGTGGATTAGACCGTTAAGAAGCGGTCTTTTATTTTTATATTGTATTATTCGATTTCCATATTCCCATATTATTGAGATAAACTTCGTGGGAAAGAAGGGAAATTCTTTAATATATCGTAATAAGAGTGGAGAAGGGTTGAGAGTTTATCAACCTATTCAAACTGGGCGAGGGAGGAGTTTCCATGAGCAGCGACGCACCCATTGGAGTCTTTGATTCCGGATTGGGCGGTGTCAACGTATTGGCTGAACTCATTCGCTTAATGCCCGAGGAGTGTTATATTTACTTCGGAGATACAGCCAATAACCCTTATGGCACAAAGCCGATTGAAGACGTAAAACAATTAACATGGGATGGTGTCCGGTGGTTGATTGAGCAGGATGTAAAAGCCATCGTCATCGCTTGTAATACCGCTACAAGCGCTTTAATCAATGAGCTACGCTCAAGACTCACAATACCTGTCTTCGGTATCGAACCTGCCATAAAGCCTGCTCTACTATCTCCAGAACAACATCGTATTTTGTTGATGGCCACACCACTTACCATTGCCGAGAAGAAGTTTCGCCAACTCCTAGCACAGATGCCTCATCGCGAGGCGATTGTGCCCATACCCTGTCCGGGTTTGGCGGAGTTGATCGAAGACCACCCCGGTGAATTGACCGAAGAAAAGATTAGAGAACTCTTTCGAGGGATGGATCTTAGCAATGTTACCGGCGTCGTCCTGGGATGCACTCACTATCCCCTGATCCAGCATCAGATTGAAACGGTCATTGGCCACACCGTGACCTTTTATGATGGAGCCGAAGGATTGGCGCGCCATGTCCGCCAGGTTTTGGAAGAACAACAGAAATTGTCTGAGAAGAAACGCGATAAACCTGAAATACGGTTCTTTTTCACCGATGCATTTTTTATAAAGCGAAAGCAAGCCGAGGGAATATTACAACGGAGAGGGATTGAACACCTTGTCGATATATCCCATGAACAACCCATTTGTAAAGGATACAAAAGCTAGATACCTTAGATTGCGATAATACTTCAAGCCGTTATCTGAGGCATGAGATGTTGTCAAGAGGAGGAGAGAGACCTGCGGAAAGAGAATCGAACTACCATATTACCGGAATTTCCCCTGGAAATCATTGAGCAGTACACCGACGAACAAAAACCACTGGTCTACTCCGAACCCCATTGGCACGAATTGGCCGAGATACTTATCGTTGAGGAAGGGGAACTTCTCCTGCAGATGGGGGAGAAAGGTATTACGATGCTACCGGGGGATGTTTGTCTCATCAATCAATATGGCATCCATTCCACGCGATCCATGAAGACCCCCATGAAGGGTCATGTCATCTTTTTTAGCCCGGATCTATTGGTGAATTCCAAATCGACGCATGATGACGAACGGTTAATTAAGAACATTATTTGCGGAGAAAGATGCTATTATTTACCTGCCAGTATCAGGGAGAAAGCTCGGGATGACATTTGGCCGCTTCTTATGCGTATTATCAAACTTGTTAAAGAGAAAGAACCCGGATATACGCTTTTTGTTAAAGCCAATCTTCTAAGCTTCTTTGGACATCTCATCCATGACTCCGATGGTTTTCATGAGTACGCCAACCCCAATCAGCGGTTGCAAAGGGAACGGTTGGATGCGATATTGCAATTCTTAGAGAGTAATTATACCAACCGTATTACATTAAATCAGATTGCTGCGTCGATCAATGTAAGTCCTTTCCGGTTTTGTCATATATTTAGGGAGCTAACCGGTCATTCGTTTTCCCGGTATCTACTGCAGTATCGCATCGCTAAAGCGCAGGAAATGCTAACAAAAGAACGGACAAGTATTACTGAAATCGCAATGAACTGTGGCTTCAATAATATCAGCTATTTCAATCATATATTTAAACGAACCACCGGTTGTACTCCAGGACAGTTTCGAAGGACTGTACCCGTGCGAACAGTTCGAACTTGAGTCATTAATTCCATTAAAAAAGCCCCAACTAGCTTGGGGCTTTTTTAATGTGATGATTCGGTTATGAGATGTTAATATATCCCGCTGAATAAGCACAAGACTAAAGGAGATAGGAATGGAAGAAATGAGTTTAACAGGTTCAGCGAGTATCTTTCAAAATTAGATTTATTTACCTTGGGTAAGATCATAATCAAGATATATCGCCAATGGACGAAGATTCATCCATCGGCGACTATATCTTAAGACCGTGCCCCGGATAAAAACGATTAACAGAGATCATTCATCATACCCCCCCGTTTTATCAAAAGCCTCGTCTTCAATTGGAACAAGACGAATTGTTGTCGGGGATGCCGCCAACGGCTGGTATGATGATGATTTAGCCTTTGACCGCTCCTGCGGTGAGTCCGGCGATGATCTGTTTGGACATCAGGACGAAGATCAAAATGATCGGCATAATACTGATGGCCGAACCCAAGAACATTGCACCAAACTCTGTTTGAGCCATCCCTTGGAAGGAGCGGAGAGCTACCGGAATCGTATACGTTTTGGTTTCTCTAAGGATAATCAATGCACCGAGAAGATTGTTCCAAGAATTCAAGAAGGTGATGATCCCCAAAGCACCCAGTCCGGGTTTGATGATCGGTAGAATTATCCGCCAGTAAATCATGAATTCACTGCAGCCGTCAATTCGCGCAGAATCCATGAGTTCATAGGGGACGGATCCTACGATGTATTGCCGCATCAAATAGGTTCCATAGGCTCCTGCTGCGCCTGGAATGTACAGGGCTTTCGGTGTATTGATCCAACCAAAGTTCTTCATCATGATGAAGAAGGGGACGATACCCAAGAGTTGCGGGATCATCATCGTCGACATCATAAAGTTAAAGAGGAATTTACGGCCTTTGAAATTATACAGAGCAAAGCCGAATCCGCCCAGAGAACAGAAGAATAGGGTCAATGTGGTGGCAAGCGTTGCGATATAGATGCTATTCCACAGGTTGCGCCAGAAAGGAAGGCGAGCCATAAGCAGAACGTAGTTGTTGGCCAATGCGTTGCCAAACCACATGGGCGGCGGAAATCTAAAGATCTCTTGGATGGGTTTGGTCGACAATACCATAACATACCAGAAGGGGAAGATGGTGATTATTGCCCAGAATAGCAAAGGCAGGTAGAGCAATGTTTTACCCAAGATTTTCTTCAAATTGAAGCTGCTCTGAGTCGGTAATTGACGTTTTAATTGAACGGTAGTTTCCTGACTCATCGATTATACAACCCCCTCATCCGAACGGATTAATCTGCGGTTGAGGAAATACATGATGAAGATAATTACAAACAGTAGGTATGAGGTGGCCGCTGCGGAACCAAAGAAGTTCCACTCAAAACCGGTTTGGTAGATGTTCATGGCTGCAGTATAGCCGGCACGTAGTGTACCGCCGTCCTTACCGACGAGAATGAACGGTTCGGTAAAGATCTGCATACCTCCAATGATCGACATGGAAATGGCGAATTGCAGCATGGGCTTGAGTGAAGGAAGGGTGATCTTAAAGAACACCTGATGCCACTTGGCTCCGTCAACACGCGCAGCTTCGTAAAGTTCGATGGGGATTGCTTGCAAACCTGCCAGATAAAGGATGGTATTCCAACCCGTCCATTGCCAGATGATCAGAGTTGAAATCGCCGGAATAATGGTGGCGGATTTGCCCAACCAGTTCCATGGAAGGGTCATGCCGAACAGATTGAAGATACTTTCAAAACCGGGCAGATTCATAAAGACATAGTTTAATACGCCATAACGGTTTCCAAAGATCATTCCGAAGATGATGGCGACACCGACGCCAGCGGTGATATACGGGAGAAATAATGTGGCTTTAAAGAATTCTTTAAACTTAACAAAGCCTAGATTGAGAATGAATGCAAAGAACAACCCAAGCATATGTTGGGGAAGAGAGCTGGCGACATTTAGAATAAAGGTATTCCAGATCGATCTCCAAAAGATTGGATCAGTAAGCGTATATTGATAATTCTCCCAGCCGATGTATCGCATCGGACTTCCGGCGATACCATTCCATGAGTGAAAGCTTAAGAAAAGCGCATATATAATCGGAAACGCCCCAAAGATCAAAAAGTTGATATAAAACGGCGAGATAAAGATATAAGGGGCGGCTTTTCTGAAAAAGCGACTTCTCCGATAAGAGGCCGGTACCCTTTCCATAATGGAAGACACCCTCTTTATTACGATATTTGGAGGAAGGCCTTAAGGCCTTCCTCCATTCCTATGATGTCATACAAGAAACTTAACCGCGGCGGGTTCTCCGCTCGATTTGGGTCTTGGCATCGCTGAGCGCTTTGTCAACGT
>OBJA01000863.1_pt1 | contig 23919 bp, 20 predicted proteins | sample 1519751 | NCBI WGS metagenome assembly OBJA01 (sample SAMEA3881238, study PRJEB22517) | soil metagenome | biome: lake sediment; feature: soda lake sediment; material: sediment, water from around vicinity | place: India | collected 2013-12-23 | depth 3 m
CATGGTCATGCCCTCCGTCCGAAGGTGAAACGGAAAGCGACGACAGGCCCAAAGGCGAGGCGAAGAAGGCGGTATGTGGAGAGAGTGCGGGCAGACGTGCCCATTGCGTGCGTACGCATGGCTTGCTCCTGTGCTTGCGGTATGTGAATCCGCCCCCGCTGCTAAACGGGTGGCGGAACCGTATGGGGTTAGCAGACCGGGCACAGGGACCGGCGAGCCTTGCGGCTCCCCCACACGGCCCGCCATTGGTGTGCCATGCGTGCCAACGAAAAAACCGCGACAGTGCGCGGCCTCATTGGCCTGTGCTTTTCCGGGCTGCTACCCCCGACCGTCTTTGTCTCGACGGCAGATGAATCATAGTTCAGGAAGAACGCAGGGGCAAGCGCCACGTTTCAACTTCCTGTCAAAGCCATACCACTTCCTCAAATTGAGGTTGGACGATTACGCGCCGCGAGAACGCAGGCTTTCACAAGTTCTCATGAGGTCCTACCCGACTTCACCCGCTCCCACCGCTTCAACATCGCTTGACGACACCGTTCGCGCCCTTCCTCGGTGATCGGTCCGGTACTCAATCCGCCGTGCAATTTGCACCGACCGTTCTTGTAGATGGCTTTCTGTTTGCATGGGGTGCCCTTCCGAGTTTTTGCCCCGCACGTCAGGCCCGCCAGATCGTCGGGCATCACGGGAAACCGTGGCGGCGGGTACGAATACCCACGCTCGCGCCAGGCAGCACCAACACGTTCATGCAGTTCATGATGCGCCCGCAGGCGCCGTCTCTTTTCGTCTTCGCTCATTTTTCGGCCCTTGTGCGCTTTGGCGTGCGCTTTGTGCGCTTTTCGGCAGCATTTTCGTTCATGCCAGTGATCGGGCAAAGAAGTCGATAGATACAAACAATCGGTTATCCACAGAAGAAAATATCGAACAGTGATAACCTTCAGCGGTCTATATTCTATAGATCGCTTCAAGCACGTTGAACAGGATGCACTAAGATGAAACCCGGAAACCTCGTACTCAGATGCTACGCAAAGCGCGAAGGTGAGCAGTGGGTTGCGGTATGCATCGACCTATGCCTTGCGGCCCAAGGCGACAACTTCAACGAAGCGCGTGACAAGCTGTATCAGCAGATTGCCAGCTACATTGATGAGGCGCTTACTGAGGATCAGGAGTTTGCAAGCCAGCTCCTGAATCGACGCGCTCCAGCAACCCAGCGCCTTCAGTATTGGGTCATCGTTGCCTTGGCCAAACTCCACATTTTACGCATGGGGGTTGGCAAGGCATTCAACACTATCATGCCACTTCATACAGGAAAGAACTGTCACGTATGAGTGGGGCTCATCCTCCACTGACATGTAAAGAAGTCAAGAAGGCGCTTGCTGTACTTGGGTTTGAACCGAGGCCAAGAACAGGAACTTCCCATGAACAATGGGTGAAGCGCTCCACTGATGGAAAGCTCTTCTGGAAAGTCACGGTCGATTGTCCGAAGCAACCGTTTGGGCACTCTCTCATTGCTTCAATGGCAAAGCAGGCCGGCGTTTCCAAAAAGGAGTTCTATCAAGCAGCGCGGGGCTTTTAACCTTCCCGCACAACCCCCAGCCTTTCGGGTGTTGGCGCATCGGGAAGCAGATCCCCGGCCTTCGCCAGGAACGCGCGGTACAACACGATCGGATCAACCAGACAGAACGCAGCAAGACGGCGCGTGATCGGCCCGATTTCCCGCAGGTCACGGTACGCCTGCCGTCGGCTCTTGTCCGGCCCCGGTCCCTGCGTGACGTAGAGCACCGCATCCTCGACGAACAGCGATGCAGCAGCGTTCCACAAGGCAAGATACGCGGCCACATCATCGAGGGATTCCATGTCCCCCGGCGGCACCAGCTCAATCGGCGTGTCAGCGATCCGGTCAGCGGCTTTTTTCCCGGCGAGCATGGCAAGAGGAAGGTCAGGGGCGCCCATATCAGTCAGTCCTCGTCAAACCCGCCCAGGTGGTCGATACGCTTCGACGCGGGCATGTGTTCCCACTCCCCTTGTTCTCCCAGGGGGTCGGGCGAATCAGCACCGAGTAGCAAAGCACGGGCACGGTCGGACATTGCTTCCCATCGCTCCTGCGGGTCGATGAGGCGGTCAAAGTCATCGTTTTTCATTCGTCGATCACCTTGTGCAGATATGCCAGTTCTTCGCGTGCGGCGCGCTGGCGGTCATTGAGGCTGGCGACCGTCTTTTCTGCAAGTGCGGCGCGGTCGGCGGCTTCCTTGTCGAATTTCGCGGCAACGTCAGCAAAAAGGTCGTACATGCGGTCAGTGGCAACCCGGCTAAACAGGCAAGCGAGCGTCGAAGGATCGCGCAGGTCAATCGTCGGCACGCGACCATTGCGCAGATCAGACCGGACACGCTCCGCGAAGTCGGCGCCAAGGTCGTCAATTTGGCTGCACGCCGACTTGAGAGCCAAATCAGCCTGATTCGGGTTCGCGCAGGATGCGTGCGCTTGATGAGATAGGGCTTCGAGCAAGCCGGCAATGTCTTGTTCGAGCTGGCGAATCAGGGGGCTGGCAGTCCGTTTGATTTCTTCGTTCAGCTTCGTGACTTGATTGTTCAGCGCGGCCGATTGATTGCTGAGTTGGTTTTTTTTGAAGTCGGTCGCGCTGCGCCGCTGCTCCTGCAAACCGGCCTGTTCTTCGCGGAGTTTTTGGCGCTTGTCGGCCAGTGCTTTGATGGTGTCGATTGTCATGTTAAATGAGTCCTTTCAGTGCTGTTGAGATACTGTGATTCTATACAGTTCTCAGGGTTTTGTGGGGGTCGTCAAAGCCCAGCCAGACGGGCAGTGCGGTCATATCGGTTTAGCGTTTCCTCGATCAGCGAAACCTTTGACGGTGGCAAGTTCTGACGTGCCCACGCCCGGAACTGCGCCTGCTGCTGGCGCGTCGCGGGACCGCCGATCTGAACGGGGTGACGCGCCCGGATCGACGCCTTGATCGACTGCAAACGCTTCTGTCTGTCGGCAGGATCAACCTTGGCCAGGGCTTCACGAACGAGGATGCGGGCACGCTGCCCGTCACCGGCCACGATGGCGTCGTAGATCGCCTGATTTTCGGGTGAAAACTCGGTACGCCCGATCCGCCCGGTCATCGTCCGTCTGGCGTCGATGCCCACGTCGTCGGCGAAACGTCGCGCCTGATGGCGTACTTCCATCGTGTCCCGGCGTGCCTGCTCGATCTTGGCGAACCGGAATTCCCCGATGTTCAATTCATTGATCGCGGTCGCGGTCAAACGCTTGTTCGCCCGGTAGATTGCAATCGTGCGTTCGGCGACTTGCTCGAAATCCTTGCCCGTCAGCTTGCCCTGCTCCACCCCCCGCATGATCAGCTCGACCACGGCATCGATCGAAGCCAGCCCCGGCGGTTCCATCGGGTTTTTCACCCGCTGCTGGTCGGCCACGTCCAGCCCCATCTGGATATAGTTACCAAACATGCCATAGGCCGAAGCAGCGATCAGATTCGCGTGAGCCCGGCTGAACAGCATCGCCCAGGCTTGCGCGGTGCGGTCATCGGCCAGAGCGTTGGCGATATCCTCCCAATCGTCACCCGGATCTTGGAAGCCGAATAGGGCAGAGCGAAGCGTCAGCACGGCACCGCCACCAAGGAAGGCGGCAGCGAAGTATCGGAACAAGGGCATGAACGTCTTGACCCGCTCCTGTCGCCCTTCGACAGTGACAGCTTCACCGCCCTGAATGGACGCCACGAACGGCCGCAAGAACTGCCCCCAGAATATTCTCGATACCTGCGTGCCGAACTTCTGGTACTTGAACAAGAATCGGCCAATTGGCGTATCAACGTAGTTCGGCGTCTGGTCGATGCGGTATGAACCCTGCGGGATATTGACCATCAATCTCAAGTAGCGCGCAGTCTCCGGCCCTTTCCCGTTCTCGAGGATCAGCTTATCCACGTCGATCCGGTTGCGTTGCATGAACGCGATGTACTTCTTGCTCTTGGTGCTGCCCTTGGTCTTGTTCCAGCTTGCCAGCGCATCGGCTAGTTGGGACTTTGCGGCCAGCATGGCGGTCGCTCGGATGATCTGTTCCGTTCCCGTATATCCGCCCCATTTCATGGTTCCCGCTGCGAACTTCGACAGCCCGTCACGAACCCGGTTATCGGCCGACAGGTAGGCGTCACCGCGCATCTCGTTGTCCCGGAGGATGTTCAACACGTCTTTCCCGAGAATGCCGAGTTCCGTTCCCTCTTGCATCACGCGCTTCCAGTCGCGCATGAGTTCCGCGTATGCCTTGGCGATGCGTTTCGCCCCGAACATCTGCACGTTCAACGTGGTCCCGCCCGCGATGTTCAGGGTAGCCGTTGCCGGGTTTCCGAGCTGCAGGCCAGTCGCCAGCAGGTTCAAATGCCCCAGCAGCGTGTGATACACATCGACCGGAACCCGGTTATACACGCGGTCGGCCAGGGAGTTGATATAGGATTTGGTCCGCTGGTCTCGCGTCGCGCTCATCGCCTGCTGAAACGCATCCTTTTCGACCATCGGGTTCGTGACTTGGCCGAACTGTTCGGCCTGCGAGATCCGGGATGACCACTTGTTCGCGTACCGATTGAACACGTCCCATGAGTATTCATAGAACATTTCCGGGAGCTTTTCGCCCCGCGCCTTCTCGATCCCGGCGAAATAGTCGTTCGAGACTTCATCGCTGAAGTAGTCCTTCAAGAACGCGTCAGCTTCCGCGCGCGTCTGGATGTTGCCGTGATCGACCAGGGCATCGACCATCTGGCTCCACAACTCCAGGTTGCTCTCGGGATTCTGCAAGACGGCCTGAATCTCGTTTTTGAGCTGGCGCGGCCAAAATCGGCCTTTTGCTACCCGGCCAATCGTTCGCCATTCCCCTTTCTTTCCGTCGAATACCCGCATCCCGGTACCGAACGGGGTTTGAACCGTTTGGTTGATCTTGCCGGTCTCGAAATAGACCTCCTTGACGGCATCGACCAGCGGCGCGATATCCGGGTTCGCATCGAGCACCGCTCGAGCTTCGGCCGCACGTCCGTTATCGTGATGCTTCCAGTAGTCGGCGAACGCCTGCATGTTCTTCTTGCGGTTCTTCTCCGCCACCTTCAACGCCGGGCGGATCTTTCCGTTGATCCACCCCAAACGAGCGTCAGCCTGATCGAAGTACCTTTCGATTCGGTCGGCCAGTTCAACCAGGGGTTTCGCCTTCGTGCGCCGCAGCTTGTCCGTTCCCGATTCGAAAAGACCAACACCGCCTTTCAGCAATGACTGACTGAAGGAGTCGATTCGCGGAGACTGCGGGAGCGGGATACCCTGATTCCCGGCCGTTGCAGCTTGGGAGAACCGCACGTCCGGGTTCTTCCCGTCGAACGTGCCCCGGTTGCCGGTCGCTGACTTCGCTTGTTCCGGCCGGAAGGCAATGATCTGATCCCCGATGATGGCCCCGTCGTGCCCGGCCTGTTCGGCTTCGTGCAGCAGCCGCGCCTGTTCGGCCAGCGATCGAGGTGCATCCTCGATGTGCGCAGGGTTCCGAATGGACACATACGACGGAATGACGTTTGCGCCTTTCTCAAAGCCACGCCGGCCTTCCAAGTAGTATTCAACCGCTTCAGGCGTTCGAGCGAAGAAGATCCCGCCCGAGTCCGGGGAATCGCCGTACCTGAAATTCGACTCGGCGCCCCGGTCGAAGGTGTTGAAGTCGGCGAGCGTGCCGTGATACACAACCAGCGGCCGGCCTTCGGCATCGACCACGGCACTATCACCGAACCACCGCCAGAAGTTGCGCACGCCCTCATCGGTCGGGTGAAGGGGGCGTCCATCGCTGTTCGTTCTCGAGCGTGCCACGCCATCGACCGTCACGGTATCGGCTGGCGCTGCATCGGCATTCGTCACCACGTCCCCGCGTGCAGCCCGTCGGGCGCTACCCTGTGCGAAGGCAACGAGGTCATCCACGGTGATGTTCTTCGGGGTCAGGCCATGGCGCATCATCCAGGCACGGACGGCGCCAACGAAGCGACGGACGATGTTGCCGACTTCCTTACCCAGGCTGGAATCCACCCACGACATGAACTTGCCGTCGATGACGGAGAAGCCTTCTTGTCGCCCCTCGGTGATAGCCTGCTCGACGATGTAGGCGGTAGCTTCGGCGGCATTGCCCGTTTCCCCCGCCTGTTCCATCCGTGCGGCAACCCGGTCGAGGAAGCTGCGCAGAGTCGCCGATTGTTGCGCCGATTGCGCCGATTCGATCAAGGCCAGCGCGCGAGCGTCGATATCGGCGCGTTGTTCGCTGTGAGCCAGTTCATGCAGGAGGACACCGGCCGCGCTTTCGGGTGTCGTGTTCTTGCCAACGATGACCGTCAGGCCTGAGCCAGGGTGATACATGCCAGCAACCCGGCCATCCGCCGCGGTAATCGACTGCAACGCACTGCGCGAGAGAGATTGCCCGGTTGCGTCCCGGAGTGCCTGCACGGCGGCATCGGCAGTTTCGGCGAAGATTACGCCGCCCTTTTCGCCTCGCGTACCACGATCAAGCAAGGCATCCAGCGTGCGCCCCAGCCCCGGCAAGCGTTCGGTGACAGCAGCACGGAAAGAATCGGAAGACGTGATTGAACCTTCGCTGTCGGCGCGCGAGAACCGGACGGTCCCGGCTTGCTGATCCTGCACCCAGCGCGAGAGAAGCGCGTCACGCCCGACCGGTGCGATATCACCGAACAGCGCCGCAGTCGGATCGTTTTGCAACTGAGCTTGGTTCAACGCACCGGCCACAAGATCCCCGAGAGCATCGGCCATGCGGCGAGCACTGCGGATGTTCGGTACGACGGCCTGTTGCAGCACGGTCGCGGCATCGGCGTCGAGTGCAACATCAGATTGAGCTGCAATTTCAGCGAGCGGCCGGCCCGTGCGACGGGCATTGACCACGGCTTTCGCAACATCCCGCAGCAGGCCGGAAACATTCAAGTCGCCGCCAACCTGTTCGAGCTGGGCGACTGACGGCGCAATGCGGGTGAGTGCGTCAATGACGGTGCGCGCTTCTGGATCGCGTGCCTGCACCGCCAAACGGGTGAGGTCGGCATCCTGATAGGCTTGCTGGAAGACGGCACCAAGCAAACGGGATTCTGCCTGTTGGCTTGGTAGACCACCGTCGAGCATTCCCGACTGCTCGGATGCCGGCATGGCCTGCACGAATCGGCGAATCGAATCAGCCGACAGCCCGCCCGACTCGGTGAATTCCAGGGCATCGAGACGCACGCGCGCGGCATCGGTTTGCGCCTGCTCCACGGCAGACAGGGCAGCGGTCCCCGAGGTGTTGCTTACATCCCCGATATCGGCAGTGACTTCACCCGCAGGCATCACGCGCACCAGTACGGGCGCCTGCATGGCCTCAATCTCCGCAGCAGGAACACCGTGCAGGGCTTCATCGGCGATGATCCCGGCCTTGTACTGGTCGGCGGTCCCGCGTGAATACGCCTCGATCAGCCCGGCCGCACGACCATTACCAGCCACCGGACGAAGCAGGCCCGGCCAACCCTCGGCATACTCGGCGATTGCCGTCCCATCGGCATTGTGAGAGGGCAGCAAGTGGCCTTGCTCGACCACCGCATACTGTACCGGCACCTGTCGCCCGTCGGACGTGACAGCCACATCCTGACGGCCAAGGATGGCACCATCAGGCAATGTTCCGCTGTCCTCAAATACTACAGGCGCACCGTTGGCGAAGTCCCTCGAAAAGCCAAGGCGGGACGGATCCGGGTTTGCTGCGATGGATGCCATTTGCGCCACGCTGGCGGGGGTGGAGCGGTCGCGGTTTTGGAGCACCACCGGCTCCGGTCGGCCGTCGAGGAACGCGCGCTCAAAGGCGGCATCCGCGTCGGTTGGCGCTGGTGCCTGTTCAGCCGGCACCACGGCGAAGCTGCCCGGCCTTGCCGGGTGGTCGATGACGGTGAATTGCCCGCCGTTCTGCTCGCGCCGCGCCACTTCCCGACTTGCGGCTTCTTGCGATGCGAACGGAAATAGGCGTTGCTGGGGGGGTTGTTCGGCCGGTTGCAAGTCGGAGAACAGCGAGTCCGCCGCCTGCTGTTCGGCCTGCTGCTCGATGCCTTGAGTCGCTGCCCGCTGCACCGTGCCGCCATCGGGGTTGATCCCCAGGCGTTCCAGCTCGGCGCTTACTCGGTCTTGTGGCGATACAGGCGATCCACGCAGCGCACCGAACGCAGCACCCGAACCCATGCCGGCCAAGGCTTCTTCAGTTGCTTGCCCCGCAACACCGCGCCACAGCGGTACATCCTCGAAGCCTTCCCGGCGAACGGCGATATTCCCGGCAAGCCCTTCATGCCCGCCCTGCATCGCTTCGGTGATGCCCTCAGCCGCAGCAGTCGATCCAGCGTTACGCAGTCGCGCGAATCGACCGACAGCGCCACGGCCACCGATGATGTTCTCAATACCCACACGGCCGGCCAGCGCACCCAGGCCCGCGCCAATGGCGATCTGATCGGCGTTTTCGCCGTCATACGCTTGCGCCCGTCGAGCACGGGCATGGGCTTCTTCGGGTGATACGCCGGCTTCGATGAGCTTTGCCTTAACATCGTCATACTGCCGGCCCTTCGTGATGCCTGCACCTTGCGCGGTACCAACAGCCAAACCGGCAACCGGCCCCCCGGCGAGCGTCGCAGCGATTGTCGGCACCGATGTTCCCAGGGCATTCACCGTTGCTGATACGGGCGCCTCAGCAAAGTTTCGGACGGCGGTAGTGACTTCTCGGCGCACAGATCCAGACTCGGCGGCTTCGCGCGTTCGTTGCGCCGCCTGTTGTTTCTCCAGTTGCCGGGCTGGCGATTGCATCGCGCCAAGGCTTTTCGTTACGTCGCCGATACGGTTCGACGTGTCCGACCCGGCTCCGGCCACGTTGGCGAGCGATTGCACCCCGGTCGCCAGCCCCTGACCGAATTCGAGCGCGGTATCAGCCACGCGCTGACCAGCGCCACGCTTCGGCATCGTGTCGGCGAAAAGTGCGTCAGCACTCGGCGGTTTCGGGGTGGCCGACTTGCCGGGCGCGAGGTCGGCGAAGAGGTCATCAGCGGTCATCGTTGCGCCCCCATGGACAGGCCATACTCACGCAGGCGAGCCATGACCGAATCAGGGTCAGCACCAGCGCGCAAGTACCGTTCTGCGGCCTGCATGATGCTTTCTCGGGTCATGCCTTCGGGGATCGGTTTCGTCTGTTGCGGTAGGTTGATGGGTCGATATTCGCCTGACGCCTGATCGAGCAGCAACGGCACGCGACGGGCATTGCCGCGCTCATCAACTTCACCGGTGTCCAGGTTCTCAACCCGGTAGCGATTTGTCGGACGCTCTGCCGGGCGCATCATCTGGAGCGCAACCATCGCCTCCTGATCGCCCTGCATGGCGCGCTGCTGCAGGTCGGACATGCTTTCGGCCTGCTGGTTGGCGAAGGCCAGCGCGCGGTTCTGCTGCTGCTGCCCAGTGACTTGCGCCTGCCGCAGTCCAGCATCGGCTTCCATCTGCATTTGCTGTTGCAGTTGCTCGGACTCTGCGGCTTGTCTCTGCGCAGTGCCTGCTGCGACTCGATCCCGCTCGGCGTTTCGGTCGCCTTCGAGCCCGGACAGGATCGCCATTGCGCCCCGGTTCGGCTGCTGGTTGAAGGCATTCCACCGGACTTGTTCGCGGGCGCGTTCCACGTCCTGCCGGTCGCCGGATGCTCGCGCGCGCTCAAGGTCGCGGTCCATGCTCTCCCGTCGGGCGCGCACCTGATCCGGGTGTTCGCCACGCATCCGGGCGCGCTCCTCGTTGGCGCGGGCGTATCGATCATTACCAAGCTGCATGTCCACGCCCTGCGTGAAGCTGCCCGATGGCGAGCCCGCCACGTCACGCCCGGAGAACTCCATGTTGCCGTTCTCCTGCCGACGCGCGCTGATGCCGGTGCCGCGCACCTGCTGCTCGGCGTTGTACATCGGTGCTGCATCGTCACCGGCATTGCGCATCCCTTCGCCGCCGGTCATCCGCTGCCATGCGCCGCGATAGGCGTCACCGGCTGCATCGCGCTCGCGGTCGGAAAGTTGGATGAAGTCGTTGCCCCCCTGCGCCAAGTCGCGCCGGATGTCGGCGGTTGAGTAAGGCCCAACGTCTGCATTCACCGAGGTGGGTTCCTCATCCTTTCGTTTCTCGTTTGCGGGCGAGCTTCCAGGCGGGATTCGGTAGGGCTCCGGGTTGCCCGTGAGAAATGCCCGTCCGGCGGTCGCTGCACCTTCGGCAGCCGGGCGTGCGTACTGGCGGACAGGCCGGGTCACGTCGTCCAGAAGGCCAACGGCGGGCACCATCGTGTTCCGAAGCGTGGCGCCAGCGGCAGCAGGAAGGCCACCAGCGTCATAGGCTTCGCGGATGTTCTGCCCGGCCCCCTGAAAGGCTGTGCGAGTTCCGCGAAACGCATCGCCAAGCTGTTGTTTCGCTTCGGCGGTAGCCCCGGCGTACATGCCACCACGCGCGGCCGTCTGCTGGCGCTGCTGCTCCATGTGGCGATTTGCCGGAGCAACCCCGGCCAATTTGTCTTCCGCGGTCAGTGCCTTCTGCGCCTCGGGCATCTGATTTCCGTTTGCCGCGATGTTGCGCAGCCACTGCTGACGCTCGGGGCTGTTTTCATAGCTGTTCCCATGCCGGCCAGGGGCACCACCAACCATGCGCGTAATCGCTGGATCATCCGGTGCGAAGATCCGATCTTCTTTGGTGTGTTTCTGTACAGTATTCATCGTGAGGATTTTGTGGTATGCGTTACCTGCATTGTACTGTCGTTCTGTACAGTTGGTTCGCCCGGAGCGAAAAAAAACCCGGCATCCCAGCCGGGTAAAGCGAGAAAAGAGTTACCGGGTTTTCGCGCGGGCGATCAGCTCGGCGGCAGCTTCGCCAGTCGCGCGTTCGGCACGGTGCAACAAGATGCCAGTCACCGCGGCAAGCCCTTCGCGGAGACGGTCGGGCAAGCCAGCAGACGCGCCAATCTCGATCAGGGCACCGGCCAGCGCCACGTCGGCGAAAGGGTCGAGTTCTCGGGCGTTCAGCAGCATTTCGTATGCTCGCGTGCTGAACTCGGGGTCAGGGTATTCAGTGCTCATTTCGGGTTTCCTTCTTCATCCGCACGGCGCCACAGTAGGCCGGCGTGCGTGTTGATCTTTCCGGCCAAGACGTATGAAATCATCGCCTGCCGGACCCGGCCCGGCTTCCACCTCTCGGCATCGGCCATCGAGTCGAAGCGCCATTCATGGCCGGTATCGGGATCGGTGGCGACGACCGGCACGGCGCGGTAACACGTCTTGCCGGGTGCTTGCGTTGGGGGTGCCTTGCGCGCGCGAATCTCTCCCGGCGTCAGCCAGCAGAGGTTCCACGCTGCGTCGTTGTCGATCGCCCCCATGTGCGCAACGCGATACCCTCGGTCGGGCGGAGGTGGCAGAAAGGCATCAGCCACCAGGTCAGCGAGATAGCGGGGGTAGCGAACGCCATGGAGGTGCAGATGCACGCGGACGGCGCCGCTGCGCGTGGGCGAGTAGTCCAGCACCTTCCCGCGCAGGTGCCGGCCAGCGCAATCGAGGCGAGGAAGCGAGCGAACGCGGCCATGGTTGGACACCTCGTAGATTCCTTCAAACCCAGCGACAGGGCGCCAGACCTCGGGGGGATTTTTCGGCGGCATCATCAGTCGCACCCATCAAAAAGCGGATTACCGGTCATCGGTCGGCCGTGGAACTCCGGGGGCACGCTCGGCACACTCGGAGCCTCGGCGATCTGACCGCGGGCAGAAGACCAGTCGAAGGTGATGACCCGCCCGCCATCTTCGCGCAGCCGGTCGGCGATCCGTTGCCCGAGATAGGCCATCACTTCCGATGTTGGCAAGTTCGACAGGAGCAACACAGGCAGGCGATTTTCATAGCGCGTATTCAGGATGTCGAACAGGATCAGCTTTTCGGTTTCGCTCCCGAACTGCACGCCCACTTCATCCAGAATCAGAAGGTCAGGCGCCACAAGGGCGTCAATCGCCTGCTGTTCTGTTTCTTCGGCGTCACGCGACCATGTGGCCTTGACACGCCGGATAGCGGCGTAGGTGGTCGAGAACAAAGCCGTATGACCCTTGGCGAGCACGTCCAAGGCGATACCAACGGCAAGATGCGTTTTGCCCGTACCGGGCTTTCCGACGAAGACAGCGGAGCGACCAGTACGCAGCACGTCATCGAACTGGCGGGCGTACTCGCGCGCAAAGGTCAGTGCTTTTTGCTGGCCGTCGCCGTCGGCCCGGTAGCTGTCGAGGGTGCGATTCTCGAAGCGTGGCGGGATGCCAGCACGGTCGAGTGCCTTATGCCATGCTCGCTGACGCTGTTCTTGTTCGGCCTTCTGCTGCGCCTCCCGGCGCTCGGCTTCCAGGATAGCGGAACACTTGGGGCATCGGCTCCAAAGAGGAACGCCAAGCAAGGCAGTAGAGGTGTATTCGCCGTGCTGGTCGCATTTGGCGATTCGGGTTTGAGTGTCGTTCGTGATTTTCATGTCGAGGTTCCTCAGATCAGGCCACCGGTGCCGTAGTCAACGGCATCGAAGTTTTCGGGGGTAGGGGCGCGTTTGGCTGCAGGCCGGGTGTTTTCACGCAACCAGTCGGCACGGAAGCCTGACCAGCCGCGAAGGCAGCAGGTAGTCAGAGCTTCGCCCAGGGTGATGCCGGCCTTGTCAGATTCGTTTTGCAGCGATTTGATGACGGTCGGCGTGATGGGTGCGCGTTTGCCTTTTCGCAGCTCGATGAAGTCGGTAGCGATCTGTGAGTCAACACCAAGGGCAAGCAAGTGGGCGCGTGCGTCGAACTTCTGTTTTCGACGAGGCGCGTTTGCGTTTACTTGGTTTGTTCTTTTGGTCTGTTCACTGGTTTCTTCTTTGCGCGTAGCCGATTCGGCTACGGGGGGGGTAGCCGATTCGGCTACGGGCAAGCGTGTAGCCCGTTCGGCTACCGTAGCCGAATCGACTACCGTAGCCCGTTCGGCTACCGTTTCAGGCACGTTAATGGTGTAACGCGATGCCTTCGAATACCCGCCCTTGCCCTCTTTGGTGAGCCACCCCATGCGCTCAAGCGCGGACGTCGGGTGCATCCCGCACCGTTTCGCAATCTCGGCACGAGAAGGCCAAACGGTGTTGGTGTCCTTCCCGCGGAATGAGAACAGCACCCCGAGCACCCGCAATTGTTCCAGCGTCAGGCGTTTGTCTTGCCAGACCTCCATCGGGACGATCGAGAAGTGGGGCATCACGCCCCCCCCGCGGCGCGCACAACCGCCAACGCCGCCGATGCCCAGACCGCGAGCACCATCAGCAGCCGCGGATCGGCGCGGCCAAGCATCATGGCGTAACGCTTGCCGCGTTCGCCCGCTTCCTGAATGTCATCTTGCGCAAGGCGATACCGCGCGATGCGCGCCGTCCGGCCGTCGCTGGTGCGCGCGTCGATTTCTTCGGTGCGCACATCCCATCCACCCTCACGCAGCACGTAGATGTGGTGCGCCGCGCGCGCCGACCCGAATCGCGCCCATACGTCGGCGTGGGTCAGGCGTTCGCCGCGAAGCAGCGCGGCCAGGGTGCGGCCTTTAACAGTGCCGATTGGGGGGTAGTCCTTGTGCGTGCGCTCGGGCTGAGGGATAATCGGGAAGTCAGAAATTTGGCTGGCGCCGTCCGAGAGGGGGGCGCCTTTTTTTATGTGCTTGTCGTTTGCGCCCATGTCACACCCCCTTGTTGTTGCTGGGGGTGCGAAGGCGGTCACGCCAGGACGCCGGGGGAAGGGGAGGGGTATCGCTCGCGCGAGTTTTGGACTCAGCCCAGGTTTCGAGGTCGGCGACCACGTAGAGAACGCGCCGACCAAATTTCAGGAAGCGCGGCCCGCCGCCGGTGGTGGCGTATTTATTGAGGGTGGCAACGGCGATTGGATAACCGCAAGCGGCCAGGTGCTCGGCGGCTTCGCGCCGCGTCAGCTTTTTCTGCGTGTTCATTTTTGGCTCCTTTCGCGGAGCCGGGGCGCGTGCAACGAAAAGCGCGCGTGCAACACCGGCCCCACGATAGTGGGTCGATGCCGGCCTATCAACGCGCGCCAACGATACGCTAGGACATTAGTTTCACGTCATAAAGAGGACGGACCTTTAACGCGGTCAGCGGTAGGGCACTACGCACCCCTACGGGCGAGGACGCTTGCTTACGGCAACGAGTCGGTGCTGTATGAAAAAGCACTGGCAAAATATACAACGGGAAAACCCAATCCGTCAAGCGCAAAAGACAGAAAATTTAAGATGCTTTTCTTTTCCCTTCAAAATCAATGATTTTTGTCTCGTCATCGACCATGCTTTCGGCTGCATTCATGCCCGCAATTGCCATCGACGCCGCCCGTTCAGCCAGGTTTTGGCGCTTGCTTTCGACAAAGTGAATGTACCGCAAGCTAGTTTCGATCCGCCGATGCCCGAGCGCCGCCATGATTTCAACTTGGCTCGCGCCACTGGATGCCAGCGCGGTGCCGACCGAGTGCCGCAAAGAGTGGGGCGTCAGGTCGCCGCGCAACCCGGCCGCATCGACCACCCGTTTCCACGCCCGATCAATAACTGTCGGCCCGCCTTTCCCCCCGTCCTTTGCCGGCCGAAAAACAAACTCATCCGCCCCACCCTCAGGCTGTCGCGCTATGATGGCCTGCACCGCCGACGGCAGAAGCACCACCTTTGGCTTTCCTGTCTTGTGCCCAGCCTTGTGCTTGCGCGCTGGAATCGTGAGACGCCCCCCCGGTAGATCCACCCAGCCCCAAAGCATTCCTGTCACCTCTCCTTTCCTGAGCCCTGTAAGCGCAAGCACGCGGATCGCATCCGCCATTGCTGGCCGAATCTGCAAGGTATCTTCCATATCATTGAGTGCTGAGAACAGGCGCCCATACTCCCCGGCTTCTTCAATGACTACCTCACGGACGTTGCTACCCGTCACCTGAACTTCGGAAGCTGGATTGTCCGAGACATACCCCTGACCTTTCGCCCATGTGTAAATCGCTCTCAGGAGCAGCACTGCCTTGTTCGCAGTCCCTTCGCCCCCGCGAACCTTGGCAAGGCCGCGCTGGACCGTCTTGAACTGCCCGGCGGTTTTACCCTCGATGACCTCACACCGGAATCGCTTGACCTTTTCAGATGTGACCGCCTTGGCGATATCGCCCCCAAGCAGCGGTCTGATGTGTCGGTCTGCCCGACCACGATCAATCTTTTGAGTGCTTGCCGCCTTTTCACCAAAAGCGGCCGACTCAAAATAGGCATCGAGCAGTTCATTGACCGTTACCGCCTCTCGATCGGCTTTGCGATTCTCGGCAGGGTCGTCACCGTCTTCGATCTGGCGCTTGATCTGCACGGCCTTTGCCCGTGCCTGATCGGTGGTAAGGGATGGCGACAGGGTGCCGATAGTGATCTGCCGTTGCCGGCCGTAGCGATCCCGGTAAAGCACTGCGAACGTTTTGGTGCCGCTCGGCATCACTCGAACCACGAAGCCGGGTAACGCGCTGTCAAACACTCGAAAGGGCTTCTCTTGTGGCAGAATCGCCTCAACCGTTCGTTTGGTGAGCTTCAACGCATCTTTCTTCATGTTCCTTGCCTCGCTTGATCGGTGTCAACGTAGTGTCAACATGAAGAATACAACTCAATCAAATTTCAGCAAACTACAGGAAATAGACTCATGCTAGAAAGATCCATTAAAAACAGCGGGTTGATGGTTTTTTACAAGACCAGATAACAGCGGAAAGTTGTGGAAAAAACACAACAACGGGATTGTGGCTCCAGTTGTCACCGGTTCGATCCCGGTATGTCGCCCCAAAATTTATCAAGCACCAGGTGCTTGCCGTAATAGCCCGCTGTGCCGCGTCTTGTGCTAAACGCAAGATTTGAGCACAGCGGGCATTTTGCATTTTCGACGCGGAATTCACCCACTCATGTCTTCGACCGTTCGTACCCGTTTCGCTCCCAGCCCCACCGGCTATCTTCACATTGGCGGCGCGCGCACCGCACTGTTCTGCTGGGCCTATGCCCGGCGTCACAACGGCACGTTCGTGCTGCGCGTCGAGGATACCGACGTTGAACGGTCCACGCCCGAGGCAGTGCAGGCAATTCTGGACGGCATGGAGTGGCTGGGACTGACGCCCGATGAGGGGCCGTTCTACCAGATGCAGCGCATGGCGCGCTACAAGGAGGTGATCGCCCAGATGCTGGCGGAGGGGACGGCCTATCATTGCTACACCTCGACGCAAGAGCTCGACCAGATGCGCGAGGCGCAGCGCGCGCGGGGCGAGAAGCCGCGCTATGACGGCCGCTGGCGGCCGGAGAGCGGCAAGGATCTGCCGACACCACCGGCCGGGGTGCAGCCGGTGGTGCGGTTCCGCAACCCGATCGATGGCACGACGGGCTGGAACGATCTGGTGAAGGGGCCGATTTCGTTCTCCAACACCGAACTCGACGATTTCATCATTGCGCGCGCCGACGGCACGCCGACCTACAACTTCTGCGTGGTGGTCGACGACTGGGACATGAATATCACCCACGTGATTCGGGGCGACGATCATGTCAATAACACGCCCCGCCAGATCAACGTGCTGCGCGCACTGGGTGCGACGGTGCCGGAGTACGCGCATCTGTCGATGATTCTCGGCGACGATGGCACCAAGCTGTCGAAGCGCCATGGCGCGGTGAGCGTGATGCAGTATCACGAGGACGGTTATCTGCCCGAGGCGGTGATCAACTATCTGGCGCGGCTGGGCTGGAGCCACGGCGATGACGAGATCTTTTCGCGGGCGCAGTTCGTCGAGTGGTTCGACCTCGATCACATCACGCCGTCGGCGGCGCAATTCAATACCGAGAAGCTCAACTGGCTGAACGGTCAGTACATCCGCGCGAGTGACGACCAGGCGCTGGCGGCCGATGTGGCCAACCGGCTGGCGCACCGGGGGATCGATCCCGAGGGTGGCCCGGCGCTGGAGGCGGTGATCGCGCTGTACAAGGAGCGGGTGAGCAATCTCAACGAGCTGGCCGATTCGGTCGAGCTGTATCTGGTCGAGGTGCATCCCGCGCCCGAGGTGCTGGACAAGCATCTGACCGAGACCGCGCGCGTGGCGCTGGCCTCGCTCAAGCAGCGCTTCACGGCGATCGCGTGGGAAAACGACGCGCTCAACGCGGCGATCAAGGAAACCATGGCCGAGCACGGTCTGAAGATGCCGCAGGTGGCGATTCCGCTGCGGGTGGCGGTGCTCGGCGTGCCGCAGACGCCGTCGATCGACGCCGTGCTGGCGGTGCTGGGGCGCGAACGCGTGCTGGCGCGGATGGCGCGCTACCTCTGATGCACTGCCGTCGCGCCTGAGGCTTTGAACCCGCTGAACCCGCCTGTTCGGCGGGGTACGCGGGTTACGCCTTGTGCTGAAACTTGTCCGGTCGCAGCACGCCGACTTCGGCCACATAGGTGACCATCGCGAAGTTGCGGAAGTACGCCTTTTCGATGTGCTCCAGAATCGACTGTGCGGTGGTGTCGTCGCACAGGATCTCCATGCGGATGCTCTTGTCGGCGCCCCACAATGCGTTGCGCGCGCCGTGGCTGCCCTGGCCGCGCACGTCGGTGACGGTGTAGCCGTGCGCGCCCAGGCGCATGACGTCGTCCGACAGGTTCTTCTCGATGGCGGCCTCGGTGATGATCACCAACAGGGCGCACGGATGGGTCTTGTGCATGAATCAGCTCCCGAACACCAGGCCCACGATGCGATCGTAGAGCGGGATGCCCAGCAGAATGTTGAAGGGGAAGGTGATCACCAGCGCGGCCGTGATCGATAGCCCCGGATTGGCCTCGGGCACGGCGATCCGCATCGCCGCGGGTGCGGCGATGTAGGAGGCGCTGGCGGCGAGCGTGGCGAGCAGCAAGGTACCCCCGGCGGACAGGCCGATCAGCGCACCGAGGACAGTGCCGAGAATCGCGGCGATGATCGGCATCGCGATCGCAAACACCACCAGGAACGCGCCGCTGGTACGCAGCGCCGAGGCCTGGCTGGCGGCCACCAGGCCCATCTCGAGCAGGAACAGGCACAGCACGCCCTTGAACAGGTCGAAGAAGAACGGCTCCAGCGGTTCGAGCCCGGCCGGTCCCGCCGCCCAGCCGATGAGCAGGCCGCCGCCGAGCAGCACCATGCTCTTGCCGAGGAAGATTTCGTGGCCGAGCGCGCCCCAGCGCACCGAGCGGAAGTCGCCACCCATGCGCGCGAGCAGGATGCCGATGGCGATGCCCGGCATTTCGAGCAGGACCAGGAACAAGGGCATGTAGGCTTCGTACTCGATGCCGCGCGCGAGCAGGTAATCGACGCCGACGGCAAAGGTGACGACGCTGACCGAGCCGTAGTGCCCGGCGATGGCTGCGGCATTGAAGCGGTCGAAACGCCCGATCTTGTACAGCAGCGGAAACGCGATCAGCGGGATCACCAGCCCCAGCCCCATCACCGCCAGCGCCTGTGGCAAGACGGTCAGTGCGTCCTGGCGGGCGAGCTCCATGCCGCCCTTGAGGCCGATCGCGATCAGCAGGTAAATGGACAGGGCTTCGTACAACTGCCCGGGGATCTTGAGGTCGGAGCGCGCGAGGCGGGCCAGAAAACCGAGCAGGAAGAAAAGCGGAATGGCATCCATGATTGAGTGATGGGTTGCGATCGGGGCAGGACTTGTCAGGTTGGCTGGCGACGGCGAACAGCGTGCTTTGACGCGTCCGGGCCGTGGCCGGTTCCCTCCTGGGTGGATGCGCAGCGGGGATGGATCCGTCTCCGCAAGGCGGGCGAATTATAATGGGTTACGGGGAGGGGCGGTATGGTAGCGCCTTCAGTCGTCGCTCCGCGCCCGCTTGCCGCGCACCGGTTTGAGCAGATAGCGGGCCGGGTCGATTGCGGCGATGAGGTCGCGTTCGAGGGGGACGGGTTCGCCGTGGAGCTGGCTGGCGAGGACTTCGGCGACGAGCGCCGACCATACCAGGCCGCGGGCGCCGAAGCCGGTGATGGCGTAGAGCCCCGGATGGCGGGGAACGTGGTCGAGCGGGGTGCCGGGTTCGGGTGTGCTTTCGGCGGCGTTGGGCACGGCGCCGACCATGGGCAGGCGGTCGGGGGAGGCCGGGCGAAAGCCGACCCGGCCCGCCAGCGCGGTGTCTGCCAGCGTTGCCGCCAGACCCGGCAGCATGGCGTCGAGCTTGTCGAGATTGTCGCGGTGGTCGGCGGCGCGCAGTTCGGGGTCGGGGTCGTCTACGTCGAAGGTCGCGCCGGCGCAGTGCAGACCATCGACGGCGGGGCTGACGTAACCCTGGCGGCAGACGACGACCTTTGGCGCAGCCACATCACCCGCCGCGAGGTGCGAGACCTGGCCGCGCGCGGGGCGAACCGGCAGCGCTTTGGCCTGGGGAAAGGCGTCGATTGCCGTACCCGCAGCGATGATGGCGATGTCGGCCTCGGCGATCGAGGCGCCTTGGTCGTCCAGCGCCCGCCAGCGGTGTGGAGCGCCCTCGGCAGGTTTGAGGTGGCCCGGCGTTTGGTCGAGAGCGGTGAATTCGAGCGAAGCCACGCGGGTGCCAAAACGGGCACGGATCGAGCCGGCGGGCCTCGATGGCCCGAAGTTTGCGAAAACCTCGGCGGATTCGGCGGCTTCCGATGGCCTTGAAGGCGTCGCGCGTCCGTCGCGCGAGGGTGCGGCTGCTTGTGTGGGTTCCTCGCCACCGCCATATGCGGCGAGGTTGGCTGCGCACAGGCTGTGCGGCTGAATCCAGCCTGCGCGGGCGAACCACCAACCGCCGATGGCCACGGGCCATCCGGCGATTTCGCTGGCGCGTTCGCGATCGACGAACTGCACGACGTCGTCGGAAAAACCGAGCGCTGCGACGACGGTGCGCTGCTTTTCGAGCTGGGCTTCGTCGCGGGCGAGGTGCAGCGCGCCGCAGGCTTGCCAGCGAGCCGGGTGGTCGGTGGTGTCGAGCCGGCGCAGGTGATGCAGTCCATACAGCGTGCCGGCACGGGTCAGGCGGGCGAGGCGGTTGTCGTCCAGACTGGGGAGCGGACGCAGCACGCCGGCGTGATTGCCGGAGGCACCCTGGCCGGGGGCGTCGTTGGCGTCGACAACATCGACTGTCCAGCCACGCTCGGCGAGGCGGTGGGCGATCGCGCTGCCGGCGGCTCCGGCGCCGATGACGAGTGCGTGGCGGGGAGGCGTGGGCGCGGATGCGGGCGCGGTGGGGGTGTTTTCGGCGGAGGTGGCATCGCCGAGAGCAGGGCGCGCGGGCGGGGTGCCACGGCGCACGCCTTGCAGCATCTCTTTCTTGTGCGCGAAGCCCGCGGTCTTTTGGCATTCAAAGCCGGCCTGATCGAGTCCGTCGCGGACACTACGGCTGACCGACCAGGTCGCCAATGTTGCGCCGGATGCGGCGAGCCGACCGAGCTCGTCGAATACGGCCTGTGACCACATTGCGGGGTTGCGTGCGGGAGCGAAGCCGTCGAGAAAGATCGCGTCGGCGCGGGCCTCGAGCTGTTGCAGGGTGTGCGCCGTGTCGCCGAACAGCAGCGTCAGCGTGACCGCACCTCGGTCGAGGTGAACGCGGTGAAATCCCGGTGTCAGGGGCGGCCATTCGGCGTGCAGTGTTTGCGCGAGCGCGGCAAACCGTGGCCAGCGTGCATGCAGTGTCGCCAGGTCGTCGGCGGTAAACGGGTGCAGCTCGGTGGACACGAAGTGCAGCCGCGCGCAACGCTTCGGGTCGGCACGCCACGCCGCCCAGGTTGCGAGAAAGTTCAGCCCCTGACCAAACCCGGTCTCGATTACGGTGAAAACGTCTCGCCCCTGCCAGCGCGCGGGCAGGCCGTTGCCGCCGAGAAAGACGTGGTGTGCCTGTTCCAGCGCGCCGGCCTGGGTGTGATAGACGTCGCCGTAGCGCCCGGACCACAGCGTGCCGTCTTCGGCGAAGTCGAGGCGCGCGGGTTCGAGCGGCATCAGGCGAGGGTGGACGTAACCGTCAGCGTCGGCGCAGACGGCAGCGGCAACGCCGGTGGCAGCGGTAAGCCGGTCATTCGGGGCGCATCTGCGGGAACAGGATGACGTCGCGGATCGACGGGCTGTCGGTCAGCAGCATCACCAGCCGGTCGATGCCGATGCCGCAGCCGGCCGTCGGCGGCAGGCCGTATTCGAGGGCGCGGATGTAGTCGGAGTCGAAGAACATGGCTTCCTCGTCGCCGGCTTCCTTGGCCTGGACCTGTTCCAGGAAGCGCGCCGCCTGGTCTTCCGGGTCGTTGAGCTCGGAGAAGCCGTTGGCGATCTCGCGGCCGACGATGAACAGCTCGAAACGCTCGGTGATCTCCGGGTTGGCGTCGTTGCGTCGCGCCAGCGGCGAGACCTCGGCGGGGTAGTCGATGATGAAGGTCGGCTCCCACAGGTCGGCTTCGGTGGTTTCTTCGAACAGCGCCAGTTGCAGCGCGCCCAGGCCGGAGCCTTCGCGCGGTTCGACGCCAAAGCCCTTGAGTTTGGCACGAATCCAGTCGGCGTCGTTGAGCTGTTCGATGGAGAAGCCCGGCTGGTACTTGTGGATGGCCTCGACGATGGTCAGGCGGGCGAAGGGGCGCGACAGATCGAGCTCGCGGCCCTGGTACACAAAGGTTTCGGCACCAAGCGCCTCGCGCGCCGAATGCCGGATCAGGCCCTCGGTGAAGTCCATCAGCGTGCGGTAGTTGGCATACGCTTCATAGAACTCCATCATCGTGAATTCTGGATTGTGGCGCGGGCTGAGGCCTTCGTTGCGGAAATTGCGGTTGATCTCGAAGACCTTTTCGAAACCACCGACCACCAGCCGCTTCAGGTACAGCTCGGGCGCGATGCGCAGGAACAGCTCCATGTCCAGCGCGTTGTGATGGGTGACGAACGGACGCGCCGCGGCGCCGCCCGGGATGGGGTGCATCATCGGCGTTTCGACTTCGAGAAAGCCGTGGCCGCTCATGTAGTTGCGGATCGACTGCACCATGCGGCTGCGCGCGACGAAGGTGAAGCGCGTCTGCTCGCTCATGATCAGGTCGACATAGCGCTGGCGGTATTTCAGCTCGACGTCGGTCAGGCCGTGGAACTTGTCCGGCAGTGGGCGCAGGCTCTTGGTGAGCAGGCGGATCTCTTCGCTCTTGACGGTGAGCTCGCCGGTCTTGGTCTTGAACAGTGTGCCGACGGTGCCGACAATGTCACCAATGTCCCAGTGCTTGAACTGGGCGTAGACGTCCTCACCGACGGCGTCGCGCGCGACGTACAGCTGGATGCGTCCCGACAGATCCTGAATGGTGATGAAGCTGGCCTTGCCCATCACCCGCTTGAGCATGATGCGACCGGCGACGCGCACCTGAACCGGCGTGGCTTCGAGGTCTTCGGACGCCTTCTCGCCGTACAGTTCGTCGAGCTTGGCGCAGGTGTTCTCGCGCGAGAAATCGTTGGGGAAGGCCTTGCCGCTGTCCCGCCAGGCGGCGAGCTTTTCGCGTCGCTCGGCGATGATGTGGTTTTCGTCCTGGGATTCCGGCGCGGGAGTGGTCTGATCGCTCATGGTGTGTCGGTCAACATGCAATAAACCGTAGATTGTGTCATGAGCCATGCGGCGCGGCAAACCGGGTGCGCTTCAGCCACGCTCCGGCTTCGACTCCGCCCCCATTCAAGGCATGATCAATCCAGCGGATCGAATCCGTTTCGTGGTCAAATGATGCGAAACTCAACGGACCAGGCAGTCAAAGGATGACCCGGTGATGAAGGAAGCGGCGGCGCAGGATGTGAAGATGCAGGGGGAGGGCGCGCAGGGCGCGGCGCAAAACAATGCCGCCGAAGAGGCGCGCGAACCGGTACAACCGTCTCCGCAGCCATCTCGTTTCGTCGATGATTATCTCCCCTATCTGCTGGCGCAGGTCAGTCACCGGATTTCGGCGGAGTTTCATCGCGAGGCCAACCAGGCGGGATTGTCGGTGACCGAATGGCGCGTGCTTGCCAGCTTGGAGGGCAGCGAGGGCGAGACCATTGGCGCGCTGGCCGAACTCACGCTGACCAAGCAGCCGACGCTGAGCAAGGTGGTGCAAAGGATGGAGGCGGAAGGCCTGGTGCAGCGTTTTGGTGTGCACACCGACCGCCGGCAGACGCGGGTGCGGATCTCGCCAAAGGGGCACGCCTTGACCGACGCGCTGCGCGAACGGGCCTGGCAGCATCAGGAGAACGTGCTCGAGCCATTTGGCCGTGACCGCGCCGCCTTGCTGATCGACATGCTCAAGACCTTGCTCGCACTGCATCCAGGCGCCGAGCGTTGAGCGCTCCATGCCACTGGATCCGCCTGCGTTATTTCGGATTCGTGTCTCCACCCCGAGATCGCTGCTCGAGTTCGTGGCGTGGCGTCATGACCTGAACGCCCGTTCGGGTGATCCAATCCGGTTCGGTGACTGACGGGCCTGCCACGTGCCAGCGTTGGCGTTCATTTCCCATGAATGCCTCGTTGGCACTGCCACATGGGTGCGGGTGCGCGTCGTTCATGACGGGCAAACCGTGTCATCGACGGCACGCTGCGTACAGGCAACCACGGGTTTTCGTCTTCTCCATTTTGTGTGCATGGTTTTGCCGCAAAGCTTGTTGACAAGATAGTTTATACATGAAATATTAGCCGCTAAATGAGCAGGCAATGTGGCCTGCGCCCGCAACCCGGCGGCGGTACAGACCGGAAGACCAGAGGAGCTGCGACATGCGTATCGTGTGTATTGGTGGAGGCCCCGCGGGGCTGTACTTTGCGATCCTGATGAAAAAGCTCAATCCCGAGCATTCAATCACCGTGGTGGAGCGCAACCGGCCCTACGACACCTTCGGCTGGGGCGTGGTGTTCTCCGATGCCACCATG